>JACXTT010000897.1_pt1 | contig 50888 bp, 47 predicted proteins | sample 9270951 | NCBI WGS metagenome assembly JACXTT01 (sample SAMN15532306, study PRJNA645909) | rock metagenome | isolation source: weathered quartz diorite | place: Puerto Rico | collected 2017-06-21
GCCTGTTCTTCTGCCTGCTTGCGTTCTGTAATGCTACTCCAGAACCCAATAATTTCCTTGGGCCGGCCGTAGGCGTCCCGCAACAGGCTTGCCTCGTCCCGTATCCAAAGGTAATGGCCGTCGCTGGCTCGAAACCGGTACTCTTGCACCAAGTGGCCCTGGGTCATCAGGATCGATGTTTTCTTGACAGCGGCCTCCTTGTCATCGGGATGCAGACAGTCGATCCACCAATCAGGGGCCAGCGCCTCGCCGACTTCGTAACCCAAAATTTTCGTGACGCTGTCACTTATCCATTGGGTGGGAAATCCTTTCGACGTTATCGCAAGGTCGTAAACCACGGTAGGGATGGAATTCAATATATGGCGCGACTGCCGGCGCTGTAGCTGTAGCATAGTTTCCTCCCGACCATGGCGCGATGAACGTCGCCAAACGGCAGCGCTCTACGACGCAACTGAAAACCAGTCGCGCGCTATCTTATCCCAGTTGATAAGGGCACCGAGAACTCCGAGCAGGATGAGGCCATACCCCAAATATTCCATCGGGATCCAAAAGAACCTGCTGTGCTTTTCGGAAGTATCGAGGTTGCGTTCGAAAACCACGCACAGCGGCCCCCAAAATAAAAACAATAAAACGCGGGTCACCTCTCGGTCAAGGTTGTAAGCGGTGCCTAAACCGCCAGCCATAAACGCGGCGACAACAAAGAACACCACAACGAGATAGCCGTAGCGCGCATAAAAGATCATGGTATAGCCGCCGTTCAAGGAGGCTCAATTTCAATCAAACATAGCGCTAAAAAATGCTTCCGCCAGTGGGGGGCTAGCCCGCATGGCCCTAGCCGAAAGGCCGCAAACTGCGGGTGAAGCTTGCCACAGACATCGGATGCTGCTCACACGGCCGCGGGGCGGCAAGAATTACCCGCGCAAGCGGTCGATCATTGTGCAAATCGAATCTGCAACGCCCTCGAGCAGGTCCGTCCTTTCATCGGGCGAAAGCCGGGCAAATCTGCGCGGGATTACGCGCTCATATTGTATGCGCTTCATCCGATCCAACACTTCCCGCTGCCCGGTATCGAGATATTTCTCATCAATATCTCTGCCGTAAATCGGGATCACATATCCGCCGAAGCGCCGCTTGGCCTCAGTTTTCTCAAAGGCTTCAAATTCTTTGCAACAATAGTTCGAGCTAATCCACTTCGGCGTTAGGAGAACGATAAAAATATCAGAGGCGTCGATTGCTGCCTCAATGCTCAGATTCCAGTCATCGCCGGCTTTGAGCTTTTCTTTGTCGCGCCAAATTCCGAATGTCGCATTGACCAAATTGGCATCGACGCGTTTTTCCAGTTCTGAATAGAACGCTTCGACGATGCTTGGATCGACCTCGGCGTCGAAGTGGCTGTAAGAGAAAAAGGCTCGGAACACCCGGCGCCGTGCTTCCGCGACTCCCGTCTGCACAGCGCCAGCTTCGCTTGAAGTGACCGCTTTACGTGCCTGATTTGAGCCGTCAACCGAATCCAAGCAGCGGTCGGCCGGCCTTGGACTGGCCTCGATCTTTCTTTTGATCTCCGCGTTGACGGCGGCCGGACCTTGGTCCCACAGCTCGTCGCCAATACGTACAAAGGCCAGGTCCCGGCTCTCCTCCCGGACACGTCCAGCGAGACGGTCCTCATACCAAATCGTCCACACCTGCCAGTCCTGGTTCGTGGCCAAAAGCACTTCCTTCATGTCCTGCCATAAGGCCAGGAGCTCTTTTCCTTGGCCTAAACGCCACAGCGGGGATCCGGCGATCGCCGAAGCCGTCGCACCTTCTTCCACGCGCGTTGCGTCGTTGGACGATTCCGACCACATGGCGGCGGCGTAGGTTTGGTAGGCGGCGGCTAGAATGTCGATAGCATGGGCAGTGTCGGTGGTACCATAGGATTTGGTGACCACGGCGGCGGCGGAGAAGGCGAAGTAGGTGCTTGGACCGGCGGCACGGGCGGCTCCGGCCGAGGCCTCGGCGGCAGCGGCGAGTTCCGTTTCATGGGCCGGATATCTGCAAGCGGCGTATGAAACAGCCGTAGCGCGGAACGCAGGCAATACCAATTCCCCAAGCGAGTCCGTGCCCCCAGCCTTCTGGACGGTTGGCAAAATGCGCAAGGCCGTGCGCGCCCTAATCATGACCAAAACCGGGCGCGGCTGCTTCTGCACCCATGCCATAAATTGCTTGGTCCCTTTGAAATTCGCCAGCGGCGCCTCCTGCCAAATTATTCAGTATGCCGAGCATTGCCACTCGCCCAAGATTTGGCAAGGGAACATTTTTCTTTTTCGGCAGCACCTCCAGCGGCCGGTTTCCAATCGCGCCGCCCTTTCATTGCCGTTCGGCCCAAGCGCTATTCGCCGGCTTCCTGCTGTTCGAGTTTTTCCTTTGCCTCGAGGTCTTCGCCGGTCTTTTGATCGACGAGGCGCATCGAAAGGCGCACCTTGCCGCGATCGTCAAAGCCCAACAGCTTGACTTTGACCTTGTCGCCTTCTTTCACCACATCGGACGTCTTTGCGACGCGGCCCTTGGTGAGCTGCGAAATATGGACGAGCCCGTCCCTCGAGCCGAAAAAATTCACGAAGGCGCCAAAATCCACCACCTTGACGACCGTGCCGTCGTAGATCTGTCCGGCCTCCGGATCGCTCGCGATGGATTTGATCCAATTGATCGCGGCGCGGATCGAATTGCCGTCGGCAGAGGCGACTTTGACCGTTCCGTCATCCTCGATATTGATCTTGGCGCCGGTTTTCTCGACGATCTCGCGGATGACCTTGCCGCCCGTCCCGATCACTTCACGGATCTTTTCGGGGTTAATTTTAAAAGTCTCGATGCGGGGCGCGAATTCGCCGAGTTCGGCCCGCGCGCCCGAAAGCGCCTTGGCCATTTCCTTCAAGATATGGAGCCGGCCCTCTCTGGCTTGCTCCAAGGCAACGCGCATGATTTCTTCGTTGATGCCGGTGATTTTTATATCCATTTGCAGCGAGGTGACGCCTTCCTCTGTGCCGGCAACCTTAAAATCCATGTCGCCAAGATGGTCTTCGTCTCCAAGAATATCGGAGAGCACGGCGTAGCGTTCGCCCTCTAAGATGAGGCCCATCGCGATGCCGGCGGTTGGCCGCTTCAAAGGGACGCCGGCATCCATGAGCGCAAGCGAGGAGCCGCAAACGGTCGCCATCGAAGAGGAGCCATTCGACTCGGTGATCTCGGACACCACCCGGAGCGTGTAGGGAAACTCCGCGGCGGCCGGCAGCATCGGATGAATGGCGCGCCAGGCGAGTTTTCCGTGGCCGATTTCGCGCCGGCCCGGCGAACCGAGCCGGCCGGTTTCCCCGACCGAAAAGGGCGGGAAATTGTAATGCAAAAGGAAGCGCTCCTTATAAGTGCCCTCGAGACTGTCGACGAATTGTTCGTCTTCTCCCGTGCCAAGCGTTGCGACAACAAGCGCCTGCGTCTCGCCGCGGGTGAAAAGCGCCGAGCCATGGGTTCGGGGCAGGACGCCAACCTGCGAGATGATCGGGCGCACGGTTCTCACGTCGCGCCCGTCGATACGGATACCGGTGTCGAGGATGTTCCAGCGAACGACCTTGGCTTGCAGTTCGTGAAAGCCTTCGGCAACCTCCTCGGCAGAAAATTTCGAATTGCCATTGGCCGGGAGAAGCGCCGCCATGGCTTTGTCGCGAACGGCGTCGACCGCCGCGTAGCGCTCTTGCTTTGCGGTGATCTTATAGGCCTCGCGCAATTCGGCCTCGGCCACTTCGCGGAGCGCCGCTTCGAGCGCGCTTTTATCGGCAACGGCGAGATCGCGCGGCGGCTTGGCGGCCTTTTCGGCAAGGCGGATGATCGCGTCGATCACCGGCTGGAAACCCTTATGTCCGTGCATCACGGCCTTAAGCATCGTTTCCTCGGAAAGTTCCTTCGCTTCCGACTCGACCATCAGCACGGCATCGCCCGTTCCGGCGACGACAAGATCGAGATCCGAATTCTTCAGCTCCTCGAGCGGCGGATTGATTTTGAGCATCCCATTGATGAAACCGACACGCGCGGCCCCGACGGGCCCCATGAAGGGGACGCCGGAAAGGGTCAGAGCCGCCGAGCTCGCCACCATCGCCACGATGTCGGGGTCGTTTTCGAGGTCGTGCGAAAGCACCGTGGCGATGACTTGAGTCTCGTTGCGAAAGCCATCCGGAAACAGAGGCCGGATCGGGCGGTCGATCAGGCGCGAGACGAGGGTTTCCTTTTCGCTCGCCCGGCCTTCGCGCTTGAAATAGCCGCCGGGTATGCGCCCGGCCGCGAAGGCCTTTTCTTGATAATTGACGGTGAGCGGAAAAAAATCGGTTCCGGGCTTCGCCGACTTGGCCGAGACGACCGTGGCAAGGACGGTGGTTTCCCCATAGGCCGCGACGACCGCCCCGTCCGCTTGGCGCGCTATCCGGCCAGTCTCGAGCACGAGCTTGCGCCCGGCCCAGTCGAGTTCTTCCCGATGTATTTCGAACATTTATTGTGTCTTTCCTGGGTTGCGGTGTAACCCAAGGCCAAAGCAAGACGGCAAGAAGCTGCGCGCCAGCTCCTTGCGATCCTGCCATGAGCGATGAGTTTCACCATGGTTTGGCGCGCCGGCCCTATGCCGCCGCTACTTTGTCCACTGCCATGAAGATCTTGCACCTCTGCCGCTTTCTGCAGGCCGTTCGCGTGCAAGTTCTAGGTTTTTGCCTCCTTCCGAAGCTTAAATGCCGGAAACCGGTACTTGCCCTTCGAGCGTTGCATGCGCGCGGCAGTATCCCGGTTTGATCCTGAAACCGCCCAGGCAACGCCCTAGCGCCTGATCCCGAGGCGATCGATCAGCGATTTATACCGCGGCTCGTCTCTTGTCTTGACATAATCGAGCAGCTGGCGGCGCTGCGAAACAAGCTTGAGGAGCCCGCGGCGCGAATGATTGTCTTTGAGATGAGTCTTAAAATGTTCGGTCAGATTGGCAATTCGCTCCGTCAAAATCGCTACCTGAACCTCTGGAGAACCGGTGTCGCCCGGTTTTTGAGCATAGTCCTTAATCAGCGCTTGTTTGCGCTCGGCTGTAATCGACATCGCATGACCTCTCCGCGGGACAAGCCCTTTACCCGAAGGCAGGCCCTCAATTTTCAGGCGAAAAGGTAATTTCGCCGTGCTTTCCACGAGAATTTTGCCGCCCGCGTGGCCTGGCCAGGATGTCGTCCAGCAAGGTCAAACAGAGAGCGCATTCCCGCTTATGTAGCGCGCTTATACATGAAACTAGCCCAGAGGGAAGGGACATGGGCGATGACGCGTTTTCATTTGAAGCGGTTTTTCTACAAATAACGCCAATGGCAGCAAGAGGCTGTTCAGCGTGTTCTTTTATTGGATGTTTGGGCTTTACAGCTAATTAGAGTGTATTGGTGCCGTGGGTGCAGCGAGTGGAATGATCAATGTTCCAGGATTTGAGTTTTTCAGAAACAATTTTAGATGGTTTTACGGGAAAAGTTCCCCAAGCCGTCACTGCATTTGGCGTGATCGCTGCAATTGCAATATTGTTGACATGCTTCTTCTCTTTTACTTATAGACTGACGCGAGAGAAAAAGAAAAAGCCCGTTTTGTCAGCGTCACAAGAGAAATTGCCTGCCCTCACGGACGCAAGCAAGGACAAGGACAACGAGGCTCAGACTCAAAATGGCGACTTTCCGCCAGCCTCTCCGGTATTCCAAGCCTTCACAAAGGATCTTATTGCCAGCGCCGTCGCAAAAGGGGTTCCAGTTGCGCCCTTGCAGCATGTTCTTGGCAGTCTCGTCGCCGCGGGGATTTACGACGAAGATATTCCAGGCCGCTTGCTCGCAGCTGCCGATCAATTGGCCGAGTTGCGCGCAAAGCTCTCCAGTTGTCAGCTTCAGGGGCCTGGGGTTGAGGAGGCTCTCCTGGAAGCTTTGGCCTGTGTCGATCGGGGCGATCTTGATGACGCGATCGAAGCTCTGCGGCGCGGCAGGGAAGCGGGATGGACGGGTTGGACTGACACCGTCCACGAAGAAGCGGAATTATATGCCAAGGAGGCTTTGATCGAGCATTTGCGAGTCCGTTTTCGTGATGCGGCCACAAAATATGCTGCTGCTGCCGCGCTGATCCTGGAATCCGAGGACGGAGACGCCTGGCCGTTCTTGATCGGGCAGGCGCGCGAACTTTGCGACGACGGACGCGAGTTTGGCAATCGCGAAAGCCTGCTTCTTGCCGCCGACGTCTGTCATCGCGCGCTCGGGCTTGTGCCCCGCGAGCAGCGTCCATCCGAATGGGCCGCAACAAAGCATTGTCTCGGCCAGGCGCTTTTCATGCTTGGCGCGCGCCACAATGAGCCGGATCGCTTGGGAGAGGCAATCGAAGCCTATCTTGCCGCTCTCGAGGAATGGACTCATGACAGCGCCCCGCAGAATTGGACAAAAGCGCAAAACGATCTCGGCGATGCGCTGCAATCGCTGGGCGGGAAAGAAGGCGATCTCAAACCGTTGCGGGAGGCGGCCAAAGCCTATCGCGCCGCGCTCACGGAGTTGCATCAGCAAACCGCGCCCTTTGAATGGGGCCATACCTACAAATCTCTCGGAGATGCGCTCAGCAGCCTTGGGATTGGCGAGGATCAAGCCGAGCGCTTGATCGATGCCGTCGACGCCTATCGAAAGGCTCTGCGCGGAACGAGCCGCGAGCTTGCGCCGGAAGAATGGGCGTTCACTCAATATAATCTCGGGCAGGCGCTTCAGGCCCTCGGCGAGAAAGAGAACGGCTCCGGGCGGCTTTATCAGGCCGTTGTTGCGTATCAAGCAGCCCTGCAAGACGGCGCTCTTGATCCGCCGGGCTTTATTGCGGCCAACAACAATCTCGGCAATGTTCTTGTTGAAATCGGCGAGCGCGAGAACAGCACAAGAAAGTTGAAGGAGGCCGTGTCGGCCTTCCGCGCCGCTTTGGAGGCGGAGCCTGCAGTGGGTGCGCCGCTCGACATAGCGCGGACGCAAATCAATCTTGCCTATACGCTCGGAGCGCTGTGGAACCGCACGCGCAATCCGAAGTCGCTGAACGAAGCGCTGACCGCCGTCAATACGGCGCTGCATCTGATTGAAGAGGCTGGCGCGCGCGAGCAAATGCCGGAGGCGGAACTAATGCGTGAGACTATTCTCGCCGCGATGGGGAGGGATAAGGTAGATCAGGCCGCGGCATAAGATCGCCGCGGGGCGGTGCGGCTGTGCAATGGGCCCGATGTTGAGAGATCGCTTAAGAAGCTGCTTTAGTTGCGCCGCGCCATGGGAAATGGAGCCCTCCATTAACCCCGAACTGACTATCATGGCTTTTCCGCTGCGATGAAGTGGAAAAAACTTCCCGAAACGGCACCACGCCTTGCTCCCTCCGCCCGCTCCTGCCCTCCATTTGCATCCCGGATGAAGGCAAAGGGTCTGTCGGACGAGGGCGCTCCATCTAAGCTCGCATAATGAAATTCGTGGCCGCGCAATAACGCGCCCTTCTCACCTAAGGGATGAGCCTCGGCGAGCCGTGCCTGCCGGTAGCCAAGATGCAATTTTGGGTTCGCAAAGCTCGTCGAAACATCGAGCAGGCCCGCCATGCGATGCGCGCGGCCTTGCTTGTCCTTCAGGCTTTGTCCCAAAACCATATAGCCGCCGCATTCCCCATAGACGGGCTTTGTCCCGGCGAAATTGCGCAAGCCGGCAAGAAAGCGCTCGGCCGCCGCGAGCCGTTCTGCATGGAGCTCGGGATAGCCGCCGGGCAGCCAGCAAAAGCCGCAGTCGCTTGGGGGAGGCTCATCGGCAAGCGGCGAGAAGAAACTAATTTCCGCGCCCGCCTTCCGCCAGCCAAAAAGAATATGCGGATAGAAAAACGAAAAGGCCTCGTCTTTTGCAATCGCGATGCGCTGCGCGGGAGGAGGCAGGGGAAGCGGCTCCCTTTCTGCAAACGCCGCCATTTTCCGGGCGCAAGACAAAATGGCGGAAATATCGGTATGTTCCGCGATGACCTCGGAGATCCGGTCTAGAGCCGCTTCGAGCCCGGCAGTTTCTTCTGCCTGCACGAGACCAAGATGGCGCTCCGGCAGTTTAAGCTTTTCATCCCTCGGTAACGCGCCCAAAACTTTGAAGCCGGCTGCTTCGATCGCTTCGCCCGCAAGCAAACGATGGCGCGCGCTCGCGACACGGTTCAAGACCACCCCTGCTATCGCGATGCGCGGATCGTAACTGGCACAGCCCTTGACGATCGCTGCCGCCGATTGTGACTGGCCGGTGATGTCGACGGCGAGCACAACCGGCCAGCCAAGCGCTGCGGCGACATCGGCCGACGAGCCCGTCCGGCCGCGCTCTCCCGCTACGCCATCAAAAAGCCCCATCACGCCTTCGCAAAGAATATAGTCCGAAGAGTCGTTCGCGGAGGCGGCAAGAGCGCGCAAAAGCTCGGGCGCCATCGCCCAGCTGTCGAGATTTATGCAAGGTTTGCCGCTTGCGGCGGCGTGAAAGCCAGGGTCGATATAATCCGGCCCGCATTTGGCGCCCGCAACAGAAAGCCCCGCATTGCGGCAGGCGCGCAGGAGCCCAAACGTGAGCAAGGTCTTGCCAGAGCCCGAACGCGGCGCGGCAATCACGAGCCCCCGTGCTAAACTATTCCTCCCATAAGAATCGAAATTCACGCGAATAAGCTTCCTGACCTATGAACAACCCCGAGCAAAATCCTTCCTCGAAGACGAAGTTGCGCCGGGGCTGGACGACCGGAGCTTGCGCCGCTGCCGGAGCGCGCGCGGCCTATGAGGCGCTTCTGACCGGCCGCTTTCCTGACCCCGTCACCATTACTCTTCCAAATGGAATGCGGCCATCCTTCGCGCTCGCCTTGGCGGAATTTGGCGAAGGTTTTGCGCGCGCAGGCATTATCAAGGACGCGGGCGACGATCCCGATGTGACGCATGGGGCGCTGGTGATCGCAAGTGTTTCGCTTGGGGCCCCGGGTTCGGGCGTCGCCTTTCGTGCGGGGGAAGGCGTTGGAACGGTCACGCGCCCGGGCCTGCAGCTCGCCCCGGGAGAACCTGCGATCAATCCCGCGCCCCGCTCTATGATCAAGGCCGCAATCGAGGATGTTGCGCGAATCTGCGGCGGTACGGGCGGCGTTATCGTCGAAATCGCCATTCCCGGCGGCGAAGAAATCGCCAAGAGGACGCTCAATGCAAGGCTCGGCATTGTGGGCGGTCTTTCGATTCTCGGCACGACGGGAATCGTCGTGCCTTTTTCCTGCGCCGCCTGGATCGATACCATTCACCGCGGCATCGATGTCGCCCGCGCCGCGCCTATCGATCATATAGCCGGTTCCACGGGTGCAACTTCGGAAGCCGCAATCAAGGCGCTCCATAAACTGCCGGAGATTGCGCTCATCGAAATGGGCGATTTTGCGGGCGGGATGCTAAAATATCTGCGCACGCATCAGATTCCGAAAGTGACGATTGCGGGAGGCTTTGCCAAAATGACGAAGCTCGGCCAAGGTTTTCTCGATCTTCATTCCAGGCGCGGCGCCGTCGATGTTTTGTGGCTTGCGGCGCGTGGCGGGGAAGCGGGTGCCATCGCCGAATTTTGTGAGCGCGCGAGAGCGGCGCAAAGTGCCGGCGAGATTTTGCAAATCGCCAGGGAGACAAATCTCGACATTGCGTCGCCAGTAGCTCATGCGGCATGGCGCACGGCGGCAAAGGTCTTGCACGGCAGCGACATTGAGCTCGAAATCGCGGTCTTTGATCGCGAAGGCACATTGCTCGCGCGAACGCCCTTTTTGCCGGTTCATTGAGATTTTGCCCGGAACCGGCGCTGATAGTCGCGGTCGTAAAGAGCGCTCGCCCGAAAATCGCGCGCGTCTAAAACGCGTCCAACAAGGATCAGAGCGGTGCGCTCCATTTGGTTTTCTGCAGCTTGCCCCGCGATCGTTGCCAATGTTCCGCGAAGAATCTTTTGGTCCGGCCAGGAGGCCCGAAGCACGATCGCCGCCGGACAGTCCGCGCCATAATGGGGCGTGAGTTCGGCCACGACCTGCGCGAGCATGTGGATCGAGAGGTGGATCGCAAGCGTCGTCTTTGTCGCCGCGAAGGCCGCAAGCGTTTCATGCTCCGGCATTGCCGAGGCGCGCCCCGGCGTGCGCGTGAGAACCAGAGATTGCGCAACTTCCGGCAGGGTCAGTTCAACGCCAAGCGCCGCGGCCGCGGCGGCAAAGGAAGGAACGCCCGGCGTGACCGTAAAGGGGATCGAGAGCTGGTCCAACGCGCGGATCTGTTCGCCGAGCGCGCTCCATATGGAGAGATCGCCCGAATGCAGGCGTGCGACATCCTCGCCAGCGCCATGCGCTCGCAAAAATTCCTCGCAGATTTCCTCAAGGCTCATGGGCGCCGTATCGATGATCCGGGCGCCCTCGGGACAATAGGACAACAGAGCCCGAGGCACGAGAGAGCCCGCGTAAAGGCAAACCGGCGAGCGGGCGATGAGATCGCGGCCGCGCAGGGTAATGAGATCCGGGGCGCCGGGCCCCGCGCCGATAAAGTGGACCGTCATGGCGGTTTGTGGCCGGCAATTGGCGACGATAGGGTGATCCGCGCTGGTGTAACCGCGCGAATGCTCGAATCAGCAAGGCGCCGCCGCCAGGTTTCTCTCATGGACTTCTCGTCCGGTTTAGGATTACGTTCTGGGCCCCTATTTCCCCCGGAACCATTTTGGCGAGAATGCGGTTATTTACCAAGAGCGATGATGAACTCATTCCGAGAACAATAGCGGATAGGCGGAAAACGGCGGAGCAACAAAAATGCCGATGTTGAAAAATCCCAGTCAATCCAACGATATCGTCCATGAAAGCCGAGTATCTCCAAGGCCGCAAGCCCACCGTGGCGTTCGCGGGCTCCGCTTGGCAGTTCCCGGTGCAGCCTTCCTGGCCACGCTCGCTCTTTTTGGCTATAGCATTTCGGCGGGGGGCAAAAGCGATAAAGGGCCGGTTCAGTCCACAGCAACGGCTGTCCCAATCGGCGATTTCTCCCCTCAGGCGGGGTGGATCAAGAATTTTACCGCACAATTGAGCGTTTTCGGTTACGAAAGTTCCCCTTGGCAGTTTTCCGGCAACGGGCGGTCCTTTGCCTCCCTGCCGCCGACCGATCTTCCAAAATTCGTGGCGGCTGCAATCACGAAAACCGGCCCGGCGAATATTAGACTAGCGTTATCGGCGCCTTCGGGCGGCCAATCCGGCAAGACCCATGTTGCAGCATCCGGGGCGGACGCGCTTAATTCTTTGAGCATAGAGTTCTCCGCCAACAGCGCAAAGATTTTATCCAGCGATGTCAAAATTATTAGAAGGGCGGCGGAGATCATCAAAGCTTTGCCGGCTGGAACGACGGTTGACCTGATTGGCTATACCGGGGGAAACTCGGCTTCCCCAAGAGGCGGGGCGCTCGCCCAAGCGCGCGCGGGTTCTGTCTATAAAGCGCTCGTTCGCGCTGGCGTTAACCCCGCAATGCTGAGCCCAAAGGCGTATGACAGCGCCATGAACCAGGCCGGCGCGGGTGCGGAAATGGAAGGGCGCAGCAGCACAGGGACGCAAACGCCTGAGCGCCCGAACCGCAGGGTCGAGTTTCGCGTCGCCGCGCCGCAACGATAAGAGTTTGCGGCATGCCTTCGGTCTCGCGATGAGCGTGCCGCCGGCATGTCCCGGCTAGGACCTGGGCGAAAAGCTTCGGGCTTGGTCCGGGCGGAAAATTTACAAGGCATTGGAACGGCTTTCTTCCTTCATTTGTGTATGCGAGTGGAATCGCATGGCGGACAGTGCCCGTTAATTGAGATCGTTCCACTGAAGTCGGCGATGAGCGGTCCGGAACGGCCCGTCGCACGCGTACAAATTCACGCGAGAGTTGCATCTTCACATCTGTGTCATCTGACCCCGATACGGAAAACTTGCGGCGCTTGGGCCGCAAAGATTTTCATTATCGGGAGGAATGTCGATGACGACACGAGGCCGGTTGCTTGGCAGCGCGCTTGGAGCGTGCGCGATTGCAGCAGTGAATGGAGCGCCCTCAGCAAAGGCTGATGATACCGCGACACCTATCAAGCACCTCGTCGTGATTTTTCAGGAGAATGTCTCCTTTGACCATTATTTCGGCACCTACCCTGAGGCAGATAATCCGCCGGGCGAGCCCGATTTCACACCGAGACGCAACACGCCCTCTGTTAATAGGCTCAGCCCGGGATTGGAGAGCGCAAATCCGAACGGGTTCAACCCGTTCCGGCTCGATCGCAGCCAAGCGGCCACCTGCGATCAGGATCACGATTATACGGCCGAGCAGCAGGCCTTCGACGCAGGTTTGATGGACAAATTTCCGCAGTTTGCCGGAGTGGGCAGCACTCCCGGCGCCAAGTGCCGGGACTTTAACCTCGGCAAGAATCTGGTCATGGGTTATTTCGACGGAAACACCGTCACGGCGTTGTGGTATTTTGCGCAGTTTTTCGCGATGAGCGATAATTCGTTCGGTACGACATTTGGGCCATCCACGCCAGGCCATGTCAACCTTATCTCCGGCCAGACTGCCGGTGTCACCCCAACCGATCTGGCGGGGGATAGTATTGGAGGGACGTTGATCGGCGATGCGCAGCCCTCGGGTGACGTCTGCGACACGCGCGAGAACGTGAAATTTATTAAGGGACTCAACGTCGGCGATTTGCTGAATGCGAACGGCATCACCTGGGGTTATTTTCAGGGCGGTTTCGATCTCACGATCACCAATCCAGACGGCAGCACGGGATGCAAGCGCACCCACACTTCGTTAGTGACGGGGGTGCCACACAAGGACTACATCCCTCATCATCAGCCGTTCCAATATTACCCGTCGACCGCCAATCTAACCCACGTAAGGCCAAGCTCGATTGCGGCAATCGGCACGATCGATGCCGCGAATCATCAGTACGATATTCATGACTTCTTCGATGCCCTGGCCAACGGAAATTTGCCGGCGGTCTCCTTTCTCAAGCCGCCAAGCTATCAAGATGGCCACGCGGGCTATTCTTCCCCGCTCGACGAGCAAACCTTTATTGTGAAAACGCTCAACACTTTGCAAAAGCGTCCGGAGTGGAAGTCCACCGCGGTCATCATCGCTTGGGACGACTCCGACGGCTGGTACGATCATCAAATGGGGCCAATTGTAAGCCAGTCGAACACGGCGGCTGACGCTCTGACTGGTCCTGGCTCCTGCGGCCAAACACCGCCAAACGCCCCCGGAGGCCGCTGCGGATATGGTCCCCGTCTGCCGCTTCAGGTGATTTCTCCCTACGCCAAGGACAATTTCGTCGATCACAGCGTGACGGATCAGAGCTCTATTCTGCGCTTCATCGAGGATAACTGGGGTCTCGGCCAGATCGGAAATGGCTCGTTTGACGCGATCGCCGGGTCGTTGGAAAATATGTTCGATTTTAGACGCGCGAGGGAGATCAGGCTCTGCCTCGATCCTGTAACTGGCGAGCCCAAGGGAACCGGCAGGTTCGGGCCCAATAGCAATAATTGTTTTTGAGCTGACCAGGACACGCCGGAGCGTCTGATGGGCGCTCTGGTGCCCTTAAAAGTTGGGATAGGATGGGCTCTCCCCCGCCCGGCAAAGCAGCGCCGCTTCTCGCCCGGCCCGTCCGCCTCTGCCGCGCGCGCAGGGCAGAAATTTGGCTAAAACATAGCCTTTACGGGGCTCGCCAATTGTGGCATATCGGCATACATGTGCTCAAAAATATCAAAAATTTATTGTTGGAGACAAAGATGAAACCGGCACAAATTCCTTATTCGATTCTTTGGTCGGGCCTGATGCTTTCGACGGCTGCGGTACCGACTTCTGCCGATGCGAATGTCGTAATTGTGACAGTGACGGAAAACAATATTACGCCGCCGTCACCGCCGGTGAATTCTTTGCTGACCATAACCGGCCAGGGTTTCCTCCCTGGCGGCAGAGTTCTTCTCGGACCCACCGACATCACAACCTTCTGCCCGTTGAACGCGACTCATACGGTTTACACTTGCACGACGCCGGTCATAGCCCCCGGCGAATATCGCCTGACTGTCTCCGCTCCGGTCGCCTCCGGCCTCCGAGGGGGAGGACAGGTGTTCGATGTTTTCGACGTGACCGCTGTCACGGTTGGCCCGCAAGGCCCGACGGGGCCCACGGGCCCAGCAGGTCCGACTGGGGCAACTGGCGCGTCCGGAGCAACGGGGGCAACTGGTCCTACCGGGCCGATCGGGCCGACTGGCGCGACGGGTACACCCGGGACGCCGGGTCTGCCGGGCGCGACGGGGGCAACTGGCGCAACTGGGGCCACTGGTGCGACCGGCGCGACGGGAGCGATAGGACCGACGGGAGCAACAGGAGCGACGGGGTCCACCGGACCGACCGGCGCGACCGGTGCCGGCGCCGCATTGATCGGAATCTACGAAGGGATTGGGGCGCCGACCCTGGCGGCCCCGCAAGGCACGCTCTACTACGACGCGACCGGCACCCCGAATACTACGACGGGCACCCAGAACCTGTATCAATACACCGGCACGGGCGTGTCGACGACGACAACTTTGGTTATGACCGGCACCGACTCCACGGGACTATGGACTTGCACGGCTGCGGCGGCCGCATTCTGTCAGTCATTACCCAATTCCGTTCCGCCCGCGCTAACCGCCCCTCCATACTCCATCGTGTTCTGTAGTGGAGCCACCACGGGTGGAGGGCATGACGACTTCGCTTTTTATGTGGCAAACAGCGCCGGCGTTTACCAACTTGTCGGCAGGCTGGAATCAGGAGATCAATAGAAGCTGGAAAAGCCATAAAATACAGTCAATAACCATTGCGGAGATCTCATAGCGGCGTCCTCGTTGTACGCCGCCTACTCGAACACAAAGGGAGGGACGACGATGTCTGAACCTTTTATCGGGCAGCTCATCCTTTTTGCCGGCAATTTCGCCCCGCAAGGCTGGGCTTTTTGCAACGGCCAGCTGCTGAGCATCGCGCAAAATACGGCGCTCTTCTCAATTCTGGGCACGACCTACGGCGGCGACGGCGTATCAAACTTTGCTCTCCCCGATTTGCGGGGACGCGCGCCGGTCGGCTTTGGGCAGGGGCCGGGACTTTCGAATTACAATCTCGGCCAGCAAACGGGCTCGGAAAACGTGACTTTGACGCAGGCCCAGATGCCGGCCCATGGGCATAATCTTGGCGCCCAAGCCTCCCCGGGAAATGCGCTTTCTCCGGCCGGCGCTTTTCTCGCCCAAGGCGATGCCGGACGCAGCGGGACCGTCAATGATTATACGACGTCGACTACCTCGCCCACCACACTGAACCAGGCCAGCGTGCAACCTGCCGGCGGCTCGCAGCCGCATCCCAATATCCAGCCGGTGCTGGCGATGAACTACATCATCGCGCTCCAGGGCGTCTTCCCGTCGCGGGGTTGATTCCATGCGCTGCCGGGGCGTTAAGCCTGCGCCCCGAGCGGGAGGATGACGCAGCGTTTCTCTTCGGGCTCTTCTGCCAATCGCGCCCTGGGGGAGAGGATCTCGCGGGTCTCGAGCCCGTGCTCCGCGACCGGCTGCTGCGGCAACAATTCGCCGGACAAGTGGCGAGCTATCGCGCCCAATATCCGGCCGCCCGCTTTGAGATCGCGGAATGGGACGCCACCCCGGCCGGACGCATCATTACGTGCCGCACGCCGCAGGCCCTGCTGATCATCGACGTTGCTCTCTCACCCGGCGCCCGCAATCGCGGCATCGGCAGCGCGCTCCTGCGCCATTTTATGGGCGAGGCGAAGGCTGCGGGTCTGCCCGTTCGGCTTTCGGTTTTCGCGAGCAACCCGGACGCGCTGCGCTTCTACTCGCGCCTCGGCTTTATTGTCGTCGAGTCCTCGGAGGTGCCCCCCCTTTTGGAATGGCGCGAGCCACCGTAAATCCTGACCTGTTCGCACCGGCCATCCATAAAAGGCGGGTCAATTTTCAGGGGCGTGCCCGACTTCAAGTCGATGGATTCCTGCCACGCGCCCAAATCGGGCGAAACTCTGTCGAAGACACAGCCTTTACACGGAGACGGTCGAATCACCTTTGCTTTGCCGGATCTGCGTCACGCGGCACCAAATGGGCTCACTTATGTGATCTGCGCAGCTGGCGTATTTCCTGGCCGGCTGTAGCAACCCAAGCCTTGATGCGCGCCGCCGCGGCGAGCGGAATTGCCCTGGGTTAACTGGCACAATTACATTGAAGCTGACAGCGCGGCGCTGAGATCGTGCAATGGCGTTTTTGCGTGGTCGCCTTCAATCCGGGCCGCAACCTGGCTCAGAGCCTCCCGGGCCGCGCAGCCGGAATGTTCTTAGGCCAGAATTCGGATTTACGCCTTCCGCAAACTGCACAAAACCTTCCCGCTTGTAGAACGTCAGAGCGCGCTGATTGTCTGCGTTGACTTCAAGAACGATGCCTTGGGGCGAAATCCTGCGCGCTTCGTCAAGCAGGAGGCGCGCCACACCTGTTCCTTTCGCAACTGGCGCAACAGCCAGTTGATCGAGATAAGCCGTGGCCGGGTCGATGGAAACAAAGCCAATAATCGAATTCGAGCCATCAATGGCGCAAACCGTGATAAAACCCGTTGCTTCAAGGGTTCGCAGATGATCGAGAAACCATTGGAGCCGGTCTGAGAAATCGATTCCTGGCATTGCCTCCTGCCAGCTTGCCACCCAAAGATTGGCAAGGTTCGGCAAATCGGCATTTTTTAGAGGACGTAAATAAATTGACATACGGCTCGGTTTGAAATGCACGCGGAAGAATTTCCGCCCGAAGATGTGGCATATTCATAGAGGCTATATGTGCTTTAAGTCCGCTTTTGGACATGAGCCGCGCAATACTTCCATTGTGCTGCAGCGCGCAAGCGAGCGTTACAATATCAGCAAAATGACGGCCGGCGGAATTTTTGGTGAAATCGCTGGAAAGAGCCATAGCCGCGTCGTATCGTTCCCGGCGCTGATGTAGCGGCGGTAGTTCCCGGGGCTTGGCTTTCGCGAAAGCGATCGCGAGCGTCTAAATTAGTTGGAGACTTTTTGAGCAAAATCATGCGACAAAAAAGAAACGGCAGCTGCCAGCCCCGATCGTAAAGTGGGCGGATGCCCAGAGACAAGAAAATGAATCCAGTTGGTATTGACGATTTCGCAATATATTTGGCGAAGAAAAATTATATGGTTCCCGACACGCGGCGCGACACCGCTGCCGCCGCGCCTTCAAGCACAGAGCGATCGCTTCGCAAACTTTGGGAATCGACCGAGCTTTCGGCGAACGGGTTTGCCGATGAAGTCGCCCGATTTTATGGGCTAAAGCGGCTTTCCCTGCCGGAGCTCGTTGCCGTCTCGGCTCTGACCGAGCGATTTTCGCCGCGCTTTTTGCGGGACAGTACGGTTTTGCCCTTCGAACGGCCCAAAGGCCATTTCCGGCTCGCGGTCGCCGACCCAACGGACGGCGCCTCGGTTCGCGCGGCAGAAATCGTCCTGGGTGGGCCTGTCACCGTGGACATCGCATCCTTTGAAGACATTGCGACCGTTCTCGACCAGCAGCTTGGCAATGAACTGCCGCAGGTCCCTGGCGATGATGAAACGGCGCGCGCTGGCGCCGATGATGATATCGAAAGCCTGCGCGATCTGGCGAGCGGCGCTCCCGTTGTGCGCGCTGTAAATGACATGATCGAAAGGGCCATGGAGCTCCGTGCGAGCGATATTCATATTGAACCAGTCCGGAACGGCCTTGTCGTTCGCATGCGGGTTGATGGCTTGCTCCGCGCCGTGACCGCACCGCTCGGCGTCTTGCCGCAAGCTCTCATTTCCCGAATAAAGATTCTGGCCAGCCTCAACATTGCCGAACGGAGATTGCCGCAAGACGGCGCGGCAAGACTGAAGGCCGCGCGCTCGGAGATTGATGTTCGCGTCGCGACGATGCCAACCCAGCACGGCGAGTCCGCGGTCGTTCGCCTGTTGCCGCGCGATCGCGGTTTGCTCGATATCGCTAAGCTCGGCCTATCGGCTGCCGACGAGAAAACGGTGCGCCGCCTGCTTACGCTGCCGCACGGCATGATCATCCTGACCGGACCGACCGGCAGCGGCAAGACCACGACGCTTGCAACGATGCTCTCGATCCTCAACGAGCCATCGCGAAAAATTCTCACAATTGAAGATCCTGTGGAATATGAGATTCATGGCGTCAATCAATCTCAGGTGAAACCATCGATTGGCCTTACCTTTGCTGCCGCGATGCGGGCATTCGTCCGCCAAGATCCAGACGTGATTATGGTGGGGGAGGTACGCGACCGGGAAACCGCGAACATCGCCGTGCATGCCGCGCTCACCGGCCACCTTGTGCTCACCACCTTGCACACCGAAACAGCCGCGGCTGCTGTACCGCGCTTGCTCGACCTGGGCGTTGAGGGCTTCTTGCTAAAATCAACTTTGCGGGCGGTGATCGGCCAACGTTTGGTCCGGATTTTATGTGACCGGTGCAAGCGAAAACATATCCTTGAAGAAAGTGATATTGCGAGCGATCGCCGCTATGACACGCTTGGCTTGCAGCCGGGGGACTGTGTCCATGAACCGGCAGGTTGCGAGCGTTGCGGCGGCACCGGATACCGCGGACGCAGCGGGGTTTTCGAACTGCTTGAATTGAAGGACGAAGTGTATGAGCTTGTGCGGCCAGACGCGGACGGGCGGCTGATCGACCTTGCCGCAAGGCGCGCCGGTATGATCACGATGGTCGAGGACGCTGTCGCGAAATGCCGGGCCGGCACAACCTCCGCTGCCGAAGTCCTGCGTGTTACGACCGTGCGGTAAGCCATGACGAATTTCCGCTACCGGGCAATGACTCGCAATGGCGAAGTTGTGAACGGCTCCATCTCAGCCACTAATGCGGCTGAGGTTGCCGAGCGTGTCGAATATCTCGGCCTCATTCCGATTGAAACGATCCGCGAGGACGGACCTCGCCCCGGACAGCGCCTCGGCTTTACCTTTCTCTCACAGCCGCGTCCCGAGGACGTGACAGTTTTCACCGGCGATCTTGCGTTGTTGCTGCAAACCGGCGCGCGAATTAATGACGCTCTCGAACTCTTATCGTCCGACGCGGACATCGGACGTCTGCGCGCAACTGTCGGTAAGCTCACCTCCGCCATTCTCGCGGGGGAGAGTTTTGCCAGTGCTCTTGCCCATCATCCAGCATTGTTTTCGCCGATGTATGTCGAGCTCGCGCGCGTTGGCGAGGCGTCGGGCACGCTCGTGAATATCTTGGAGGTGTTGGGTGCCGAGAGAATCAGGGCCGAGGCCCTCCGCCGGCGCTTTACCGATGCCTTACGCTACCCTGCTTTCGTGCTCGCGGCCGCGAGTGCCGTGCTTCTCTTTTTCCTGACTTTCGTGCTACCGCAGTTTGGCGACGTATTGCGCGACTTCAACGCAAAACTTGATCCGGTCATAGCCGGATTCCTTGCCCTTTCCGGGTTCTTGCGCACACACGTCTCAGCGGTCTTCGTGAGCCTCATAATATTGGTTAGCGCCGGTTTTATGCTTTCGCGCCAGCCAAAGGTGCGAAGCCTAATCTTGGACGCGCTCGCACATGTGCCTTATATTAGCCGGATGTTGAATTTTCACCGGACGTCGGTCTTTTGCCGCAACCTTGGCGTTCTCCTCTCTAGCGGGGTGCCGCTCACGGTGACGCTGCGGATTCTCGCCGATTTGATGGCAACGACTGGCGGGTCGGCCGCCTGGACCAAGACGGTGGATCTCGTCCGTCATGGCGGCAAACTGTCCGAAGCGCTCTCCAAGACACAGGCAATTCCGCCAATGGCCATTCGAACTTTACGGCTCGGCGAAGATTCGGGACAGCTCCCCATGCTCGCGCAGCGTGTCGCGGAGTTTTATGAAGCGAAGCTTCAACGCAGCCTTGACCGTCTTGTCGGAATCGCCGGTCCGGTTGCGATTGTTAGCATAAGCATCATTGTCGGGGGATTGATCGTGTCGGTCATGACTGCCCTCATGTCGGTCAGCCAAATCGTCGGATGAAAGGGAACCAAAATTGATGAATCTATTAAATTTGCGGCACCTTGGGTACCGGCAGAACAGAGACCAGTTGAAAAATGCCCGGCAAGAGACTCAACGCAACGGGATTACAGGGGCCGGCCGCAAGGATGGCTTCACCCTGGTTGAAATCTTGGTCGTCATCACAATTATTGGCTTGATCATGGGCCTCGTCGGACCGAGGGTCCTAAACTACCTAAGTGAGTCTAAGGTGAAGGCCGCGACCATTCAGATGCAAAGTTTTTCGAGCGCGTTGGACCTTTTCTATCTCGACCTTGGACGTTATCCCTCAACCAGCGAGGGCCTCGCCGCTTTGGTTCAGCGGCCGGCGGGCTCCCCCGGATGGAACGGCCCCTATTTGAAAAATGCGTCCCTACCAAATGATCCTTGGGGTCGCCCCTACAAATACCGTTCGCCGAGCGAGCACGGCCCATTTGAAATTATTTCGCTCGGGTCTCAAGGTAGGGAAGGGGGGACCGGCACGGCAGCCGTCATAAAGAGCTGGGAGACTCGGTGACCGTGTTGCAGGATAAAAGCGGTTTTACCTTGCTCGAAACGGTTTGTGTCTTGGCGATCATCGCGTTGCTGCTCGCCACGGCCTTACCGGCTTTCCCACGTAAAACCTCGCGTCCAATGCTTGAGGCCTACGCGCTGCAGACGGCGGCCTTGCTTAAGGCCGATCGCAGCGCGGCAATACGGCGCGGTGATACGGTTGCCACCGAATTGAATCCGGCGACCCGGGTGATCCGGTCCGGCGCAAGCGGGCGCTTATTGAAATTGCCTGAAGATATCGGCTTTCGAGCTATACTGGCGGACCAGTGCGGCACACGCGCGGCCGGAACGGCAATTCAGTTTCTTCCATCTGGAATGTCCTGCGGCGGTACGATCTATCTCTCCCGGCCTGGCATAACCCTCGAAGTCCGTATCACTTGGCTGACCGGGGGAGTTGAAATTGTCCCTAGCAACGCCTCATAAGCGCGCCAATCGAAATTCCGGGGCCGAAGCGGGGTTTACGCTCATAGAGGCCCTCGTAGCTCTCGCCGTCGCGGCCATCTCCTTGACTGCTATCGCAGCGCTCATGGCAGGAAATATTCGGGGAGCTGGAAGAATTGGCCATCATCTTCAACTTAGCGAAACATTAAGAGCCGTCGAAGCAGCACTTCCAGATCGTGCGGCTTTGGCAACGGGAAATTTAACCGGTGAATTGCACGGCCAAGCTTGGTCCCTCGATGTGACGCCGCTTCCGAAGGATTTCGACAACCCGCGCGCGGACGCTTTGTGGACGCCTCAAGATATTGTGATCACGGTGCAGTCGGCGTCTGGAGGGCAGCTTCAGCTGGAAACAGTCCGTCTGACGAGAAGGACCGGTTCGCCATGAAACGCAAGCAAGTGCCGGTTCTCCGTTTCGGGCCGGCAGAGAACGGATTCACCCTTCTCGAGGCTCTGATAGCTGTCGGCCTGATGGCCCTGCTCCTGGCCACGCTTGCCACCGTTACAGCGCAATGGATGCGCGGCTGGAAGGCGGGATTTGACCGCACGCAAAGTGCCGATCTCTTAGGTCTCGGCCTAGACAGGATTGTTGGCGACATCGAAGCTGCAGAATTCATATCTCCGGGCCAGGTAGACCTACGCCCTCTCTTTCAAGGGACGGATTCCTCGGTAACTTTTGTACGCTCCGCAATCGGCCCTAACGCGGCTGCGGGGCTCGAAATCGTGCGGCTCGCGGAAATCGACGATGCACGCGGCCGCATCTTGGTGCGCACCAGGGCTGCATTTACTCCGGCGGTCGCGGCCGAGACCATTGAAGAAGGCGCAGTTGAGTTCACAAATCCTGTCGTTCTTATACGCCCGCCGTTTCGCGTGTCCTTCGCTTTTGCCGGGTCTGACCGTACATGGCAGGAGAGCTGGCTTGACGCTAATCAACTGCCCACTGCAGTGCGCATTACTGTCCTTGACGGGCAGACGGGTGAAATACTTCCCGTCTCCACGGCGGCCTTAGTCAATGTGAATGCACCGGCCAGCTGTGCGGCGAACGCGGCGCGAGGTTGCGGCGGTCAGCAAACCGCTGGCCAGCCAACTTCTGGCCAGCAAACGCCTGACCAGCAAGGCGCAACGCCGTCCGGCGACAATGGGCGGGCAGGAACGCCCCGAGGCGGCGGGTAGCCCCGGGCAATCGCTGTAACTTATAAACCGCAAATGAAGTCCAGAAAGAAGTTTTCGGCGAGATTTTTCAAACCGGAACGGACCAGCCGCAGGAAAATACGCGTGTAACCATGCCGGAGCATAGCAAGATCGCGGGCCATGTCATGGCTCGACTGGGATCTGGAAACACGCCAGCGAATGCCGGTTTTATTTTGGTTGCCGTGCTCTGGATTCTCGCCGCTTTGGCGGCGCTCGCAGGCGTCTATGCGGTATATATTGCCAATACGGCCGCCGCCGTGCGCATTTACGACTCCAGGCTCCAGGTTCAGGCGCTGGTCACCGCAGGTCTCGAAATTACCGCTTACCATCTGATCGGCTTTGAGGACCAGCGCCGCCCAACTTCGGGTAACGTCGGATTCGGCCTTGGCCAGTCCCGCGTCGATGTCGAGTTCCGTTCCGAGGGGGCTCGAATCGACCTTAACTTTGCTCCTAAGGAGATGCTGTCTGGCCTCCTTGCGGTTCTTGGTGCTACACCGGAGGACGCTGGCGCCTATGCAGATCACATCATTGCTTGGCGAACAAAGCCTAAACAGGGCGCTCAAAACGAAGAAGCCGACGCATACCAGAGTGCCGGCCTGAGTTACGGGCCTCGCCAAGCTCCCTTTCAGAACGTAGCGGAACTGCGTTTTGTGCGGGGATTGCCGTCTGAACTCGTTGACGCCGCTCTTCCATTCGTGACGATTTTCAACGGCGAGGCAGAAATCGACGTGAACGAGGCACCCCCGCAAGTCGTCGCGGCGTTGCCCCGCATTAGCCCGGATGCTGTCGCTGAAATTCTCAAGACGCGCGATCGCGGCAATCCTCAGGCCGTTTTGCGTCTGCTTGGGCCGGCGCGGGCCAGCGTCGCTGTGGGCGGACGCAAGGCGACACGGGCCATTATTCACGTATCGCTCGACACCGGCCGCAAGGTGAACGCCGAAGTCGTCCTTCTTATCACCGATAACGACCCCGAGCCCTATCGCGTGTTGGCCTGGCGCGACGACTTTGACGGCCCGATCTGAGGGTCACCTGCGGATGGAGACTGCATGAGCACCTTTCAGGTCTTTGTCGAGGCGTCGTCCCGCTGGATTGATCGCGTCGCGGCGGTGATTGTCGACATCATCGAAACGTTCCGCGCGAGGCGTCTGTTCCAACTGGTCGAACAGAAGGACGGTTCTTTTGTGTTGCATGGGAAGACGCAACCAGACGGTTTCGATACGTCCGTTGCGCCCTTTCGAATTGTCGAAGGGCGTGTCGATGCTTCGGTTTCGGCCAAGCTTACACAAATCCTGCGCGGCGCCCAAGTCGACCTTTTATTGCAACCCGGCCGCTTCATGGTCCGGATCCTCGAATTACCTCGCCGGGCTTCCGATTTCCTGGATGGCATTGTCCGCGCGCAGATCGATCGTTTGACGCCGTGGAGCGCCGCCAATGCGGCATTCGGTTGGCATCCGTCAACCCAGGCCAGCAATGAGAGAATTGTCGTGACGATCGCCGCCACATCGCGATCGTCGATCGCACCGTTCATAAATGCTGCCGCCGCGCTCGGTGCCGATTTGATCGCTGTCTCCGCCGTCCTCCAGGAGCCATTGCCGGATGCCGCAGCCATTAAAATTTGCGAACAAAAAGTTGCTCAACAGCTTGGCCTGCGTCGCATAAGGCGCGTTCTGATTGGATTCCTTGCAGCCGCTGGCGCAGTTTCTGCTGCATCGATAATCGCGGATACCGTTATTGGCGGCATGATCGAAGCGCGGCGAGACGAGTTGACAAGCCGCATTTCGGAGCGCCGCGCCGCCATGCAGCTGGGTCACGACCGGGCGAGCGATGCAGTGCTTGAACTCGAGCGGCGCAAACATGCGATACCCTCAAGCGCCATCATCATCGAAGCCTTATCGCGGATTTTGCCGGACGACACCTATCTGACCGAACTGCGCATTGTTGGAGACAAATTGCAGATTGTCGGCGTATCGAAGGATGCGCCGTCTTTGATCCGCCTCATTGAACAAACCCACCATTTTAGCCGCGCGGTATTCTTTGCCCCGACGACGCGCTCGCCGACAGAAACGGGAGAGCACTTTTCCATCGAGGCGCATATCGAACCAGTTTACACTCCGGGCCTGTGATCGATCCCATGCTGAATTTAAATTTGATCCGAAAATATTTTACGCGAGAGCGCCTCTTGCCCATGTTGGGGTTTGCGGCGGTGACGATTGGCCTTGCCGTCATAACGTGGCTGGCGCTCGCGGGCCTTGCAAGCGATTACTCAGACTACGTCGCCGCGGCGGATCTGCTCGACAGGCTCGAAGGCCGTAAGCCCTCAACTGAATCGTCCGGCCACGCGTCTGGCATGCCCGGCTCGCCTTTTCTGGAGGGCGCGACCGTTAACATTGCCGGGGCAGCGCTGCAGCAGCGGGTGGTTGCTGCCGTGCGGGCAGCCGGGGGGAATGTACTTTCGTCGCAAATCGATCTACAAGGTTCCGAGGCTAAACAAGGTTACGTAAGTCTTTCGGCAAGCTGCGAAATTGCCGAGAATGCATTACAGCTATTGATTTACGACCTGGAATCGGGCATGCCTTTCCTTTTTATTGATCAACTCGTCGTACAAGTGCCTCAAACAAATGTTGGGGTTGGTGTAGATACAGGACCTGTGCGAATGCGGCTGCAAATCGACGTTTCGGGACAATGGCAGGCACGAAAATGAACCGGCAGTTCATTTATGTAAGCTTGGCTATAGGCGTGCTCACTTTGAACGGCGCTATTGCACAGATTGCGACTGGCGTGAATCTCGAGGAAAACGACTTGAGCCCGGCCAGCCGGGATAAATTGCCGGTTCCCGCCGTGATTCAGAGCCCCGGTGCTCAACTTCCACCGCCGGGCGGAAACCCGCTTTGGGGAATTCCAATGAGCGCCTTGTCTGTGACCCGCGAGCGGCCTGTCTTTTCGGCGACGCGGCGGCCTCCCGCACCGCCGCCAGCGCCAATCCCCGTCGTTGAAGCTCCACCGCCTCCGCCAGCCCCAGCCGAGCCGCCGCAGCTTGGAATCGTTGGTACGGCAACTGGCGAAACAGACAATGTAGCGGTCGTAATAGACCAAACGACAAGAAACCTTGTTCGTCTGCATGTGGGCGAGACAATCTCGGGTTGGTTGGTGCGGTCGGTGGATTCGCGAACGATGACCATTGAGAAGGATAGCCGCTCCGTGACACTGGCTCTGCCTGCGGTGACGGATTTTGCGCCGCAAAACTCAGCAGACTTACCGGAAGCAGCACGGGTCAGCCGGGCGTTTTAAGCACAATGGCAGAGCCGCAAAGCCGCGGCCAGCACGAGCAAAGCGCTGCGCACTGCTAGCTGCCTTAGTCGCATGCACTTAAGTGCCGGGGCCACACCTTTCTCAGGCGCAGTCACAATGCAATTTTAGCTCCAGCCCGCGGACCCTGGACGGCTTACAAATGCACGGTCCCTAATCATGCGCCGAAAGTGTACCGGCCGGGGACAAACTCTCACGCGATTGTCATTTCGCTTGCGAACTATTTGTAACAAGGTGAAATTACGCGGCTCAGGGATTCGGTGCTAGCATGACAAAGGCGGTCGTTGGCATCGTCGGCGGTTCCGGTGTCTATGACCTGCCTGGCCTCGAAGAGATTCGAGAGGAATGGGTGACCACGCCGTGGGGCGAGCCCTCGGATGCGCTTCGCTTTGGACGGATCGGAAAGACCGCGGCCGTGTTTCTGGCCCGTCATGGGCGCGGCCACAAATTGTCGCCTTCGGGTATCAATTACCGCGCCAATATCGATGCGCTCAAACGCGCTGGCGTCACCGATATCGTTTCGGTTTCCGCCTGCGGTTCGTTCAAGCCAGAGCTATTTCCCGGGCTTTTCGTGCTCGTCGATCAATACATTGACAGGACGTTCGCCCGAGTCAATTCGTTCTTCGGCAATGGCTGCGTCGCCCACGTATCGATGGCACATCCCGTGTCACCGTTGCTGCGCGAAAAAATTGCGGCGGCCGCGGCAGCAGAGAAAATTTCTTGTGTGAGCGGTGGAACGTATGTGTGCATCGAGGGGCCGCAGTTTTCCTCTCTCGCCGAATCCCTCGCTTATAAAGCCGCAGGCGGTGATGTCATCGGCATGACCGCAATGCCGGAAGCCAAACTCTCCCGCGAGGCAGAGATGTCCTATGCGACCATTGCCATGGTGACCGATTTCGATTGCTGGCATCCGAAGCACGACAATGTCGATGTCGCCTCGGTCATCAAGGTCGTCGAGGCCAATGCAAGCAGTGCGGCAAGACTTCTGGCGCGGTTGTTGCGCGATTTTCCCGAGGAGCATGAGCCCTGCCCGGCCGGTTCCGACCGGGCGCTCGATCACGCTTTGCTGACCCCTGCTTCTGCCCGCGACCCGGAATTGATGAAGAAGCTCGAGGCAATCATGTGCAGGGTCAATCGATCATGACCGCTCTCAAAGAGACGATCCGCAGCATTCCCGATTACCCGAAGAAAGGTATTATCTTTCGCGATATTACGACATTGCTCGGCGACGCCGGCGCGTTTCGCCGCGCCGTCGACGAATTGGTGCAGCCATGGACGGGGGGAAAGATCGACAAGGTTGCCGGTATGGAGGCGCGAGGATTCATTCTTGGCGGCGCGGTGGCGCATCAACTCTCGGCCGGCTTTGTGCCGATCCGCAAGAAAGGCAAGCTGCCGCATTTCACGGTTTCAATTCCCTATGCGCTCGAATATGGGCTCGACGAGATGGAGGTGCACGCGGACGCCGTGACGCCTGGCGAACGGGTGATCCTTGTCGACGATTTGATCGCGACGGGCGGAACGGCCGAGGGCGCCATCGCGCTGCTGAAAAAAATCGGCGCCAATGTCGTGGCGGCCTGCTTCGTGATCGATCTGCCGGATCTCGGGGGAGCCCAGCGCCTGAGAAACCTTGGCATTCACGTCAAAACACTGATGTCGTTTGAGGGGCATTGAGCTAGGCGCTCCCGCACGGCGGCGCTTGCCCTCAGACCTGTAGATATTGCACGACCCCACGTCACATCGAAGTAAACTGAATTGATTGGAGCCATTGATGACGGAAGTTGACAAATATATAGCTGATGTTGAAGCGTTTTATAAACTAATTATAGCAGGGAGTCATAGCCGCCTTGTCGGTGGAAACAAATTGTGGGACCAATTTGAGAGTGCAGTTTTGGACTATCGCAAGAGAGGGATGGCCTCGTTCAAACAGGTCATTGAGCGCGTGAATGAATTGGTCGTTGCCAAAATCATTTTGGGCGATCCAACACTCCTAGATGCCAAGATCGAATATGAACCGCACATAGGTACAGACTCCCGCCGAATCGATTTTGTCACTTGCAAGGCCAACGGAGAAAACCTCTTTATAGAAGTAAAGACCGTGCGTCCTAACACCAAGGACTGTCAAGAGAGTTGGGGAAAGTTCAAGAAGCGGCGAGAACTTCATACTTATGGAACGCACTATATCGCGATGCCGGAATGGAATGGAGGGAAGATTGCCGGGGACTCATTCTCGGCTCGGTCGAAATTCATGGAATACACTCGTGCCTTTGAGACGAAACTTGCCGAGGCTCGAGAATCGCAACCTGGGAGGGGTGCATTGATCTTCTGCGGCACCGGCATGGAGTGGCATCGTTCAGAGCTTGACGACTTCGTGGACTTCTATCGCACGGGCCACCATCGGCGCGACGATCCCTTCGCGAATATGGAGGCTGGAGAGATCAACGACAAAGGGATCTCGCTTATGCGCAACATTGATTCATTCGGGTTTATGAAGCGGCCTCAAGACCAGCTCACAGAGGAGGCGTGGGACGCCGATGGCGCGACCCTCATTAAGCCATGAGACAAACACTTGCTGTCATAGGTGCGTTAGTTCTTGGTATCTTAATTGGAGTTGGCGTGCCTTATATGTTCGGGCATCATGTTGATACGTCATGGCAAACGTTGCTTACAAAGTCCGAAAGCTTCGGCATTTCCTACGGCGGGGATTGGATCTTCTCAGACTTGCCCATGCCGGAAATTCGATCGGTTACCGGCAAAGCTAAATTCATCGACAGCATCGGGCCGGGACAAACTACAGAGCTCGGCTATATCATCACTGTCGAGATGGCGGCGTTAGACTTATCAAAGGTCCCGCAGAGATACAAAGAAGAAAAGAAGGTATTGATTGACGGCTATGAGACAACAAGCTTAGGTATCGACCAAGCCTCCTATGAAATACAATTTGATTTTGATTTAAAAGATAAGGATGGGTTCACTCTTAAAATATTGCATGCTGAGGGCTTACCGCCATTGGTTTCTGGCACCAAAAACGTCTTTCAGGCAAAAGTAGATGAGCCAATCGCCTGCGAAACAGCAGCTAAATTGCACAATATTTGGGTATATCCGATTATCAAAAGCTGTCACACATGTTTGCCTCCATCTTAGATGACAGAAACAAATCACCCATAGGGCGCCGCATCCAGGACAAGCCAGCTTGCAAAGATGATTGCAGTGGCGACGCGATTGGAAACAGGGTGACATCGAACCGGTGATGTCCTGACGGAACTAGAGGATAGTTATCAGGCGGGCGGTGGCACAAAGGTGCAACGGAGTCAGCCGGTACTAGGGCGGGTAGATGAGCCGGATTTGATGATCGCCCGATGACCCGTCTTGGATGTAGACCTGCCCGGAAGTTCATCCTACGAAGGCGCCGCCGGATTTCCGCTCGCATAGTAGAGCCGATTGCAAAAAAACGGGCCAGGGTTCATGAATCTTATGCTCGCCGCCGTTCCCATCCGGAAGCACACGACATGACGCATTTAGACCAGGCCCAGTTCATCCGCCACGATTGGACAATCGAAGAGATTTTAGCAATCCACGACTTGTCCCTCCTCGAATTGATCGCGGAGGCAAATCGCGTTCATCGCCACTTTCACGACGTGAGCGATGTCCAAAAGGCGAGCCTTCTCAGCATCAAGACCGGAGGCTGCCCGGAGGATTGCGCCTATTGCCCGCAGTCGGCGCGTTACCGCGAGGTGCATCTCGAAAAGATCGATATGATGGAAACGGGCGCCGTGCTCGCCGCCGCCGCAAAGGCCAAAGCCGCGGGAGCGGACCGTTTCTGCATGGGCGCGGCCTGGCGCAACGTGCGCGACGGGGAAATTTTTGACCGGGTTCTTGACATGGTGCGGGGCGTGCGTGCCCTTGGAATGGAGGCCTGCGTGACGCTCGGCATGTTGAACGCCTCCCAAGCCACACGCCTGAAGGAGGCGGGGCTCACCGCCTATAATCACAATCTCGACACGAGCCCCGAATTCTACCCCAACATCGTCTCGACGCGGACCTACGGAGACAGGCTCAAAACCCTGCAGGCCGTGCGCGCCGCAGGCTTGCAAATGTGTTGCGGCGGTATTATCGGCATGGGCGAATCCGTGAGAGACCGGGCGTCCCTGCTGCAGGTCCTGGCCAAATTCGACCCGCATCCGGAGAGCGTGCCGATCAACGCTCTCGTTCCCGTCGAAGGCACGCCGCTCGGGCGCAGAGAGAAGATCGACGCAATCGATTTTGTGCGGATGATCGCGACGGCGCGCATCGTGCTTCCCTCAGCCAAGGTCCGCCTCTCCGCCGGCCGGTCGCAACTCGGCCGCGAAGCCCAGATCCTGTGCATGGCGGCGGGCGCCAATTCGATCTTTTACGGCGAGGCTTTGTTGACGACACAAAATGTCGCGATGAGCGACGACGATTGCTTGTTCGCAGCGCTCGCACCAATCGCGCGCGACCGATCCCTTCAATCCTGAACGGCAAGGTTTTTGGGAAAATGTATAAGCGCGCCGCGGGATTGGCGTTTGGATTCCTGGCACTTTGTATAGCCGCTGTCTTGATCGCTTTGACCTGGCACGCGCCGCAACCGGCCCGCAGCTATGAACCCGAAGCGATCCAAAAGATTCTCAAGAACATCAAGCTCCCTCCCGGTTTTAAGATCCGCCTCTACGCACTGGTGCCCGGCGCACGCAGCATCGCTGTTGGCCCACAAGGCAAGGTAGTTTTCGTTGGAACGATGGGGACCGCACTTTTTGCGCTCGCGGCTCCCCCGGAGCCGGACAGTCTTCCAAAAGGCACCGAATTTGCCGCCGCCATCCACAAAAAATATCCGCATGGCGTCTGTTTCTCTGCCCAAGGTGAATTTTTTGTTGCGGAACAGAACCGTGTTTTGTCCTTTGCGGCGGCGGAATCGAACTATCGAGACCCGGACATCGCTCCGAACGTCATCGTGGAACAGGGCGCACTGATACCCTCCGACGAAGAGAGCAGCAATCATAGCGCGCGGGTTTGCCGGATCGGCCCTGACGGCAAGCTCTACATCTCGTTGGGACAGCGCTATAACGTGCCGCCGCGAAGAAAACTGGCAAAGTACAACCAGTGGGGCATAGGCGGCATTGTTCGCATGAACCTTGATGGCACGGGACGGGAAGTTTTCGCCCGCGGCATTCGCAATTCGGTCGGAATGGATTTCAATCCGAAGGACGGGATTTTGTGGTTCACCGACAATCAGGTCGACCGGATGGGCGAGGATATTCCGCCGGAGGAATTGAACCGGGCACCCAAGGCGGGGCTTGATTTCGGCTTTCCCTGGTATGGGGGCGGCCATGTCAGAACATCTGAATACCAAGACGACACGCTGCCCGAGGGTCTGGTCTTTCCGGAGATCGAGACGCAAGCGCATGCCGCAAATCTCGGCATGATTTTTTATAAGGGCAGTCAGTTCCCGGAAAAATACAGAGGCGGGATTTTTTTCGCCCAGCACGGCTCTTGGAACCGCACGGTTCCGGTCGGCGCCCGAATCAGCTTCGCGACGCTCAAACCCGATGGCACGGGCGATAAGGCGGAAGTTTTTGCCGAAGGCTGGTTGCGGCAGGATGGCAGCTATGCGGGCAGGCCGACCGACGTCGCAGAACTCCCCGACGGCTCGCTGCTTGTCGCCGACGACGAGGCAGGCGCGCTTTATAGAATCACTTACGATGGGGACGGCGGCGCCACCCCGCCCAAATGAACCACTGCTACTTTACTTAACTTACTTATTCCTCATCGTGCGCTTCGCAACAAATGGCAGCACCTCTTTGTTCAAGACGCGCTCGCTCTCAATTCGCTGAACGGCGGCGGGACTGTCGCCTTAAAACTTTCGCGCTGGCTGTGCTCGTCGAAGTAGCGCGTGAGGTCTCTTGCTTCTGCCACAAGCGCGCCGCTTTCCGGCAAGTCGCGAAGATAGGCAAGGACCGGCAGGATACTCATGTCGGCATAGGTAAAACCATTGCCTGCAAGGCAATCTGTATTCGCTACCGCCTTGTTGAGGACATCGATGCGCGCGCGAACGTCGGGCAGCACGCGTTCAATGGCCGGGCGATCCGGCTGACCGTCGGGCGTCTTCGGGAAAAAATATGCGCCAAAATAGGGGATTACCGCCGGGACAATCGCCGTATTGGTGATGGACACCCATTGTTCAACCTTGGCCCCTAGCTTGGCGTCCTCGGGGAAAAGTTTTGGACCCGGAAAAGCGCGATCGACAAAGGTGGCAATCGCCTTCGATTCGCAGAGCTCAAAGTCGCCGTACCGCATCACCGGAATTTTACCAAAAGGGTGAATGCAATCGACTTCCGGCGAATGCGGCCTTGCGGGCGTAAGCCGATAGGCGGCGCCTTTTTCTACGCAGGCCATGCGGGCGGCGCGAACGAAAGGCGATTGCGGCGCGCCGATAATTTCGACCTCTGTCATGATAACCTCTAAGCTGCGGCCATTTGAGCAAGCTCATCGAACGCGCCGCCCGGCCCCGTTCAGCGCGCCTCGTGCCCGTCACGCATGGCATTACCGGCGAATTCGTCTTGCCGCAAGTTTTTCGGCGCGCGATGGACATGGAAGAAAAGGTCACCGCGGCAATTTTTTCTTGATTCTTATGATGTTATGGCGCGTGAACCTAGTCTTACGGCAAGCCGGGCAACGTTTCCGTGGCCGTCCGGCCGGAACGCGCATCGTACCGGTGTTACGTGCAATCCCACAGGCCGCAAGATGCGGGACGTATGCGGGCTTGTAAGGGTTTAACCTGCTTGGTGCTTTCCATCGGTGCAAGGATGAAGGTGCGGAATGTTCCGTCAGTTCCAATTTTCCCGGCATGGTCGTTTTCTACCCGTACATTTGCCTTTGTTATCCTCCCTCAACCTCAGCTGCCTCGACCTTCATAACAAATCCCTTGGCATATGCTCGTGCTGCGCGCGTGGACCACTGCGGTCGCATCCGCATAGACGCGCCGCCAGCCCGGCATGTGGTCCAACGTCCTGACAGCAGGACGCCCCGGTTCCAAAAGCGTCCAGTTGATCCGGTTTTCGTCCAAATATTGCGCAAGCTCGTCTGGTCCGGACGATCTCAGCGCATGGATATAGGCGGTGAGCCGGTCCGCGCCGAAAAATTCGGCGCGGCCGTCGATAAATGTGGGCGCGCCAATCGAAATCAAATAACCGCCGAAATTGAAATCGTTTAAAAGCCGCCCGTTCATGCCCTCGGCCATAGCTGCGGCAAAGGCGGCTTCCGGGACGATGTTCGCCGGCGGCCGGATCGCGCCATTTTGGAACGCCAACGCGGTCTGCAGGGCTGCCGCGATGCCAACCACTGGAACCGCGAATCTCACCCAAGCCGTTGGAATTGCCTGCCGGCCTGACACCTTAAAACGTTGCGCAATCGGCTCGGCCAGAACAAGCACGCCCAAGATCCCAAACAAATCTGCGTGCCGCATGTGCGAAAGGGCCATATGGAACAGGCCAAGCAGCACGGCAATACGCGTCAAGGGCGCAACGACGCCGCTTAATAGTGCTGCGGCGAGACCCAAAAGCAGTACCATTTCGAAAGGCTCGAGGTTGCTGAAATCCTGGGGCTGCATTTCCCCAATCAAATTCGCGGCACTGCCGAGATCGAATATGCGAAAAGGCGCGCTTATCTGCTCAATTCCGTAGGGGCTAACGGCAGCAGCCGCCAACGCCAAAACCCCAAAGCCCGCCCATTTTGCCGCAGCCGCGGCGCGTTGTTGCCCGCGGCGAAGCGCTGCTTCGATCGCGAAGGGCGCGATCAATACCAGGCCAAGCAAAAACGAGGCGTGCATATTGGCCCAGATGGTCATGAACGGCAAAAGCCAGAGCGAGGGGGAACGGCCGCTCTCGGCGCTGCGTATGAGGCACGCCGTCCAAAGCACGAGAATTGGCGAAACCAATGTGTGCGGACGGCAGAGGAGATGCGTTAAACAAAGGAGGAATGCCAGGCCCACCAAGGCGAAGGCGGTCAATTCGTTTAGCCGGCGCGCAAGCTCGCGGTAGAGAATCGCAAAGGCGGCGGCAGCGGCGAAAGCGCTCAACATTGCGACCGCCGCATAGCCGCCCATCCGGTAACACAAATTCATCGGCACCTGGCTCAGCCATTGCATGTCGTGATAGTCTGCGCCTGCCATTGTGTAAGAGAATGTGTCGACGCGCGGGACATGACCGGTTGCGAAAATCACCTCCCCGAGCTTAATGTGCCAGAGCGTGTCTGGATCTTTTAGCAATTGCGGGGCGACAAAGAGAATGAGCATGTACATGGCCGCGCCAAAGCACAGCACGAGACGCTCATCAACGACCCGTGGCGGCAGCACAGGCGGAAATTTCAAAGCCGCGGAGAAGAACCGCAAGATGACCGAATTTCCTTGCCGGCCGGCATTCATTCGCCCATTCCCATCATCGTATTCACATCCGCTTCCGGCCCGCGCCGCTTTGTCGCTCCGGCAGGATCGTCGTCCTTGGAACGGCAGCGGCTTTACGCCAGCATTCTGCAATGCTGAGCTTGCGCGAGGCGGATCGTCATGGCCGGTCCCCGGATCAATCCCCGGATTAAATCCGGAGACGGGGATGACCCGGGGGCGGGCATGACGGAATGAGTCGAGGACAATGAGAGTAGGTTTGAGCATCCCGTAAAAGCCTCGCGTGATGCACAGACTAATTGGGATGCGGAAGACGCGATTCTATTCCGCGGCCTTGCGCTCGGCGTCGATAGGCGCAAAAATACCCGCGCCCGAGGGCTGCATTTCGAGAAGGCGCTTATGAAACGCGGCAAGACTCGCGCGGTGGCCAATCGACACAATCGTCGTGCGCGCAAGTTTTGCCGCGAGCATGTTGTAAATTTCCGATTCCATCGCTTCATCCATCGCCGAGGTCGCTTCGTCGAGAAAGAGCCAGTCCGGCCTGGCTAAGATCGCGCGGGCAATCGCGAGCCGCTGCTGCTCGCCCCCCGAAAGCCGCTGCTGCCAATTGTCCTCGCGATCGAGCTCGCGAAGAAAATTGCCGAGTTGCGCATCGCGCAGCGCTTCTCGAATTTCGCCGTTCTCATAGCTATCGGGCTTACCGGGATAGGTGACGGCCGCGCGGAGAGAACCGATCGGGATATAGGGCCGTTGCGGCAGGAGCAGAATCTTGGCGTCCCGCGGCAAAGTAATGGCGCCGCCGCCATAAGGCCAGATCCCGGAGATGGCGCGAAAAAGAGTCGATTTGCCTGAACCCGATGGGCCGGTAAGTACAACCGGCTCATGCGAGTCAAGCCGTAGATTTGCGCCTTCGATAATCTCGCGGCCATCCGGCAGCCGGACATCGAGCGCTTCGATGTCGAGATGCGTGCGCGCCGCTTGCGTATCGGCGCTCTCCTTGGGTGCAAAGCCCGGAATTTTTGCATTCTCGATCGCCTGCTCGAACGATGTCAAGCGGTCGAGGACCGATTTGTAATCGGCGAGGAAGACATAATAGTCGACAAAAAAGACCAAGGCTTCTGTCACCCGGTCGAAAGCCCTGGCCGTTTGCGTCATTATGCCCAGCGTAATCTTGCCCGCGAAAAAGAAGGGCGCCGCGACAACAAAGGGAATAATCGGGTTGATCTGATTGTAAAAATACGTGAAGGCGGTGAGGTTCTTGCGGCAGGCAATGATCTCGAAATAGTTTTTAGCGATCGCACCGAAGCGCGCCGCCAGCGAAATTTTCTCGGTTTCCTCGCCAGAAAGCAGCGCGACCTGCTCGGCATATTCGCGCAGTCTCGCGAGCGAAAAGCGGAAGTTGGCCTCATAGCGCTGCCGTTCGAAGGAAAGTCTGACGAGCGGGCGGCCGATCAAATGGGTAACAAGCGTGCCCAAGGCGGCATAAATCAACGCAACCCAGAACAGTAGGCCGGGAACCGCAATTGCCGTGTAGGGCAGGGTGAAATTGGCCGAAAGAGTCCACAGCAAGATCGCGAAGGAAACGAGCGAGCTCAAATGCGAAATCAACAAAATCGAGTAGGAGTAAATGCCGTAGCCGACCTCGCCGCCATCGATGAATCGGTTGATGTCCTCCGAGATGCGCTGATCCGGGTTGTCGGTGCCGGAACCGGCAAGCGACATGCGGTAGTGATTATGGGTATCGAGCCATCGGGCAACATAATTGCCAGTCAGCCAGCGCCGCCAGCGAATGATAAGTGTCGACCTCACCACATAGTCAAGCACGGCGACCGAGATGAACAAAAAAGCCCAGGGTACAAAAACAAAAAAGAGCTGCAACCAAAACGCCGCCTCGTCCTTGTTCTGAATGGAGTCGAACCAGTCGCGGTTGAAGAACGACAGCCGCAAACTTATCCCGACCTGCGCCTGACTGATGACGACAAGCAGCACAACCATGGCGCTCGCCAGGCGCCGCTCGAGAATTTCGAAAGAGGGGAAAGGCCAGATGCGCGCAATTGTGGAGTTGCTTGAGTCAAAATAGCGGTCGGCGATGTCCGTCATCGATCGCACAACCGGAATGAACGAGATCGCATAAACGAGGATGCCAAAAATGGCGACGGTGAGCGGCAGGCTTATGGGAAGCTCATAGTCGGCAAGAGACGATGGCCAAAGGCCAGTTGCCGCGAAAAGAAAAACGCTGCCGAAGATCACGGTCTCGGCGGCGAATATAGCTGCGAAGATTCGCAGGAAGGTCGAAATTCCGCGCGACCGGTATGTCGTGTAGGCGCATAGGAACCCCGCCGCGGCAAGCAACAAGACGGTGGGGCCACCGGCCAAGAGGCCGGTCGCGGCAGTGGCGGTCGAGAAAATAGCGGCAAGGACGGCGAGTATATGCATTGATGGCCTTATTGTCATCGGCGCGCAGAGTGAGCGGCCTCAGTTTTATTTTCAATGAGCGCTTTGGCTTCGATTTGGCGCGTTTTGCGGTGCCGAACAGGGTCACCCTACTGAAATTTCTGCGGCGACTTAAGATTGATTTTCAAGCGCGCCGGTCTCTCGAAACTGGCCGGTCGCGGATTTGAATAGGCGAAGTTAAACCGCCGCGTCAGTGCTGGACCGTGGAACATAGTAACGGAGGTGAGCAATCGCTTCCCGCACCGAGGCCTCGGCGGGATGCGGACTTCTCTTCACCTTTCCCATGAGCATTGCGCCTTGAATAGTGGCGATACAGAAGTTAGCCATCCGATCCTCGTCAGCCTCTGGTGTCAATCGTCCCTGCGCCTTTTCCCGTACAAAGAACACTCGAAGCTTATTCTTCACGATTTCAAAAAGGTGGCTGAGGTCCTCCCGGATGAGCTCGTCTTTCTCGGTCACGCCATTGCCCACTGTGCCAAATGGACAGCCTCTCGTCATGCGAAAGTTCTTTTGCAGCTCGATGTGCGAGGCAAACCACCGCTCAAGATCTTGCCAAGACCCGACTTCGTAGTTGATGGTGGCTGTCCCCGTCTCGATTTCTTCGATGTAACTCAGCAAGACTTGGTGTACCAGCCCCTCCTTGCTTCCGAAGTAATGATAAAACTGGCCCTTGCCGGTATTTGAAGCCTCCATGATTTCGTCCGGGCTGGTCACGCCGACCCCCTGCTTATGAAAGAGATCGGCTGCGGCGCGAATGATTCGAAGCCGGGTCGCGCTGCCTTTCGCGGATTGCCCTTTCATGCGCCTTTTCGTTCTGTCCCTATTGGTACATTCTACGGATTATCAGCTGCAAAAACAGGCCCTTGGCTATGTTGCAGACTGTACTTGAACCCTGGCTGCAAAGAGGTTGTAATTTCCTTAGCTTAACAAAGACTGCCCCGCCCGCCGGCGAATAAGTTCCGGGACTGCCAGCCTTGTCAAGCACATGATTGTACTGTCACGTACGTTTGTCCAACAGATGAAAGGGAGCGCGCTTATGCAGGTCCGCTTTATCGAAGCCCCGCCAGGCATCCGCATTGAAGCGAAAAAAAAGTTGGTCGCGCAGATCGTCCGCCGTCGATGAGGCTTATCACATTGGCGGCACGTTGGTCTTCCTCAGTCGGAGATCCAGATATTCTTGAGGCGCTGCAGAAAGGCTGAAGCGAAGCGGCCCGCGTGCCGCCGGCTCCTCAATCCAAGAGACCCGCCGCAGAAAGCTGCTTTGCGGTCAAACAGGGGAAGGCTGAATTGTGACTGACGCGGACAAAACGATTTTGATCACGGGAGCGACCGGCCGGCAGGGCGGTGCCGTTATCCGTCACATGCTCCCGGCTAGCTGGAGACTGCGGGCCCTTACGCGCGATCCTCGCAGCAAGGCCGCGCAGGATCTTGCCAAGCAAGGCGTAGAGATAGTTCGCGGCGATCTCGAGGATGAAACTTCGCTCGACAGAGCCGTCCTGGACGTTTACGGCGTCTACAGCGTCCAGGATTACTGGTCCGTTGGCGCGCGCCGCGAAGTGCAGCAGGGCAAGAACCTAGCGGATGCGGCAAAAAAAGCCGGCATCGCCCATTTCGTCTATAGTTCGGTCGGAGGTGCTGAGCGAAATTCCGGGATCGATCATTTCGAAACCAAATGGGAGATAGAGCAGCATATTCGCAAGCTGGGCATTCCCGCAACGATCTTTCGGCCCGCCGGATTCATGGAAAACTACTATATCGACCAAGTCGAAGTCGGGATCCTCAAGGGCAAGCTCATTGATCCGATCCAGGCCGATAAGCCGTATCAGACGATTGCCACGGACGACATCGGGGCATTTGTGGCGCTGGCTTTCGCGCGTCCGGGAGACTTTACTGGCGCGGAGCTAGAGATCGCCGGCAGCGAACTGACGAACCCGCAGGCAGCCGAGATTTTTAGCCGGGTGCTCGGGAGGAGAGTGAAGTTTCAGAGGCTTCCGCTCCCGATTGTCCGTGTCGTCCTCGGAAAGGAGTTCTACCAGATGTTTAGCTGGTTCAATAGCGCGGGGTTTAACGCAGATATTGAGGGACTGCGCCGCCGCTATCCCGAAATCCATCTCCGGACACTTGAGGAATGGCTGCACGATGAAGGCTGGCACAAGCGCGCCCGGCGCGTGCGTGCACCAAAAGGATGAGGCGGCGGCGGCTCTCCAAAACAGCCTCCGAAATATAGACGTAAGGCGCGAAAGATCGAGATTTAGAACTGCCGGTCCCAGCTACCCTTCATCCGGCCCCTCCTCGGAGGATTCGCCGTTGACCGCGGCAGCGAGAACGGGCGACGGCTTGAAAGTAAGCACGCGGCGGGGTGTGATCGGCACTTCCACCCCGGTGCGCGGATTTCGGCCGATGCGTTCGCGTTTGGCGCGAACGGTAAAGAGGCCAAAGGAGCGCAATTTGACCGGTTCACCGCCGACCAGCGTAGTGGAGATTTCTTCAAGCGCCATCTCAAAGATTTGCTTGGCTTGCGCGCGCGATAGACCCGGGCAGGACGCGTAGACCGCGTTCAGGAGATCCGCTCTTGTTGCGGTTTTCCGGCTATCCACCGTTTCCGGCTGGGGCTCGGACCCTCCAGGCACCTTTTCGCTCTCCCCGTCTCGTTGCTCTGTTTTGAGGCGGATATTAGAGCATTTTGCTTTAGAGGGGAAATTGGCGCGTCTCAGCTTTCGCAAAATAATATGAGGGGGAAGATTAGGGCGAAACCGCCCGCCGGCAACGAAAAGGCCCCGGAATCCGGGGCCTTCGCGCAAGAACCAACTTTAAATGTGGCGGCCTTAAAAATCCATTCCGCCCATTCCGCCCATTCCGCCGCCAGGCATGGCGGGCGCCTCTTTTTTCGGCGCTTCCACGACCGTCGCCTCGGTCGTGACGACGAGGCCCGCAACCGAGGCCGCATCTTGCAATGCGGTACGCACGACCTTGGTCGGGTCGATAATGCCGAGCTTTATCAAATCGCCATACTCGCCGGTTTGGGCATCATAACCGTACGCGTAAGCCGGATTTTCGATGAGCTTGCCGACAATAACAGCGCCGTCGGCCCCGGAATTGTCGATGATCTGCCGCGCCGGCATCTGAATCGCCTTGCGGACAATCTCAATCCCGGTCTGCTGGTCGGAGTTCTCGACCTTGATTCCGTTCAAGGCTGCGATGGCGCGCAAGAGCGGCACGCTCCCTCCCGGTAGCACGCCTTCCTCGACGGCGGCTCGGGTCGCATTAAGCGCGTCGTCGACAAGGTCCTTTTTTTCCTTCACTTCGACTTCCGAGGCGCCGCCGACCCGGATCACCGCGACCCCGCCGGCGAGCTTCGCCAGACGCTCCTGAAGCTTCTCGCGGTCATAATCCGAAGTGGTATCGGCGATTTGCGACTTGATCTGGCCGATCCGCGCCTCGATGTCTTTCTTTTCGCCGGCGCCGTCGATAATCGTGGTCGCTTCCTTTTCGATGCGAACCCGCTTGGCGCGGCCGAGCATCTGCAAGCTCACGTTTTCGAGCTTGATGCCGAGTTCCTCCGAAATCATCTGACCCGCGGTCAGAGTTGAGATGTCCTCCAGCATAGCCTTGCGGCGGTCGCCAAAGCCCGGGGCCTTGACGGCCGCGACTTTCAGTCCGCCGCGCAGCTTGTTGACGACGAGGGTGGCAAGCGCCTCGCCCTCAACGTCCTCGGCGACAATGAGAAGCGGCCTGCCTGTCTGCACTACTGCTTCGAGAACCGGTAGCAGGGCTTGCAGCGAAGACAGTTTCTTCTCATGCACCAGAATGTAAGGGTCTTCGAGCTCGGCGGTCATCTTCTCGGCATTGGTGATGAAATAAGGCGAGAGATAGCCGCGGTCGAACTGCATGCCTTCGACGACGTCGAGTTCGGTTTCAAGGCTCTTTGCCTCCTCGACCGTGATGACGCCTTCTTTTCCAACTTTGTCCATCGCATTCGAAATCATTTTGCCAATCGACTTATCACCATTGGCTGAGATCGTGCCTACCTGGGCAATCTCGTCATTCGAGGTAACTTTTTTCGAGTTCTTCTCGAGATCGGCGACGACGGCGTTGACGGCGAGATCGATGCCGCGCTTCAGATCCATCGGATTGAGGCCGGCGGCAACGGCCTTGGTGCCTTCCTTGATGATCGCGGCGGCAAGCACCGTCGCCGTCGTGGTTCCGTCTCCTGCCATGTCGTTTGTCTTCGAGGCGACTTCGCGCACGAGCTGGGCGCCGAGATTTTCGAATTTATCGGCGAGTTCGATCTCTTTCGCGACGGTTACGCCGTCCTTGGTGATCCGCGGCGAGCCGAAGGATTTCTCCAAGACGACATTACGGCCCTTGGGACCAAGGGTGATTTTGACCGCGTTGTTGAGAATATCGACGCCGCGCAATATGCGGTCGCGGGCATCGGAGGAAAAGCGAACGTCTTTGGCTGCCATCGTGAAACTCCTGATCCAGATTAGAGTTTAGGTAGGGGGCTTTGGTTAGCTCAGGCAACGACGCCCAAAATGTCGCTCTCCTTCATGATGAGGAGATCCTGCCCGTCGATCTTGACTTCGGTGCCCGACCATTTGCCAAACAGCACCTTGTCGCCTTTCTTGACATCGAGCGGCGTAAGCTTGCCGGTTTCATCGCGGCCGCCAGGACCTACGGCGATGATCTCGCCTTCCTGCGGCTTCTCCTTGGCGGTATCCGGGATGATGATCCCGCCCTTGGTTTTCTCCTCACCTTCGAGACGCCGGACTACGACGCGGTCGTGCAAAGGACGAAAGTTCATGTCTCTTGGTTCCCTGATATGCCGCTGGCGCGGACCGGGTTGTGCCCGGAAACGCCTTGTCAAGCTTGCGGCTTAATTGAAACGACAGTTTGCTAGCACTCTGCGAAAGCGAGTGCCAACAGCGGCTGCGTACTTAAGTGCGTGGCTTGGGCCTGTCAAGGGGTCGCGCAAAAACCGCAATACCGGTGGGTTCCTGTGCATGAGCTGCGAGCGGCATGCGGTACAGTTTTACCTATCTTCAAACCGTGCGAATTGCTTCTTAAGTGTCGCTTTTGGCCGCGCTTTCCTCACGGCAGGCCGAGCGCCACAAAGCGGACTTCCCCTTGCCCATTGGCGACGAGCAGCAATGCCGACTTCTTGCCGCTCTTCTTCAACGCATCGAGTTTCTTGCCGATATCGGCCGGCTCCTTGACGGGCTCCTGATTGATTTCCATTAGCACATCTCCTGGCTGAACGCGCTTTTCGGCGGCGCTCGAATCGGGATCGACATTGGTTATGACGACCCCAGAGGCGACGGTGCTCTTGATGGCGTATCTTTGCCGCAGCTCCTCGCTAAGGCTTGAAAATTCCATTCCAAGCGCCCTTTCGACCGCGCCAGCGGGCAGCTTTGTCTCGGATTCGCCACGCTTTCCGCCAATGGAAGCCTGACTTTCGTTCTCTTCCAAACGGCCGAGCTTGATCGTTTTCGTCATCGGCTTGCCGGCCCGCATGACGACGATTTCGACCTCCTTGCCGACTGGCGCCGAAGCGACGATCTTGGGCAGATCGCGCGATTCCTTGATTTCGGTTCCATCGAATTTGATGATGACATCGCCGGCTTTGATGCCGGCCGCCTTGGCCGGGCCTTTGTCGTCGGTATGGGCAACGAGCGCGCCCCGCAGGTTGCCGAGATTGAGACTCTCCGCGATCGTGTCATCGATGTTTTGGATGCGTACGCCAAGCCAGCCGCGCCGCGTCTCGCCGAATTTTTGCAATTGGTCCACGACAGGAATGACGGTCGCAGCAGGCGTGGCGAAACCAATGCCAATCGACCCGCCGCTCGGCGACAGAATTGCCGTGTTCACGCCAATGACTTCGCCAGCCATGTTAAATAACGGCCCGCCCGAATTGCCTTTGTTGATGGCGGCGTCGGTTTGAAAATAATTGTCATACGGCCCGGAAGCGATGTCGCGGTGACGGGCCGAGATGATGCCAGCGGTCACGGTGCCGCCAAGCCCAAACGGATTACCGACCGCAACGACCCAGTCGCCCACCCGCATCCTGTCGCTGTCGCCAAATTTCACCGCCTTGAGAGGCTTTTCCGGCTTGACGCGCAGCACGGCGACGTCAACCTTCTCATCTTTCCCGACGATGTCGGCTTTCAGTTTCTGGCCGTCGTTTAAAATCACCGTCACTTCATTGGCGTCGGCAATGACGTGATTGTTGGTGATGACAATGCCGGCGGGATCGATGATAAAGCCGGAGCCGAGCGAATTCGATTTGCGTTCGTGCCGCTTTTGATCCGGCCGCTCGCCGCCGCCCTGCTGGTGCCGCCGGAAGAATTCTTCAAAGAGGTCGTCAAAGGGGGTCCCAGGCCCGAGTTCCGGGGCATTGCCTGCGTGCCTTTCGTCGATCGTCTGTGTTGCCGAGATATTGACGACGGAATCGCTTACCGCATCAGCCAAGTCCGCAAGAGATTCTGGTCCCCGCGCAAAGGCCGGGGGGGAAAGGAACAAGACGCTTCCGACAATGCCTAGAGCGAGCGCGCAGCCGCGCAGCGAGGCGGGGCTCTTCCCGTTCCACCGCCCTGCGCCACACGCGGCGTTTTCAATGCCGCGCAGTTCCGGAAGTCCACCCATGAAATCAATCTCCTTCAAAAGACGGACGGCGGAGGGCAACCGCGCCGCAGTTGGCGGCAAGCCCAGCTTCTTCGAGCCGTCTCGCTCGCCTTCTACTACGATTCTTCCCCAAACTCATTCGACTTTTTCAACAGTGCCTTAATCGCCTCGTCCACGCTATGAAACAGATGTGTCCGGGGCAGAGCATCACTGATTCCAAAGCGCTCGAAGCCGTCTTGCGCGCGCAGCGATTCGAGGCGGGCGACGGCCAGGGTCATTTTACGCTCTCCGCAGTCCTCGATTAATCCGCGGAGAATTTGCGCGGCGGTAAAGTCGATCTCGATGATGTTGCTTGCCTCCAAAACGATGAGGCTTGGCCGCGTTTTCTGTTCGCTTATCGCATGCCGCACGCCGTCTTGGAAGGCATAAGCGTTGAGGAAAGAAAGCGGCGCCTGAAAGGCGATAACGAGAATGCCGTCGATCGTTTCTCCCTTTGCACCGCGGCCCGGCGGCCACCAGATCGAGGTTCCCGGAACCCTTTCTAACGCCACAAGCCGCGGGCGCGTCATAGACCAAATCCCATGAAGAAGCGACAGAGCGATTCCGATTGCAACGCCCGTTCCGACCGGCAGCAGCAAAATTGCGGCAAATGTCGAGACGATGAGGAGAAATTCGCCAAAAGCGCGCCGCAAGACAGAAAAGATCTCGCGAAGGCGCACAAGTTTTATTGCGACAAACATGAGCGTGCCAGCGAGCGCGGATTGCGGAATATGCGCGAGCAGCACCGTGCCGTAAAGGGCCAGGGCAAGAATAAGCGCAGCGGCAGCAAGCCCTGCAAGTTTACTGCGCCCTCCGGATTCCGAGACGGTTTCCGTCAAAGGCGGACTCGCATTGATGGCAAAAGTTCCAAAGGCACCGGAAATGAGATTAGCCGCGCCAATACCTGCAAAATCGCGATTGATGGATGCGCTCGTGCCTTGCACGCCAGGGAAGGCGCGTGTCGTAGCCGCGGATTGCACCATCACGATGGCGGCGACAACGAAGGCAAGAGGGATGGCTTCGGTGAGTTCCCGATAGCTCATCGAGGGAATATGAAATCCCGGCAGCTCTCCTGACACAAACCCCAGAACTGCGACGCCTTGCCGTTCGAGCCCCAACCAGTAGACCGCCGCCGTAGTCAACGCAATACCGATCAGCGCGCCCGGAATTTTGGGACTGACAATTTCGGCGCAAACCGTCGCGCCAAATACGACAAGCCCGAGCGCGAGCGTCAAGACGTTGGTTTCGCCAAGATGGCTTACGATCTCCGACGCTTCGTGCAGCAAATTGCCGTGCGGAGCAGCTATGCCCAAAAGAAAAGGGAGTTGGGAAACGATGATATGAGCGGCTATTCCGGCAAGGAATCCGGCAGTCACCGGCACCGATACGAGATCTGCAAGCCAGCCGAGCCTAAATAATCCGGCGCTGAAAAGGATGCCGCCCACCATCAGCGCAAAGCTTGCAGCAAGAGCACAATAGGCGTGCGTACCGGTTGAGGCCAGCTGCGCTAGGCCGCCGGCGAAAATCGGCGCGATCGTCGAATCTGCGCAGATCACCAAATAGCGATTGGCCCCAAACAAAGCAAAGCCGGCTGATCCTGCTGCAAAAGCCGCAAAACCCTGCACGGCAGGGTATCCGGCAAGATGCGCTGTGGCCATTTGCGAGGGAATGGCAATCGCTGCGAGCGCGACACCGGCGATGAGATCGAAAGGCAAATCTCGAATGGCATAGCGCCCGCCGGTTCGCATAAAATTATTCGGCCGCGATGCCTGTCTTTTCACGATGGGCGGCCTTCAATTTCGCATGATCTTCTTTCGTTTGCGCGGCATAAGCCATCGCAAAGGAGGCAAGCGCGCCGTCGATGACTTCTGATTTTCCCATATAGCCGGCGAGCACGGCGGGGTCGCCGCTGCGCGCATGCGCCCGCGCCAGCGTCCTTCCGCAGAGGCTCGCATAGGCGCCGAGCGCGCCCTCTTCCATGACTTCTCCGATGGAACCAAGGCGGCGGTTTTTAAGTTGGCGAACATAAAAATAGCGGCCCGTCTCTTCGTCCGCGGTCCAGCCGAGAAAAATATCGCTTGCCGCTTGCATCGCGCGCTGGCCTTCGACGACACGCAGGCCTTGATGGGCCAGGTCCCGCGGCGGCGGCACGCATTTTTCAAGGACCGAATGGAGCGCCTGCTTGACCTGCAAGAACAGATGCTCGCCATCCGCAGTCATGAAAAGGCCGATCGCGCAAAAGGTGCCCACGCTGCCGACGCCGACGACCTTTAGGGCAAGGTCCGCGAGCTCGTATCGTGCGGCGAGCCTGCGCCGCTCAGGCAGAAGGGTAGCGCGGTAATTGGCGAAAGCAGCATGGGCATGAATTTTATAGGGCTTTAGTGCCTCGGTGCCGAAATGACGAATGAGCGGAGCGCGGTCTTCGATCCGCGCGCTGCCGCCACTTTCCGCCGCAAGATGGGGAAAGTTATCGTCGGCGGCCAAATCCTTTTTCGCTTTTACAAGCGTCGAGAAAATTTTTTCGCGCACTTTGGTGTCATCGATCTTTTTGACTTCTTGCGCAATGTCCATCCGCGTGTACCAGATTTCGAGCGGCGGCAATGGCGCGAGTTCGAGGAGGAATTCGCGATAGGATTTTATCGCCGCTTGGGCAAGCGCGCGGGCCTTCTTATCCGGCAGATTGGCGTCCATAGCAGCAACCGCGACGCTCGCCGCCAAACGCTTGAGGTCAACAGTGAAATCGACTCCGGGCAATGTTTCGTCGAAATCGTTGATGTCGAAAAGGACCCGGCCCTCCGGGGTGTTGAACGCGCCAAAATTCATCAAATGGCAGTCGCCGCAGGCCTGCACAGGGATACCGGCCATGGGAAGCCCGGCGAGATCCTGGGCCATGACGGCGGCGGCCCCGCGCAAAAAGAGAAAGGGCGATTTCATCATCCGCTTGTAGCGCTCGGGCACAAGTTCCGGGATGCGCTCGGCGTCCGTCGCGTGGAGAATAGCAACCGGGTCCCGGCCGGATGGCAAGGGGCAATCGGCGTGGGATTCGCGCGGCACGCTGGCGCGCAAATCACGGCCAGCTTTGTAGCGTTCTTCCCGCGATGCACGGCTCGAAGAAACGCCGTTCATGTCTGACTTAGCCATATTCATGCTCCAGATCGGGCAATGCGCTTAAGATAGCCTAAATTAAGACAAGTTTTCAATTTGGAGAAGCTCGTTGGAGGAGCTTGGACGTGCTTCGGGATTATAACCTCATCGCTTTTGTCGCAACGTTAGATGCGAGCCGCGCGCGTCACTTTTATGAGGACGTGCTCGGGCTTTTCTTGGTTGAGGATACGCCATTCGCGCTCGTCTTCGACGCCAAGGGAACGCCCCTGCGAATCCAAAAGGTTGCAGAGTTCAACCCTGCGCCACACACCGTCTTGGGGTGGCGCGTGCCCGATATTCGGACGGCAATCGAAACTCTAGCTGCGCGAGGAGTCAAGTTCGAGCGCTATGAGGGGATGGTTCAGGACGAGTTCGGAGTCTGGACTTCTCCAAGCGGAAGCCAAGTCGCCTGGTTCAAGGACCCGGATGGAAATTTAGCTAGCTTGACCTTAGCACCTACTGAATAGTCGCCGGATGTGGGTTTGTATGATTGCCGTGCGGGCTCGCCTCGTGACCGCTCGTCGCGACAGTTTTTGATGTTCCGGTTCCTGGCTCCATGGCTCGCGGGCGACGCTTACGGTTCAGCCGCGCAATTGCAGCCATTTGCCGGCGGGTCCACCCAGCAAGCCGTGAGGGCGCCGGACATTGGATCGATCTGCCATCTGCATTCGAGAGGCGCCCGCAAACAAGGGATAGACCCCGCGTCTGGGGTATTGGACAGCTTTTCCTTCGTCTCGTTACGGGAACGTCCGCGTCCGCGGACGTAAGAAGCTTCGATCATGCCTGCAAATGCGTAGAATGCAAGAAGCTTGCTCGTCATGGGTGATCTCCAACTTTTCTTTTTGCGGCCGGCGGCGAGCGTATGGGTCAGCCCTAAGCTCTCCCCAAAAGTCTCACACGGCTGAACCCGCGCAATTAATATTGGGCGATACTCTCCAGACAGCGCCGGCCTCGTGCCGCCGATAAAATGCTACATAATTATACTTAACGAGGTTGTGCGAATCTGCACGCGCTGGGGCAACGTGGAAACTGGCTGACGCTGACCCCAGCATGAAATTGTTTCAAGCCTAAGCCGCACCCATTGTAAGCATCACGATCCGAAACAGAATGAGCCCGGCTGCCAGCACAAGATATGCGCGCAAGACCAGCATCCAGCTCCGTGCCGCGAGAGACAGCCGCACCGGGGGAAGTTTGTGCAAAGGCGGCATGCGCCAATTGCTGCGGGATGAACGGTCCGCGTGTCCGACAGCGCGTTTCATTATTTGCTCCATTACACGCTCGGCTTTCCTGCGAGCATCTTCATGTGCTGCAGCAATGAGGTCCTCGAGCACCGCTGCCTCCCTGGGCCCGCGATGCTGATCTGCGATCGCCGGGCATTTCACCTGATTATCGATCACGAGGCCTTTCGATTGCCCGTTCGCGTTGAGAATGACGCGAACCGCGCCCCCGCCAGATTGGCCTTCGACCTCGATCCGGTTCATCTCGGCCTGCCTTTCTTGCAGCGCTGTTTTGGCGTGCTTTCCCTTCACTAGCAAAGTTGCCAGTGTGACAAGAACACCGAGGATGGTGCCGCCGCCAAGGATGGAGAGGATCACTGTCTCGTTCGTTGCTTCAGGGAATAGGACGGAGGCGGTCAGAATCACCGATAACATCACCAGAGCTGCAATCACGCTTCCAGTAACCAAATTTAGCCAAGCGGAATTGACCCAAGGACCGAGCACCGCCTTGTCATTGCAGAGCAGCAGGAGAAAAACCGTGGCGCTTGGCAAAAGCACACCGGCAAGGGTCTGTACGGCATTTGTCAAAAGGCCGAGCGGCGCGCCGGGCGTCAAGACGAGGCCTGCGGCTATCGCGATCAGGCCGCAGTAGACAAAATAGAAGCCCTTGGCGTCGGCGGGCTTCCGGTGCAGGGAATGGCGGAGCGAGAAAACGTCGCCGATGGCATAGGCTGTTGAAAGCGAAACGGCCGCGGCGCCGATGATGCTGGCGTCGATGAGGGCAATCGCGAACATGATGCCGCCCGCCCGGCCAGCATATCTGCCGATCCCGCTCGCCACGGCACCGGCATCCGTGAAACTCCCGAACTCAGGCTTGCCGTCGAAAGCCGCGGCCGTGAAGGCCATCATGGCCACGGCGCCGACAATGACGAGTACGATGCCGAGCCAGAGATCGGTCCTCTCGTAGCGGATAAACCGTGGTGTGATGCGCTTGTCAATGACGTAGCTTTGCTGGAAAAAGAGCTGCCATGGGGCAATTGTTGTGCCTACGATGGCGATGATGAGCAGCATGACCTCGCTGAGCTTGGCTCCCTGTGGAAGCTGCGGCACAACGAGATCGCGCGCGATCTGAGCGACCGGCGGATGAACCATCAGAAACACCGGCACGAGCAGAAGGCTGCCGAAAACCAGCGTCATCGAGAAGCGCTCGAAACGGCGGAAATTTCCAGTGCTGGCGGCGGCCATGATCAATACTGCCGAAAGCGCCACGCCGAGTCCCTTTGAGATGCCCAGATAATCAAGCGCGAGCGCTATTCCGATAAATTCCGTAACGATGGTCAAAGCGTTGAGCAGAAACAGGTCAATGACGCTGAAGGCGCCCCAAATTTTGCCGAAGCGCTCAAAAATGAGACGGGCATGGCCAACACCGGTGACGGCGCCGAGGCGCAGGACCATTTCCTGGTTCACGTAAAGGACTGGGGCGAGGAGAAGAAGGGTCCACAGAAGCGCGGTGCCATAGTTCTGGCCCGCCTGGGTATAGGTCCCGAAGGCCCCGGCATCATTGTCGCCGACCATGACGATAAGCCCTGGCCCAAGAATGGCGAGCAGCGTTTGCAGCCTGTGCTTCCAGCTTTGGCGGGGACCATGATCGCTCTGCAGAATGGTGCCGAACGCGCCGTGGATATGGCCAATATGGGCTTCGTCGAGGACGGCAACAGCCGCCGCGTCATCAATAATGGGGCGATAGTTCATGGCCTTCTCTCCTTTCCCCGCGGCGGGGAGTGGAGAGGCCATACGACCTTAGAAGGTCATGCTCTCCGCTTCGCCTGCGGGCCCTATGTGCGCAAAAGTTTTAAAACCGGAACCCGCGCTCATGCCGGAGCGGCCGAGAGCGGGGCAACTAGAGCCGTCGTCCAACGAATCCTCCTTGTTTCAGGCCGCCGCGCGCGCAGTCGCAGGGCAGCGCACAACCCTAAGCGGCAACCGCCGACATAATCGAGCGTCGATAATGTCGTCGAGACTCACGCCAGCGCCAGCATCTACGAAGGGATCCAGCCAATGGGCCTGCAAGGTGCCGGTGACCGGGTCGATCTGCCATCTGCATTCAAGCGGCGACCGCAAATGTGGGATATGTCGGGTGTCCGCTGCGCGGGAAAACGATGCTCCCGCCGCGCCACGAGAACATTCGGTCGCGCGGGCGAATGGAGCCGCAGCCGCACGTGCAAAATCATAAAAATTGAGGAGCTTGGTGGTCATCGCTCACCTCCAGCCTTTCATTTTGCGGCCGATGGCGAGCGGAGCGGGAGCCCTAGGCGATCCCTAAACCTCTCACGCGATCAGTCCCGCGTATGCAATAATTGGGTGAAACTTGCCCGGGAAGCGCCGGGTTCGTGCCACCTGAGATGGTACTGCCCATTTGTCCTTAAAGGGGTTGCGCGAATCTGGACTGGCCAGATCGCCCGAAATCAAAATGCGCCTTGCTTGGGAATGTGTCAACCTGCAAAGAGACTTTTTATTCTTACCGAATCGTTGCGTGGCGGTTTCCAATCGGCGGCCCCGGCGGTTGCGAGGGTGAGCCCGTCGCCCCGCTGTCACATGGGGAAGCTACCGCCCAGACTACGTGCGAGACCGCAAAACTTCCCAGTGAGTGCCGGCGCAGCACTCCCGGGATACACGCCACAAGGGCCCCGAGGCTCGAGAAGATCCCATGATGCCAGTGCTCGACCCCGCCTTTCAGAAGGATGCGCTCAATCTGATCGTGGCCGTTGTGCTCGGCGGGGTCATTGGCTTCGAACGCCAGTGGCGCCAGCGCCTCGCGGGGCTGCGGACGAACACGCTTGTGGCGCTCGGCGCGGCAATTTTTGTTGTCTTCGCAAGCCAATTCAGCGACGCGAGCCCAACCCGGGTCGCAGCTCAGGTCGTAACGGGTATCGGCTTTCTTGGCGCCGGGGTAATCTGGAAGGAAGGCCTCAATGTGCGGGGCCTAAACACGGCGGCGACATTATGGTGTGCCGGCGCGGTTGGGCTCCTCGCGGGCTCTGGCTATTGGCGCCATGCCGCGCTCGCGGCCGGCCTCGTCGTCGGAGTCAACCTCTTGTTCCGGCCGCTTGTCAGACTGGTCAACCGACAGCCGCTCGAGACGGCCGAAATCGAAACGTCCTATGTCGTGAATGTTACCTGCCGGGGCGCCGACGAAGCGAAAATCCGCTCGCTCCTGGTGCAAGGGTTTGGGGTAAGCGATCTTCACGTGCGTGAGCTCGAAAGCAACGACATCGAAGGCTCCGACCGGGTCGAAGTGACGGCCACGCTCACCTCGCCGAAGCGGCGCGAGATCGCGCTTGAATATGTTGTGGGCCACCTGAGCCTTGATCCGAGCGTGACGGCAGCGCGCTGGCGCGCCGTCGA
>JACXTT010000898.1_pt1 | contig 50868 bp, 41 predicted proteins | sample 9270951 | NCBI WGS metagenome assembly JACXTT01 (sample SAMN15532306, study PRJNA645909) | rock metagenome | isolation source: weathered quartz diorite | place: Puerto Rico | collected 2017-06-21
ATCCAGACTATATCAGCGTAAAAAACAAGGATGGACAGGCACTCTTTAATTCAACCTATGACGCTAAAAAGTGGGATAAAGCTGCTACTGCCTGCCTTGCAGCAATTAACGTTAGCGAAACAAATGGCGCCAAACTACATACTTTTATAGCACCGGCAAACATTACCAAGCTTTCAGACTCCTTAAAAACTGTTTTGGACCTCCAAACTTCCATAACCGAAAAATGGGATGTTAATACCGAATTAATTTGGGCGCTGAATCCTACTTTCCCTGATCAAACTTATTGCGGCCCAAGGCTAACCGCTAAGGCTGCTGCCAATCCTTCATTCCAAGGTACTTTTGCGGTACCTATCTCTGAGCAGGAATTATTTTATACTCATAATGGTGTACCAATTAATGAGGATAAAACCTGGGATTATGCCAATCGCTATAGTGTAAGAACTGGCGATAATGCAAACCGGTTTTATATAGGTAACGGATACGAAACTGTTAAAGCCCATTTTGACCGGGAACCAAGATTTTATGCCGATCTGGGCTTTGATGGAGGGATATGGTTTGGCAATGGCATGGTAAACCAGGAAACCCTGTATTACATTCAGGGACGCGGTAGTGCGGCCCTTTCAGGCCCAACAGATAACGTAAGGCTAAACATTACAGGTTACTGGCCTAAAAAACTGGTTAATTATTTAACCGTTTATGATGATGGCTACACTATTGCCGATTTCCATTTACCACTCATCAGACTGGCTGGCTTGTATCTGCTTTATGCCGAGACATTGAATGAGCAAGGTAAATCTTACGCTGAAGTTGTTCCATGGCTTGACAAGGTACGTCAAAGGGCTGGCTTACCCGGAGTGGTTACCGCCTGGTCAAATTTTTCAACAAATCCGGGCAAGTATGCCTCCCAAAATGGATTACGTGACATTATACACCAGGAAACCCGCATAGAATTAGCTTTTGAATGTGAGCCCGGATGGGATCTGCGGCGCTGGAAAGAGCTGCAAAGTGTATTAAGCAGACCATTGCAGGGCTGGAATATTTTTGAAGCTTCGTCAGCAAATTATTACCGGCCACGAACCCTGGTATCACCAATTTTTAATGTCAGAAACTATTTGTGGCCAATAACAGATAATGACCTGATCATTAATAATAATCTGGTTCAAAATCTGAACTGGTAATATCAAAAAATAGAGCAATCATATAATTGAAAAATTATGAAAAGAATTAAAAACTACTCACTGCTACTTTTTTTACTGGCAGTAGTGTTCAGTGTAATTTCATGTAAACGAAATGATGGTGCCAGAGCGCCTATTTCAACCGATAAATCAAAACCAGGAGTAATTACCAATGTTAAGGTTAATAACTATAATGGTGGGTCATATATCACCTATCAATTGCCTAACTCTCAAAATATACTTTATGTACTGGCAAAATATCAGATCAGGGATAATGTACCAAGAGAAACAAAATCGTCCTATTACAGTGATACGGTAACTGTTGAAGGTTTTGCCAAAGAGCAGGATTATGATGTAACATTATACACTGTAAGCAGGGCTGATGTGTTATCGGATCCCGTTACGGTGAAGGTACACCCTAAAACTCCCCCTTATATATCTATTAAATCAACCACCACCATGACAACCGATTTTGGAGGGGTTAATGTAAAAGCACTTAATCCTCTGAAAAAAGAAATTGGGGTGATTGTTACAGCGTTTAACAAGGCAACAAACACGATGGAAATTCAGGATCAGCATTATACCACGGCAGATACCATTGATTATTCTGTAAGGGGTTACAATACCGACCCAAGAGATTTTGGAGTATATGTTACAGATAAATATGGCAATATTTCAGATACACTCAAAAAGAGCATAACACCTTTATTTGAACAATTGCTTGATAAAAGCAAATTCAGCCCCTATAATTTAACAAGTGACACAGAGATTGGATATGGATGGGTGCTTCCCAACTTATGGGATGGAAAAACAGACGGCAATTCTGCAGGCTGGCATACTAACCCTGGCCACGTCCCTCCTTTTGTATGTACATTCAACGTAGGGCTTACTTATAAATTAAGTCGTTTCATTATTTGGGAGAGACCGGATCAATATGCCTTTGGACACGGTAATCCAAAACTCTTTTCACTGTGGGGATCCAATGTCGCTTCGCCTCAGGATGCCCAATTACCTGTATCCGCAGCCGTTGGCGCAGTAGTTGGCGACTGGACAAATCTGGGAAATTTCCGTTATCCAAACCCTCCGTCTGGTTTACCTCCTGGCGCTACAAATGCAGCTGACAATGCTTTTGTTTTGGCGGGTGTTAATTTCAACATTTCTATTTCGGCCCCTCCCGTTCATTTTATACGTGTGGCCGTAGCTCAAACATGGTCTGGGGGCAATTTCGCGCACATTATGGAGCTATCATTTTACGGACAGCCACAATAGATCAGTCGCTTATTAAAACATAAAAGACATGAAAAAAATTAAATATCATATACTATTCATTTGCTCATTAGTGATTACTCTTTATAGTTGCCAGAAGAATAATCTCGGAAATGATTATAAAAACTACTATACCGGGCACGAAATTGTGTATACAGGCGCGGTGGCAAACGCTGTTGTACAACCCGGTAATTTAGAGATCGGGCTTAAATGGAAAGCAAGTACCGACCCCAGCATTACCAAGTATGTAATCTATTATAACAACAAGGCCGATTCGCAAATCGTAAATATCTCTGGTAAAACCGATACCATAAAAACAGTTATCAAAGGACTTGCAGAATACACTTATTCTTTTACTATATATTCATACGATGCTAAAGGCAACAAGTCCATTCCATATGAAGTAAATAATGCAAAAGTATATGGCCCTATTTATATATCCACACTGCTTAACAGAGGATATAATGCAACCACCCCTTATTCTGTTAGTAAAAACGGATACGTAACGCTCAATTTTATCCAGCCTGACACCATTAATATAGGTACAACCATAAAATATACCAATAGAGCCGGGCAAAGCGTACAAAAGGTGCTTAGCCCTGATAGTTCTTCGATAACTTTCCCGGATTATAAAGGAGGCACCGACATCACTTATAACTCTTCTTATATACCTGATCGTAACGCTATTGATGTATTTTACGCACCAAAATCAGATGTGTTCCCCAAAATTGACGGTAGTGTACCCTGTGATAAATCATTATTCAAAAAGGTAAAACTACCCAATGATATGAATCCATATAATTCAGGCACTGATATTGATCGACTTTGGGATGGCAGCACTAGTCCAAATGGTTTCCCTAACCTGTTTCATAGTGATGGCGCCAACCCCTTACCCCAAACTCTTACATTTGATATGGGTAAAATTTACACCAAACTTACCAAGGTAGAAGAGATAGGTCGTAACTGCTGTCATAATCCGGATGATTTTGAGGTTTGGGGTATTGCTGATATAACAAATGCAGCAACAACTTTAGCCCCCAATGACCCGGGCTGGACCGCCGAAGCTATTTCAAAAGGCTGGAAGCTATTAAAAGAAGTTAAAAGAACCGACGATGGCCAGGCTCCTTTTAAAACCGATCTAGATAATAATCCACCTCCGGTTCGCTATATCCGCATCAGAGTAAAGCATAATGCCGATGGCGAGGGAAGCTATACCAACATTACTCAAATAACCATGTTTTATGATATATTGAATTAAATAAGATTTAACATTATTGATTAAACAGAGCTTTTAATGTACTATGCGTTAAAAGCTCTGTTTGTTATATTAATTGTGACCAACCAATTTTTCTGATAAATATGGAGCGCAAACAAACATTTGAATGCCAAATCCTAAAGAAAATCTGCCTGGATTTCAACTAAAAAAATTGAAATTTTCATTTCACACTTTTTACCCTCATATTAGCTTTTGCAATCGATAACAAGCCAAGTATCATAACCCTTTGAGGATATGGTTTCCAATGTCGCAATTGCATACCATATTAATTCAAATTTTATGATCCTAATTATCCTAAACATTATTTTTTGTTTATCATTTTTGGTATTTGCCTACCTTAATTTAAATGATGTTGATCCCTGGCTTTGGGTACCTATTTACTTGAGTGCATCTATTAGCTGTGGTTTGGTTGTCTTTGGTAAATATTACCACACCATATGGCTTTTATTGGTAGCTTTTTATTTAGTTTATGCTGTAATCTTATTTTTTGCTAAAGATGGTGTACGTGATTGGATAACAAAATATAAGAAACCAAGTTTGGTTGAAAGTATGCAAGCAACCAAACCGTATATTGAGCAAACGCGCGAGTTTTTTGGCTTATTGATCATCTCCGCAGCATTGCTGATCAATTATTTTGCTACATAAATATTTTACTACCCCATTCATGTACATTAGTAATATTTCATTACTCACCTATGATTTGATTTTTTATGTCTATTGAAGATATAACAAAAATAGAGGCTCCTATAGCAACTATTATTAAAGATAATGTTTCACCAGATACCTGGATGTGGCTTCAACAATTTACTAAGTTGCCCAATAATTATTCTGCGCTCAATACAGCGTTTATGATCATTCACCGAAAAACTGGAAAATCGGTTATAAACATAGATAATCTGCAATCTGATTCATCCGCCGTTATAAACCCGTTTAAAAACTGGACTGTTGACAGGCTTTGCCGCGTATGGTTACTTTTGCAATGGGATTCAACGGATAAAGACAAATACCATCAAACCATTGAAAATCTGTTCCTATCAGCAGAAATGAATGAGGCTGTGGCGCTATATTCCGCATTGCCTTTTTTTGCCTACCCCGAGATATGGGTAAAACGATGCGCGGAAGGTATCCGAAGCAATATAGGTTCTGTTTTAGAGGCCATTATGTATGACAATCCCTATCCATCAGTATATCTGGATCAGGCCGCCTGGAATCAACTGATATTAAAGGCCTTTTTTACCGAAAAAAATGTACCGCTAATTATTGGTTTGGACCAGCGGGCAAATAAAGAACTGGCATTCATCCTTAGTGATTATGCTCGTGAACGATGGGCTGCTGGTCGTAAAGTAAATCCGGTATTATGGAGATTGGTGGCCAAATTCATCGACGAAAAAATTTTCGAAGCTATCAAAATTGGTCTTATTAGTGATGATATAGCCGAAAAAGAAGCGATAGCGTTAGCTATTTCAGAGTCTGACTTTGAGCCGGCAAAGCAATGGTTAAGTAAAATTCCTGAATTGAAATCGATAGTAACTGATAAAGCATTAAATTGGGACAAGGTATCTATAAATTAAAAATATAATTATGTGTTGTAGTCATTCGATAGAAAAAGATAAGGAGGAGAAAAAAACTCTTGAAGCGTTTGATTTAAGTTCGGTAAAAGGGATGAAGTTTTTTGACCCGCATGTGCACATGACCTCCCGCACCACAGATGATTACCAGGCCATGGCCGATGCTGGCGTTGTAGCCCTTATTGAGCCCGCGTTTTGGCTGGGGCAACCACGTACAGGATTAGACAGTTTTCGAGATTATTATAGCAGCCTGATCGGTTGGGAGAGATTTCGTTCCTCTCAGTTTGGCATCAAACATTACTGTACCATTGGCCTCAATTCAAGAGAAGCTAATAATGAACCTTTAGCAGAGCAGGTGATGGAACTTTTACCTTTGTTTGTTTACAAGGACGGCGTGGTTGGTATTGGCGAAATTGGCTTTGATGACCAGACCGTCGCCGAAGAAAAATATTATCGGTTACAGTTGGAGCTGGCCAAAGAAGCTGGCTTACCCGTACAAATCCATACACCGCATCGTGATAAAAAGAGAGGCACACAACGCAGTATGGATATCGCGCTGGAGCATGGTCTGGATCCATATATGGTGATTGTTGATCATAACAATGAAGAAACCGTTAAAGAAGTACTTGACAGGGGCTTTTGGGCTGCTTTCACCATTTATCCATTCACAAAAATGGGCAATGAACGTATGGTTGATATTGCCTCACAATATGGACCGGAGCGTATCATGATCAATTCTGCTGCTGATTGGGGTATCAGTGATCCGCTTGCGGTTCCCAAAACCGCCGCATTGATGAAAATGCGTGGCTTGAGCGATCAGGATATTGAACTCATAACCTATCGCAATGCCATAACCGCATTTGCACAAAGCGGCCAGATTGATGAAGCTGATTTCGCGACTCCGAAAAACATTGATCAAAGCGGAAAATTTGAGGGCAATACCATTTTACGCGGAGGGCAGCAACCACGTATAGATAAATCTTCTATCATTATCAGCTAAGTTGAAAAAGTTATTCATTTATTTACGAATGATGAGGCCAGCCAATATCATCACCTCCGTGGCTGATATATTGGCCGGTATTGCTATTGCCGGTGTGTTTACGGGTGTAGCTGCAGGTCATTGGCTCGCTATCATATTGCTGTGTTTTTCAACAGCTTGCTTATACGGAGGCGGTATAGTTTTTAACGATGTTTTTGATGCCGATTTAGATCGCATAGAGCGCCCGGAACGAGCCATACCAAGCGGATTAGTCACCTTAACAGAGGCGACGCTACTGGGTACGATATTGCTTTTAACAGGTATAATTCTGGCAGCATTGCATAGTTTAACATCCGGGATATTTGCTTTAGCTATCGCTTTTTTTGCTGTATTATATAATAAAGCAGGTAAGCATCACTCCTTTTTTGGCCCTTTAAACATGGGAATCTGCCGGGGTTTGAATCTATTGCTGGGTGTTAGTATCATTCCAGCTATGCTCTACAGCCATTACTGGTTTGCCTGCATCCCGGTTATTTATATATTTTCCATCACCATGACAAGCCGTGGTGAAGTGCATGGCGGGAATCAGAAAAACCTGTATATAGCGGCCATTCTTTATGCTATTGTTATAGGCTCCATTCTGTATTTTTCGTTTGTAAATCAACAATGGTTATGGTCGCTTATTTTCCTGGTGCCATTTGCATGGATGATATTTAAACCACTTGGCAAAGCTATACAACAACCTATCGGTAAAAACATTGGCGCTGCGGTTAAAGCCGGCGTTATATCATTGATACTAATGGATGCAGCCTGGGCAGTTACCTTCGGCTCCATTTATCCGGCTTTGGGCATTGCTGCCCTATTGCCGGTATCCATGTGGTTGTCCAAGCTTTTTGCTGTTACCTAGTTTCATGATGTTCATTAATAAATATTTCCAATACCATACTATATGGATACGCTACACCAATCATTTACGGTAAAATTTAGTTACAACGTTTTTTTCACATCGGCGCTTTTTGATCCTAATAATAAGCTCATCAATGATTTTTTAACCGGTAGCAATATCTCTACTTCCATAAAAAAAATTCTTTTCGTAATTGACAATGGTGTAGCAAATGCTCATCCTGATTTGGTTGGCCAGATAAAAGATTATTTTATTCAACATAATCAAACGCAGTTAATACAGGATATATTGATTATTCCGGGTGGTGAAGTGGTAAAGAATGATACCCGGTATTTGGATCAGGTTCTGGAGGCCATTAACATCCACGGGATAGACCGGCATTCTTTTGTGGCAGCCATCGGCGGAGGTGCTATGCTTGATATGGTTGGCTATGCTACTACCATTAGCCATAGAGGTGTTAAACATATTCGGATACCCACTACGGTTTTATCTCAAAATGATTCAGGTATAGGCGTTAAAAATGGTATCAATTATTTTAATAAGAAAAACTTCCTGGGTACATTCTCTCCTCCTGTAGCAGTTTTTAATGATGACTTGTTTTTAGAAACGCTATCTGATCGGGATTGGCGGTCGGGTATAGCTGAAGCCATTAAAGTTGCGTTAATCAAAGACCAAGAGTTTTTTATCTGGCTGGAAGAAAACGCCGACTTACTGGCACAGCGGGATAAAGCTGCCATGAACTACCAGATATGGCAATGCGCCAAATTACACCTGGAACATATCCGTAGTGCCGATCCTTTTGAAAGTGGCTCTTCACGTCCACTTGATTTTGGGCATTGGAGTGCGCACAAATTAGAATATCTCACCAATTTTGAGGTCAGGCATGGTGAGGCCGTTGCCATGGGAATAGCTTTAGATACTGTATACTCCAATTTATCGGGCCGTTTATCAACTGAGGAATCAAACAGAGTATTAAACCTGATCCAAAAACTGGGATTTGTGCTTACACATCCTCTGCTACAAGTTAAGCAAGATGATAGTCCCATATTATTAGGCTTACAAGAGTTTCGCGAACATCTGGGCGGGCAATTAACCATCACCCTGCTGACAGCTATAGGCAAAGGCGAAGAAGCCCATGAAATTGACGCTGCGTTAGTTAAAAAAGCTGGTGAAATTTTGCAGGAGCCCAGTCAGCAAGCAATGCATAATAATCTTTCATCCTCGATCTTATGAAAATCAATTCAGGTCACTTAACTTTCTGCACAAATATTTTTGCAGGCGAAAGCTGGGCTGCACATTTTGCTGTTTTAAAAGAAAGCTTCCCTGCGATTAAAAAAGACCTTTCGCCCCATGAGCCTATGGGAATAGGGTTACGTCTTTCTAACCAGGCTAGTATAGAAATATTGGAGGATGATCATCTCCCTGAATTTAAACAATGGCTGCAAGCGGTTGGTGGATATGTTTTTACCATGAATGGCTTTCCATACGGTGGCTTTCATCATACCAGGGTTAAAGATCAGGTACACGCTCCCGATTGGACTACGAAGGAACGAGCAGCTTATACCATCCGACTATTTAACATACTGGCGGTGCTGTTACCCGAGGGAATGGAGGGCGGCATTTCAACTTCGCCTTTAAGTTATAAGCCTTGGTTTACAAATGCCGAAGAAAGTGAACAGGCTAAAAATGTAGCGACTAAAAATATCCTTTCCGTAGTCGAAGCGTTACATTACATCTATGAATCTACCGGTATTTTGTTACACCTCGATATTGAGCCTGAACCGGATGGTTTTCTGGAATCGGGACCGGAATTTATCAATTGGTTTGAAAACGATCTGCTCACCCAAGGTGAAATCTACTGTTCAGAAAAATTAGGTATAACGCCAGATGAAGCAGAGCAACTGCTGAAAAGGCACGTTTGTTTGTGTTACGATGTCTGTCACTTTGCTATTGGCTATGAGCCGCATACAGCCATCATTGAACAGCTCAAGACGAAAGGCATTAAAGTTGGCAAAATTCAAATTAGCGCGGCATTAAAAGCCCAGCTTCCTGTATTGCTTGACGAAAGGCTAAAAGTAACTAATGAACTTTCAAAATTTGATGAACCAACCTACCTTCATCAGGTCATTGCTAAACGTACTGATGGCTCACTGATACGCTTTCCTGATCTTTCAGAGGCATTGGCAGACAAACATAACCCGAATATTACGGAATGGCGCGCGCATTTTCATGTCCCAATCTTTGTGGAAGATATGGGCCTGGTTAAATCTACCCAAACAGATATTACAGAAGTACTTTCGCTTCAAAAGAACAATCCTTTCACCAACCACCTGGAAGTAGAAACCTATACCTGGGGTGTTTTACCTTCCTCATTAAAAATGCCGCTAAATGAATCAATTATCAGGGAGTTAAACTGGGTAAAAACAAAATTATCATCATCATAAAACAGATGCCATGAATAAAACAGTAGTGATTGATATTGTAGGATTATCATCTTCGGTTATAGGACAACATACACCCTTTCTGCAACAATACATCGCCCAAAGGCATTTAAGCACTATTGAGCCATTGTTGCCTGCAGTTACCACTTCGGTACAGTCAGCTTATTTAACGGGTAAATTCCCTTCAGATACGGGCATTGTGGGCAATGGCTGGTATGATCATGCCGATAGCGAGGTGAAATTCTGGAAACAATCAAACAAGCTTGTTCAGGGCGAAAAAATTTGGGATAAGGCCAAAAAAGAAGACCCATCTTTTACCTGTGCCAATATGTTTTGGTGGTATAATATGTATTCATCGGCCGATTATTCCGTAACTCCCCGTCCGAATTATTTGGCAGACGGACGTAAACTACCCGACTGCTACTCCCATCCGGCTGAATTACGCGATCATTTACAAAATAAACTGGGGCAATTCCCCTTATTCCAGTTTTGGGGGCCCGGCGCTAATATTAAATCGACACAATGGATAGCAGATGCGGCTATGGAGAATGAAGCGTTGCATAACCCTACCCTTACCCTGATCTATCTCCCCCACCTTGATTACTGCCTCCAAAAATTCGGGCCCGATCTGGCCAAAATTGGTAAAGAGCTGCAAGAGATTGACGCTGTAGTTAAACAATTGGTGACTTTTTACCAAAACAAGGGAGCACGTATCATACTGCTTTCCGAATATGGTATTGCTCCAGTAAATAATCCCATTCACCTTAATCGTATATTACGGAACGAGGGTCTTTTACAGATTAGGACAGAACGGGGTTTAGAGTTACTGGATGCCGGCGCATCAAAAGCATTTGCCGTAGCCGACCATCAGGTAGCCCATATTTATATCAATGATAAAACAGTAACACAACAGGTAAAAACACTACTAAAGGGTATAGCCGGTGTAGAATTGGTGCTTGACAAAACAGAACAGGCTAAACACCATATCCAGCATGAGCGCTCGGGCGACCTGGTATTGATGGCTGCCGAGAACAGCTGGTTCACCTATTATTTCTGGCTCGATGATGCTAAAGCACCCGATTATGCCCGTGTAGTTGATATCCACAAAAAACCCGGCTATGATCCGGTAGAAATGTTTATGACCTCCAAATTAAGGGCAGGCTACAAGCTTTTAAGAAAAAAAGCAGGCTTGAGATACGTAATGGATGTTATACCACTGGATGCTACGTTAATAAAAGGATCACATGGGCGAATTGGTGTTCCCGAAGCTTATAAACCTATTATCGTTACGGATGAGAAAAATGATATCAAAAACATCAATGCTACTGATGTTTTTGATATCATTTGGCAGCATCTGCATTAATCAGGGTGTTATTTTCTGATTAATGCAGATGATTAGATTAGTTAGCCGTACCGGCATCCCGCTTGGTTTCCAGCGCTGTACGCACACTGGCTGGCAAGTTGGAGAACAAGGTATAACCAGTAGCATTTTCAATGTCTTTTACGGTAGTAATGTACTGCGTCCAATCAGAGCTGATCGAATTGATATTTGGCGTATTTACGGCTATCACCCGGGTATCAGCAGTAATACGGCTCAGGTCATTATTTCCGTTGGGAATAACCACAATCACTTTCCATATATTAGAAGGTACAACCACATGTCCATTATCAACAGTAGTAGCAGAACCACTGGAACCCGTACCGCCCGAACCATAGCTACCCATCACAACATAGATTTCACTACCTGCAGTTACCAGTGACCGGCCATAAGCTTCCAGATTGGCCCAGGTGTGCTCATTATTATTGGGGGCCTGCGGAATCATATTATCCATTAAAAAAGTGGATTGGTTAGCCGCAGTAGTAGAGCTTCGGTCGGCGCTGGGACAGTTATGACCACGGTCAAAGCCCGAACCGGAATAACTGGTATTGGATACTTCATACCAACCGGCTGGTAAATTGGTATCCGCACGAAAATCATTAGAGCGATCGACAGAACCTAAGGATGTACTCCCTACGTACCAGCTTACCCAATTAGGTACACCTTTATCACGATTGTAGCTTTCGGTATAATAAGTTTGATCAATCAGGTAGTTATTGGGATTAGCAGTACTGCTAGTAGCACCGGTTGGGTTACCCAATAAGAGGTTGGTATTATCAGCGGTAGAACTTCCCGTTCCTCCCCCGGTTCCACCGCCACCTGAACCTGAATCAAAACTATTGATAATAAAGTCATCAATGTTAATGCGGTTAGCACCACCAGAAGTTTTTCTCACTTGAAAGCGTAAAGAACCGGATTGGTTAACGTTAAAAGTAGCAGTATTTAAAGTAGTGCTGGAAACGGTTATTTCAATTCCTCCTACTTGTGTATAACTGCTTCCCCCATCTGAGGAAACCCATAACTGGAACGCAGAAGCCCCATCGGTACCATAAACCGCATAATTCATGGTAACGGTTGATGCCCCTGTACTCACATCAAAGTTCATACTTAGAGTGCCCGTGTTACGGATACGAACAGACTTGCTGCCATTTTTCTGATCGGAGGCACTGGTTCCGATCAAGGCGTCGTTAAGATTCCAGGAACCACTATTCAACACAACGTCTGCCGCCGCATACGCTGTCTTTGATCCGGATTCAAAATCTTCATCAAAAGTTTGTACCACCGCCTGAGTTTTAGCTTTGTTGGTACTGATCGCCGTAGGATCTGTTGAAATTGGGGTTACTAATGATTTCTGGCAGGATACCAATAATAACGAGGAGATAAGGAAAATGAATGAGGTTCTTTTTAATTGCATGATATTTTATTTAGTCAATAATGCAATAAATTTAAGTTAGGTAATATTAGCCCCTCATTAAATGATTGTTCTTTAATTATTAAGAAAACTAAGAAATATCTCAATAAACCACCTTTAATTCAATTCGATAAGTGCTCCCGGTGTCATGAGCAGTTATCAATTAATGTTTAGCCAGCAAAATTTATACAAAAACATGGTTTACACTTTTTGGGGGAAATAAAACACAAATAATTGATTATCAATAATTTAATATGATTTTAACCCTAAAAAGTGTAAACCATGTAAACCCACTTTTTTGTCGATTGAATACTGAGGACAGCATTTTTAACAGCATAAAAAAGCCACTCCTCTTTTAAAGAAATGGCTTTTTTGATATTGTTATAATATATTGTTATTGCTTCCGTCTTTTCCGTTCTTTCACAATCAGGCTAAGCTCGCGGCTCATTTGGCCAGCTATAGCCGTATTCTCTTGTGCCCGTCTGAATAAGTAGGGTAATACGGCTTTAATTGGGCCATATGGAACATATTTAGCTACATTATATTGAGCATCGGCCAGGTTAAAGCTCAGGTTATCGCTCATCCCCAACAACTGCGAAAAATATACATGCGGATGTTTATGATCAATTCCTTTGGCATCCAAAAGTTCGGCCAGTAAACGGCAGCTTTCTTCATTATGCGTACCGGCGATAAATGCTATTTTATCGATATTGGTGGTACAGTAGTCTAAAGCGGAATCATAATCCAGGTCAGTAGCTTTTTTGTCTAGTTGTATTGGTGAAGGATATCCATTTTCATCAGCACGTTTGCGTTCTTTTTCCATATAGGCGCCACGTACAATTTTAGCCCCCAAAATAAAGCCTTCACTAACGGCTATTTCATGATCATTCAGTATAGATGCCAGCTTATCATGACGGTACATCTGATAGGTGTTATAAACTATGGCCGTTTTGGTATTAAAGCGGCTCATCATAGTTAATGCCAAAAGATCAATGGTTTCCTGTATCCAGCTCTCTTCGGCGTCAATCATTACCGGTACATTATTGGTATAAGCTTTATCGCATATGGCCAATACCCGGTTTTGTACTCGCTGCCACTCTTTTTCTTCTTCGGCGTTAAGAGCCAATTTGGCATCCAATTTTTCCAGTAACGCAAAACGGCCTACACCGGTTACCTTAAAAACGGTAAGTGGTATAGCCTTGTCTGAAGTTGCGCGCTCAATAGTACGGATGATCTCATCGCGCGTGCTGTCAAAAACGGCTTCGTCATCTTCTCCTTCTATGGAGTAATCTAATATGGTGCCTACTCCACCGCTATGCAAATTTTTAATGGTATTATTACACTCATTAATGGTTTCGCCACCACAAAAATGTTTAAATATAGTGGCCTTGATCAAGCTTTTTATGGGTAAACCAATTTTAATGGCAAAGTTGGTTACCGGAGGCCCTATCTTTACTAAAAAGTTAATATTGATTATCCTGAATAACCAGTATGCCCGGTTAAGATCAGCATTGGATGAGTGACGGAAAGCGATTTCTGTATTTTCAAAAGAGGGCTTAACCTGTTGAGTTTTATTGTTCGTTTGGTTAGAAAGCATTTGCAAAATTATAAAATGATATCTCATTATTCCATGAATAGTTTATTTTTGCCGCTCCATGACAGAATTTAAATTAACAGGCGATTATATTCCCATGATACAACTGCTAAAAGCTACCCACCTGGTATCAACCGGAGGGGAGGCACAAATAGTTGTAAGTGAGGGAGAAGTAAAATATAATGGCGAGGTTGATTACCGAAAACGCCTTAAAGTTAAACGCGGAGATACTGTTGAATTTAGGGGAAATAAAATCCTGGTGATATGATAATGGATACTATTCAAAGCGACAATTACCCTATATATTTTAATAATAGCGTTGACGAACTGGCCAATTTTGTAAAAAAAGGAGCCTATTCCAAATTCTTTATTTTAACTGACGAGAACACTGGTGTTCATTGTTTACCACTCGTAAAAAGTAAATTAGACGAACTGGGTGACTATGACCTTATCGAGATAAACGCCGGCGAAGAAAGCAAGGACATCGATTTTTGCATCGGCGTATGGAAAATGCTGATAGATTTTGGCGCCGACCGTAAAAGTTTGATGATAAACCTGGGTGGTGGTGTTGTGACCGATTTGGGAGGCTTTGCAGCTTCGACATTTAAAAGAGGGATTGATTTTGTACATGTACCTACTACCCTGCTATCACAGGTAGATGCTTCCGTTGGTGGCAAAACAGGTATCGATATTGATAGCATCAAAAACATCGTAGGTACGTTTACACAACCAAAGGCTGTATTTATTGAGTATAACTTTTTAAAAACCCTTCCACCAAGACAAATACTTTCGGGCCTTGCTGAGATGCTTAAACACGGACTGATAGCTGATGCGGTTTATTGGGAAGAGCTTAAATCAAGTGATTTAAAAGAGCCATCGGTTCAGCTGATTTATCGTTCTGTAGAGATAAAAAATGTGATCACTATCGAAGATCCTACAGAAAAAGGTATCCGCAAAGCTTTAAATTTTGGTCACACTATTGGTCATGCAGTTGAAACCAATTCATTGATCAATGATGCAGACCCATTATCACATGGTGAAGCTATAGCTATTGGTATGATCTGCGAATCATATCTTGCCCATAAAAAAACCGGCTTAAGCTCAACTGAGTTAAGTGAGATAACCAAGGTTTTCAGTGCCCTTTATCCAAGGTATACGATTAAGGAGGATAGCTTTGATACTTTATTTGCTATCATGCAAAAGGATAAAAAGAACCAGGATAATAAAATAAATTGCACACTGCTGAATAAAATCGGGGAATGCAATATTGATAATATCTGCACAGAAGCCGAACTTCGTGAAAGTTTAATGTATTACATTAATTTGTAAAATGTCTGAGTTAGATCCCCGGAATAAGGCCGCGCTGGTACTGATGGGCTTGCTGGTTGTATTAACCCTTGTTGAAATGGGGTTAAGCTACTGGGAAAATCGTAAGTACTATGAGAAACGCGATACCTTTAATAATATTTATCTTACATCGCTAGCGGTAGTTACCAATCTTATAGTTAAAGCCAGTACTTTTTTTATGCTGAGTTTTGCCTATCAGTTCAGGCTTTTTCAAATACATAACGTTTATTTGTATTGGTTTGTGCTGGTTATAGTACAGGATTTTTTATACTGGGTGTTACACTACACCGGGCATTACTGCAGGCTCTTTTGGGCAATGCATGTAACACATCATTCCTCTGAGCATTTTAATTTAACCACAGGTTTCCGGTCAACAGTTTTCGAACCGTTTTACCGCACGTTTTTTTATCTGCCGCTGGCATTGATGGGGTTTACCGCCATTGATATCTTGTATGCCTACCTCATTACCCAACTTTACGGTAATATAGTACATACCCAGTATAAAGTATCGTTGCCTAAATGGTATGGGTGGCTATTTGTAACGCCGGCACACCATCGGGTGCATCATGCCTCGAACATCCCTTATCTGGATAAAAACATGGGGATGGTACTCATTATATGGGACAGGCTGTTTGGCACCTTCAGAGATGAGGATCTGCCGGAGCCTGTTAAATACGGCCTCACCAAACAACCCGAAGATATGGGCCCGGTGAATATTATCTTTCATGAGTGGAAAGCTTTGATCCATGATGTTAAAATTGCACCCGGCTTTAAAAACAAGCTAGGGTATCTATTAAATCCGCCAGGATGGAGCCATGATGGTAGTTCACAAACTGCCCGTGTACTGCAAAGGGAATACGAAATACAGCATATTACCCATGCAGATGACCAAAAACATTCTGCCTGATTTTCAGAATACGGTCTTCAGTTTTCGGATATTACATTAAGATGTCAACAAGCCTGTTTTTTTAAATTAAAAGATCATACAGATAATTATATTGTACCCGTTGATTTTAAAACCAAAAAATATATTCAAACAGTTGTAAAATCAATTTAAACAGAATAAAATTTGTTTCAATCCAACTATTTTACAAAAAATAAAATTTTCTATTGACAAAAACATTTTTTACCGTACATTTACAACGTAATAAAAAACAAATGAAATTTACAAGCGCATATTACTTCGGTTACTACTTTTACTTTAACAGTGAGAGCCGGGACTAATATGTACTTAACACACACATAAAGAACTTAAAAAGTCCCGGCACAAAATGCCGGGACTTTTTGCTTTAACGAGGTTTATGAAGATAGAAAGACCAAGAGTTGCAATCCAGGGAATAAGAGCTTCTTTTCACGAAGAAGCTGCTTTACGATATTTTGGAGAAAATGCACAAACCATTGAATGCAACTCATTTAAGCAAACTTTTGAAACCCTAAAAAACAGGGAGGCAGATTATGTGGTAATGGCCATTGAAAACAGCATTGCCGGGAGTATATTGCCAAATTATACCCTATTGCTTGATTATGGTTTCCCGGTAGTGGGCGAAATCTATCTGCCCATTCAGTTACATTTAATGGCATTACCAGGCGTAAAATTCGAGGACATCAAATATGTGACCTCCCATCCTATCGCTTTACGCCAGTGTGTTGATTTTTTTGATGAATACCCTCATCTTAAAATTGTAGAAAGTAATGATACCGCGGCTTGTGCCAAACGCATCAGAGAAGAACAATTAACGGATACTGTTGCTATAGCGAACGCACTTGCTGCTAAACTTTATGGACTTGATGTACTGGAGCGCCGGATAGAATCAAACAAAAAGAACTTTACCCGTTTCCTGATCCTTACCCACCACGATAACGTGGAAAAAAAGATCTCTAATAAAGCCTCACTTTGTTTTCAGGTTAGCAATAAAGTGGGAGCATTAGCTAAAGTGCTTAATATTTTTGCCGAAGAGGGTGTTAATATGAGCAAGATACAATCCATGCCTATTTTAGGTAAACGGAATGAATATAATTTTTACGTGGATATTGAATGGGATGAACCCAAACAATACGATGTATCTATAAGACAAATACTTAAATACACGCATAATTTTAACATACTTGGTGAATATGAAAGACATGACGATGAATTAACAACAACTCCTAAACCTCAAAAAAATGACCGGATAAGAAAATATATCAATATCCGCAGAAATGTCTAAGACCCGTAATTAATAACTGAAGATTTAAACAAAATATAAAAACACACCGGTAAAAAACTAAAACGCCGGACAAATAACAAAAAACAATGAAACTGAATTTAAACATACAGCCGCTTCATACCTGGATCAAAACCGGAAAAGAACCATTGGTAATTGCAGGCCCGTGCAGCGCCGAAACCGAAGATCAATTAGTGGCTACTGCTCATTTATTAGCTCAAACAGGTCGCATCTCTGCGTTGCGTGCAGGTATCTGGAAACCACGTACACGTCCGGGTGAGTTTGAAGGTATTGGTAGCATAGGCCTGGAGTGGCTTAAACGCGCCAAAGAAGAAACCGGATTACCTACCGCTGTTGAAGTGGCTACCGCTAAACATGTGGAAGAAGCGTTAAAAGCAGGTGTTGATATTTTATGGGTAGGCGCACGTTCAACTGTTAACCCTTTTACTGTACAGGAAATTGCCGACGCTCTACAAGGGGTTGATGTTCCGGTAATGGTTAAAAACCCAGTTAACCCTGATCTTTCTTTATGGATTGGTGCTTTGGAGCGTATCAATAATGCAGGTATTACTAAACTGGCCGCTATTCATCGTGGATTCTCATCTTACGAAAAATCAGCGTTCCGTAATGAGCCAATGTGGGATATCGCTATCCAGTTAAAAACATTAGCACCAGAATTGCCTTTAATTAATGATCCAAGCCATATTTCAGGCAACCGCGATCTTATCGGTTACATTTCTCAAAAAGCATTAGATCTGGATATGCAAGGCTTAATGATCGAGTCGCACATTGATCCAAGCGTTGCCTGGACAGATGCCAAACAACAGGTTACTCCTGCTGCATTAGTTGACATTATTGATCACCTGGCTTTACGTAAACCAGAGATCCGCAGTGCCGAACTAAATGACAAACTTGCTGAACTACGTACCCAGATTGACAAAATTGACGACCTGGTTATCCAGAAAATTGCTGAGCGTATGCAAATTGCTGAGAAGATCGGTAACTACAAAAAAGATAACAATATTACCATTTTACAGGTGGGCCGTTGGGATGAGATTGTTCAAAAACGCACCAACTACGCAAAAGCATTAAAGTTAAGTCCGGAATTTACTGAGAAGTTATTGGAGCTTTTACACAGTGAGTCAATCCGCAGACAAACCGAGATCATGAATAAAAATGAAGCGGGGCAAGCAGCAGAAAAACTTTCCCACGCTTAATATAGTATACTGATGCAAAACGCCATCCTGAAAAAAAGTAATAAGCAAATAAGCGGCACGGTAAATCTCACCGGTTCAAAAAGTGAGTGTAACCGTGCACTGGTGATCGAAGCTTTAAGCAATGGTAAGGTTAAGGTAGAGAATGTATCTGATGCCGCCGACGCGGTATTGCTGGCGGGTATATTGCGGTCGGCAGTTGGCAACGAGCAGTTGGCTGCTGTAAATGGACTATCGACCATAGACCATGGGCCACAAATCGTCGACATCGGCCCTGCTGGTACTGCTATGCGCTTTTTAACCGCTTATTTTGCCATACAGGATAATGAAGTCATATTAACCGGCAGCCAAAGGATGAAGGAAAGACCAATAGGTATATTGGTTGATGCGCTGAGAGAGTTAGGTGCCCATATTGATTATGAAGAAAAAGAGGGATATCCCCCAATAAAACTAAAAGGCAGTTTCGGGCAGCTAACTAGTAAGATCAGTATCAAAGGTAACATCAGCAGTCAGTATATTACTGCTTTGTTGCTCATCGCTGCACGGCTGCCTTTTGGTTTGAAACTCCACATTGAAGGTGAGTTAACCTCGCGCCCATATGTAGAAATGACGCTTGCTATGCTGGAAACCGCAGGTATAAAACACCAATGGCAGGATAACGTTATTGCTATAACCAATCAGGAATTATCCACTACCTCTAAACAGTTGGAACCCGATTGGAGTGCGGCCTCATACTGGTATGCGATAGCGGCACTTGCCGATCAGGCAGAGCTATTTTTGACTGGATTGACCCCGTACAGCTTACAGGGCGACAGCGTGATCACCGAGATTATGGCCAATTTTGGCATCACTTCACAATTCAGGGATGGAGGTGTTCAGCTAACCAAAGAGAACAAACCTTTTAATCATAAGGTATTCGATCTGAAAGAATGCCCCGATCTGGCACAAACCATTGTTGTAGTGTGCGCAGCTTTAGGACATGAAGCAGCTTTTACAGGTCTGGAAACTTTAAAAATTAAAGAAACCGACCGTATTTTAGCTTTGCAGACCGAGCTGGCCAAAATGGGTGTAAAACTCATCGAAAATAACGAGGTATATCAACTGGATTGCAGCGGTAAGTTTATTCCGGAGCGTATGTTTATCAATACCTATCACGATCACCGTATGGCAATGGCATTTGCACCACTTGCTTTGGTCATTCCAGAACTGGAATTTGAGAACGGGCCGGTAGTTGATAAATCATATCCTGCTTTCTGGACCGACCTGGCCAAACTTGGCTTTGAAGTTCAGGAAATAGAAGCTTAATTTAGAGACTAAAATATAATCACCACTCGTCATTGCTTCGTACCTCGCAATGACGATTTAAATAAATAGATTTGTGTGAACTGTCTCAAATCTCATATCTAACATCTCATATCTAATACAATGGCAGGCAACTCATTCGGGCAAATATTCAGAATAACTACCTTTGGCGAATCGCATGGCGAAGCAATTGGGGTAATTATTGATGGATGCCCCGCGCAATTACCAGTCGATCTGGATTATATTCAGGGCGAACTGGATAAACGCAAACCTGGTCAGTCAAAAATAACTACGCAGCGTAAAGAAAGCGATACCGTAAAAATCCTGTCAGGTGTATTTGAAGGTAAAACCACAGGTACGCCAATAGCTATGCTGATCCCAAACGAAGATCAACGCTCCAAAGATTACAGCCATAACGTGGATGTGTTTCGTCCTTCCCATGCCGATTATACTTACCAAACCAAATATGGTATCCGTGATCACCGTGGTGGAGGCCGGTCATCTGCCCGCGAAACCGCTGCACGTGTTGCTGCAGGCGCTTTGGCCAAACTTCTATTAAAAAGTCAGGGTATCGAGATAGCGGCCCATGTAAGCAGTGTAGGTACTATCAATGCGCCTAATGTAAGCATAGACAGCGTACAGGAGTTTATCGACGAACGCGAAAAGAACATTGTGCGTTGCGCTGATCCGGCAACTGCCGAGGAAATGATCACTTTTATTGACAGTGTGCGTAAAGACGGCGATACTGTTGGCGGTAAGATCAGCTGTCATATAAAAAACTGCCCTGTAGGCCTTGGCGAACCAGTATTTGACAAGCTTCACGCCGATCTGGGTAAAGCTATGCTGAGCATTAACGCAGTGCATGGCTTCGAATTCGGCTCGGGCTTTGCCGGCAGCGAAATGCGCGGATCAGAACATAATGACATCTTTGTAAAATCGCATTTAGGCGATATCAGCACCATTACCAATTTTTCTGGTGGTATTCAGGGCGGTATCAGCAATGGCATGCCTATTGAGTTCAAGGTTGCCTTTAAACCCGTGGCTACTATCATGAAAAACCAAGCCACTATTGACAGCGAGGGTAATGCTGCCGAAATATCGGGCAAAGGTCGTCATGATCCTTGCGTCGTCCCTCGCGCTGTACCTATTGTTGAAGCCATGGCCGCACTGGTACTGGCCGATCATTGGCTCCGGAACCGAAATTCTATTTTAAGCTGAAAGCCTAAGGCACAAAGCCTAAAGCCCATTAAATAGTTCAAAAGCCCGAAGCTCATAAAAAAGCTTTGGGCTTTTAGCTTTAAGCCTTAAGCCCAATCTATATCTTTGTAAACCTATGTTAACCTCTGTCATCCAATTATACAAACAAGCCTATAGCGGACTATCAAAAAACAGCTGGTACCTAAGCATTGTGATGCTCATTAACCGCAGCGGCACTATGGTAGTACCCTTTATGAGCATATACACCATTCAGCAATTGCATTTTACCATTGTGCAATCAGGTTGGGTGATGGCATTTTTTGGTATTGGGGCCATATCCGGAGCATTCATTGGCGGCAGATTAACCGATAAAATAGGCTTTTACGATATTCAAGTTGGTGCGCTGTTTATTGGAGGCATATTGTTCCTGGTATTGGGTTATCAGCATACTTTTTTGAGCGTGAGCATCGGCACTTTTGTACTGAGCATTTGCAACGAATCATTTCGCCCGGCTAACTCCACAGCCATAGCGCATTACAGCAACGACGAGAACAAGACCCGCTCCTACTCACTCAATCGCCTGGCCACCAACCTAGGCTGGGCTTTTGGCGGCGGATTGGGCGGTTTTCTTGCCTCATTCAACTACCATTTACTTTTTTGGGTTGATGGTTGTACCAATATTTTTGCCGCGCTTCTGCTACTGAAACTGATGCCACGGGCAACGATCAGAAAGACGGTTAAAGATCTGGCCGATAAAGCCGTAGCATCAACCTCTGCCTATAAAGATGGTATCTACCTGGTATTTATCCTGTTGAGTACTTTGTTTGCCACCTGCTTTTTCCAGTTCTTTATTATGCAACCGGTGTTTTACAATATCCAGTGGCATTTCAATGAGCGCTTTATAGGCTTTCTACTGGCACTGAATGGCATCCTTATCGTATTGGTAGAAATGATACTGATCCATAAGCTGGAGGGCAAAAGAAACCCGCTTACTTATATCTGCACAGGTATTATTATAGCAGGCGCCAGCTTTGCAATGTTAAATTTACTGCCACACGCCGCATGGGTAGCTATATTGGTGGTAGCGATGATTACCCTTGGCGAAATCATGAGCATGCCTTTCATGAACGCCTACTGGATAAATCGAACCACTAATGGTAATCGCGGCGAATATGCCGCATTGTACAGTATGTCATGGTCGGCGGCGCAGGTCATAGCTCCCGCGATTGGCAGCCAGATCATCGCTCATGGTGGTTTTTCGATGCTCTGGTGGGTATTAGCTTCGGTATGCCTGTTATCCTCAAGCGGCTTCTTTGTGCTAAAAAAGCTTAGCCCGCACACTAAACCAATTATTATTAAACAGGCTGACTAAAGGCTATTTCTCAATACTTTAACCGTAACCAAAAGCTGACCCAAATGCCTCATGGTATGTTCGGCAGAATGTACATACAAGCCTATTACGGTTGATGGTAATTGCGTCCGTCCTACCCCACGGAACTGCTTTAAGGTCTGTTCATCGGTTGCTATCAGCTGGGCAATGGCTTTATCAACCTCCTTATCAAATCGTTGTATCAAACCCGCGGTAGTTATATTTTCGACTGCATTCCCTTCAGCCGACAGGTAATCCTGTTGTTCTGCTGTAAGCATTTCGGCTCTGGCATAGGTAAAAAGACGGTTTAGTACACCGGTTAAGTGCTGCAGATGAAAGCCGGGAGATGCCATGCCAGCCACTTTTTCCCATAGCAGCTGATCCGGGAAACCAGCCATCAGTTCCTGTAGTTCTTCCCGGGCTTGTAGCAAGGCGTGGGCTACGGGCTGGAGAAGACTCGGCACATCATCCAGGGGGCCGCGGAGCCAGACTTCTATTTTGCTTTTTGCTGTCATCGTTTTTAAAAATTGGTTCGATTTTATATCTCAAAAAACTTTTTAAACCTTTAATTTTAACACTTTTTTAGTCAAAAACAGGGTAAAAACGGTTGGTTTTTATGCTGTTTAACTAAATTTTAACGCCATTTTAACACTTTTTAACAATTTTTTGATGGGTTTTGAAAGCTTTAAAAAGCATTAAATAACTGACATTCAAATAACTAAATAAAAAATAGTCTGTTTTGGGGCTCTTTTTTCCTTAACTAAACAGCCCGGTTTCCTATTGAAAAGAAAAACGGGCTGGTATGTATACAAATATACGAATTTAAGTCGATAGTCTTATCTAGCATCCCCATAGCGCAGTTCCATGGGTATGATGCCGCCATTGCCATTTTCAGGCGCGTAAAGAATATCGAGCGATGGTTGCCTGCCCTGTTTCTCCAGGTATTCAACCCTAATGCTGTAAAACCCTTTTTGTAAGGGTAGCAGGTACGATTTAATACCTGCCGTTTGCTGGGTAAGTATCAACTGGTTATTGATGTACATCTTCGACTCACAATCGCCGCGCAATCCAAAAATGTAATAGCCTGTTTGTGCTATTTCCAATTGCCCGCTAAACACACAGGCGAAGTTTTGCTGTTTTGGTAACTTGTTTAGGTCGAAGCCTTTACCCGCCCAGCCTTTTTTTAGCGGCTTTAACTTTTTAAAGTCGGGCAGGGTGTTCCAGTTACCCTCGTAATAAGCGTAATTCCAGCCGCCGGGACTGAAGTTTTTGAGCTTAGGGCCTGCGGGCAGGGCATCACCTATGATAAAATTAGCACTCCCCTGCTGTTCATATCCCGGGCGATAGGTAAGTTCTTTAAAGTTTAATTGTGTAATATTATTAAGCGTCAAATCATTACCATTCATTTTGGGCGATGCCATAGCAGGCATACTGCCATCGGTGGTGTAATGCAGCTCTTTCACAAAATCACCCTGGAAACGCATCTTAAAAGGCTTGTCTCTCATCAGTACGCCGCCCTCGGGATAAAAATTCAAACCCTCTTTGCTGTACCCATGGTAAGTTAATTTTAACCCATCATACACCGTACGAAAAATCATGCTGTTATGGGTTTCATCATTATACAGCAATCGTTTATAATGAAACCCAACAGGAGCCGCCTTTTGCAGTATCGAATCCATGATATTTATCCGCTGCTCGCGGGCCGGTTCTCCCTCGCGCCCGGTGATTAGCAAAGTGGTGTTGTTTAAGTCGATCTTACTTATACTATCGCGTACCAGTTTGGGCAGATAATCCTTATCCCACCAAAAACTTGGGTCGGCCAGTAGATACGATTGAAAAAGCCGGGGCTCTTTCATTAGCATATACATGCCAAACAGGCCGCCATATGAACCGCCATGATAAGTATTCATGCCGGTAGTACGGTATTTTTTGTTAATGTAAGGCATCAACTCCGTTTTTATAAAGGCAATGTAATTGGCCGCCCCACCCGATTGCGGATCACCGTCGGCCCGGGTAGGTGTAAGATCGCGCCCGCGCATATTTTGGCCTTGCAGCATGGTATTAGGCAGGCTAACCATAATATTGGCCGGTATAAACTGGATCTCTAAAAAGCGCTCAATATTGCCTACTATCTGTGTATTCCATTCACCATCGGTAATATAAATAACATCGTATTTGGTGGCGGCGGTATCACTGTAACCCTCTGGCAGTACAATCTCCATCGATCGTTTTTCTTTGAGTATGTTGGAGTAAATACTATCGCGAATAATATTCAGCGGCTTGCGTTGCGCCAAAGCGCTGCCTGCTAAACAAATCAGCAGAACAGTAAACAAAGTGATAGGTTTTTTCATATGGATATTATAAAGGCCAGCATTTTGGATGGCAATTAAAATTAAGACTACACCCCGATAAAAAACGTTACAGCCAACATACCGTTTAACTTATGGCGTGTTTTAATCTATCGTCTGATTATCGTCACAGGCGGAAACAAGGTAGTGCAGTGACACCCGTTTGCTTCGGCAGAAGGGATAACAGGGTATGTATGATGCATTATTCACCCAGGTTAAAATATTAAATTATAAAAAAATACTTATATTAGTATTACATAATAACCTGATAAATAAACAGAAACAGATAATATTTTTTGTTTATCGATCATACATCGCAATCTAATCTACATCATCAAGCAAACCAATTATATATTATTTAACCAATGAAAAAATCAAATTTAACTTCGGCATTTGGAAGATTACTCAATCGAGACCAGATGAAAAATGTAAAGGGAGGCGCAAGAACCCAACCCTACTGTCAGCGCACCCTCTGTGAGGGTACCGACAATCAAGGTAACTATTCTTCCGGCTCGTGTAATCTTTATTGTACCTGTATTTCGTATAATGAAAACCACCAGGTTATTGTCCTGAACTCATCTGATTGCGGGGCATAAATAGTGGCCGCTCTATTGGAGTCATTATCACTATATAAAAACCTGCTTATTACTGCGGAGGTACAAAATTTGCATCTCTGCAGTAATTTAAACTACGGTAGTTATTATAACCTTATCTTAAACCTTTCCACTCCCAACTTAGAACTTTAATACCATATCTTTGTATGGAAATATAGAAACGGCTGGCTAAAATGCTACAGCTTATGATTTATAAATAAGCACGCGTCTCCTGTTCACCGGCCGTTTTGATACAAAACAGCGGTTTTAAAAAATAATCGTTGCCATTTTACTTTGTGGTATGGCTATTGCTAACGCAAGGGTAATTAACTGTACGTTTATCATGACTTTTACCTTCACAAAAAAGACCTCCGTTTACCTGCTGATATTGGGTCTTTTTGTATCCATGCTTGCTTTTCAAAGCTGCAAGAAAAAACATTCGGCCATAGCCGACCGACTTTTTAAAGTAACCCAAAATAAAATATATGAAGACGTTGACCCTGATACTCTGGCCGCTGCGTTGAAAAAAGAGATTGAAAGTCAAAAATCACAAATAGCAAACGAAGAGGTGATTGAGGCTTTTGTAAAGGGGAACGGTTATCAGCCTGTTTTAGTGATGGATCATTTTTTTAACGGCGATCTGGATATACTGCCCGATTATTTTGACAAGATCACCGAGCATGGGCTTAGCAAAAAACCATATCATATTGCAGCTATCAGAGCTCTTGTTGCCAAATTTCATGACAAAAATGGTATTATGTCAACCGATGAAGCCTATCATGAACTTGCCCGGTTGGAATTGCTTACCGCAAGTTCGCTGATCAAATATTCTAACGCGCTGCAATATGGGGTTGTGAATCCCCGGAAAATATTTTCCCGGTATTTTACCGCTACCAAACGCCCTTATAGCACCAGCATGAAAAATGTGTTACTGGTAAAAGACCTGAAAACTTATCTGGATAGCATTCAGCCGGCCGACCCACAGTACAAAGCCTTGCAAAAGGCATTTCTGAATAATACTGTGATAGATGGCTTATCTGCCGAGGAATCCAAACGGTATTTTTTGGTGAACATGGAACGCCTGCGCTGGAAAAATAAGCCAACCGAACAAAAATATGTCATAGTAAATATCCCCGATTTTAAGCTGGACGTGATAGAGGGTGGCAAATCTGTTTTAAACATGAAGGTTTGTGTGGGCCAGGGACGTAACATGGACGGCAGAGCCAGCCTGATATCTTATGCCGATAGTGACCGGTATGATAAACCTTTCCCACGCGAAACACCACAGTTGAGCAGCGTGATCCATAGCGTTGAGGTTAACCCTACCTGGAATATCCCGAGGAGCATAGCCACCAAAGAGATCATTATTGAGGCTGCCGAAGATCCTTACTATTTATCAAACAAGAACATAGACGTTTACAAAGACGGGATAAAAATTGAAGATCCGGAATCGATAGACTGGTCGACCGTGACTGCCGATAACCTGCAATATGATTTTAAACAACGCCCGGGGGAAGACAATTCATTAGGGAAAATAAAGTTCCTGTTTAAAAATAAAAGCAGCGTGTACCTGCATGATACACCGGCAAAATCGGCTTTCAGAAAAGCGATGCGCGCTGTAAGCCACGGCTGTGTACGCCTGGGCGACCCTCAGGGACTTGCTAAAAATCTTTTTGGCGAGGGGGAAAATTACGATACGATTGCCAAGGATATGAGCGAGGATAACCCAGAACCCACCAATATTGGCTTGCCTAAAAAAACCCCGATTTACATTACCTATGTTACCTGCTGGGCAGATGACACCGGTGCATTACAATATCGCCAGGATGTGTACGGACTGGATATTGTATTGTACGATCATTTAAAACCTTTGATGGGTGTTAATTAGTATCAAGTAGTTAGTATCAAGTATCACGACAGAATATCTGCTTTATAGGCATGTGAAAAAATCTTGATACTTGATACTAACTACTTGATACTAAACTTAAAGTCTTGCCAGATCAAAAGCGGTAGTATCTGCAGCTATGAAGTTGAGCGGACCTGTTTCGTCCAGGTATTTGGAAGTGTAGCTATCATCATTGCCATTGATAAATAATACCGTTTTATCCTTGATTGTATTAATCACGGTGTTGGCAAGATGGGCAGGTACCGCCGGACAGCCAAAGCTGCGTCCAATGTATCCCTGATGATTAATGGCAGCCTGGCTTACATAACTGGCACCATGAATTACAATATCGCGCATGCGGGCATTGCTGTTAAAACCCTCGTCAAGACCATCCAAATGTAAAGAGCGGCCATGTTTGCCCATATAAACCTTATCTGTAAGGTAAAAGCCCAAACTGCTTTGGTGCGAGTCGTTCCTGTCAGAAAAACTGGTGGCCATTTCTTCACCACTGCCCTGTCCGTGTGCTACCCAGGTATTGAGTAACAACTGCTTACTGAAGAGATCAATGATCCACATGCGTTTTTCCCGGCTCGATTTGGTAAAATCGACCACTGTTAATACAGAACTGCTTTGTGGTAATTGGTGATTAAGTTTTAAATTGGTATAACCTGTAACCGCTTTTTCAAATACATCAAATGCCAAACCGGTTTGCTGTAAGCTGGCCGCCTGGTATAAATTATTTACATACTGATTAAATAATTCTTTTGCATTTAGAGTTGAATTTACTTTTCCATCTGATTTGTTCGCACCTGCGGATCTCCAACTAACAATAGTTGTAGCTAAAAATAGAACCGAGAATGTGACACACCATAAGTGTTTCCTCATACTTGTGTTGAGTTTAATTTTAAACAATAATTTAAATTAGCAACAGGTTAAGTCGGTAACTGACCAGAATTAGGAGCCGGCCAATTACAAATGTATAAGTTTTTACTTAACTCAAAATCATTTTAGGATATTTTTTTACTAAAATGAAAATAAGTTTAAGTTAAAGCAATTAAGCTCGAATTTATACGGAGAAAAACGGCAGAAGGTTAAGAATTATTGTTTTGAGGGAAAAATAAGTGGTGGATGATGAAGGATTGAAAATATCGAATGCTGAATTTTGAATGTCGAATAATGAAGTTTACTCTATCTCTGATATGTCATTGCGAGGAGGTACGACGTGGCAATCTCATAGCTATTCTAATCGGTTTATTCATAAGACTTACGAAGTTTTGAAAACTTCGTAAGTCTTAAAATTCGAACGCAAGGAGATTGTCACGCTGCGCTCGCAATGACATGGTGGTTGTCTTATGTTTTATACTTCCAGGTATGTCAGCAATGACCTGTTTGTTATGTATTTTACTTAACCCAGTTGATCTTTTCTTCTAGCGGGGTGTTTCTTCTGCCTTCGGGATATTGATCGGCGTAGCCAAGATATAGTACACCGAGTACATTATCTTCTTCGCGTAGTTGCAAAAACTCTTTCATGCCAGGCTTTAAAATGGCGCCGCCGGTGCTCCAGAAAGAAGCTGCATTAAGGGCCGTGGCACCAAGCAATATATTCTGGATAGCACTTGATACTGCCGCAATCTCTTCAAATGGAGGTATTTTTGGTAGGTCGCCGCGTTTCATGGTTACGATAATCACATGTGATACCTTATCACCCTGATGCTGCAGATTATTGTAAGTCAGCTCGTTAAAATCTTCTAGCTTAACTCCTTGTTTATATATTTCGGCATGTTTATGGCAAAAATCAGCTGGGTTTTCGTACACAATAAAGCGCCATGGTTCGGTATAACCGTGGGTTGGTGCCCAATCGGCCAGCTCTAATAAAGCAGCAATCTGCTCATTAGGTATTTTTTGTCCGTTCATAGCAGCCGGCTTTACAGAACGGCGCGTTTTGATAATATTTGATATAGTGGTGAATGTAGTAGAATCCATAATGTATGTATATAGAATAGAATGGCTGCAAACTTAAAGATTTAAGCCCAAAAATCGAACATGAGAAAATGCCTGAATAACGAAAATAATGTTCAGCTGAAAGCTGAAACCATGTGGCTCACGAGCTGAAAGCTCGCGAGAGCAAAGATTGTTACAAAATGTCATCCCGAATGAGGAACGAAGAGGGATCTTATACAACTGAATAGTTTCACGTACAAGATTTCTCCTCGTTCCTCGTCGAAATGACAACGTTTTTATTCATTAACTTAATAATCCACTAATTAAAAAATCGGCGGATATTTAGCAGGGTTAGCTTCATTCATCATGGCATACACCGCTTCGATCACATCATCAACAGATGGTTTGCTGAAATAATCACCATCGGAACCATAAGGCGGACGGTGTTCTTTAGCGGTTAACGTTCTGGGCTGTGCATCAAGGGAATAGTAACCGTTTTCTGTCTCTACTATTTTTTGAATAATATAGGCGGATGCTGCTCCCGGTACATCTTCGTCAACCACCAACAATTTGCTGGTCTTTTTTAAAGAAGTACCACAAGTATTGTCGATATCAAAAGGATATAATGTTTGCGGATCGATAATTTCGATATGTATACCCATTTTATCAAGCTCAACAGCTGCTTCCTGTACGATACGCAGGGTTGATCCGTAGGACACAACAGTGATGTCTCCGCCCTCTTTCAGTATCTCAGCCTTACCCAATGGAACGGTAAATTCGCCTACATTTTCAGGAAGTTTTTCTTTTAAGCGATACCCGTTCAGGCTTTCGATCACGATGGCCGGTTCGTCGCCCCTTAACAGGGTATTGTACAAACCAGCGGCCTGGGTCATATTGCGGGGCACACAAAGATGAAAACCACGCATCGAATTGACGATCATACCCATTGGCGAACCTGAATGCCAGATCCCTTCGAGCCTGTGACCGCGTGTGCGGATAATCAGCGGTGCTTTTTGCCCGCCTTTGGTACGGTAGCTTAAACTGGCTATATCATCGCTCAAAACAGTCATAGCATAGATGAGGTAATCAAGGTATTGAATTTCGGCAATTGGGCGTAAACCGCGCATAGCCAAGCCCATACCCTGCCCTATAATAGTAGTTTCGCGAATGCCGGTATCGGTAATACGCAGATCGCCGTACTTGTTTTGCAAACCGGCAAATCCCTGGTTCACATCGCCGATAGCGCCTACATCCTCGCCAAAAGCTACAATGCTTTTATCACGTTCAAAGTGGGAATCAAAACAAGCATTCAATATCTCACGACCGTCAAGCAAGCGTGCATCTTCACTATAAATAGCTGGCACAAGAGCCACGTTTAAAGGAGATTGTGGAGTTCCTGAAAATAATTTGGAATCATAACGCTCCTTATTTTTGGCGGTTTCTGCTTTAAGCCAATCTATCAATACTTGCCTTTCGGTTACCGTTTCATGCACGGTAAGGCGAAGGGCTTTACGCACGGAGCCTACGGTATCCTTACGTCCGGCATCATAACTTGACCGAAGCTCGGCAGCAATATTGGTCAGCTCCTCTTTAACAGCTACCGTGTAAGCCAAATTGTCAATTAAGCGGGCAGTTTCTTCAACTTCAACCTTGATGATATCGCTCAGCTCGGCGGCAGCTTCGCGCTGGCATTCCCTCACGTATTTTTTAGCTTCGGCTTCCAGAATCTCCAATTCAGCTTCAGTAGTAATTGCCGAAGAGATCATCCATTCGCGCATTTTAAGCAGGCAATCGTGTTCCTCTTCCCAGGTCAGACGGTCTTTTGATTTATAACGCTCATGTGAACCTGAGGTGGAGTGGCCCTGCGGCTGTGTCATCTCCACTACATGGATCAATACCGGTACATGCTGCTCGCGGCATATGGTGATAGCACGCTCATAAGTTTCGCAAAGGGCGATATAATCCCAGCCTCTTACTTTAAATATCTCATAACCGTTGGAACCATTTTCACGCTGAAAGCCTTTGAGTATTTCGGATATATCTTCTTTGGTTGTTTGCAGTTTTGCGGGAACGGAGATGGCGTAAGCGTCATCCCAAACAGAAATGGCCATAGGCACCTGCAGCACACCAGCGGCGTTAAAGGTTTCAAAAAACAAACCTTCGGATGTGGAGCCATTGCCTATAGTTCCAAAGGCAACCTCATTACCTCCCACAGAAAACTGCTTCAGGTATTCCAGCTCTTTATTTTGACGGTATAGTTTTGATGCGTAAGCCAAACCCAGCAAACGGGGCATATGACCGCCCGTAGTGGAAATATCTGACGAGCAATTCATGGTTTCGGCCTGGTTAACCCAGGTACCGTCAGCGTTCACAAAACGGGTTGCATAGTGGCAATTCATTTGCCTGCCACCAGATGCGGGATCTTTTTCAATATCTGGGTTGGCATAAAGCTGGGCAAAAAACTCTTTCAGGTTGCTCATCCCGGTAGCAAACATAAAGGTTTGATCGCGGTAGTATCCCGCGCGCCAGTCGCCTGCGCGGAAGGCTTTGGCCATGGCTAACTGGGCAACTTCCTTGCCATCGCCAAAAATGCCAAATTTGGCTTTACCCGTTAATACCTCTCTCCTGCCTATTAAACTTGCCTGACGGCTTTCGTAACCAATACGATAATCGTCAATCACAATTTTCTTGAAATCATCAAAACTCAGTTCTGCAGTATTAAATTTACTGGTTGCACGTAAGGTAGATTCGGGCATATATAATTTCGTTTAGACGGTAAAATTATAAAATTCTATTCTGTATTTTGCAAACTAACAATAAAACATGGAGTTTAACTAATAGTTTTTATTTTGGGGCAAACCTTCTATATTTGTTTTACGTTAAACCTTATATATTTGTATTAATCAAATAACAGTATGAAAAAAATATTAATGATTTGCGCAGTAGTTTTAGGTTTTGCCTTTACTGCATCGGCACAGGATAGCCAAAAAGCTGAGTTTAAATTCAATGAAGAAAAACACGACTTTGGCAAGATACCTCAGGGTACTCCTGTAACCACCGTTTTTGAATTTACCAACGTTGGTAAAGAACCCCTTATTTTGACAGAAGTAAGACCAACTTGCGGTTGTACCATTGCCGATTACACCAAAACTCCGGTAAAAGGTGGCGAAAAAGGCACTATCAAGATCACTTATAATGCTGCTGCCGCTGCGCCTTTCAACAAAACTATTGTTGTAAAATCAAATGCAGTTACGCCAGAAAAGTATCTGAACATTATTGGTGAGGTTGTAGCCAAACCCGCATCGAGCAAATAAAGCACAGCAAGCTGCTGATGATGCCCCTTGCTAAACAGGGGATAAAAAATATAAAAAAAAGACCCTTTTTGAGGGTCTTTTTTTGTTTAAGGAAGTATACCACAACAATACTTTCTTTTTTATTAATTTTGCACATGCCAAAAATATCTCAAAAAGGGCAGCGAATGCCCGCATCGCCTATACGTAAGTTAACACCTTATGCTGATAAAGCTAAGCTGGATGGTAAAAAAGTTTATCATCTGAACATTGGCCAGCCTGATATTGAAACCCCTGAAGGCATGCTGAATGCCATTAAAAATATTGATTTTAAGGTTTGGGCCTACACCCCATCCGAAGGCACACTGGTTTACCGCAAAAAGCTTACTGAATATTATAACAAGCTGGGTTACAATATCACACCCGATAATATCATTGTAACTACCGGAGGCTCCGAAGCGATCACTATATCCATGATGGCATGTCTTGACCAGGGTGATGAGGTGATTATCCCCGAGCCTTTTTATGCCAATTATAATGGCTTTGCCAGTCAGAGCGATATAGTAGTAAAACCCATACTTTCATTTATTGACAATGGTTTTGCCCTTCCCCCTATCAGTGAATTTGAAAAACTGATAACCGATAAAACCAAGGCTATCATTATCTGTAATCCTAACAATCCTACGGGCTATTTATACTCCAAAGAGGAGTTGGAGGCTTTGAAAGAACTGGCCCTGAAGTATGATCTGTACCTGTTTTCGGACGAGGCATACCGGGAGTTTTGCTATGACGGCCGTACTTTCATCTCTCCTATGCACCTGGATGGATTAGAAGAGAATGTAATTGTGATGGATACTGTAAGCAAACGTTACAGTGCTTGTGGTGCCCGTTTAGGATGCCTCATCACCAAAAACAAAGCGGTTTTAACTGCTGGTTTAAAATTTGCACAGGCCCGCCTAAGCGCCGGTATGGTGGAGCAGATTGCGGGTACCGCGGCTGTTGATACCCCAGATAGCTATTTTGAAGCCGTAAATAAAGAATATACCAGTCGCCGGGATACCTTAGTAAGTGCACTGAACAAAATAGATGGCGTTTACTGCCCTAATCCGGGTGGCGCTTTTTATGTAGTAGCCAAATTGCCCATTGATAATGCCGATAAATTTTGCCAATGGATGCTGGAAACTTTCAGCTATAATAACCAAACCGTGATGATGGCACCTGCTACCGGCTTTTACAGCAGCCCCGGAGCCGGACTTAATGAGGTACGCATGGCCTATGTGCTAAAAAATGAAGATTTGAAAAACGCAATGATCTGCCTGGAAGAAGCCCTGAAAGTTTATCCCGGACGTGTGGTGAACAATGAGCAGCTTGCAGAAAGCAGGTAATTATCAGAAAAATATTTAACAAGTAAAGCCCGCTAATCACGGGCTTTACTTGTTAATAAAATTACCGATTGAACTTTATATTGGTATCTGATTGATGGTAATCGTTTAAAAAATCAGGGATATTTAGAGAAAAGGGAATTATGTAAGTAAACTACCACCATCAACCACTACAATCTGGCCAGTGCTAAAGCTTCCCCGGATCAGGTATAGATAAGCCTCAGCAATTTCATTTGCTTCACCAACTCTGCCTGTTAACAATTTGCTTCCAACTTGACTATAGAATACCTCCCTAGCTGCTTCGGGTATACTTCCTAAGAGGTTGGTCCTAACAGTTCCTGCACAAACTGCATTAACTCTTATTGGTGCAAGTTCAAAGGCAAGCGCGCGCGTAAGTCCATCAATAGCACTTGCCATTCCTGCAATCACCACTGTCCCTTTCCTCGGCTTTCTCCCCAGGGCACCAGTTGTTAGCGTAATAGATCCACCTCGTCGTATTAGTGGAGCTCCATGCTTAGCCGCCATAACCGCCCCCCAAAAGCGCAGATTGATAGATTGTTTTGCCTCATCAATGTTCAATCCCAACAATTCGTTAAATTTCAACTCATCACCGGCTGTAAAAACGAGATGGTCAAATTCACCTATCTTTTTGAAAAGCTGTTCTATCTGCTTTTCGTCTCCAAGATCAGCAACGAAACCTTTAGTTTCTTCTGGCAATTTGGATAAAGCGTCGTTTACCTTTCGCCGGCTGCTTGAAACCACAACCACTGATGCCCCTTCCTCTGCCACAGCTAATGCTGTAGCAAAACCAAAACCTGATGTACCACCTAATAGAACAACTTTTTTACCTACCAAACTGCTTTCCCTATCATTTTTCATACCTCTTGTCAATTTTATGTTTGAAAGAGGCAAAATTATCAGGCATTGACTATAATTTCACTATTCATTACCTTTAGGATAGTGACTATAATTATGGAAAAACCAAAATGTGAATCAGAACCCACCATTGACAGACAATTAGCATTAAAGGATGCAATTGAATTATTGAGCGGTAAATGGAAAATTGTTATTTTGAGAAGTTTGTACCTTTATTCAGCTATGCGATTTAAGGATTTACAGGAAACATCGAAAGGCATAACACCAAAAGTATTATCGAACGAATTGCAGCAGTTAGAAGATAATTTACTAATCACAAGAACTGTGAATAATACAAGGCCTATTACAGTGTCCTATGCGCTTACTGACCATGCCATTGAAACTCTGCCCGTCATTAATGCTTTAATAGAATTTGGTCTGAAGCATAGAAAGAAGATTAAATGCAAGTAATTAATTGCTTTTCATAGCATACTTTAAAAATGCTGTAATACAAGACTGAATAATTGGTTCGAACTCCGTAGAATTCGAACCCTTGCTCAATTAGCAAATTACCAGATAAAAGCCAACTTTTAAAACTAGCAATCAAGCCTATTAACTTACCTGTAATACCACTTTGCCATTAAGCCCTCCTGCTGTAACCAGATCTTGTGCTTCTGCAGCAGCTTCCAGGTTCAGGACTTTGATTATCTGCGGCGTAATTTTATTTTCCTCGACCAATTTTTTACCAAATGCTAATTTTTCAAGTTTTGGTACAGAATTGATAAACTCGGCATTGATACCATATTTTTCGGCCTCTTCATCTGAAGTAGGCATAACAATGCTAATTAACCTGCCACCCTTTTTTACCACCGCGTATGATTTCTGCAGTGTTTCGCCTCCTACTCCGTCTATAACCAGGTCAACATCATGCACTAATTGGCTAAAATCTTGTGTTTTATAGTCGATCGCTTCATCTGCCCCTAACGATTTAATAAGATCTTTACCCTTTGCCGAAGCCGTACCTATAACATAAGCACCTAGTGCTTTGGCCATCTGAACCAGTGCGATACCAACAGCACCTGCTGCTCCATGAACTAACACTTTTTGTCCCGCTTGCAGATCCGCGCCTTCTATCAGTACACTATAGGCGGTATTCAGCGGAACAGCCAGCGCTGCTGCTTCATTCAAGCCAACATTATCCGGAATTAAAGAAACATTTTTTTCATCTATCACGATGTATTCAGCATAGGTGCCGCCAAATGTGGTCGCGAATACTTTATCACCTTTTTTTAAGCGGGTTACATTCTCGCCGGTCTCCTCTACCGTTCCTGAAAAATCAGTACCGGGGACGAAGGGAATTGGAATGGGTATAAATTGCTGCATAGCACCCGAACGAATTTTCATATCAAACGGATTAATAGTTGTAGCCGCTATTTTAATGAGCACCTGGCCAGCCGCCGGTGTAGGCTTAGCTATGTTTTCTATTTTCAAAACGGACGAATCTCCGTACCCTGTCATTTGAATTGTTTTCATATTTTTTATAGTTATACACAAATGTAACCGATTAACATCCATGCCATATCTCCTAGAGGTAAATAAAAGTCAATCCAGACTTTTTTAAATATCATACCTCTTTTGTGTTTCATCTATCCGCTTTTGATACACATCTGCGTTCGCTTCTGATACAATGCGGCAATGGATATTATATATAAATAGTTAAAAATCAATAAATTAAAAGCTTGGCATACATTTTAAGACAGTAGTTTAGTTTTCCTAACCCTAATAGAACATTAAACCGATGATCAAGAACTATTTTAAAATAGCCTGGCGCAATATCTGGAAAAACAGTGTTTTCTCAGCAATTAACATTATAGGTCTGGCTGTGGGTATGGCCGCATTTATGGTCATTATGATGTTTGTTGCTTACGAAAAGAGTTTCGATAATTTTCATACCAAAAATATTTACCGTTTAAATGAGGTACAGACTGTTGGCCAGGAAGGTACAACACAAAAAGTTGCCTTATCCATGTTTCCGATGGGACCAGCTTTAAAAATGAAGTTTCCCGAAATAAAAAATTTTACACGGATAAACTGGCACGAAAAATACCAGATGACCTATAACAATGAGCGGATGTTTTTGCCGGAGGCATTTGCGGTCGACTCTACCTTTTTCCAGATCTTTGATTTTAAACTGATCAGCGGTGATCAAAAAACAGCTCTTAGTAAACCCAATAGCATTTTGCTTACCGAAAAAACGGCCAAAAAACTATTTGGCGATGCCAACCCTATTGGCAAAACCGTAACTCATTATGGCGATGACACCGTTTCTTTTGCCGTTACCGGAGTGCTTGCCAATATACCCCAAAACTCGCAATTGCAATTTGATGCCTTATTTTCATTCAGCAGCATTTATAAACCCTGGATGTTTAAGAATTGGGGAGGCAATTGGCTAAATACCTATCTTGAACTTGCACCTGGTGCTAACCCGGCATTACTGGAAAAGAAATTTCCATCTTTTATTACAGAGCACCTGGGTAAAGACGGAACCAAATACATGAAATTATTTGTTTTGCCTTTAAAAGATGTACATGCCAACTCGGCCGATATTGGCTTGGATTATATAAACTATCAGAAATTTGATAAAAAGTCGACTAACCTGTTCGCCATTATCGCCTTGATTGTACTGATCATAGCCTGCGTTAATTTCATTAATCTTTCAACAGCCCGCTCGGCCGAAAGGGCAAAGGAAGTGGGTATCCGCAAATCTATAGGTGCGCATCGCTTTCAGCTGGCTTTTCAATTTTTAGGAGAAACCGTGCTGATCTCGTTTATCGCGCTGGTTCTTGCTATTACCCTGGTTGAGCTGGCATTACCCTATATTAATCACCTGAGCGATAGAAAAATAAACTTCAATGTATTTGGCAGTCTTGGTGCTATATCTTTTGTATTTGGGGGTACCGTACTTATCGGTCTTATTTCAGGTATCTACCCGGCCATTTACTTATCTTCGTTTCAGGCAGCCAAGGTTTTAAAGGGCTCTGTACAAGTTGGAAAAGATAAAGGATTGCTCCGGAATATCTTAGTTGTTATACAATTTAGCAGCGCTATTTTTTTAATGATAGCCACGGTATTTGTACTAAGGCAATTAAGGTTTATGCAAAAACAGGATCCGGGATACAATCGTGAGCAGATAGTTAATATACCGTTGGACAGGATTACCACCAAAAAATACGAACTATTTAAAAACGAATTATTAAACAGCACTTTAGTATCGGGAGTAACAGCCTCGCAGGATATTTTAGGAAGTCATTTAGATCAAACAGGTGTGTCATTTAAACCTGCCGATGGGCCGCTGCAGCAGTTTGGCACAACGCTGTTGGTGGTAGATGATAATTATCTGGATCTGTACAAAATAAAACTGGTAGCCGGTCAAAATTTCTCTTCGGATAAAAAAATCAACGGCAGGGAATATATTGTGAATGAGGCTCTGGCAAAATCACTATTAAAAGATCATCCCAAAGCTCCGTTATCTTCACTGATAGGCCTGCAATTTGGCTTTGATTCTTTAGGCACCATTAAAGGTGTAGCCAAAAATTTCAATTTTAACTCTCTTCAGTATAAAATTGAACCTATGTTTATGGTGTGCGCGCATAGCTGGGATTTTAGAAATATTTCTGTTAAAATCAATGGCAGTAATACTGCTGCGGCTATAGCATTTATCAAATCAAAATGGGATAGTCTTTACCCTGATTACCCGTTTGAATACCAGTTTCTGGATGATCATTTTAACGAGGTTTACAAAGCCGATAACCAGGTGAGCCAAATTGTAGGAATCCTTGCGGGCTTAGCTATTTTTATTTCCTGCTTGGGACTGTTCGGTTTGGCCTCCCATTCTGCCGAAAAGAGAGTAAAAGAGATAGGAGTACGAAAAGTGTTGGGTGCCTCCGTGCAACGAATTGTACTACTGCTTTCGGGCAATTTTTTAAAACTGGTGCTGATTGCCAATATCATTGCGTGGCCATTGGCCTGGTATGCGATGGATAAATGGCTAACGGGCTTTGCTTACCGTATCAATGTTACCTGGATAACTTTTGCTATTGTAGCGTTTATATCGGTATTGATAGCCTTGGTTACTATAAGTTTTCAATCTATCAAAGCGGCAATTGCCAGTCCGGTAAAAAGTTTAAGAAGCGAATAGCCTGGCTTTACACATCTGTGGGAAAAGGTTATATGAATTGTCTGGCACTCTACATGCAAGTAAAGTACATTTATGGTATTATTACATTAAACCCATTTTGTGATGACAAACCATATAACAACCGTAAATGAAGATCAGGGAGAAAGCCTCTCTGTAGTAGGCGACGCTTATCGCATCATTATTTCGGGCAAACAAACTGAAGGGGCTTATGCGGTTATTGACATGCTTGTGCCGCCAGGAGGTGGGCCGGGTCCTCATGCTCATACGGATATACAGGAATTATTTTATGTAATAGATGGCGAAATTGAGTTTAAAACCGAAGCCGGAAAATACACCGCAAAAAAGGGAGCTTTTGTAAATGTGCCTAAAGGCGGCGAAGTACATTGTTTTAAAAATACCAGCACTCAAACAGCTCATATGCTATGTACAGTTATCCCAGCTGGTTTAGACGCTTTTTTTGAAGAAATAGGAACCCCGGTTGCTGCAGGTACATTTTTACCCCCATCTGTTTTCAGCAATGATGATCTGGCCAGATTAAACCAATTGGCAGAAAAATATGGTCAAAAACTATATCCTCCCGATTATCTGGATTAAAAAATTAAAAAAGGCCACTAAGCCAGAGCTTAGCGGCCTTTTTTAATTTTCTCCTTTTTTTAGAGAGATCAGAAAGCATAGTGACGCATCCCGCCATCCACCACCCCGACTGTACCGGTGATGTATTTCGCCCGCGGCGATACCAGGAAGGTGGCCATATTGGCAATATCCTGCGGTTCACCAAAATCACCCAGAGGGATTTCGCGGGCAGCAAATTCCTTGCGTGCTTCGGCAGTAAAGCCGCGGCGCACATTGGCCGTATCCAAAAGACCAGGCTGCAGGCAATTGATCCTGATACCATATTTACCTAATTGTCCAGACAATTGTTTTGACCACATTACTATGCTTGCTTTGGCAACCGCCGAAACATTTATCGAGCGCAGCTCATAAGTACTGGTGATGTTCAAAATTGAACCTTGCTTGCGCTCTATAAAATGCGGTAACAATTGTTGGGTCAATTGCCTGTGACGGTCAAAATCCATTGTCATCGACTCACTCCAGGCTTCCTCCGATCCAATAACATCCAGTGGCTGGCTTCGGCCAGTATTGTTGATCAGGATATCAACCTGCCCCAGGTTTAATAAAGCTGCGGCGGCGATTTTCTGTGGTGCATCAGGTGCAACAAAATCCTGTATGAATATAACTGGCTCTACGCCTCCTGCAGCTACTACTTCTTCCTGCAGGCTTTTTAGTAATTCCTCATTTCGGGCGGTAGCCAATACTTTTACACCCTCTATAGCTAATTCTTTTGCTATTGCGCGGCCGAGCCCCTGGCTGGCGCCGGTCACTACCGCGGTTTTTCCTTTTAAATACAAATCCATAATTTTTATAATATTACTTGTTGTCAAAAAAATTCTTTGGCAAAATTAGGCGGCAACCTTAAATTTGTACGGTAAGTAATTAATTGTATGGTACTAACAAAAAAGTAACTAATGGCAGGCAGAAAGCAAAATTCAACCTATACCCGTAACGAAGTATGCACTATCGACTGTGATCTTACTTATGCCGTTCATAAACTTGGGGGCCGCTGGAAATTATTGATACTGGACAAGTTGTGCACTAAAAAACGAAGGTTTAACGAGATTAAAAAAGAGTTTTCTTATATATCAGAACGTATGCTAACCCTTCAATTAAGAGCTCTGGAAGAGGATGGCCTGGTTAAACGGACTGTTTTTGCCGAAGTGCCACCGAGGGTAGAATATGAACTCACCGAAATGGCTCTTGAATTGGGCCCCATCCTGAAACAATTAAGTGACTGGGGTGGCAAACAGCGGAACTTAATAAAGAAAGACTAATTTTCCTTATTTTATAATTGCTGTTTTTATATTTACCTGAATTAGTAAATAATAATATTCCAAATGCCTAAACCAACCATTACTACTCTGACAAATGAGGTTTAACCAGGAAAGCGCTCAAGATACGCGGCAAAACATAGCCTGGATAAATAACTTACGATTGATAGCCATGTTTGCAGTGGTAGTATTACACACGGCCTCACCCCTGCTCTTTTATCATAAAGGAAACCCTATACAAGATTGGCTGATAGCCGACATTTATAATGCGCTGGTACGTTTTGCCGTACCGGTTTTTGTGATGATTACCGGCGCTTTGCTGCTACACCGGGATTATGAGCTGGGCGATTTCTTGAAGAAAAGGCTTGGCCGACTTATACTTCCTTTCCTTTTCTGGAGTACGATTTATGTACTTTACCGGTGCTACAATGAAGAGTTTGTTTTTACAGACAGTATTTGGGCAAACATCCGGCTAATCTTACTCCAGTTTCAAACCGGTGCCTACTATCACCTCTGGTACGTATATTTGTTGATAGGCTTGTATTTATTTATACCAGTCATCGGCAAATTTGTAAAACAGGCATCAGAAAAAGAGCTGTTATATTTTCTTGGTATTTGGTTTTTAACGGTGCTGGTCAGCAAGCCTTATTTAAGTAGCTTCGATACTGCTATCGACCTTCATAATTTTACAGGATACATTGGATACCTGGTGCTTGGTTATTATCTTACTTATAAAAACTTTCATATTCGTGGCTTGGTTTATATGACTGCAGCGGCATTCGTTATGATGGCGTCAATCATCGTTCTGGGTACTCATTACCTACTGCTAAAAAATCATGAATTAAGCACTTTTTTTTATGAGCCAATAAGTCCATTTATTATCCTGCTTTCGGCAAGTGCGTTTTTAACTGCTAAGCACACAGTGGTCAAATTGAGCCCTATACTGAATAAAATAATCCAAGATGCAGGAAAACTCACTTTGGGGATCTATTTTAGTCATGCATTAATATTAACTCTTTTTGACCTGGCCGAAATTAACTACACTCTTTTTAATCCAGCATTTAGTATCCCTGTTATAGCTTTGTCATGTTTTTTACTATCCTGGCTTTTAGTATACGTAATGAGTAAAATACCGTTCATAAAACATCTTGTTGGATAGAAGTGTTCATCAACTGCAAAGTATTTTCTGTATATTTGTACCCTTAACTGCAAACTGCCGACAGGTAAAGCAACTCAATTAAAATGGGGTCGACCGGAATTGACAGGATGGAGATAAGTAAGTAAGCATGCAGCGCGTTGGGTGAATTAGCGCTTAAATCTGAACGCTCAAACTTACAAATGGCGAAAATAACTACGCCTTAGCTGCTTAATTTAGAATTAACTAGCTTTTGTCCCGCCGGTTTTCCGTTCTGTTGAATCGGCAATCGGGGCATCGAAAAACGGAACTGGCCAGCTTAATGGTGTGCAAAGCAGGCGAGATAAAGCACCTAAGGAAGACGGTACAGGTAAGCGACTGACCTTCCCCTTCCCTACAATTAAACAGAAGCTAAGCATGTAGAAAGCTTACCTTATACCATGTTTGGACGAGGGTTCGAATCCCTCCGGCTCCACTTCTCGAATCATCAGAAATAAAAAACCCTGTAAAGCAACACCTTACAGGGTTTTTTATTTTCATCCGTAGTGTATCAACCCGGTTGTTATTAAATCAGTGACCTCATAATCAGGAACAATAAACATACACAATAAGGCGCTTTTTATAAGGGGTCAAAAAAATAGGTTATTTTTTCGCAGTAATAATTAGCCATTTATTGACGGTATTATCCGGGGCTTCCAGTACCACTTTATAAAAATCAGAAGGCAAATCTTTTACATTCAGCAGCGCGTGCCGTTGTGCTACGGGATATTCGCCCATGAGCTTGTAATTATCCACACCACCGGTTTTGAAGTTGTTGGTAGGCGTAACATAAACCTTAACATTTCCTTTGGTATCCAATGATTTCCAGGATACATCGATGCTGTTTTGAAAGTAATTTAATTTAACATCACTTACGGAAACGGCTCCGATCAAGGGCGTGCCGTCAACTTCCCTACCTGCATCTCCGGTTAGTTTCACATTCATGAACCTCGCTAAAGTAGGCATGATATCCACGATACCCGGATCGGCAACATTGGCGTACTGATTTAGATTAGGATAATTAGTCACCAACCAGGTATTGCGCTGACGATCTGACTGCCCGCCGTGTCCCCTGCCATTAGCTTCGCTTCTGCCATGATCGGTGGTAATGATCAGCAGCCAGTCTTCGTTGAATTTCTTCTTGCGATAGTTGATCGCTTCATAAACTTTTCCGATCTGTGCATCCATCATCTTTACCGCATCATAAAATTCCGGACTGTCGCCATGTGCGTGCCCCATATCATCGGTATACTCCAGGTAGATCCAGGACAGATCAGGCGCCACGGTTTTTATGCTGTTGCTGGCTTGTGCTACCACTTCCTCATCAATGCGGTGCATATAATCGCCTTTGTGCTTAAAATGAACTGTGTCTAACTCAAAGCCATCCGCTTTGTAATCCATCTTAAGATTTCCGGTTTGTTTTAAGCCCTCGCCTATCAGTTTAGTACGGTTGTCTGTCCAGCTGGAGTATACCGCGATTTTTTTCGCGGGATATTGTTCTTTAAACAGCTTAAAAATTGTTTGATAGTTATAATTTGGATCCTTGATGTCGTTATCAGGTACGTTGTGCTTGTTAAGCCATGTTCCGGTTAACAAACTGTTGTAACCCACTGCCGAAATAGTAGGCGTTTCATTATAGGTCCCTTTGTCACCGCCCACATGTATCCGGAGATATTTGCCATCTTTGATCACGTTTTTGAGGTTTGGCAAATCCAGTTTTTCAATAACATCTGCAGGTATGCCGTCGGCAATAATATATACCGCTTTCTTAACCTTTTGGGCATGTGCCGATAGGGTTAGCGCCGAACAAAGTATCAGCAATGTTTTTTTCATATTAACGATCATTTGCAATAATTTTTAATTTTCTAAGATAATATAATCAGGTTGCTTGCACATTATGGCTGGATGATCCAAGTTGTTGCATTGATGTCATCGCCACCAGGAAACTGCCGTTTTATAGCATCGTTTACATTTTGCTGGTTTAATTGCAACTCTGTTTGTGGGTAGAGGAAACGCTTAGGTACCCGTTTGTTGTTCAATACACCATCACCCGAAACATCAAAGGTTGGGAAGCTTGTACGGCGGTTTTCAAAAAATGGTTGCCAGCCGCTGTTCATAAATGAAGCGATGTATTTTTGAGTGATGATCTTTTGAATGTTATCTGCCCCGCTCAATTGTACTGCTGCCTGAGCCAGGTAACTGTTTATACCTGCCTGATCAATGCCATAAAAGCTCATGGAGGCCTGGATACCATTCTGATAATAACCATTCGCACTTCCACTTATCCAGCCCCGGGCAGCGGCTTCTGCCAGGATAAACTGCAATTCTCCGTACCCCATGGCTATACTGGGCTCATTAGTTGGATTACTGTAAAAACGAGGATTGATTCTGGATATCTCACCACTTACCTGTCTTTTCGCGTTCACGTCAACAGGATCGCTGCCTTTTATACCGCCGTAAGCCGTAAAATCGTTATCCGCTGCGGAGGAATGATTGGGAGCCTTTTGAGCAAAGCTAAACAAGCGCGGATCTTTCAATTGTTTTAACATATCAACAAAAGTTTCCTCCATATAGTAAGCTGTCTGGATACTATTATCGTTGTAATAAGGATAACGGTCATTGTCCAGGTCATAAAACTTTAACTGGGCATTATCGGCATTACTGCCAAAAATCGGATATTGTGCAGGGTTGTTTACAATATCGGCAAAGCGCTGTTTAAAATTGTAAGCGGTATTATTTGCCTTAATAGAAAGACTCATCAGTATCCGCAGCGACAAAGTATTGATGGCTTTTTTCCACTGCTGCATATTACCGCCGTAAATAATATCTCCCTGAACAGATGGTGTGCCCGAGGTGATGAGGCCGTTGGCTGCTTTCAGATCATCAAGGATAGCCAGGTAAATGCTTTCCTGCTTATCATACACCGGAGTGGTTTGGTTTTGCTCCCCCTGTAAAGCCTGGCTATAGGGAATATCTCCAAAATTTTGTGTTAGCTGCAGGAAATACCAGGCCCTGAAAAATTTGCTGAGCGGCAAATATTCCGGTTTATTTATGGTAGCAGCCGACTGCTCCATTTTTATTACCTGGCGAAGATTATTATAATTAGAAAAATCGCCACGAGTCCAGCCATAATATTGATAATTAGAGGCCGATTCCGTAACCGCCATCTGCCTTATTGCTAAGGCAACGTTCAGGCTGGTTGACTGAAACGCGCTTTGTTCAACGGTATTTAAAAGCAAGTCGGGTGTAGCGGTTGTTGATTTGTTAGGATCTGTTTGAAACTCGCTAAACTTTTTACATCCGGGGGCACCTAAAGCCACCAGGGCCAGCAGTGCTAGAAATATCTTTTTCATCAATTTTCTGGTTAAAATTTAATATTAGCATTAAAACCTATGGTGCGGGTTGACGGCGTTTGAAGATTATCAACACCAGTATCCGGGTCTACGTTCGGAATTTTTGCAAACAGGAACAGGTTGCGGCCAACGGCAGACAGGTTAAGTCCTTTAACAAAGGAGCTTTTGAGCCATTTGCCGGGCACCTGCCAGGTAAAGCTGATCTCGCGGATCTTTAAAAATGTTTGTGAATAATAGTTGTAGTTGGTATTGGCCGAATTACTGGTATTGGTCATGTAATCGATATAGTTGACCGCCTTAGTGTTTGGCGCAAATTTCCGGGTGTCGCTGGTAATGTTGCCATTTGAATCATAAGTAACCGATCCGGAAGTTACTACCACACCTTGCCCTACATAAGTAGCCTTGCCTGCATTGGCTTCATCACGGTAATGGTTGAGTGTACCCATATTGGTGCCACCCCACCACATTTTCTGGTTGGTAGTTGAATACATTAAGCCGCCAACGCGTCCGTCTACCAATACTTTCAGACTGAACTGCTTATACGTAAAGCTATTCTCTAAACCGTAGGTAAAATCGGGATCACCGTAGCCTACCGATCTTGGGAAAGTATCATCTAACGGGAAACCGTTGCTGCCATAAATAATATTGCCGCTTGGATCTTTTTGATATACGCTGGTGTAGATCTTATCAACGCGGTCGCCAGCTTTCAGGTTATTGAGGGTTGGTGCATTATTATATATACCGGTTAAATAACGGTGGTAGGTGCTGAAGTTAGCGGCAACATCCCAACGAAATCCGGGAATTTTTACTGGCGTGGCTGTTAACACAAGCTCTAAACCTTTGCGTTTGTAGGTATTTCCGTTAACCAGTTGTGAATTGAAACCGCTGGTGTTGGAAATTGGAATGGAGAAAATATTATTAAAATCACTGGTCTGGTAATAGGTGGCTTCCAATCCGATACGGTTGTTAAAAAATTTGGTATCAACACCAACTTCCCAACTGTTGGAAGTTTGGGGATGCAGATTCGCATTCAATATCGATGAACCATAGGAAAGCGAAGGAATGTTGTTCCAGGTATAGCCTTTTGAATAGGTTGGCAAATAGCTGTACGTATAGGCGTTATCATTTAAAGTTGCACTGGAAACTTGCGACCATGATCCACGCGCTTTTAACAGGCTAAACCAATCTGGTAGTTTGGTTAACTGAGAAATTATTACAGACGACCCAAATGAGGGATAAAAGAAGCTGTTATTTTGAGTAGGTAAAGTCGAAATAAAGTCATTACGGCCGGTTGCGGTCAGGTAAATAGCATTCAGATATTCCAGATCCAAAACACCGTAAACGCTGCTGGTGCGTCGTTCTTCTAGGGCATTTGTAGCAGTAACCGGGTTGGTTGAGTTACTTAAATTGTAAAATCCGGGAATAGTTAAACCATCTGTTGCCGCGCTGCCATATTTATCGTTACGATAATAATTTGAACCGCCTACCTGCGCATGCAATTTGAATTTTTCTGAAAAGGTATGGTTAAAGTCGGCTATCAGATCTGAAGTAATATCAAAGAAATTGTCGTTCGAAACCGTGAAGTTACCCCTTGATTTATTACCATAACCGATGTAGCTTTTTGGTTCATCATAAGTCCTGTTCAGTCCGTAAGAATTCATCCCGTTTCTGAACTGTATACTAAAGTCAGGGCTGATCTTGTAATTCAGGTTCAATGACCCGTAGGTATTGTTTTTATCATACCCTCTTAAGTACTCATATGCCTGGAAATAAGGGTTATTGTAATAAGAGTTATTATAATTGCGTTGTTGCAAACCTACCTGTCCCGGAGCCCAGTAATTGCGCAGGTCTTTTACGCTGACATCCGCCCCGGTCCATAAGATCAGGTTGTATAAATAGTTGGTAGGACCATAACCAACCTCGGGAAAGTTCTTCGTGTATTGTTTATTGAAGGTTATACGGGCATCTGCGGTAAGATTATCAGACAAGTTATAGTTGCCCGACAGATTGAATGAGGTATTATTCAAATCGGTATTAGGCACAATACCAACCTGGTAAACGTTTGAAACCGAAGCACGGAAAGCTCCTTTATCTGAACTTTTGGTGATGCTGATGTTATTGGATGAAATAACGCCCGTTCTGAAAAAGTCCTGGACATTATCTTTACCTCTCGATATCCACGGTGTAGGTATTCTTTTACCTGTTTGCGGATCGATAGGGCTATCATATTGCGGTAATTCAACAAAGCCGCTTTTGGTTGATGGATCTTTCTGATCCAATTTTGGACCCCAGATCCAGCCACCACCTTCAGGGCCACCGCCAGAACCATCTACATAGCTATACTGGCCTTTAAAGCCATCACCATACTCGGTTTGCACCTTTGGTATTCTGATAAAGCTGGGTTGCAGTTCTGTGGATGAATTGATCTCGATGCTCAGGTCTTTACCTTTACCCCGTTTGGTTGTGATCATGATAGCGCCATTCTGACCGATAGAGCCATACAAGGCAGATGCGTTGGCACCTTTCAATACGGTCATATTTTCGATATCATCAGCATTAACCTTCCAGATATCGGCCGATTGATCCGGAATACCATCAATTACGATCAATGGTTGCCGGCCACGAAGAGTGATAGTTGGGCTCTGGAACAGATCTGTAGAGCTTTGAACGGTTAAACCGGCAACGCGGCCTGTTAAATTAGAAAAAACATTAGGTTCCCGTGCTTTAACCAGATCTTCGCCTTTTACCTCCTGAACGGCATACCCAAGCTTTGCTTTTTCTTTTTTAACACCGAGTGCTGTAACAACTACTTCTGATAAACCTTTGGCATCATCTTGAAGCGTGATCTGATATTTCTTGTTATCTGTTACAGTTACTTCCTGGGTTTTGAAGCCCATGAATTTTAATATCAGGATATCGCCAGTTTTGGCCTTGATCGAAAAATCGCCTTCCTGGTTGGTTGTGGTACCGGTGTTGGTTCCTTTTACCAGAATAGACACACCCGGAAGAGGAAGATTTTTTTGATCGGTTACATGTCCCCTGATAATTTCAGCAGGCACTGATATTGAGTGGCTTAAATTTAATACCTGTTGATTTCCAATGGCATCTTTGCGCATTAGATTACCGCGTCGGGGTAGTGATGCAGGAGCATTATTAGCATTGGCCGTAGTAGCGCAAATGGCTACTGTGGCTACGCCAACAATAAATGTTTTGTAAATCCATGATATTTCAAAACGTGGGTCAATTTTTTTTTGCATAAATTGGCAATTCGTTAATTAAATGATGTACTGTTTAATGGCGATTCTTTTAACCGGCATCTCGCACATGCCGGTTAATATTTTACCCCGATTACCTGGAATGGGATAAAGCATTTACTCTGTTGATTTCTTTTCTTTATAACTGTGTTTAACTTTTAAATCTTTGTTTGGTAGGCCTGTATTCTCAGTACCTTCAGATGAAGATTTTCTACACTTTTATTTTCGCATAGCGACAATCAATAATATCTACTTATTGATTATCAGTCCTGTGAGATCTACCTTGTTTCCTCCATTTATCGTTATACATCCCATAAAATGCAATAAGGGCCCAGGCAATGTTGATGAAAGCAGCAGGATAAGAATGATCAACGTAAGTATTTATGCCCAGCAGGATGCCGCCTAACAGATTAGAAATATGAAAAGCATAGGATGAAAGCCTCCACTTTTTGGTAACAAGCAAATAATAGGATATCAGGAACAGTAATGTCCCGAGCCATCCCATGCCTTGGTAGATCATATTGATATTACCGAAGCACATTGTTTAAGAGATTCTTTTGTAAAATTTATCCATACGCCTTTTTTAAAAACAATCAAAATAACTCATCGCATGTTAAGCTTTCGTAAATATAAAATTAAATAAACTGAACATTCAGTAAATTTATTTTTACAATTATATTTTTGTGCTTTTATGGTAATTTTACCGAACGTATGGGTAGAAAAAGTTTAAAAGAAGATCAGCAAAAAAGAATAATCGAAGCTTTTTATCAAATCGCTAAAAACGAAGGAATTGAAAACACCTCATTTGGTAAAGTGGCAAAAGAATTGGATATGCATCCAAGCCTGGTGGTACATTATTTTTCCACTAAAGAGGAGATGCTGCTGGGATTGATCGATTTTATTATTAGTAATTACGAAAAAATATATATTCCTGAGAATGAGGATGTCGATCCTTTGAACCGGCTGGTAGAAGTTTTAAATAACATCTTTTCAAGAAAATGGGATAATTATATAGATGACAGCATATTTTATAATTGCTTTGCGCTCATATTCAGAAATCCGCTGATCAAGTTTAAATTTAAAGAAATGCATCTCCTGCTAAGAGAATGGCTTAAAAATTTAATCCAGGAATGCATGGATAAGAAATTAATAGAATGTGCCGACGCAGAACTTGCATCTGATTTGATTTTTGTGATCTCTGATGGAGCCTATTATTTTTTGAGTATGCTTGATGACCAGGTTGACTACGAAAAGCATGCAAAAAAATATAAAATTGAAGCGTTTAAAATATTAGGCCTGAATTCTAAATTAACGCTATAAATTAGTTCGTGCTTAAAGCATAAATAAGTAACGACGCCCCCTTTCTAATGTGTTTAACAAGGGAAATGTATTAATCAGGTTGTTATTAAATTAATAACTGGTCGTGAATCAATCGTGTTATTACACTATACCTTGAATATGTATGGTCGCTTAAGTACATTTTGCAAATAGGCTGCAAAACTTAAAACAAAGTAGTTGTAAAACCTATATTGAAATTTAAACTACTTGGGTTAAGTAATTTGTAGTTTCCACGTGGAGAGAGATAAAAATAAGAGGATTCAAGTGTTAAAGCAAAATGTTCTGCCAGGTAATACTCTATCCCGGAGGTAAGTTTTATACTTAAATGGTGGCGACTGATCTGATCGATACTTATGGTTTCCGGATTAAAATTAACCCGGTCATAACTATTGATAGCTAACCCGGGTTGCAAAATACCAAACAGTTTGATGCTTCCTGCTTTACGGCGATAACCTAAGCCAAGAGAAAAGATGTCTGCGGATAGTTTTCCTGTATTTACATTGGTGGGCGAATTGGAATAAACCTGCTGATAATGATTGTGAATAGCGTCATAATTGAAGCGAATGAATATCGCATTCCCATCAACTGGTCTGTATTCTAGTGCAGTTGTCAGTATCGTGCCGTTTTTTAAGTGGAGCCGGGAGTCATCAAACGGCAGGTTCAACCCGATGGATCCGGGAAAGTAGATCCTGGAAGTAACACTTTCAGTCTGCGCGTAACTCCTGCTGCTGACTCCTGACAGTAAC
>JACXTT010000899.1_pt1 | contig 50791 bp, 44 predicted proteins | sample 9270951 | NCBI WGS metagenome assembly JACXTT01 (sample SAMN15532306, study PRJNA645909) | rock metagenome | isolation source: weathered quartz diorite | place: Puerto Rico | collected 2017-06-21
GCGAGTGCATCGTCGTCGACGGGGGCCTGACGATCTGAGGCGGCGGCTCAGTGAGCGGTCGGGGCATGTTTTAGGGGGCGCGACTCCCGCGATTTATCTCAAGAAGGGCGCATATGTATATCGGAGTACCGTTAGAAACGCGCGCGTGCGAATCGCGCGTCGCCGCTACACCGGAGACAGTCAAGAAATACGTCGCACAAGGCCACAAGGTCGTGGTCCAGGGTGGAGCTGGCATGCGTGCCAGCCAGCCCGACAGCGCCTATGAGGCAGCCGGCGCCACGATTGGCACCGCCGCCGACGCGTTGAGCGCGTCGCTCGTACTCAAGGTGCGCGCACCCGAGACCGGCGAACTGGCACAGATGAAGCCCGGCGCAGTTCTGGTGGGCATGCTCAATCCGTTCGATACCGAGAACAACGCGCGCATGACTGCCGCCGGCGTCACCGCTTTTGCGCTCGAAGCCGCCCCTCGCACTACGCGTGCGCAGAGCATGGACGTGCTGTCCTCGCAGGCGAACATCGCCGGCTACAAGGCTGTGCTCGTCGCCGCGCATCACTACCAGCGCTTCATGCCGATGCTGATGACCGCCGCAGGCACCGTTAAGGCAGCACGCGTGCTGATCCTCGGCGCCGGCGTGGCGGGCTTGCAGGCGATTGCCACGGCCAAGCGCCTCGGTGCTGTGATCGAGGCCTCGGACGTGCGCCCGGCCGTGAAGGAGCAGATCGAATCGCTCGGCGGCAAGTTCCTGGACGTCCCGTTCGTGACCGACGAAGAGCGCGAGATCGCGCAAGGTGTCGGCGGCTATGCGCGCCCGATGCCGCCCGACTGGATGAAGCGCCAGGCCGAGTTGGTGCACCAGCGCGCGATCCAGGCCGACATCATCATCACCACCGCGCTGATCCCGGGCCGCAAGGCACCGGTGCTGCTGCACGAAGCGACCGTGCAGCAGATGAAGCCGGGCTCGGTGGTGGTCGACCTGGCCGCCGCGCAGGGCGGCAACTGCCCGCTGACCGTGGCCGACGAAGTAGTCGAGCGCCATGGCGTGACCTTCGTGGGCCATACCAATCTCGCCAGCATGGTCGCGGCCGACGCCTCGGCGCTGTACGCGCGCAACGTGCTGGACTTCCTCAAGCTGGTCATCGACAAGGACGGCCAGTTCACGCTCAACCTCGAAGACGACATCGTCGCGGCCTGCCTGATGACACGGCGCGAAGAAGCGGCGCTGGCCGGCTAAGGAGACAACCATGGAAATGGTGAACCACACGGTGGTCAACCTGATCATCTTCGTGCTGGCGATCTACGTGGGCTACCACGTGGTGTGGACGGTGACGCCCGCGCTGCACACGCCGCTGATGGCGGTGACCAATGCAATCTCGGCCATCATCATCGTCGGCGCCATGCTGGCCGCCGGCCTGACCGAAGGCGGCGTGGGCCGCGCGATGGGCACGCTCGCCGTGGCGCTGGCCGCCGTCAATGTGTTCGGCGGCTTCCTCGTCACGCAGCGCATGCTCGAGATGTTCCGCAAGAAGGCGCCCAAGGCGCAGCCCGCAAAGACGCCCGCGCACGCCGGCGGTGAACTGGTGGAGATGCCGCGATGAACGGACTGTCCATGAATACCGTGACGCTGTTCTACCTGGGCGCGTCGGTCTGCTTCATCCAGGCGCTCAAGGGTCTGTCCCACCCGGCTTCGGCCCGCAAGGGCAATGCCTTCGGCATGATCGGCATGGCGGTGGCGGCACTCACCACGGTGGCGCTGATCGTCAAGCTCAAGAACGAGTTCCTGGCTGCGGGCAGCGGTAGCACGGCAGCGGGATCGGGCCTCGCGCTGATCCTGGCCGGTCTGGTCGTCGGTGGCGGCATCGGCGCGTACGTGGCGAAGAAGGTCGAGATGACCAAGATGCCGGAACTGGTCGCGGCGATGCACTCGCTGATCGGCCTCGCCGCGGTGTGCATTGCGGTGGCAGCGGTGGCGGAACCCTCGGCCTTCGGCATCGCGCCGGCGGGCTCGCATGAGATTCCGATGGGCAACCGCATCGAACTTTTCATCGGCTGCTTCGTCGGCGCCATTACGTTCTCCGGTTCGGTCATTGCCTTCGGCAAGCTGGCCGGGCGCTACAAGTTCCGCCTGTTCCAGGGTGCGCCGGTGGTGTTCGCGGGCCAGCACATGCTGAACCTGGCGCTGGCCGTGGCGATGGTCGGCTTCGGCATTGCGTTCTTTATGACGCAGGACTGGCTGCCGTTCCTGGTGATGCTGGCGATCGCCTTCGTGCTTGGCGTGCTGATCATCATCCCGATCGGCGGCGCCGACATGCCGGTGGTGGTGTCGATGCTCAACTCGTACTCGGGCTGGGCGGCGGCCGGCATCGGCTTCTCGCTGAACAACCCGATGCTGATCATTGCAGGCTCGCTGGTGGGTTCGTCCGGTGCCATCCTCTCGTACATCATGTGCAAGGCGATGAACCGCTCGTTCTTCAACGTGATCCTTGGCGGCTTCGGCAGCGATGCGGCAGCCGGTGCCGCAGGCGGTTCGCAAGTCCAGCGCAACGTGAAGTCGGGCTCCGCCGATGACGCATCGTTCCTGATGGGCAATGCCGAGACCGTGATCATCGTGCCGGGCTATGGCCTGGCGGTGGCACGCGCCCAGCATGCGCTGAAGGAACTGACCGAGAAGCTCACCGAGAAGGGCGTGACCGTGAAATACGCGATCCACCCGGTCGCAGGCCGCATGCCGGGCCACATGAACGTGCTGCTGGCCGAGGCCGAGGTGCCGTACGACCAGGTCTTCGAGATGGAGGACATCAACAGCGAGTTCGGCCAGGCAGATGTGGTGCTGGTGCTCGGCGCGAACGACGTGGTGAACCCGTCGGCCAAGACCGATCCGAAGTCACCGATCGCGGGCATGCCGATCCTGGAGGCGTACAAGGCCAAGACCATCATCGTGAACAAGCGTTCGATGGCCGCTGGCTATGCAGGCCTGGACAACGAACTGTTCTACCTGGACAAGACCATGATGGTGTTCGGCGACGCCAAGAAGGTGGTCGAGGACATGGTCAAGGCCTCAGCTTGATGCGGGGTGGTTGTACGCAAAGAAGGCCAGGCAGTGAGCCTGGTCACCACACTCGCGGAACGAGGTACTCCCCACGTGATTGGCTTCAGGACAAGGTCCTCGGAAGCGGTGCGGGTCTTGTCCTTCGTGGGATGCTGTCGTGGGGATCATGCCGATCGGGAAGGGTAGCTTTCCGATAATTGGCTGCTTATGTTTTCCGTTTCTCTGGTGAGGGACCGACGGGCACGACAAAACGGCGTTATGTTGTGCTCGGTCGGCGGTAGTAGCAGTGAAGTAGTAGAGATGAGATCTCCACTCGGTGCTGCAAATGGCCCACCCCCACCGCAAGGTGGGGTTTTTTTTGCTCGGGAGGGCTTTTCCGGCGCTAGCCCCTGTGACAGCAGGCATCTGAATCCGGAGAGAAGGACTCCGGGCAGAGGAGGGGCGATGAGCAAGATCGAGGAAGGCAGGGGGAGTTTGCAAAATGTCCCAGTCCAGGCTCAAGCGGCGGACAAGGGAAGGCATCCGCGCTGCGAGTGCGACGTCGCCAGACTCCGCGAGCGATTCTTGCGAAAGCCGGTGCCAAACGACGATCCGGCTCATTCGCGATATTGGGAGTATCGAACGCAGTTAGTGGCGAGTATCGCGGCTGCCCTCATGCTGTGCATGGCTGCTGCCATGGCCATGACTCCGAACAGCGCCTACGATGATCGCAAGGCTCCTCGCGTCCAGATAAGCCTGGGCCAGCCCGAGCTGCACCATCAGCTTGATGGTCTGACTGAGGTACCTGCCACATATACCCGGGAGGAGCCCATGCAGCGAGGCGACACCATCGCCTCGCTGCTCAAGCGGCTGGGCGTAGACGATCCCGGCGCGCAGCAGTTTATCCGCAGCAACGCTGCAGCACGCAACCTCTTCTATCTTGAACCGGGGCAGGTTGTCCGGGTCGCGGCCGATCAGGACAACTTGCTGGTCTCGTTACATGCAACCCTTGGCGGCAACGTGTCCGCCTCGAAGGAGCTGGTGATCGGGAGAGCGGGCGGCGACCCTGACGAGCCCGCTTACAAGGCGGAGGTCCACACGGTCAAGAATGAACTGCGTTATGAGATGCGTTCCGGCATTGTCGCGGCGCAGGGGTTCTTCAAGACAATGGACGCTGCCAACGTGCCCGACGAGATCGTCCGGCAGATGGTCTCCATCTTCTCGGGCGTGATCGATTTCCAACATGATATCGTCGCCGGCGATTGCTTTCGCATTGTCTACGAAGCCGGGTTCCGTGACGGGACCTTGGTGCGCAATGGCCGCGTGGTCGCGGTCGAACTCATCAACCGCAGCCAGCTTTACCAGGCCTTGTGGTATGCCGGCGACGGCAGCAATGCCGGGGACTATTACACTTTCGACGGCCGCAGTATGAAGCGCCCATTCCTCCGTTCACCGGTCGAGTTCTCGCGTATGTCGTCGGGCTTCGGCTGGCGCAATCATCCCCTGCACCATCAGTGGATCCAGCACAAGGGGATCGACTTTGCCGCCCCCACCGGGAGCAGGGTCTTCGCCACGGCCAGCGGGATAGTCGACTTTGTCGGCCCGCAGACCGGCTACGGCAATGTCGTTACCCTGAGGCATCCGGGAGGCTTCTCGACCTATTACGCGCACTTGTCAGGATATGCTGGCATCCGGCCCGGTCAGAGCGTCACGCAGGGGCAATTGATCGGATACGTCGGGCAGACCGGCTGGGCGACCGGACCGCATCTGCATTACGAGTTTCGCTTCAATGACGTGCCGCAGGATCCTTTGAGCGCCATCCTGATGGAACCTGTCACCCTGTCCGGACGAGAACGCCAGCGGTTCCAGAATTCCACGAGCGACATGCTCAGCCGCATCAACGTGCTGCGCACTTATAGCGTGGCCTCCAACGGCAACTGATCAGGAACCCGCCTGGAGGTATGCTGCTTTGGCGCCAGATGCTGCCTTCAGCCGAGTTCAGGTCGCATAGCATCTTCAGCACGACCAAGTTGAACGAAGAGCCAAATGTCCTTGGTGACTATTACCCAAAGCCCCGCTATGTAAGCAAGGCAGAGTTCGAAAACTCAGTTGTTCGAGGTAGAAGAGATTTCTGGGAGCGACGTTGGTAAGGGGAGATGAACGAGCGCGCTCGGATCGCCTTTGGATCTGAGCGAGCCCGCAATCATGCTTCATACGACCGACGGCGAGCGGCATGAGCAAACGTCCGCTTTCGATGGTGGATCTGACGTTCGAATGTCCGCGTGATGCCGTGGACGAGCGTCGGAGAATGGCCGGCACCTGACCTCCTGTAGCCACCTCTGTCTCTCAGCGTAGCGGATCGTTCCTGATCGCCGCGCTCACTGCCATCTGGAAATGGCCAGCCCTGCATTCCGATGTCTGTTCGTGGCCAAAGGTATCGGGGGTCCAAATACCTTTGGCTTGGGCGAGGGTAGGGCTACTTCGTCAACTGTTGGACGTCTTCGTAGATCGCTTGTGCCATGCGGCGGGCCGTGGTGTCTTGCTCTTTGCTTAGTAGTTCGAGTTTCAGGCCATCCCGGCCATTCACAAACATTGGGCCGCCAACGTCATCGTCATAGAGCGATCCGTCCTCGTGTATGGCGACATACTTATCCTTTGTGAAATCGACACCAAGGAGTTGTGCGAGGTACACCCATGTCCAACATTGCTGTAGGTCCTCGTGGTCGTAGTTGTCGATAAGATGGAGCATGGCTTCCGTGTCGCCTTGCTTTGCCGCTTCGGTCAACCACTTCTGCGCATCCTCTGGTCTCCCCATAAGCTCTGCAATCTCAGCAACCCAGGATGGATTTTCATTTGCTGAACACGTTGTCTGCTCAAAGAACGCCGGGTCACCATATTTCTCGGCAAGTTCTAGGAGCGCCTCTTGGTGTCCCAGTTTTGCAGCCTCTTGCAGGTTCAGCTTGGACATTTCCATTCTTGCCAAGCGAGCCGCGTGAGCGTCAGCCCATTCCTGCTCGACGCCCGTCAGAGCACGTCCGCTTTGGGCCTGTAAGTACCAGTAGTCACTGCCGACCCCCGGGGTATCAAGCTCGTCCTCATCTGAAGCGTGGACTAGCGCCAGCGCAAAATGAGCGGCAGCATCGCCATTCTTTGCACGCGCATTGAGCCCATCGAGCATGAGGGATGAAACCTCTTCATCCGAGGAGGACCACCACCGAACTTCGTACTGATGATCCCCCTCATGTCGCAGATAGCTGATCAGATCTGCAATGCCGACTACACCGATCCTGTGCTCGGTCATCAATGCCGGAAGTGCCACGCTCACCTTGGTGGCCGTGTCGGACCGGTAACCCATCTCTAGGCAGCGGCTTCTCACGCGCTCGCCAAAGTTTGCGGCACGTCGGCTTGTTAGCGACTCTTTGGTGAAGACGGCTTCTGCGCAGAGGGCTGCGTAGGAGTTGAAGCCAAAGGATGCAGCCAGTAGTTCGTAGATGTGGGCGCGTTTGAACTGTGCGCCAGTACTGGCCTGGAGATGGTGCTGCGCGGTGTACGCGAGTTCCTTGGTCGTCATGGTTAAACCTTTCCTTACGCCACGCCGATTCTCGGGGCAGACGCACACGTTTAAGGTCCCCGACGACGAGGCTCAAAGAGAGGTTCGCAATGACAGAAATTATGCCTGTTTCTACTCGTGTGCAAGTAAGGTGGGCACCTCGCACCGATTCTAATCTTGATGCGATTATTCGTCTACTCATCGTCGGGCGTACGATCCCGACGTGCTTCGACTGAGGATGGGATATACACTCCCATAGTGGTTTTTGAAGACGCTTTCACTGTGACGCAAGATTCCTCCAACGAATCGGAGCTTGGCAAGTCCTGGTCAGAGACCGAACGGGATCTCTCTCTAAGGGTGGGCTACTATGACTTCCGGGCTTATACCCAACTTACGTCGGCCGGCCTGAGCCAAGGTTTCGTACTTGCCCGACATCACACTCTTTGCGGCATTGTTCAAACAACTTTCCGTGCCGGCAAGCCACAGACCAAGTGCTCGGTCGCGCTCGAGTTGGCATTAGAGAAGCTGGCACATCTGGCATCCATAGCGCGTCAAGGGGAACTGCCTCTGGGCTCTGACGAACACTCGATATGACGGGCACAAGCCTCAGCGACGCATTGCTCGCAGCGGTGCCGCGAACGAAGCGCCAACAGATGAAATGCGGTGCAGATGGTGGAGGGGTCACGAAACCCTGAAATGGTCGGGTGACTGGCCGGCGTTGACGGCGCGTTGAAGCCATTCGGGCAAGTTGCCGTTGCCATCCCACGTATGGCCGTCTGCATCTCTGAAGCGAATGGGATGGACCTTCTGATGGGAGGCGGTCGGAGTGGTGCAGGCAAAGCATCCAGCAGCAACCAGGTCATCGATTGCAATGCTGTGTTTAGCCATCTGAGACTTTACCCAGAGAATCGCGGCAGCACGCTCCCGTAGTTGTTGCGTATCTGAGAGAGTCTTAACGAGGGGCGAGTTGGGGGCGTTGAAACTGAGCATCGTTAGAATTCGCTCACGTTAGCATTGAACAGAGGCGTCACTAGCTGCAGCATCGGGAGTATTCTACCGCTATCGATTTGCGTTCGGAGGAGACCATGGTCTACCCCGTTGGACTTGAGGTAGTGGTCATCGACGACGGCATCGGGGTCCAGTTCCAGTATCTAATCGGCGGGTACAACCAGACTTTCTCAGTCAGCCGCGAAGCCCTCGAGGAGCATTTCGGTCTGGCGCTTGCAGGCTTCTCCGTCAAGGACCGAGACCACGCAATTCTCGGGTCGTTCTTGCATGGATGGGAGCGCATCAGAGACACAGCCGCTAGGAGTCGCAGGGTGCCAAGTGACCATCCCATAGTTCTGACGACCAGCGACTTCTAGGCTAACTCGGGCATAGGCCGCAGGGTGCATCACAGCGGGTTTTCGACGCTGACTGGCTCAGCCCGGTACACCGACCAGAAATAGTGCGAGTGTCGGTGGTGCCGTGCTCGCATCTTCGTCGCGAAAAAGCGAACTCTGCCTGCTGGCCCTACATCCATGTCTACCTCTTGATGCCATGCCGGCGTTGATGCCGGAGCTGGAAAAAGGCTCACGGCGGCCGAAACATATTGTCCAGGAATGCGGGTGAGGATGCCGTTTGCCCCTGGCACCTGGGGTTCGTCGAGACAGTCTTCCCGGAGATGGCACTTCGATGCCAGACGGCGATTACCCATGATGCTATTCCTCAATTCCGAGCTACCTCGGTGTCCGGGCCAATGTAGCAAAGGTGTTCCAACGACTCCTCAGCCCGCCTGGATGACATGGCATCAAGCCGCACCTACCCTACACCCGGCCGGGGCCAACACGGACTCCGAGCTTATCGCGCTGGATGAGCGGCAGATGTCCATACGCACGCAACCGAGAGACGTCCTGTCGCGTCGAAGCGGGGGCGACCAGGCACGTCAGCGCGGCCGACTCGATGCCGAACGACCCGCAGGACGGGCAGGTGTACCGAAAACCGCGTAGCTGGGACGACCGTATCCGCTCCGCGGCCGCGCCGCACAACGGACAATTCGCTGGTTCTGGAAGCATGGTCTTGAGTACTGTATGGATATACAGTGTCAGTATAGCGAACCGTCAGCGAAATGGAAGCGCAAGGTGTGTGATGTATGCGCAATGTATGGTTCGGCTCCAAAGCCCGTGGGAACCGCGGATGGCGCTCTTTACCGCTGTCTGCGGCAGTTCAGGAAAGCACTCGTTCGCCGAGCGGAGATCGATGACTGTCAGAACTGTCAGTGGCCGAACTCAGTCTGAAAGTGGGGCGCCGGTTCTCACCCTTGGACCTCTCTCCAGTGCCGATGGTCGACTCCATATCCGGACTCCCACCGCGCGGCGGGCCCGCACCGCCTTGCCGGCAGCAGAATGGCCACGACTCAGAACACTGTCAGCGGTAGGTAACCATTTATGTTCTATGGTCCACTTATAGCCAATTATGGCGTTGGAATAATTATTGTCCGCCCATAATTTACCCACCATGTGAAATGCTGTGTAGTCGACACCTATTTTTTTCTGAGCCCTGTGCTCGCGAATGGGCCGCAGCCGGAGCCTTCAGTCGGAGCCCGCCAGGGTCCCACCGGTCTGTTCCGTTCCGTTGTGTGGTTGGGCGACAAGGAAATGGTGGGCGGCACTGAACCCCCATCAATCACCGTTGTCGGGGGATGGTGCCAAGCCGAATGCCCGTGTTGACCGATGAGCTTTCGATCCGTGAGGGGGAGGCGGCCGTACCCGACCCTCTGCTGTCGTTCGCTTCAGTGCGGCTCCAGCATCACTTTTGAAGTGCGGCGGTCATTCAGCGTTGCGTTACAGCCAGCAAATCATGACATGGACAGCCCAGGCCCGAGCGCTAGGAGAGCCTGCAAACATGTGGCCGTGGCCGGCCTACCCACATGGCCACCAGGACTTCGAAGCTTGGGTGGCGGTGCGCTACCCCTTCTGGCTCGACTTTCACCAAACGAACAGCTCCACGCTGGCCAAGTTGGCTAGGGCGGAGCCGTCATAGGTCGATTGGGTGCTGAAGACGACCGGTTTATTTGCCGCGCGGCGGGTTGTTACCACGGCCGGGACCGGAAGGATTTCCAGTCTTGCTGGGGCCATTCACAGGTGCGGGATTGCTCATGTTTCTCTCCTTTGGGTTGGCGTCGGGACATCCGACGGAACAGATTTCACCTCAGGAAAGCCTGGCCGGCTATAACAGGGTTTCGCCAAAAATGACGGCGATGGACCGGCCCGCCCAACCGACTATCAGCCCAGCGCCAACCGGCCTAGGTCTTCCAGAACAATCCCCTTGAACTGCTCGAACACCAGCCAGTTCTTGTGCTCCGACCTCCAATAGCCTCGCCCGCGGCAAACTGGCTCGACGAGCTCCCGTACTGGGGAGCAGATATGATGGAAGACTGTGATGTTGTTTCTGGGCAATTCACGTACGTACACCAGCACGCCGTGAATCGAAAACGTCCATACTCCGTCTCGCTGATACATATGACCTCCTTGTTGAAAGTGAGGTCAGCCTAGTCAGCGTACCACCGTAGAAACAGCCGCCAACAGTGGATAGAACTGTGTCACACGGAAATATCTCCCAGAAAATCAACAACATAGAGACTGACACCCCTGCCCCTGAAGTCGGCGCCACTTCCGATGAGCAGCTAGCCCTCAGCGCCTTTTTGGGGTTCGTGAGGCGGCAAGAGAAGGAAACTCGGGGCGTGAAAGTCGCAATAGCACTGGCGGAGGATTCCCTCCAACGCCTGGCAGATGGCAAAGCGCTCGCCCCATACAATTCGGCTCAGGTTGCCGAGTTAGCCGCCGACGGGAGCGCGTCCGAAAGGCCGACCGCGTGGCTCGCCAAAGTCTGGCCCGAACTCGAGAAGCGTCTCGCTCAATGGGAACTCGGGCTGCAAGATACGGCCTGCCAGGCCGGCTTGGCTATCTACGCCCGCCCTAAGAAGACCCAGGGTGCAGGCGGTGCCGGGAATAGCTCTTCCTTCGGATTTGCCTTTCTACCCGTCCAGGGGGATGAGACCAGCGGGCCTCCCGCCGCGCCGGACGGCATCACCTACGTTCGGGACCTGACTCTGAAGCCAGCCTTCTGGATCAGGCCGCTCGTACAGGCCGGGTTCGCGTTAAAGGGGTGGCGCCGTGCAGTGTTCCTGACCTACGGGCTGGGTGGTATGGCCATTTTTGGATTGGTGCTAGCCGGCCTCTGGGTTGTATTAACAACCGGGTGGGCATCCATTCCCGTTGCAGGAATCGGTTCGCTCCTGATGCTTGGATCATTGGTCGGCTGGCTTGGCTATTCCCTCTTGCGACCTTTCTGGCGTCTTATCGACTGGCGAATCATCATGGCACCGGACATTCTTGTGTCGATTCGGGAGCGCTGCGTCCAGCTAGAGGCGGGGAAAGAACCGACAGGTGACGGGAGCCACGTTAGAGTCATCCGGCTGGTCCGTTACTCTGGCGACTGCCCGGTCTGCGGGGAAACCGTTCATCTGCAAAACGGTGGGCGAGAGTTCCATAGCCGGCTGGTTGGCAGGTGTGATGAACATCCTGCAGAACATGTTTTCTCGTTTGACCGGCACTCTCGAACGGGCAGACCGCTGCGATAAGAATCAGCATTCAGCAAACAGCCAGTCCGCGCTGCTGAAGGTCATGAGTAAGCTGTATCAGGGTCGAGCGGAGTTCGACAAGGCTCACAGATCTCTCGATAGCAACGGGCTACGACCAAGTTGTCTCTTGTGGTCAAATTCTGAACCAATCTTCGCACTGCTTGGCGGCCGCAACTCGACCGGATCGGGCCGGAACTCTTGATCCGAGCCCGCCCCCCTTCATGCTGGAACGTGGCAGCATTTGAGGACGTTTCGGCATGTCGAGTGGAGTTACCTGCCAACCTCTTCATGCTTCGCCCTCAGCAAGGAGCGCTCAGAGCGAGTATCGGGAAACGTAACACTGACCGTCGGGCGTAGCTAGGGTGTCAGAGGTGCGCGGCAGCACGGTTCGGATGACCGCTTCTGGGGACATCAATGGAAGGAAGGTACACGGAAAACCGATGCATTTACTGCAATAGCAGTGGTCCATTCAGTGCCGAGCATATGATTCCCGCCGGCCTTGGGGCGGATGACAGACGGTTCTTGCTTCGCAACGCGGTTTGCAAGGTGTGCAATACCGCTGTCTTCTCTCCGCTTGAACTGGAATGGCTGCGTAACTCGCCAACCGCGATCGCGCGTGTCTTCATGCAGGAGGCGGGGCGGCAACGCGGCCGCAAGCGGCAGCCACCAAAGTTGGGGGCGGGGCCAAAGGTCGTGATTACTCCACAAGGTGATACGGCGGAGGCAGAGATTGGCTTTCGAGGAAAGGCAACGATTCTGCCTCAGCTCATTCTTGCCGGTGAGCGGCAATGTCGCGTCGCGGGATCCGATGGAGATCGGTTCCGCGCGTTCATGGCGACGTTGAGCGAGTGGTTGGGTCCGTCTGTACTGTGTGCTCGCAAGTCGCCGGATTTCCAGGGCTTTGATGTCGCCACATTGGTGTGGGCGGACCACGCGTATGTCGTCCAAAAGCGAATCACATGCGATGCGCTGCCCGAAAGCTGTCTGCTGTGTTTTCAGATCGAGTCGGATGCGGACGGACGGCAAGCTGGAAATAGTCGGATCTTTCAGCGCGGCGACGGGCAATTCGTCCTGCGCCTGCGCAACGAACTGACCGAGGATCGGGCGCTCACGTTGTTCAGAAAGGCCGTCGCGCAGATGGATTTGTCGACCTTGACGGAGAGCGATATCGAGCATCCACTGATCAGTGTGAGTTTATCCTTCCGGTTCGATGTGACGGGACGGGTGCTGGCGAAAACGGGGCTCAACATGCTGGCGCACCTGCTCGGCACCCACTATGTCAGTCATCCAGCGTTTCAGGACATCAAGCGAGCCATTCTCACTGGGGAGCCCGTCGTCGCGTCGTTCCCCGAGTCAGGAAAGACTCCGTTTCGCAATCTGTTCTCGGGGTTACCTGATACGCACCATGCCTTCCTGCTCTCGGTGCAACCATCGTATGGCGACGCATGTGGCATCGGCATGGTGGCGCGACTCTACGGTTCGCAGGTCGAGGTGGTGATGCTTGCGCGGGGTCTACCTTTCCCGCGTGTCACCTTCCCGATCGTGTTCACCGTGGACTACCAGTCGCACCGCATCGCGCAGTACTCGTTGATGGAGTACATGCAGGCGTACCCGGCGTCGCTGGCGCCGAACTCCGGCTGACCCGGTAAGGCATCTGGGCTTTCGTAATGCACGACCGGGGCGGGAAACCCCATTATTGGCGCAGCCGCCAGTCTTCTTGCACATAGAGTACTTCGGTGTCGCGGAGTTGGGGCACGTGGTGCTTGAGCAGCAGGGCTGCGGTGGCCCGGCGTCGGGTTCAGGGGATTGATATGGGCCAGCTCATATCCCTTGAATGTTCGCGTGCCCTTCCGGTAGAAGAGGGGATCATCGCAGCAGGGACAACAGCCCTCGACCTGGGTGGTGAGCGATAGGTGTTCGGGCGTCTGGCGTTCGTCATGGTTACCTAACCCCTTCTGCCGGCCTTTCATTTTGATTGGACGCAGGCATGAATGCGGCAGTCCTCGCATCGGCCTGTGGCGTGGCTGCGGGCGAAGCTAGCACGTCCCGGCGCGGGATAGTAGCCCCATGATTCGGGGGGGGCTCGCAATAGGCAGGCATCTCTCCCATCCGACGCCGTTGCGGCAACACGACATTGCGGCGTGTGAGGGGCAAAATTGCAACGGCTCACGCCCAGCCCCTGGCGCGGCCAGCGGGCCTCCCGACATGGGCAATGCCGTCCGCGGATGGCCGTCGACGTTTCCGGTCTTTGGGGGCGCCGTGGGGATTGCCAAGCCAGGCTTGTGGGCCGCTAGAATGTGGCATCGCACCCGGCCGCGGGCCCGCCGGTCCTATCCTTGTGTCTCTCCTTAACTATGTCACGCCATACGGATTTTGCGTTCGAACTCCTAGACGCGGTGAGGCGCTTCACAGGCGACGATTTCACCGGTCTCGGCATCCTCTTCTACCGAGGACCACTACGCTTACCCGTCGTGCCCCTTGGCGATGCGGCCCTGTTCAAACCTGAGTTGCCGGTGACGGGGTGCGAGCGTATCGCCGAAATCCTTGCCGCGATCTCGACGGTTGCGTCCGTGTGGCATGACGGCTTTCACCTCGTTGACGTGGGCGGGGGCCAGTTGACGCATGTTTCCCAGTTCTTCGCGCCGCCGATCGAATGCCTGCAAGCTTCAGTGCCCCTGGGCGCCCCGGTGGGTGCCCGACAGTTGGCAGCGATTGCAGGTTCGAGACTGGATACGGTCGCTTGCACTGGACTGCTCGCCAAGCATGCCGAGCCATTGATCTTTTGTGATGGCGTTCGTGCCGTGCGTCGGGAGGTGTGATGGAAAACCTCACGCTTACCGATCAGCAGTTCAACCTGCTGAAGAAATCCTTTGCAGCGGCCGTTGTGTTGCTCGCTGGTCTGGTTGCCCTGTTTCAGATCCACTACCTTCAGGCTTCGGTCACGCTGACGAGCTTGTTTCGATGGTTCACGACAGGCTTGACGGCGGCGTCGGTCGTGTTCGTCATCTTCTACAGGTGGGCTTGGCGCATGGGCCCGCTGCCCGCGTGGAGCGGTCGGCCGCTGCTCCAGGGCGTATGGGTCGGATACCTGTCGTCCGACTACGGTCGCGCGCCGGGGGCGCCACCGCTGACGTTACCCATTGTTTTTGTCATCCGGCAGACGTACCTTACGTTGTCGCTACAGAGTTTTACTGCGAGTCAGGTCGGCGACTCGCGGGTCGAAGCCATCATTCGCAATGCGCGGACCGATGCGACCCGTCTCGCATACGTTTTCGAACTCAAGAACCAATATCCCGGTGAGCGCAAGCTGGTGAACGGCGCCGGCGATCTCGAACTGCTCGCCGACGGCACGATACTGAAAGGGGGGTACTGGACCAGTAGTCCGACCCACGGTTCGCTCGCCATGCGTCGCGTATCGACACGCACCAATGAGGTCAAGCGCTATGAGGATGCCGTCAAGAAATGGCCGCTGGGGGTCTTATGGCAGGTGAATTGAGTTTGGCTGACCGTCGCGGCATCGGCGCGAGCGCTTGGCGGGGGCGCTCGACGGCGAAGGCGGCAATCCACGCCTTCCGGGGGGATGTGCATGTCGGATAAGTGTTTTCGCATACTCTGTCTTGATGGCGGCGGGGCAAAGGGGTTTTACACACTTGGGATCCTTCGTGAGATGGAAGCGATGATCGGGTGCCCCCTTCACGAGCGATTCGATCTCATTTTCGGCACGAGTACCGGCTCCATCATCACGGCAATGCTTGCCTTGGGAAAGCGCGTTCCGGAGATCATCGCGCTCTACCAAGCGCACGTGCCTACGGTCATGAAAAACAAGGAGGCATCGGGACGATCCGAAGCGCTCGCGGCGTTGTCGACGTCCATCTTTGGCGACGCCATGTTCACGGACATGAAGACGAGCGTCGGCATCGTTGCGACGAAGTGGGTGCTTGAGCAGCCGATGATCTTCAAGGCGCATATTGGACAGGCACATGCCAGGAAGGGCTCGTTTTTGCCTGGGTTCGGCGTGAAGGTGGGCGACGCGGTGCAGGCATCCTGCTCGGCCTATCCTTACTTCAATCGCAAGGCCGTCGTGACGTCGACTGGCGATGCCATTGAACTGATCGACGGAGGCTTTTGCGCCAATAACCCCACGCTGTACGCCATTGCGGATGCGACCGTTGCATTGGGCATCCCTCCTGAAAACATCCGCGTGGTGAGTCTCGGCTGCGGCAACTATCCGCCTCCGCCGGTGAACTGGTGGACGATGGACTATTGGAAACAGAAGACGCCAGGGGTCCAGCTTCTACAGAAGACGCTGGAGATCAACACGCAATCCATGGATCAGCTTCGGGTGATCCTGTACAAGCATATCCAGACGGTTCGTATCAGCCAGTCGTTCTCTGAACCCGCGATGGCAGCCGATCTCTTCGAACACGACCTCAAGAAGCTCAATGTGTTGACGCAGCGGGGCGTGCAATCATTCGCAGAACACGAGCAGATGCTCCAGGCTTTTCTTCTTTGAGAGGAGTGAAGTAGATGGCGATTCCGGAAGCTCAACTTGAAACCTGGTCCCATCAGGGATCGGTCGTGCAATCCGCTAAAACATACGACACGATCCGGTCGGTGCTGGATGACAACCGCTCCCCTTACTACGGGAAGGACTTCTCGATTTTTCTCCAGGGGTCGTACGGCAATGACACGAACGTGTACCGGGACAGTGACGTCGATGTCGTTATTCGCCTCAACCAGACGTACTACGCAAACATTGGAGCGCTACGACCCGATGCGAAGGCCAACTACGACAGGGCATTCCATCTGGCGACCTACACGCATGCAGACTTCCGGGCAGAGGTCCTGGCTTGGTTGCAGAAGCACTTTGGCACCGACGTGACGTCCGGGAAGAAGGCCATCGTCATCAAAGAGAGCGGTAATCGTCGGAGTGCCGACGTGCTGGTTTGCGCGCAACATCGACGCTACCGGGCGGAAAGTTCGGGTGTCGATGGTCAGTATGATGAAGGCATCATTTTCTGGACGAGCGAGGGTGTGGAGATCATCAATTTCCCAAAGCAGCACTTAGAGAACTGCACGACGAAACACGCGAGCACCCATGAGCGTTTCAAGGGCATGGTTCGCGTGTACAAGAACATGCGGAACCGCATGATCGATGACAACTACATTGCGGATGGCGTGGCGCCCTCGTACTTTCTTGAAGGGATGCTGTGGAACGTGCCAGCCGGAAACTTCGTTCGGAGCTATGAGGATTCACTAGTCAACACCTTCAACTGGGTGGTCAACGTAGACAAGACGACGCTCGCGTGTGCGAACGATTTGTACTGGCTCGTGCGCGACAACACTAGCGTCTGCTGGTCGACCGCGGGCTTCGACACATATCTTGCGGCGGTGAAGCAGTACTGGAACGATTGGGGTACCTAATCGCCCGCATGTCTGAGTATGGTTGGGAGCGATCCCACATAGCATCTGCCGCCGCGGGAACGGCTATTCAACCTTGCACGAGGCATCGACTTTGCTGTCACGCGTCGTGCTGTGCCCCGCGGCCGCCACGTCAGCGGGCACGGTGACGGGTCCCGCCGGAGCGAAACGCATTTTGGACGTCTGTATTGTCTTTGCGTTCAGAGCGAATTTTCCTCGGCAACCGGTTCGGCCCGGTACACCGACCAAAAGTAGTGCGAGTGCCGATGGTGCTTGGCTTGCCGTCGCTCGGCGAAAAAGCGCACGTGCGCGACAGGGCCGGCATCGAGGTCGATCTCCAGATGCCCATCGGCCGACGTGGTCGCAGGCGGCAGCAGCCTCGTGGCTGCGGCGACGTACTGACCCGGAATGCGTCCGAGTATGCCATCGCGGGATCAACGCACGACGGTGCGCGATCCTGTGCAATAGGTCTTCGTGCCGCAACCAACTGTGGCACAGATGACTCGGGGGCGTCGTCGCCGACCCTCGTTGCGGCAGAAAAACCACCGCCCGGCCTTCACGATCCGGCTCAACTCCGCAAGGGATTCCGTACGACCGTAGAACTTCCAATCTGCCTTGGCTTCTATAACATAACAAAAGTTGTTGATACTCGAAGGCTGAGGCGGGAGGTAGGCGGTGGCACTACCGGAGTTCGCTTAGCCGAGAGAGGCCAGTTGCGGTCATCCGCGGCACGCTATAGGGCCTCATCATCCAGTAGCGGTTTGAACCCATGTCGGCAGCGACCAAGCGCAAGAGAAGTCCGCATTGCCGGTCATGGTAAAGCAACTCATTACCTCCGGTGCCACCACGATCTCTTTCTCGAACCGTTTGATAGCTGTTTCCGACTGATTGACCAGCGTGACGGCTACGAACACTGCACGATGGAGATCCCCAGGTTCTTGATCGTCTGTCGGTCCAGCGTATTGCCCAGTCAGCGGGGCGGTAGTGTAGGGAGAAACTTGCAGTGCTCGCCTTGATACTGTGCGAACCAAGCTTGGGTTCCGACGATCAGGAAGAGCAGGGGGCGCGGATTACGCCGTTCCAACAAGCCCCACTCCCGCATGTCCACTGAAGATGGCGTCGGCTGAGTCTGCGGGTGGGTGTGCCATTCTCCCAGGTAATCGACCCGGCCACCGCTTTGCTCCCACCATCGGGCGGCTACTTGTTGATGCGACGCATCCTTGCGCACGAACGCCCAGTGCGACTGCACATCTTGCGGTGCGGGCACGGTGGCAGCGACTACATCGAGGTGCACGCCGCGGCGGTAGCCCAGCAGGATGCCGCCTGCTTCAGGCCTGGACCCCGTCTGGACGTAACTTTGCAATAGCGTTAACACTTCGGTGTCAAGAACAATCGAGGTTCCGCTCTTCAAAGTCAGCGTGGCAGTGGCAAACTGGCGCAGGTTGGACATTTCGCGAGCCGTTCAGGATTGCCAGCTTTAGCACTCGTACGTTGTGGCTTGCCGTCCAGCCTGATAGCGCGCAGGCGGGGGCTGACATTGCCGTTGCGCCAGTCGGCAATCATCTGCGCGCAAAGGCCGGCGGCTGCCAGTGGTGCGGTGACGGCGTAGGGTGTAATCGAGCGACAGCCTACCAACTTGCTTTGCACTGGTGCATCAGAGACACGGAAGCGTTCGGTCATGCCGCCGTTCGGTTCAAAATGCCACAGGCAATCGTAGCAGGCGCGGTTGCCCGCGTCGGTCCACAAGGCTTGCACCGCTTCGCCATTGCCACAGACCCAGGTGAACGCCATCGGGGGGCAGTTCGATCTTTCCGTGAGTTGATACTGATGCGCCTGGCTCAACACGGAGGACAAGGCCTGCTCTCCGGTGGCGTCGATGACTAGATCTGCCTGGAACAAGTTCGGCCACTGTCTGGCATCGTTGATAATGGCTCCGATGTTTGCGTACGGAAATTCCTGCGCGAGTCGCTGACGCAGCGCTGTGACCTTGTAATCGAACAGACCGTCGAAGCCGAGCACGTGGCGTCCGAGATTTTCCGGCCACAAGGGCTCGGGATCGCAAAGGATCAACGCGCCGCCGCCGGTGCCTGCGCCGAGGCGAACCAACGCCTGGGCCAAATAGCCCCCGATTGCGCCGACGCCGACGAGGTGCAGGCGCAATCCCGCCAACGAGCCGGCCGTGGCGAGGTTGCGTTCGTGAATGAACTTTGGGCTCAAGTCGTGCGCGAAAAATGGCTCGATCGGGTTGCGGCCCCCGGCTCCTGAGGTGAAGTGCTGTCGCACATCACTGCGGGGTTGACGCAGCGCCGCCCGACTGGCGTGTGGCAAGCCCATGAAGAAGCCGAAGACGCCGCCCGACGATTGGAGCAGCACGTAGACGCCTTGCCAATCTTTCCACAGGCGCCGGTGCATGACCTGCAGCAACTGACTGTATGCATCGCTATCAATGCGCTTCAACCACGCCAGCAGTTCGGCCATGGTACGGGGCACCCCGCGTTCCTCCAGCCACGGGGTGCGGCGCAGCGTAATGAGGCTGCAGCAAACCGGATGGATGGCGGTGGCTTCGTCGCGTTGCAGTGCCGGCTGACACCGGTCCAGTTCCTCCGCTCGCGTTCCTGCCAGCACCATGCCGTTGCCGAGCGAGCGTGCAATAAGGGGCTCGCTGGCGCCAAGGGTGCCGTGCAAAATAGTATGCTTGCCCTGGTCCCAATAGACGCGGAATTCTTCCCGCGACTCGCGCTCGGCATAGCCCGTTTGCGCTTGGTCCGCCAGGACGCTTGCTGCCTTCTCGAGACAATAGGCCACCGCCTTGTCGGCGTGATGTCGATTGAGGATGACGTCGCCAGCCGCGAGATAGCATAGCCAGCCGGTACGGAGCAGATGCGGTCGAAATCCGGGAGGGGCGTCGAGCAGGGTGATGTCAGGATACCGAATGAAGTCCCAGTCCCGAATGTCCAGCCGAATGGGCACGCGCGCCTTTCCTACTTCCAGGGCGCCCCGATAGGCCACGCTCGTAGGATGGTCCACCGCGATTTCTTCGAAGCCGCGCGCAACCAGATAGCGGTGGACGCGCGCATTGGCGCGGCTGAGGTTACCCGGCACGAGTGGGGCGGATCACGGGTTGGGACACCACAGCGGGCGCGATGCTACGGACGGCGTGGGCATCGCTGGCGTCGCACGCGATCCAGTCGGGCCGCATGGGGACCCGGGCGCCCCAGAGTTCTCGCAGCCGAAGGATGACTTGGTGTGCTTCCTGCGGCGACGCGTGAAGGATCGCGCTGCGCAAGCCACCCTGCAGGGTGCGGGCGCGCTGCGCGGCATCGCGACGCGCGCCGGGATCCAGCCGGTTGAACTGCTCGCCCGGATCGATGCTGGCTTCTTTAATGTCGCCCCCCAGCCTGTCGGCCAAGGATTGCGTGACATGCAGCAGGGCAAGGTCGTCGCGGTTGTCCAGGCTCTTTGTCGCCGTATCGAGGGCCTGGGCGGCACAGATCATGAGCACGATCGAACTGGGCCCGCCGCTATCCCATGTGTGATCACGCCAGGCCTTCAGGTAGCGGCAGAGGCGACGCAGGCTCGGGTGACGAAGACGTTTCTTCTCGAACCATTTGGCCACGGCGCGCGGGTCAGAGCGCCGCCACGTGCCGTCGCGCAAGGCCAGTGAGATGTGACGCAGATCGTCCCAGTCCTGCTGGGCGTCGGCGAGCGTAGCGCTGTCCAATGCCCAGGGTTGGCCGAGCGCCTTGCGCGCGACGTGTTCCTGAATGGTCTGGAACTCCTTGGCGGGGGCGACATAGAGCGGCAAATCGATGTGCGCGGTCTCGCCCGTCAGGTTGACGCGGACACAAGTTTCCTTTCGGCTCAGCGTCCACCCCTTTGCCTGGGCGACCGGCGCGACGATTTGTTCCACCATGCGATAGAAGGCGGCAGCCGCATGACGCGGTTCGACAGCGTTATCTTCCCAGGCGTCGACAGGCAGATAGATCCCCAGGTCCCAGTCCATTTCTTGCGGCGGGGTCTGGCAGGGGAGGTTGCAGGTATCGTACGACCACGAGCCCTGCGTCATGAAGCGGGGCTGCGCCTTGGCCTCCTCGTTCAGGTGGGTGCTCAGCCAGACCGGGATGCCGCGGGCCAGGGCCCCGCGCAGCAAGTTCTTGGCGGCACGCAGCCGCTGCTCGGTGGCCTCGTCCGGCTTGAGGCGGCTGTGAAGCGAGCCACTTTCCAGACGGGCATAGAACAGCTTGTGGGCGTTTACAGGCATGCGGCAATCTCCGGCGATTGATGGGGGCCATAGTGGAAGGTGGCCGGGGCGGGTTGGTGAGCGCGCAGCAGGTCCAGCAGGGTCGGCGTAACCTGTGCCTGGATGGCGTTGGCAGCGTGGCCGCGCAACGTTTTCTGGGCGTTGCGGCCGGCGCGGTCAAGTCCGACATTCATGGCCGCCTCAAAGGGTACCGGGTCGTCGATGTGGTGGTAGGCCTCTTGCAGCCAGTGCGCGAGCATCTGGTGGCTCATCTGCTCCTGCGAGGCGATGGTCAGGCCGAACAGGCGTCGGCCCCATCCGGCCACCGGCCACAGCCGCCGCCAGAACGCCACCTCGCCGGTCGCGCGGCCGAACAGCAGGCCCATGTCGGAGGCATGCGCCGCGTTGAACGCGACACCGGGCGCCGCCGTGCCCACGGCAACCAGCCGGACACGCGACTGGGGCACATCCAGGAAGCGAACGGCCTCGTGCAGCGCGGGCAGGCCGGGGGCATTGGCCACCAGTCCGCCGTCGGCATAGCGCACATCGTTGAACTCGTGAATCGGAAAAAAGGTGGGCGCAGCACTGGTGGCGAGCGCCACGTCGACCAGCCGATGCTTCCAATCGCTCTTCCAGTTGACGTGGTGCGGGGTCTTGAACATGCACGGGCCCCCCTTCGTCACGTTGACGGCCGGCACGAGGACGCGGTGGGCCAACTCGCCGAGGGTGCGCTCGCCGAACAGCTCGGGGGCCGCCAGCAATTGCTGCAAGGGCTTGTTGGCGTATTTCGACGACCACAATCCGAGGTTCAATCGATCCGCGAGCCAGCGCGGACGCCGCAGACCGAAAACCGTGGGGGCGAAGATGTCCTCGCCATGGTCGGTAAAGAGCGCGACGACGCGCGACATCGGAATCTCGGCTGCGACGGCGAGCGCAAGGATGCCGCCGATCGACGTGCCGGCGATCAGGTCGAACTTCTTGGCAAGCGGGGCGCCGAGTTCCTCTTCCAGATGGGCGAGGATCTGCGCGGCGAAAAGGCCGCGAAAGCCGCCGCCGGAGATCGCGAGGATATGAAATCCACCGTCTTCCGCCGCAAACGGCGTCGGGGTGGGATGGGGGGGGCGGGTCATGTTGTGCAACTTCAGTCGGCGTGGGCGCCGCCAGCCAACCGGTGGTTGAGGCGGCGCGGTACACGCGTGGGCGGCCCGTCGTGTCGGGATGGCGCAGGAGCGCGCTCCACGACACGGCGTACGAACGCGGGAGCCGGGACTGGCCTCCCGCAACAGGGGCGACCGACTAGAAGAGACTGAGCTGACCGGGATGGGCGCGCCAGTGCTGGCACACCTGCTCGGTACGGCCGAAGCGCACGCGCCGGTAGGCCCGCACGAAAACGCCGCGGACGCGGCGCTGGAAGTGATGCATAATAAACTCCAGAAATTGCGGCCAAAGCTTGCCCACAACTCCCGGAGCCATTACACTCCGGACGTCCTTACCAGACAGGTTGTGGGTGACGAGGCTGGCCTCATTGCCCCGCCAGAAGCCCCTGGGCGCGCCAACGCCTCGGGGCTTTATTTTTTTCCGGCGCCTGCCGGAATCCTTGGGTGCTGCTAGTCCTTCACGTCCCGCTTCTGCAAGGCTGCGTGATCAATCCAACTGCCGCGGTTGCCCCACTCGCGTAGGTGCCAGCCGGCCGATCGGTCCGCTTCGAAGCGATCGTCGCCACTGAGGAGCACCGACAGGCGACTCGCGCGCTTGCCGAAGTCTTCGCCGGCGATCAAGCCGCCGAAGCCCTCCTGTGTCAACAGTTGCAGCAATTGCCGCGTCGGCGCCGGTCGGCGGTAGCGATTGAGGATCGACACCGCCGCGTCGGTGACGGTCTTGCCTTTCGGCAAGCCCCGCGTGCGTTCTTCGGCCCGCTGCATCAGGTTGACCAGGCGGGCGCGGACATCCGGCGCTGCCTGCTCGTCTTTCTGCTGCGGCGACGCCGCAACCGCCTGCCCCAGCAACGCCTCCTCGAAGGCACCCCCTTCCAGCTTGTCACTCAGATGCAGGAACAGATTGACCTCCTGCAACTGCCTTTGCAGAGCCTCGATCTGAGCTTCGAGGTCTCGCCGCACGGCGAGCGCACGCTCATAAGCTGACATTTCAAGTCTCGTCTACTACACACGGCCCCAATGTATCGTAACGGACACGTGCGCGCAAGCCTTGCGCAAGTGATTTTCCAGAAATCTGGAAGGGGCCGCTGCATTCTGTGAAATAAGGTGCATTATGCGGCTCAAAAGCTGTGGATAACTTGCGGAGTGGGGAAAGTTCTCCCTTGACTCAGTCGGCGGGCCACATTAAGGGCGGCCGCCACCGAGGGGACACTCTGCCTCCCAGTATCGGAAGGCGATCGGTACTGCACACTATATGTAGTCGAAGTTTTGAGTTTATGTCAAGATGTAGTAGGTGATGGGCGGGCTCGGCCACGGGTCCGCCGCGCCCGCGATGCGGGCCGCGGCTGGAGTTCCGCCAGCGCGCGCGTGGGACTTTTTTGGGGAGCCTGGGGGGAGGGGAGCGCTGCTGCGAGGTGCCGCGCATCGCCCGGGCGGTCAGCGTTTTTGCCGGAGTTGGCTACAGGATAAGTGTTCTTATCTGCTACGCTAAAACCGCCGACGCCCGAGGCCGACCCGCCAATCTTCTCCCTTCCCGTCGCCCGCCGACCCCTCCGCCGTGCTGTTCCCCGTACCCGGCAGGAGGCCGACATGGTGTCCGCTCCGCTTTCCACTTCCAGCTTGTCGCGACCCCCGTACCGGGTCACGCGGCCCCGGCTGCATCGCGGGCACTTTTGTTACCTGCGCGCCGTGGTGCAAGGGTTGGCGCCGCGTGCGGCGTGGGAGCGGTACCTGCCAGAGGCGGGCGCATTCGACGACGCGCCGCGCGTGCACCGCATGACCGCCTGGATTCGGGCGGAGCTCGCCGCAGCGGCGGCACGTGGCGGGGACTTCGCCCGCGCGCGGCTGCTGCGCCTGAATTTGGCCCCGACCCCGGCACCGAGTGAGCCCACGCTGGAGGACTTCGCGTTAGACCAGGGGCTGGAAGCGTGCAGCGAGGCCGAGCAGCTAGCGGCCTACGAGGCGAGCTACGGTTCGACGCTGGCGCGAACCCGGCGCCGCACGCGGCTGCTGCACCGGCAACTCGACGCGATCCGCGAGTTGGAAAGCGCGCTGGTCCAACCGATGTCGATGCTTGACGGCTGTGAAGGTTGGCTCATCGATTCGCTGGCCGAGCGGCTGCGGGCCCACGGCGTGGCGACGCTGGCCGACCTGCACGCGCGCGTCGCCACCGGCGGCGCCTGGTGGCGGGGATTGCGCGGCATCGGGGCACGCAAGGCGGCGGCGTTGCGGGAGTTTGTGGCGCACCACGCGGACACGCTGGGGCCGTTGCCCGCCAAGCCAGATGCCGCGCCGCCTTCGGCTCCACGGGCCGCCGAAGGCGGTGCGGTGACCGGTCTGGTGCCGCTGGACCAGCTCATCGTGGCCAGCGACCTGGATGGCACGGCCGGCCGTTTCCGGGCCTCGCCGGAGCGGTGTCTGCTCGCCGCCACCAATGACTTGCAGGCCGTCAAGGCTTGGCTGGGCGCCAAGGCCAAGGGGCCGGCGCCGGCCGTGCGCCAGGGTGTGCGCAGCGAAGCGGAGGCGGCGTGGGATTCTGCGCGGCCGCGTTGCACCGGTCGGGCCTACCGCAAGGAGGTCGAGCGGCTGCTGTTGTGGTGCATCCTCGAGCGCGGCAAGCCGCTGTCATCGCTGACCACCGAGGACGCGACTGCCTTCCGCGACTTCCTGCTAGCGCCGCCGCCGGCGTGGTGCGGCGGGCACCCGCATCCGCGCGGGCACCCCGCATGGCGGCCGCTGCAGGGACCGCTGTCGCCGCGCTCCGTCAGCTATGCGCTGGGCGTGCTGGCGAACCTGTTTGGCTTTCTCGTGGATCAGAGCTATGTGACGGGGAACCCGTTCCGCGGCGTGGCGCCGCCCGGTCCGGTCGAATCCGGCCCCGATGTGGGGCGAGCGTTCACGCACGCCCAGTGGACCTTTATACAGTTGCAACTGGCAGCGTTGCAGCCCGGTCTCGCCTCGGCACGCCTGCGGATGGCGTTGCCGCTCTTGTATGACAGCGGGCTTCGCTTATCCGAACTGGTGGCGGCGCGCACCGCCGATTTGGCTGCCGTCCGCCTGGGGCGACCGCCGGAGCCGTCGGTCGAAGGGTGGATGCTGCGCGTGCGCGGCAAGGGCGGGCGCGTGCGCGAAGTGCCGGTGGACGACCGGTGGGTGCGCGGCGCTCTCGCGGATTACCTGATGAAACGGGGCCTATCTGCCGACCCGCGCGCTGTGGCGGATGTGCCGTTGCTCGCACCGGCGATTCCCAATGCCGCGCCGGATGCAGGCATTGCAGCCAGTTCTTTCCACCAGCAACTGAAGCGGTTCCTGCTGCGCTGCGCACAGACGCTGGAAGCCACCGATTCGGGCGGGGCGGCGCTCTTGTGCCGGGCGTCCTGCCACTGGTGGCGGCACACGGCAATCAGCCACGCGCTCGATTCCGGGGTGCCGCTGCAGGTCGTGCGTGAGAACGTGGGCCACATGTCATTGTCGACCACCTCCCGCTACGTGACGGTCGAAGCCGCGCGTCGGCTGGCCGCCATGCAGCAAATGTGGGGCCGATAGGGCCTGTTACATTTTATTTTTGTGCGCTGCAGCGTGGATTTTTCCGTGCGCCCAAAGGGTGGTTATAGACAATCGATCAACAATTACAAGTTAAAGGTCGTGAAAAGCCTTGAAGGGCACTTTGATTCGCGCGGATGACGCTGCCCTACGGGTTTATCCGAGTCCGTAAGTGATTGTTAAGACTTGTGCACTGCATCGCATGGGACCCTGCCAAGACCTCGCAGCCGACGGGGGCTACCGGTCACGCATCGCGCCAGATAGGTATCAAACGCGATTATAGCGCCAATAAGTGCAGTAAAAGGCCTGCTAAAAGCGTATTTTAATACTTTCGTTGAAAAGTCAAGCAATTGTCTTTCATCGGAGGGTGATGCAGGATGTACTCACACACAGCCTGCGACCGACCCGATCGGCGCACTTCCGACCGAGCCACAGTTAGCACCCTCGCCGTTTCATGTTGCATCGCATCAAGTCCCGACAGGGCCGGCGAGCGGGGCAGCTTTTGCCCAAAACTTTGGAGGTTAATTATGAAGCACTTTGTCGAAATCCCATCGTCCCATGGGCAGGCCGCCATGTCCGCAAAGGAATCGGTTCGGAGTGGGGCGGGCAGGTTTCCATCCGACGCAGTGACTGACTTGATCCATGCGCTGCCAACGCATCGGGACAAGGCCTTCTTCGCGCTTCTTGTCGCAAGCGGCGCTCGCTGGGGGGAAACGCGGCCGCTGCTGATGGAGGACGTGGACGCAGAAAAAGGCACAGCCCGTCTGACCAACTTTCCCCATCGCCGGGCGACGGATTAGCAATCGTCGACCGGGGATTCACCGTGTCCCCGGGCCCATGCAGCGCACCGACTGAGTCGCATTGTCGCAAATGGCGATACTGCCTTCGTGCAGATGGTTCGGCGCCAACATAGGAAGTCTGGCTCAAAAACACTTTCGAGGGGGGAGCATGTACAGGCATGTGACCTTGTTGATCGACCATTCGCACGACGAGACGAGATGGAAACTGCTTGGTCCAGATGGACAGCCGTTTCTGGCCTTTGACCTTTTCGTCAAGGCGATACGGGAGTTAAGGCTCAATACGCGCAAGAACTATTGCAGGCATCTGGCCGAGTTCATTGACTATTTGATCGAAGCACAATGGGTGCTGGCCGGAGGCGGTTTGCTAACCAGATCTCAATTGACCGAGGTTATCGAGGCCTATGGCGACTACCTGCTTCTTGGTACAAGCGCCATCAAGGAGGCTGCCAGGAAGATCGCAGAGAGGATGCCGCCATCTTGCTTGAATCGTCCCGCGAGCTTGATGCCGAAAAAGGCGGCCATTCGTCGATGGCTAAAGCTGTCCAACACTTATGGCAGAGAGGTGGAAATGCTGGCGAAGCTCAATGACGGAAATGCAGCCACACACCAGGAGCCGCCGTTGCTGCCAGAGGTCGGAACGCGACGTTCCTTGCAGGAATATGAAAAGAGAGCCATGCGGGCAAAGTCCATGCTCGCGGGCGTGATTGCCGGCGGACCTCGCTTCATTGAAGCCGTGCCGCTCGGAAAAGACGTAGCCCAAACGTTCGAGGCGAGTCGTGCTTTTCCCTACGACAAGATCATCGACTTCATTCATGCGTTTCCAACGTATCGGGATCGCTGCCACTATGCGCTTCTGGCGGCCTCGGGGTGTCGAGGGAGCGAAGGGCGGCAAATCCTCATCGATGACATCAACATGGAAGACGCTACCGTTGCATTGGTCGATCCAAGCAGTCGGCCGGCTGATCCCAGCTATTGCAATCTGTCGTCCGGGGAGCGAGAACTATTGGCATGGAAGGGCCGGGCCACAGACCTGGCGCTGCTGATCGAGCCCTTTCGATCGATCTTCTTCGAATGCCTCGAACAATACTTGAGTCGTGAGTATATCGATCACGGTAGGCATAGCTTCCTTTTTCAGTACTCCAACCGGCGCACTATCGGGGCTCCCTATTATTTGTTCGACAGCAAGGAACGAATTCGACGATTTCACCAGGCGCTAAAAAAAGTAGGCGTCGTACTACCGCGCAACACTGCGGAACATTCGTTACGGCACATGTATGGATGCTACTTGGTGAATTACTTCCCTCGTTCCGACAAAAGCTTCGGACTTCCACTTTCGATAGTGATGCAGTTGATGGGGCACGCCAACATCGAAATTACAAAGAAATATGCCGTAATCGATGAGACCCTCAAGCAGCTTGAGGTGGCGCATGCCAATGAGATCATCTTCGGAAATGGAACGCCGCTCAGCCTGCTGGAATTGAAACTCGCTGCGCTAAACGCAGAGGCTGAGCGAGTGATACAGGAGCTCGAACGGCGGCGTGTGGCAGCTTGACGTATGGACACGGTGCGACGCGGTCACACCGTACTACAGCATTAAATTGGGGGCACTAGTGTCCAACCCCATGCAACGTGAGGGAGCAGCCCAGAATGATCAACGTGACCATCGACCAAGTCGTATTCAACCGAACCGGGAAAGTATTGCATGAGGACGTATGTAGCGCATTGCGTGCGGCCTCCAGCGCGATACTGGATGCGCTGCAGCTCGACCGGGCCGAGCTCGGGTCCGTCACAACGAAAACTAACCTCCGCGCCGCATTCCCCAAGTTTGTCGAAGGCCGTGTCCTCGCGGATGAACGACGTTGCTTTGGGGTCGAGTACGTAGAAGCGGCGTATGCGATGTATGAAGGGGGCTATGCAGCAGTTACGGAGGATCATTTTCGCGCTCTGATGTTTCCTGATGATTCAGGTGAGTTCTCTTACAAGAGGGCCTACGCTCAGACCATACGCACGGGCGCGGGAGTTTTTCTCGTGGCGCTCCACTGCTTGGGAGCGATCACGTTGCCCGTTAGCTTTAGCTGGCCTTCGCTACGCGAAGACCGAGGTGGTCGACGTATCGAGATAGGGAAGTTTGTATGCTCGGAGCTGCTGGACCTCATACGCTCACTCGACTCCCAGGAGTCGGAATTGAAGATCCCAGCATTTGATGTCCTCGGAAGTGCTAAGAAACGTCGAGAATGGTTCCTATCCTATGCTACGAAGGTGATCCTGGCGACAGGCTGGCAAACACCGGAAGATGTAAATCTGGAGGATTTGATGGCGATCAAGGCGAAAGAAAAGACCTTGGGCGTCTACGTTCAACATGTATATAGGACGTTATTGGATGTTCTTGTGCGTGCCTTTGGGGATCGTGTCAGCGTAACCCCGGAAATTTGGGGGCGTGCACTCGAAAGTCGCGTGCATTGTCTGCCTGATTTAGACATTAAAAATGATGGGATCGACCTCATTGACATCGTAGAAGAGTTGCTTGACTCTCAGGTTGCAATGTTTACTCCGGAAAAAATGATTAAAAACATCAAAGGCATTCCGGGGCTTGATGTGGATGTAAGGCGGGTCGGTAAGGTATGGATCGATATTGAGAATCTGTACTTAAAAAAAATATCGAGAGAGAATTACAAGTCAATAAAAAGTATTCTTTCATGGTGGAACTGCTATCTCTTCTATTACCTCCCCGTCTGGTTCGATAGGCATGGGGGCACCACTCTTGCTTTTCCCGGCACACCAGCGCTCTTGGCAAGATCGCGAGCGTTCTTCGTGTCGCGCTTGCTTGACGTGGACCACGATGTGCCAATGACTTTCCTTGAGTTCATGGACATCATTCGCAGGCATCGAGGCTGGGTTAACAATAGCTACTATGCGTTGCTCAAGAACCTGGAAGCGTTCTTCGCTTTCATCGAAGATTATGCTGAAGAGTTAGAGGACTGTTCCGGATTCACGCAGCCACTAGCTTCTCACGATTTTCCGCGGACCACGAAATACAAGGTGACAACGAAGCGGCCAATTCCGAAGTGCTTCTTTAAGGTCTATATTATCTATCACGAAACCATCCTTCATTTTCTTAACGCAGTATTGCAGGGTGTTTTGTGTGGGGAGATTTCCTCGGAAGCAGTCCAGAAGATGACGCGTGACGACGTTATCGATACGTTTGCGTGGTCAAGTACCCTAGGGTTCGTCCCGGTCCTGGCTGGCGGGAAGTCTGTCATTCCGCTGCGCTTCATTCCTAATGTTATCGATGCCGATTGGAGGGAAATCAAAGGGAAAGGCCGCTTGTATGTGCCTCATCCTCACGGGCTTACCCAGAACCTGGCAGCGCTTCATGCGGGCGCGCGCGGAAACCATTTGCAATGGCTGGATCGCAGAAGTTTTGATCGGCATGCAAGCGACGATGGTGGAGGAATCACTCTGCTCTATCTCAACACCGATAAGGTCCAATCCAGCGGCCAGACGGTACACGTGCATCGCCGCGTCATCGAGTTGCTGCGCAGCCAGCGCGAATGGGTGGAACTCATTGATGCACCTGAATTTCAAACCGAACATTATTACAACAACGAGCCGAAAACGAAGTGGCCAAAGATTCTGCCGCTGTTCGCTTACAAGGCCGATGGGGCGCCGCATCTGGACGAGATTTACGCCAAATCGTGGAAGCGCATGTTGCTCGGACTTGAGGGACTCTTGCCCCAGCTAACCGAGTATGGGAAGGTCCGTGGCCTCCTGCGCCTATTGCCGAAGAATGTCCACATCACCGATCCGAACATTGAGGAAAAGCTCAAACAGTATGGTGCGAGCCAAAAAGTGGTCTGTGAGCTACGGGTGAGTACCGAGATTACCCCACACAGTGCCAGAGCCACGGTCATCTCGGAGGCCCGGACCTTTCTCACGCCTGATCTGATCGGGACCTACCTCACCGGCCAAACTGAGCCGACCGTCATCTACTACATGCGACCGGATGCCGATTCCATACGACAGGCGGAAGCCTACCAAGGCCAACACATCAGAGACGCGGTGATACGCGACATTGCCGAGCCCGCAATTCGGGGAAAAAGAGCTTCCTCGGCATTGATCCAAGCAGACCACGTGAACTCGAACTTGTCGAGAAGTCTCCGCAGCAACCCGAACGAGACGATTGAATGCTACGGCTGTATGAGCATTACGTTCTCAAAGCCTGAAAGGGATGGCATTGACGTCTGGCAAGAAACGATGGGTGAAGGCGCTGCTGCCAATAAAACTGAGATCTGTCCATTCGGAAACAACTGCCCGCCTGAGATCATCAAGGAACTGAGAGGCCGGCGTAGGTGCGGGCTGTGCCGCTATGCCATGCGATGCATTGACCATCTCCCGGCGATCCATGCCAAGCAGCGGCAGCTTTCCGAACAGGTCGACACGCTGGAGGCATCCATTGAGCTCGAGCGGAGTACGGTTGGGGGGCGCAGGTCGGAAGACGAGATCGAGTTGCTGGAGCAGGAGGCTGCGGATCTCTGCGAAGAGCTGGCGGGGTGGATTCTCAATGGTGAGGTACTCGAAGGTGAGCGCAAGCGAATTGCGGAGGGCGAGGATGCGCGTCGGTGGATTGTGCAAAAGCCCGAGATCATCGAGAAGAAGCTCCAACGGTGCGTTGCGCCCAATTGCCAGACGGCCTACCTATTGGCTCGCCTCGGTGAGTGCTTGCAATACCCGACGATGGAGAACGAGGAAGTCCGGGCGCGGTTCGATTTGCTCAGACGAAGGCTCCTGTGCGAGCGGGGAAATCTGCAGGAAGCGCTAGCCTTAAACGTGCCGCCTGATCCTGCGTCCGAATGTGCCGGCATTCTGCGCTGGATCGTAGACTCCTGCGGCCTGAGTCTGGCGCAGGTTGCAGAATTGCTTGATGGAGCCCACCTGAGTCGCCTTCCTGAGCCGACCTTCAAAATCTTGGGCTACGAGGCGAACGATGGCGAGATTGACGACTGAAAGCCGGTTTGCACCGTGGCAGGATAGATGTCAGACAGCGCGCGAGACACTCATCGAGCAAGAGCTCTTACGCTTGGCAGGAAAAGGGATGCGCTTCGAGTATGTGACGGCGCTCGCCGAGTACATTGCGGAACGCCTATCCATTCATGAGCGAAAGAATTGTGTGCCCAGCACGCTGCTTCGGAATTCTCGCTATCGTTCAAAGCTCGACGATTACATTGACAGTCCGCAGAACGGGAAGAAAAGAGGGGGGGCGACGGCTGCCGTTCGCGGCCAGACGGCCCGGCCGCTGGAAGCAAAGCAGGAGGAGCTCCAAGTCGCAAATCTTCGCCGGGAGAACGAGCGCCTTAGGCTCTACAACGCCACACTGGAAAAGACCGTTTCGGGCTTTAAGCAGCAGGCACAGCGCATTGCGGGCAAGCCCGAGGTAGCGCAGTCGGAATCCGTGGCAGGCATCAGCGCGGAGTCTGTGTATGAGCGAAAGTTTGTCATGACTTGCCACGTGTTGGGACGGGTGCTGGATCAACTACCGGCAATTCTGAGGGTGGATCTGGAAGCCGGGCGCATCATCGACAAGTCCGATCGCAGGAATGGTCTCATTGCCGAGGGGGATATGGCCGAACCGTTCATCGAGTGGCGCAAGCAATCCAAGAGGAGGTCGGCATGAGCAGCGGCAAAGAAATAGGGGACGGCTACGCCGAAACCCTCAGTGAATTTCTGCGCAACGATTGCGAGGTGCCGATCTCTCAAACGGGACGCGTGAACATCAGCGAACTCGCTAGAGTGACTGGAATTCCGAAGTGTTCGTTCTATCAAAACTCGAGCATCCGGAGAATTCTCTCAGAGTCTATGGCTCGCCCGATCGAGGTGCAAGGCGGGAAGAATAGCCCCCAAGAATGCTCCGACGTTGGCGCGTCTTCGACGCGCGCCATGGAGTCGCTGGAACGTCGGGCGAATCATCTTGAGAAGCACAACGCTGTACTCGTTGCTGAGAACGAGCAACTGCGGAGAGAAGTGCGCGCGCTGCGGCTCGCGCTAGGGAGGCAGGACATGATGATAGAAACGGGACGGAAGGTGCATATTCCAATCCAGGAGGCGCGATGAGCGCGTCCACCTTGGCGCCGATTGCGGTGCGAGTGCGGGTCAAGAAGCTGTTCAGTGTCCTGCCGAACGGAGCCTTCATTGCCGGCGGTGAGGACGAAAACTGCGATTCGATTCGGGTACTGGTGGGCCCGCACAGCGAGGCTTGCACGCCCGTTGCAGGTGAGACATGGGAGTTCTCGGGGCACTTTCGGATACACCCTCAGTATGGATCCCAGTTTCACGCATCGTGCGGGGCACGCCCACTGTTCCCGCAAGCGAATCTGCTTCATCACTATCTCGCCGAACACCCCGACTTCGTTGGGATCGGGCCTGCAAGTGCCAGAAAGCTCTGCGAACATTTCGGAGAGCGGATTTACACGGTCCTGGATCAAGGCGATGTACCTACGCTTTGCTCCGTGCTGTCGCCGAAGGTTGCTCACCAATTGGTTCATATGTGGCGTGAGAAGCGAGAGGAAGCGTCAACCATAGAGTTTCTGGATGGACGCGGTGTCGACTGGCGGCTCGCTACCAAGCTTCACAAGGTATGGGGCGCTAACGTGCAGGCCGTCCTAGCGGAGAACCCGTACCGCCTTTTGGCCGTTGCTGATTGGAAGGCCGTGGATGGGCTTGCGCAGCGCTTTGGCGTTGCACATGACGACCCGCGTCGGTTGGTGGGTGCAGTGGAGGCGTGCCTGTACGCCAGGCTGAGTGGTGGGCATACGCTCACAGGGATTGAAATCCTTGAGCGCTCGCTCAGAAGACTAATCGACCGACGCTCGATCGGCAAGGCGATTCAGGCAGCGCTTGTGGTGGGTGCTGCGAAGCAGCCGATGGAAGGTGCAATTCAGCCAGCAGGAGCGTGGGCGTTGGAGTTCGGTCTCGCACGGCGGTTGCGCTCGCTACTGGATGCGCTCGAGCTCCCGCCGGACGCTCCTGTCGAGCAGCTAAGCATGATGGAGGATGCGATTCGGTCGGCCGAGGTGGAGCAGGGATTTTCGTTCAGTGCTGAGCAAAAGGCCGGCATCTTGTCGCCCTTTCAGCATCGGATCTCACTCTTGCTTGGGGGGGCCGGGGTCGGAAAGAGTTCAGTGCTCAGAGGGGTCGTGGGAGTGGCGCATTGCTTGGAGCAAGGCGTTATCCAGCTCGCGGTAGCTGGCCGCGCGGCAAGGCGTCTGGAACTCGCGTCGGGGCACGAAGCGATGACGCTGGCGAAGTTTATCTGGTCGGCGCGTTCAGGCCGAGTTGTCGTCCCAACTGGTTCCCTTGTGATCGTTGACGAGGCTTCAATGTTGGACCTTTCGTCGGCGTTTCGGCTGCTCCAGCTTCTTCCGGACACTACACGAATCTTGCTTGTCGGCGACGCCTTGCAACTTCCACCAGTTGGATTCGGCCTGGTTTTACATTGTCTGAACGAAAGCAGGGTGATACCAACTAGTGAATTGAAGGCTGTGCACCGCCAATCCGGTCAGTCGGGAATTCCGCCTGCGGCTGAATCCGTGCGCCACCATCGCATGCCGGACTTCGTTCGGTATGAAGGCAAACACGACGGAGTTAGCTTTCTCGATTGCTGTGGGGATGACTTGATGCCGTTGCTTTACGACATTCAGCACCAATGGGAGGGAGAGGAGTACGCCATACTTGCTCCCTTGCGCAATGGACCATTTGGAGTGAAGTTGATTAACGCTGCTTGTCACGCGATGAAGAACGGCGGCGACATGGCGGGTGGCTTCTTTGTGGGAGAGCCGATCATGCACGTGATCAATGATTATGAGCGAATGTTGATGAACGGCGCCCTGGGACGAGTTTTGTCGGTCGAGCAGGACGGCGCATTAACTACCGAGTTCGAGGGGCAAATTCACAAATTCGCGGCGCGTGATGTGCCAGGCCGTATTGAGCTAGCCTACGCCATGACGGTGCACAAAGCCCAGGGCTCCCAATTTTCCAGAGTGATCGTGGTGATAGGTTCGACAAAGGCCCTTGATCACGCGATAGTCTATACGGCGATGACTCGGGGCATCAGGCAGGTCGTGTTTGTTGGCGACCAGAAGATGCTGAAGAGGGCTATAGAAGCGCCGGCAAGGGGCATGCAACGGCAGGTTGCATTGACCCAATTCTTGACTGAGGCCCTACCCATCACGCCAGATGAATGACCTCTGGCCAAGCTCTTGGTTGCGAATTGTAGGCTCTTGAAGGGCAACGCGATGGCGTTTCCTTTGACTCGCTCACGGGCGAGAAAAAGGGCCGAACTGAAGAGTCGGCGCATAGGCCGGAAGTGCTTACGGTCCCCGGGGCAGTCCATGCTGCGGGTACCGTACTTAGAAAACCAAATGCGCCGCGCGGTTGGCGCGTGCAGCTTGTTCGTCGGCGCGCGCCAACCATAGCGCGGAGCCCTCGTGACGGGGAGACATGATCCATGTTGAGAACGTTCACCCAAGTCGGCAGTGCAGAATACGTCAAGCGTATGGCCAAGCGGCTACGACCGCTAGCCGGCCCTGACGTCACGTGGTCGTGCGCCCTGGAAGCCATGGCGCGAGCCGTTGGCTTCCGGGACTGGCATGAGTGCCATACGGTGCTGAACGCAGCGCCAGCCAACCCGCCCCCTCGCGAAGACTTCCCCCCGGACGTTAGGGATAGGATGCTCGAGCGCGGCGCGGAACACCTGGTGCAGTATCTCTCCGAGCATGTAGACGCCCTGTCCTTCGGCGTGACCGAGGCCAAAGCCTTTCTCGACGTCGTATGGAAACCCCGCGCGGACGCCGCCCCGCCGGACCTCCCCCCGGCGCCGCCGCCAACGACCTCGCGGTCGCCCGCCGAGCGCGTGACTCCACAGGATCTCGGCGCACCGGGCTCCGGTCAGGCCACGACCATCGTGACCTACCGGCGCAAGCGGCCGTACGTGCCCCCCAACGCCGAGGATTGAGCCCACGGGGGAAATCCCGGCGGGGGGGGCCGGCCACGCGGACCATAGATCTATTTGGCTCGCGATGCGACCTTTCAGAACGTCCTCGACACCGGACGGTCGCCCGCCCCGCGCGCGGCGATCGCCACCCTCCGGCCGTCCCTGGTGGCGTGCCAACTGCCGGGTTCACCGGCCCGAGGATGCTCTTGGTGTTTGGGGGATCACGTCAGGCAGTGGCGCTGGCCTGACCCGGCAGAGGCCGGCTCAGGGTGCAGCGCCTGCGTGGCGATGGCCCGGTCCAGATCCCAGGCGTTCTGGACTGCCTGATTGGCTACAACATTCTGCCGCAGATCACGTTGACCCAAGCGCGCACTTGACTGCGTACTTGACCCGTGCACAACCAATTGATTCAATTGGGTTTTCATTCACTCACACGGTTGTCAGCTCGCTTTCTCCCTATATAACGGTTCGAGTCCTCTAGGACGCGCCAAGCCCCACAGGGCTTTGCGGTCGATGCCGGCCGCAAGGCCTCCATCTGTGGCCGCGCCCGGGGACACCGGGGGACTTCGGTCTTGGTCGCGCGCGCAGCAGGGCAAACTGCTCCTGGCTCAGTCCCGCTGCACGGCGTTTGATTCCGACCGCCGCCAGCACCGTGCGGCTTCTGTCGCGTGCCTCGACGCGCGAACCGGGCGGCGTCCGGCGTCGGTTCGCAGCGCGTGGACTTGTCGCATAATGCACGCTGTTTCTGTTCAGGCTTCGCAACGCCAGTCATGTCCACATCTCCCAAGCGCACGTCCCGTCCCGCCGCCACTGCGCGCGCCCGCCCGGGCAACCGGGGTGGGGCCGGGACGCAGGCTGCCCGGCGCAGCGCAGCGGACATGGTGCGTCCGCCGCTGCAATCGCGCAGTGAGCAGAGCCTTGCCAAGATGGTGGCTGCCTGCCGTGCATTGGCGGAGGAGCGCGGCAACCTGGACGATATCGCACTGAGCGAGGTGGTGGCGGCCGCGAAGACCTCGATCGGCGCGTTCTATGGACGCTTCAAGGACAAGGAGGCGTTCCTCGCCTATGTGCTGGAGGTGGCGCTCTCCGAGGCGGAACACATCATGCTGCGCTCGATCGCGGAGGTTCCGGTCTGGCAGAGCGGCCCTGCCGAAGCGATCGTCGGGGAGATTGTGCGCGTCTACCTGGAGCAGTTCCGCGAGAACCGGGGGCTGTTCCGCGCGGCGCTGCGGCACTATGCGGTGCGCGAGCCCAAGCTGAATCCGATGCGCGAGGCGAACCGGCGCATCAGCGGGCTGGCTGTGCCGTGGCTGGCGAGCCAGCTGGGCGGGCGTTCCCGGGATACTGCCGCCTTCGAGGCCCGCGCCGGCATCCAGTTTCTCGTGGGCACGCTATGCAACGTGCTGCTTAACGACCCGGGCCCTCTGCACCTTGACGACGACGCTATTGCCCCGCACCTGAGCCGCATGCTCAAACGCTATCTCGGCGTGCCGGAATCCGCGCCGTCCGGGAAGCATCCCTACGCGGGGTAAGCCGCGGCTTCATTTCCTGCCCCTTTCCTCCTAGCCCCGTCATTAGTTGTCCTGTGCTGTGGTCGCGTTGAAATAGAATTAAGGTTCTACTTGTGTCCGGACTCGAGCCGGCCGGTGCTGCCGACCCCGCGAAGCTGAGCGCCACGCGATGGCCGGCAGCTTCGCCAGCCGGACCCATTTGCCCGGGGTCTGATGGATCAGTGGGCAGCGTCGGTGCCGCGTGCCTCGCCGATGGTCGCCATCACGTGACGGCGCGCGTCGAATTCCTCGGCGACCTTCTGGTCCTGCGCGAACTGGGCCTCGACGTCGACATTGGCGAACTCGATCGCACCCATGCGTGCAAACGCGTCTTGCACGCGCTGGCTCCACAGGCCGATGTCCTTCACGGTCGGCACGATGCGGCTGAACAGGCGCTGGCGGAACATTCGCATGTTCTCCGACTCCAGCACCGCCTTCGCGCACTCGTCTTCCGGCAGGCCCAGGCGGCCCCACACTTCCTTCTGGTCGAAGCGGTCGCGCATCTGGGAGCAGGCCTCGATGACGAAGTCCTCGCGCTCGCGCTGTTCCGCCTGCGTCAGCTTCGGATAGTAGCCGCGCAGCGCGGTGCGGCCGAACGCGACGTGGCGCGCTTCGTCCTGCATCACGTAGGCGTTGATCGACGCGGCCAGCGGGTTCTTCGAGTAGTCGCGGATGCGCTGGAACGCGGCCAGCGCCAGTCCCTCGATCAGCACCTGCATGCCGAGATAGCAGAAGTCCCAGCGCGAGTCGCTGAGCGTGGTTTCCAGCAGCGATTTCAGGCCCGGCGTGATCGGGTAGAGCACGCCGACTTTCTCGTGCAGCAGGCGCGAATACACCTCGACGTGGCGCGCCTCGTCCATGGTCTGGGTGGCGGCGTAGAACTTGGCGTCCATGTCGGGGACCATCTGGACGATGCGCGCGGCGACCATCAGCGCCCCCTGCTCGCCGTGCAGGAACTGCGACAGCGAATGCGCCTGCTGATGGATGCGCACCTCGATACGATCCTTTTCACTCAGCTTGTTCCACAGCGGCGTGCCGTAGATCGGGATCATGCGGTCGTCCAGTTCCTGCGGATTCTCGGGATCGAGCTCCTGCGACCAGTCGATGCGATCGGTCGCGTTCCATTGCTGCTTCTTGCTCGTCTCGTAGAGCTGGAGCAGTTTCGACGATTCGTCGTCGTATTCCCAGTTGAATTCTGTCGCTACCTGGCTGCTCACGGACCAGCCGGTCTGGACCACGGGCAGCGTGTATCGGTGCAGCGATGTCATGAACGTCTCCTTGGAGCTTGCTCTGGTTGATGGCCGATCTGCCCGCAATCGCGCCGCCGGAGGTGGGGGAGATCAGCCTTGTCTTCATGGAAGTCTCCGGCTATAAATGGAAGCATAATTCTGTTTCGGATTAAAGCAAGGGAGGAGACACCCCAATGCTGTTCCATCGCCTGAGCGTCGCCGAAGTGATCGAGGAAACCGACGACGCGCGCTCCTACGCGCTTGCCGTGCCGGATTCGCTGCAGGCGGCGTTCCGCTATCGGGCGGGACAGCACCTCACGTTCCGGGTCGAGACCGGCGGGGAGACCCTGACCCGAAGCTACTCGCTGTCGAGTTCGCCCGAGGCGGGCGGGCTGCCCACGGTGACGGTCAAGCGGATTCCGGACGGCAGGGCATCGAACTGGTTTCACGCGCACGTACGCGCGGGCATCGTGCTGAATGTGAGCGAGCCCACGGGCCGCTTTACTTGCGACGACGGGGCATTGCCACTGGTGTTCTGCGCGGCCGGCAGCGGGATCACGCCGATCCTGTCGATGATCCGCTCGGCGCTGGCCGGTACGCAGCGCACGATGACGCTCTATTACGCCAATCGCAACGCCGGCAGCGTCATCTTCGGGCGCGCCATCGGCGAACTGGCGCGGGCGTTTCCGCGGCGGCTGCGCGTCGTGATGCACTACGACGACCAGCATGGCGTTCCCGAGGCCGGCGCCATCGCAAGTTTGTTCGCACGCGCCGGCAGCTTCCAGCTCTACCTGTGCGGCCCGGGCCCGTTCATGGCGACCGTGCAGCAGGCCGCCGCCGAGGCCGGCGTGCCCGGCGCGCGCTTGCATCTCGAGCGTTTCGACGCGCCGCCGCCAGCGACCGCCAGCGCCACGCCGGCGCAAGCGTTGCCGGAGGGCGACTGCGATGCCCACGTGACGACCGGCGGCGCCAGGCACGTGGTGCACGTGATCAGCGGCCAGTCGCTGCTGCAGGCCGCGCTCGCTGGCGGGCTCGGCGTGCCCTACGCCTGCGAGGAAGGCTATTGCGGCTCCTGCGCGGCGAAATGCGTCGAGGGCGAGGTCGTCCACGCGCGCAACGATGTCTTCAACGCCGACGACCTGGCCGCCGGCTGGATCCTGACCTGCCAGGCACGCCCGCGCCACGGCCGTTCGGTCGCCATCACCTTCGACGTATGAACGGGGCGACCGCATTGCCCGTTGCGGCAGGGCTGCGCGCCCCGCGCCAGGAGCGCAGCGAGGCGAGCCTGCGCGCAATGCTGAAGGCTGGACAGGCGTTGATCAATGCGTCGGGCAGCCTGGCCGGGTTCTCGCTGGCGGACCTCACGCAGGCGGCCTCGACTTCGGTCGGGGCGTTCTACACGCGCTTTCGCGACAAGGAAACCTTCTGCGCGCTCGTGCTCGACATGACGCTGGCTGAACTGCGGGCCGGACTCGATGCGCAGTTGGCGACCGACCCGATCTGGCGCGAAGGCCCGGCAAAGGCGATTTGCGCGCGTATCGTCGGCTTCTATGTGCAGACGTTCCGTACCCACACAGGCCTCTTCGCGGCCTACCTCCGGCACGCCTCCATTGGCGATCCGCTCTGGCATCCGATTCGCGAGGCCAATCAGCACATCCTCGATCTGATGGTGCCTTGCCTGGCCAGGCACGTCCGATCGGAACATGCGCCGTGGCGCGACGACGAGATCCGCACGGCGATCCGGATCGTGGTCAGCGCGCTGACGAGCGTCGTGCTTGACGTGCCGCACGGGCTCGACCTGGACGATCCGGGGCTCGCGCCGCGTCTGACGGCGATGCTTGACCGCTACCTGACCGGCGGAGGGGGGCCGGCGGGAGAACCGGGCACCGTGTCGTAATCATCCGCCGGCGCGGCCGGGACAGCGGCGGCGCTGGTATCCACAGTTGGACTCATCAAGGAGACAGTGAATGAAAGCCGCAGTGATGGAAAAGGCGGGCGCGCCGCTGGTCGTTCGCGATGTCGCTATTGCCGATCCCGGGCCGCACGAGGTGCTCGTGCGAACGGCGGCCGTGGGGCTGTGCCATAGCGACCTGCATATGCTCCAGGGCATCTACCCGCTGCCGCTGCCCGCCGTGCTTGGCCATGAGGTGTCGGGCGTGGTGGACGCGGTCGGGTCGCAGGTATCCGGGCTGAAGGCGGGTGACCACGTGGTCGGCTGTCTGTCGGTCTATTGCGGTCATTGCCAGTCTTGCGCGGCCGGCCATCAGGTGCTGTGTCAGAACCCCGACGTCAAGCAGCCGGCGGGGAAGGCCAACCGCCTGTGGCTGGCCGGCAATCCGCTGAGTCAGGTCTTCAACCTGTCGGGATTCGCCGAGCAGATACTCGTGCACGAGAATGCTCTGGTGAAGATCCGCGAGGATATGCCGCTCGACCGCGCGGCGCTGCTGGGCTGCGCTGTCATTACCGGCACCGGGGCCGTGTTCCACAGCGCCAGGGTCACGCCGGGCAGCAGTGTCGTGGTCGTCGGCTGCGGGGGCGTCGGGCTGTCCGCCGTCAATGGCGCGGTCATCGCGGGCGCGGCACGCATCATTGCGGTCGATATGCTGCCTGGCAAGCTGGAACTCGCGCGCAGCTTCGGGGCGACTGACGTCATCAATGCGAGCGAAGGCGACGCAGTGGCGCAGGTTCTCGCGTTGACGGGCGGCGGTGCCGATTTTGCGTTCGAGTGTATCGGGCTCAAGCAGACCGCCGAGCAGTGCTATGCGATGCTCGCGCCGGCCGGTACGGCCACCGTGATCGGGCTGTTCCGCCCCGACGCGAAGATCGAGCTGCCCGCTATCGATTTCCTGAAGGAAAAGCGTATCCAGGGCTCGCTGATGGGCTCGAACCGGTTGGCCCTCGATATCCCGCGGCTGGTCGAGCTGTACCTCCAGGGCAAGCTGCTGCTCGACGAACTGATCTCGCAGCGCATCTCGCTCGACGAGATCAACGAGGGCTTTATCGCGATGCAGGCGGGCAGCGTGGCGCGGTGCGTCGTGACGTTCCCGGGGGTGGGGGGGCTATAGGCTGATGGTCTGGGCGTCCGGCCTTGGCGGGGCGGGACGCTCTTTGCCGACCGCGCAAGGTCCTGACGATCGACATGCAGAACAAGCTTGCGATCCGGGAGGCGTCCACATAAGTGCCTCTCAAGCCTGTCCAACGTTTGGCAGCAATCGCGGCGAGATTGCCCGCTTTACGGCGTGCGTGCGCCCGAAGGGCTAACGCGCTACCGAAGTCGCCTTTGAATCAGTCGACTCTTCTGAGCATGACGCGAGTCATTGCAGGAGGCACTGGTGGCCGCGGGCCGTAGCGCCGATCAATATCCGCCGACGCAGGGGCCTGGCCACACGGGTCAGCGTGAATTGAACACGGGGTGGCGTGCGCACGCGGCGAGTACGATCCGCTCGGACTGCGCCAGGTAGTCGTGAAGTGCCGCGGCGGCTTCGTCCAGCTTTCCCGCCTCGAACAGCTGCAGGATGTGCCCATTCATGTCCACGTAAGGGGCATGGAGGAATTCGGGATCCTGCAGCATGCCGAAGGCCAGGCGCAGTTCGGCGAGCAGGCGCGAGAACATCTCGTTCAGCCGTTCGCTGTCGGCCAATTCCACGATGGCCATATGGAAGTCCATATTCGCCGTCCCGACTCCCACCCAGTCGCCGCGGTCGCGGCACTGCCCCGCCACTTCCACGGCATTGTGCAAGCGCTTTCCGGCAGGGTGGCGAGGATATGCCTGGCGCAGTGCCTGGCATTCGATCAGCCGGCGTACCCGGTAGATGTCGATGATGGCCGCAATGCTGGGGATGGCAACCGAGACGCCGCGGTTGGGCTCGTGCTTGAGCAGCCCCTCCTTGGTCAGCAGGCGGAAGATCTCGCGCAGCGTGTTGCGGGAGATCTGCAGGCTTTCACTCAGTGCCGCCTCCGACAAGCGCTGTCCGGGCGAGAACTCGCCGTGCACGATCTTCTGGCGAATGAGCTCCGCCACGCGCTCGGTCAGGTTCTTCGTGTCAGGACTGGATGTCATCGGGTGGGGTGGCTCGCGCTGGCTGATCCGCCAGACGCCTGGGTTCGAAACGTCGGGACGTTAGCGCACTTTGATGAGGCAAACGCCCCATGTTGATGAGCCAAATGCACCGATTAGATAACAAAACAAGCTAGCTTGTCTGGCTAGGTGTATACCACAACTGCCATTCCACAACGATTGTTCAACAATGTAGTCATGTTGGTTGAGTTAAATGTGGTGTTTACACCAACATGGCACGTGTTTTGCTGATCCGGGCCACATGACTGCGGAGCCGGCAGACCGCGCCGCAGGCTGATCCGGGCATCGTTGTGAAGGACTATGTGCGCGACGACGTCCTCCCTCTATCCGCTGTCTTCCTTGAAAGAGAACGCAACCATGTGGCTTAAGGAAACCAACCGAGAGGAGCGCAGAACGCTCTTTGCCGCGTTCGTCGGCTACGGTGTCGATGCATTCGACTACATGATCTACACGTTCATGATTCCGACCTTCATCCTGGTCTGGGGCATGACCAAGGCCGAGGCCGGCTACATTGCGACCGGGGCGCTCATCAGCTCGGCGATTGGTGGCTGGCTCGCCGGCATCCTGGCCGACAAGTACGGCCGGGTGCGGATTCTCCAGCTGACCGTGCTCTGGTTCAGCCTGTTCACGTTTCTCAGCGGCTTCACCCAGTCTGCCGACCAGCTGTTCGTCACGCGCATGCTGCAGGGCCTTGGGTTCGGTGGTGAGTGGTCCGTCGGCTCGGTCCTGATTGCGGAGATGGTCCGCGCCCGCCACCGCGGCAAAGCCGTCGGACTGGTGCAGAGCAGCTGGGCGGTGGGCTGGGGCATTTCCGCCATCGCATTCTGGGCGGTCTATGCACTGGTCGAACAGCAATACGCGTGGCGCGTGCTGTTCTGGCTGGGCGCGCTGCCGGCGTTGTTCATCCTCTATATCCGCCGCAACATCAGTGAGCCTGAGGTGTACCGCGAAACCAAGGCGAAGCTCGCGCGTACCGGGGAAAGCAACAGCTTCATGCTGATCTTCAAGCCCGGCGTGCTCGGTATCACGGTGATGGCGAGCCTGCTGGCAACCGGCATGCAAGGCGCCTACTACTCCGTGACGACCTGGCTGCCGACTTACCTCAAGATGGAGCGCAACCTCTCCGTGCTCAACACCAGCGGCTACCTGATGGTGCTGATCGCGGGGTCCTTCGCCGGCTACCTGACCAGTGCATGGCTTTCCGACCGCCTTGGCCGCCGCCGTTGCTTCATGCTCTTCGCGGTGAGCGCCGCGGTGCTCGTGACCTGCTATACGCAACTGCCTATCACCGATGCCGCCATGATGCTGCTGGGCTTCCCGCTCGGCTTCTTCCTGTCGGGCATTTTCTCCGGCATGGGAGCCTACCTTACTGAGCTGTTCCCCAGCCACATCCGCGGTTCCGGACAAGGCTTCTGCTACAACTTCGGGCGTGCTGTGGGCGCGGTGTTTCCCGCCATGATCGGCCACATGAGCAGTTCGATGCCATTGGGCACGGCTATCGGATATCTGGCCGCCGGCGCCTATTCGCTGGTCGTGATTGCCTGTCTGCTGTTGCCGGAAACCCAGGGGCGCGAACTGGGCAACGAGTCCGAGCCGGACAACCAGCTGGCCATGCCGGCCGGCGGCGGCCAAGTTGCTGAACGCTGAACCCGACACCGCCATTCGTCCCTTTGCCTGACTCACGGAACAAGGAAACCACGATGACAAAGAACGCGCTCGATGAGGTTCGCGCTGCCGCTGTCGCGGCGGCGCAGGCCGCTCGTGCTGCATACCGCGCCGGCAAGGTTCAGCCCACGGCAGGCGTGGCACCCGGCATGACGCAAGCCAACATGATCGCGCTGCCACGCGACTGGGCCTGGGACTTCCTTCTCTACGCCCAGCGCAACCCCAAGGCCTGTCCGGTGCTCGACGTCATCGAAGCCGGTGCGCACCACACCGTGCTGGCCGAAGGCGCCGACATCCGCACCGACATTCCGCTGTACCGGGTGTGGCGCGACGGCCGGCTGGCGGAGGAGGTCGCCGACGCAACGCCGCTGTGGCAGGAGCATCCCGATATGGTGACGTTCCTGATCGGCTGCAGCTTCACCTTCGAGACGCCGCTGCAGGAAGCAGGCATCGAGGTCCGCCACATCGCCGACGGGTCCAATGTGCCGATGTACCGCACCAATCGCCAGTGCCGTCCCGCAGGGCGCCTGCGCGGCGAACTCGTGGTCTCCATGCGGCCCATTCCCGCCAGCCGTGTTGCCGATGCCGCGATGATCTCCGGGCGCTTCCCGTCGGTGCACGGCGCTCCCGTCCACGTGGGCGATCCCGCGGCCTTGGGCATTGCCGACATCAACCGTCCCGATTTTGGCGATGCCGTGCGCATCGAAGCGGGTGAGATTCCCGTCTTCTGGGCATGCGGTGTCACGCCCCAGGCCGCCGTGATGGCCTCCGGTGTGCCGTTCGCCGTGACGCACGCGCCTGGCCATATGTTCATCACGGACGTGCCCGACAGCACCTACCACGTCTGATCGCGAGTGGAGTTTCAGTTGCGTTTCCTTCCTGTCTCCCTGAACGCGTTGCTGGTGGAGCTAGCCGACCTGGACCACACCCTGGCCCTGCTAGCTTCGCTGCAGCGCGATCCCCTGCCTGGCGTCGAGGAACTGATCCCCGCCGCGCGCACGATCCTCGTGCGCTTTCGTCCGGCGTCCGGTCGCCGGGCGCGACTGGTGCAGGCCATCGCGGCGCGCGACCTGTCCCAGCGCGCCCAGCGTGGCAGCACCCTGGTCGAAATCCCGGTGCGCTATGACGGCGAAGATCTGGCCGAGGTAGCGCAGCTGCTGGGCATCACGCCCGAGGAAGTCGTGCGCCGGCACACGGGCAGCGAATACACAGTGGCCTTCACCGGCTTTGCCCCGGGCTTTGCCTACCTCACGGGGGGCCACCCCAGTCTGGATGTGCCACGACGCGGCACGCCACGCACGCGCATTCCCGCCGGGGCGGTAGGTCTGGCCGGCACGTTCAGTGGCGTGTACCCGCAGGCCAGCCCTGGCGGCTGGCAGATCATCGGCGTGACGCCGGTGGCGATGTGGGACTTGGGCCGCGATCAACCCGCACTGCTGCAACCGGGCTACCGCGTGCGCTTTTTCGATATCGCCACGCTGGATGCCGCCTCGGAAACGGAGGTTCGGGTCGGAACATCGAAGAGCACCGTTGCAGCGCCCGCCGGCAGCCGCACCCGCGACACACTGGCCCCGGGCCAGACGGCGCTCCAGGTGAGGGCCACGGGTTTGCTCACCGTTTTCCAGGACCTGGGCCGCCACGGCCAGGCACGCCAGGGGGTGTCTGCCTCCGGCGCCATGGACCAGGCCGCGCTCAAGGCAGCCAACCGCCTGGTGGGCAATCCCAGCGACAGCGCGGCGCTCGAGACCGTTGGCGCTGGCCTGCAACTGCAAAGCCTCGGCGAGACCGTGGTTGCCGTGACCGGAGCCGACGCACCCCTGACCGTGCGCACGGCAGGCGGGCGCCAGTGGAGGGCGCCTGCGCACCAGGCCGTGGCCCTGGCCGATGGCGACGTACTTGACATCGGCCAGCCCGTGGCAGGCGCACGCTGTTACGTGGCTGCGCGCGGCGGCTTTGACGTGGCCCCCGTACTGGGAAGCTGCTCCACCGACACGCTGGCCAACGTGGGCCCCGCGCCGCTGGCGGTTGGGGCCGTGCTGGGCCTGCGTCCGGCCCCTGCCGGCGCGGTCGTCAGCGAACCTGCACTGCCCGCCAGCGACCTGCCCACCGTGGAGCAGGAGGTCGTGCTGGACGTGATCATGGGCCCGCGCACCGACTGGTTCACGTCGGCTGCCGTGGAGCGCCTGGCTGCGCAGCGCTGGCAGGTGACGCCCCAGACCAATCGCGTGGGCCTGCGCCTGGCTGGTGAAGTGCCGCTGGAGCGCGCCATCGGCGGCGAACTGCCCAGCGAAGGCACGGCACTTGGTGCCCTGCAGGTGCCCCCCAGCGGCCAGCCGGTGCTGTTCCTGGCCGACCACCCGCTCACCGGCGGCTACCCCGTGATCGCCACGGTGGCGCCCTATCACCTCGACCGCGCCGGTCAGATTCCGGTTGGCGCCTGGCTGCGCATCAACCCGATCCGCGCTTTTGAAGAACTCTCTCCGGCCGCCGCCTCGGGCGAGGCTGGCACCCTCTGAGGCCCCGATGAAAAAAGTCCTGATTGCCAACCGTGGTGAGATCGCCGTCCGCATCATCCGCGCCTGCGCCGATTACGGGGTGCAGTCCGTTGCCGTCTATGCCAATGCCGACATCGATGCCTTGCATGCCCGCATGGCCGACGAGGCCTACGGGCTGGACGGCGACCGCCCGGCCGATACCTACCTGAACATCCCCAGGCTGCTGGACATTGCCCGCAGGAGCGGTGCCGATGCCGTGCATCCCGGCTATGGCTTCCTGTCCGAGAGCGAGGCCTTTGCCCGGGCCGTGATCGACGCCGGCCTGAGCTGGATCGGCCCGTCTCCCGCCACCATTGCCAAGCTGGGCGACAAGGTTGCAGCCCGCAAGATCGCGCTGGAGGTGGGCGCCCCGCTGGTGGCCGGCACGCCCGACCCCGTCAGGGACGCGGGCGAGGTCCTGGCCTTTGCCGAGGAGCACGGCCTGCCCATCATCATCAAGGCCGCGTTCGGCGGCGGCGGCCGGGGCATGAAGATCGCCTGGCGCATGGACGAGGTCGAGGAGCTCTACCACTCGGCCGTGCGCGAAGCCGTCATGGCGTTCGGCCGGGGCGAGTGCTTCGTCGAACAGTTCCTCGACAAGCCCCGCCACATTGAGGCCCAGGTGCTGGCCGACACCCATGGCACCGTGGTGGTGCTGGGCACGCGCGACTGCTCGCTGCAGCGCCGCAACCAGAAGCTGGTGGAAGAAGCGCCCGCGCCGTTCCTGACCGACGCGCAGCGCGAGCGCATCCATACGGCCGCGCGCGATATATGCGCTGCCGCCGGATACACCAGCGCGGGTACCGTGGAATTCCTGCTCAGCGCCGGCGGTGCGATCTCCTTCCTCGAGGTCAACACCCGCCTGCAGGTCGAGCATCCCGTGACTGAGCAAACCACTGGCGTGGACCTCGTGGTCGAGCAGTTGCGCGTGGCCGACGGCCTGCCGCTTTCCGTCACCGCTACGCCCGTGCCACTGGGCCATTCCTTCGAGTTCCGCATCAACGCGGAAGACGTGGGCCGTGGCTTCCTGCCCACGCCCGGCCTGGTGCAGGGCTTCGAGGCACCCTCGGGCCCCGGCGTGCGCGTGGATGCGGGCGTCCAGTCGGGCTCCGTGGTGCCCGGTACGTTCGATTCGCTGATGGCCAAGCTCATCGTGACCGGTACCACACGCGAACAGGCCCTGGCCCGCGCCCGCCGCGCGTTGCGCGAGTTCCGCATTGAAGGGGTGGCCTCGGTGCTGCCTTTCCACCGCGCCGTCATCGACCATCCCGACTTCATCGGCGCGGATGGCTTCAACGTGCACACCCGCTGGATCGAATCCGACTTCGCCGAGCCCCTGGCGGCCGCCGTGCGCGCCGAGCCCCAGCCTGACAGCAGCTTGCTTCGCACGGCCATCGAGATCGACGGTCGCCGCGTGGTGCTTGGCCTGCCGGCTCAACTGCTGGGCGGACTCTCCAACGTGCAGGCGGCTAGCCCTGTCACGCCCGAGGCCGTGACAACCGATGCCAGAGACGTGCCGGCCCCTGTCGCGGGAACGGTGCATGCCTGGAAAGTGGCCGAGGGCGATGAAGTCGAGGAAGGGGAGCTGATCGCTGTGATGGAGGCCATGAAGATGGAGATGCAAGTTCACGCGCATCGGGCCGGCCGCATCGCGCTGCGCACCGCCGCGGGCGTTTTCGTGGCCGCGGGGCTGCCGATCGCGACCATTGATTGAGCATGCCGTTTAGCATGCCAGGCTAGCCGGGTTTGCTAGCCCATTCAATCCGGTCCAGAACTTACCCGCCAGCTCTCGATTGAGGCCGTTGGCGCTATCTCTCGATGGATGCACAAGTTGCGAGGCTTTAGAACCCATTTCAGAATGAGGAAGGGGCGCGAAGGCTGCTGCCGGGCCGCAGGGTTAGGCGTGGCCGACGCCGCGTGGTCGTTCCACGCAAGGAGGCCGCAACGACGCCATGCGGCCCGGCAGCAGCCTTCCCTTTGGGTTCAATCCAGGCGCGGCGCATGCGTCGTTGCGGGCCTTGACCTTGGAATGACCAAGGCCGGCGGCCCGCGCCTAGCCTGCGCCGCGCCTGGATTGAACGCGTCCCCTTCCTCATTCTGAAATGGGTTCTTGGTGAACAGCACGCTGCTTTGGGAGATAATCCGGTAAGACGCTTGGGACGGATCTGATGCGCTTTGACCTGGTCGACCTGAAATTATTCACCCACATCGCTGAAGCCCAGAGCCTGACCGGCGGTGCCCAACGCTCACACCTGTCGCTGGCCGCTGCCAGCACTCGTATCAAGAACCTGGAGGAGCACGTCGGCGTCAAGCTGCTGAGCCGAAGTAGCCAGGGCGTGAAGGTGACCGGAGCAGGGGAGACGCTGCTGGCTCACGCACGCCGCGTCATCCGCCAGCTGGAGCAGTTGAGCGGCGATCTCCAGGAATACGCGTCCGGCATACGGGGCCATGTGCGTGTCTTCGCCAACACAACGGCGATGAGCGAGTTCCTGCCAGCGGTGCTGCGCACTTATCTCGTCAACCATCCTGACGTGACCATCGACATGCAGGAACGCCTGAGCCCGGACATCGTGCGGGCGGTGCAGGAGGGCATGGTGGACATCGGGATCGTTGCCGGGAATGTGCGTACCGAAGGGCTCGAAGTCATGCCATACCGGCGCGACCGCCTGGTGCTGGCCACCGCGCTGAGCCATCCTCTGGCTGAGGGCGGCAGCGTGAGTTTCATCGATACGCTGGACTACGAATTCATCGGCCTGCCGGAGGCGAGCGCGATTCACAACTTCCTCAGCCGGGCCGCTGCGGACTTGCAACGGGAGCTGCGCTGGCGTGTCCAGGTCAGCAACTTCGAGACTGCCTGCCGCATGATCGAGGCCAATGTCGGCATTGGCGTGCTGCCGGAAAGTACCGCCGCACGCCATGCGGACACGATGGCGCTGCGGATCGTCCAGCTCAACGATGAGTGGGCCGAGCGCAAGCTGCAGATATGCGTCGCCGACCCGGAAGCCTTGCCGCTGTTTGCGCGCAAGCTGGTCGATCTTCTGGTCGAGGACGGACTTGGTCGCCAGGACTGAGGCCCCCCCGCACACTGTTCCCGCTACGTCTTGTCCGCGACCCTCTGCTTGAGCTGGTGCTTGAGCAGCTTGCCGCTGGCGGTGGTGGGAATCGTGCCCACGCGCAGGATCTTCTCCGGGCGCTTGTAGGGTGACAGTCGGTCGGCCAGGTATTCCTGCAGTGCCACCGCATCGAACTTTTCGCCGTCCTTGATTTCGACGAAGGCGATCACCTCCTCGTTGCCGTCCGCAGCGGGCTGTCCGACCACAGCCGAGAGACGCACCGACGGATGCGTGTTGATCACGGATTCGACCTCGATCGGATAGACGTTGAAACCTGAGCGGATGATCAGGTCCTTGGTGCGGCCCACGATGAACAGTGCGCCATCGGGCCCGAGCCGGCCGATGTCGCCGGTGTTGAGCCAGCCGTCGGGGCGCAGCGCTTCGGCGGTCAGCTCCGGCGCGCGATAGTAGCCGCGCATGACACCCGGCCCCCTTACCCATAGCTCGCCCGGTTCGCCTGCCGGCACCGGTTTGCCGTCCGGCCCCACCACCCGCAGCTCGGCACCTTCGACGATCTCGCCCGCGGAGCAGTCGCTGCGGGGCCGGTCCATGCGGGTCACGAACAGCGAGCCCGCATACTCGGTCATGCCGTAGCCATGGTGCAGCGGTTGGCCGAACATCGCCTCGACCTCCTGCTTGAGCGTCGGGTCGAGCGGCCCGCCGCCGGTATAGAGGTAGCGTAGCCGCGCGGACGGTGCCAGCGGCGCGCCGCTCGCCCGCACGTGCGCGAGGATGCGGCTGAACATGGTCGGCACGCCCTGCAGCAGGGTAATCGCCCCCTGGCGGATCGCTGCGGTGACATCGGCAGCGTTGAAGCGCGCGCTCAGGTACAGGCTGGCGCCGGCCTGGAAGGTCGACAACAGCAGCGTGCCCAGGCCGAACACATGCGACATCGGCATGACCGCGTAGGCGCAGTCCTCGGCCTGCATGCGGCGGGATTCCACCGTGACGCGTGCGAAATGCAGCAAGCCGCGGTGCGTGACCATCACACCCTTCGGATGCCCTGTGGTGCCCGAGGTATAGATCAAGGCGGCCACCTCGTGTGCCAGCGCTTCGGGCTCGCGCTCGCTAGTCTCATCGATGGCGCTGGCCATCAGCGGGCCCAGGCCGGCCGGCGCGGCTTCCCGGGCACGGTAGCGAACGCCGTGCCGCAGGGCGTCCGGCGATGCGGCGTGGGAGAACAGCATCAGCCGCGGATGGCAGTGAGCACGAATCTCCTCGACCTCGCGCGCCGACAGCCGGGCGTTGACCACCACCGGCCAGGCGCCCAGTTCCGACAGC
>JACXTT010000900.1_pt1 | contig 50734 bp, 38 predicted proteins | sample 9270951 | NCBI WGS metagenome assembly JACXTT01 (sample SAMN15532306, study PRJNA645909) | rock metagenome | isolation source: weathered quartz diorite | place: Puerto Rico | collected 2017-06-21
GGGTTTTGCCGGTTTGGACGTCGGCGTGCCCACCGATCACCTGATTGAAGTCCAGTTCTGCGACCGAATGCAACGTGCGCGACCATTCCGCCGGATAGCCATCGCCGATCCAGGGCTGGAAGCCGTGCAGCATGTCGCCGGTGGAAATGACCTTCTTCTGCGGGCAGAAGACCGCGATGTCACCAGCCGTATGCGCCCGGCCGCGGAACGTGAGATGCAGGTCGTGCATTTTGTCGTGCAGTACGAGATCGCGCCCGACCGTGATGTTGGGGATCTCCGGCGTGTAGCTCTTCATTTCTGCCAGATACGCCTGCGCTTCTTTGATCTGGTCCTGGTAGAACTTCTTGTCCTCGGCCTTGGCCGCTTTGCCGGCCTTGTTCTTGTAGTCCTCAATCGCGGCGGAGGTTTCGTCGAGCGATCCCTTCAAGCGCATCACGGCCTGCTCGGAAAGCATCTTGTAGGTGCCTTCGCTCGAAATGATGTTGACGTTCGGAAACAGCTTGCGGTAAGCCGCGCCGCCTTGCGTGTGATCCCAGTGGAAATGGGAGTTCACGATGTATTTGACGGGCTTGGGACTGACTTCCTTCTTGATCTGCGACACCAGCGAGAAGACCGCGGAGGGCTTCGAGTGGGTGTCGACGACCAGCAAACCGTCGGTCATCTCAAAGATCGCGGCGTTGCAATTGATGAGCGCGGTCGGCTGGCCGATCGCCGCGTAAATGCCTTCGGCGAGTTTCTTGATCTGGAACAGCTTGGGCAGGCCGGGATTGGCCTGGGCGCGCGCCTGCGCGGCGCGAAAAATCGATTGCTCGAGTAGGGCTGCGCCTGTCCAATAGGCTCCGAGAGTTTTGCGGAGGAATCCACGGCGGTGTTGCTGGATCATGGACTCCGATTTTATGACGAATTACCAGCCGAGCGCTACATTGACGAAGGTTCGCACGCCGAACCCTGTCGCGCCCTTGGCGATGAAAGGCTTCTGGTCATCGAGATAAGCGGTGAGCGCAATGTCGAGGTGCACCCACGGCGTCTCTTCCACCCAGTCTTTGAGGAATACTGCCGCAGTGCAGGCGCCGCCCGCACGTCCGCCGATGTTCGCGATGTCGGCATAGGCGCTCTTGAGTTGCTCGCGGTAATCGTCGTCCGTGGGCATGTGCCAGAGGTTCTCGCCGGCCTTCTTCGAGGCGGCCATGACCTTCTGCAGGAACTCTGGATTGTTGGTGAACGCGCCCGCGTGCAGAGTTCCGAGCGCGACGCCGATGGCGCCGGTTAGCGTCGCCGCGTCGATCAAATGCGTGCAGCCCTGTTGCTTGGCGTAGGTGATGGCGTCCACCAGAATGAGGCGGCCTTCGGCATCGGTATTGAGAACTTCGATGGTCTTGCCGGCCAGCGATTTGACGATGTCGCCGGGGCGCTGTGCGCGGCTGCCCGGCATGTTTTCGACGGTAGGGATAAACGCGGTAACCGGGATTGCGGGCTTCAATTGCGCAATGGCCCGCATGGCGCCGAGCATGGCGCCGCCGCCGGCCATGTCGTTCTTCATCTTTTCCATGCCATCGGCGGGCTTGATCGAAATGCCGCCGGTGTCGAAGGTGACGCCTTTGCCGATGAGGGCGAGATGGTCGGCGCTCGATAACGGGGTGGCTGGCTTATAGCGAATGACCATCAGGAAGGGCGGTTCCGCGCTGCCGATCGCCACGCCGAGCAGCGAGCCCATGCCGAGCTGGGTCATGCGGTCCTGATCGAGGACGTCCACCTCGAGGCCGAACTCTTCGGCCATCGCCTTGCCGCGGCGCACGAGTTCCCGCGGAGGCAGAATGTTGCCGGGTTCATTGATAATGTCGCGGGCGAAGTTCTGGCTTTCGCCGATGATGCGGCCGCGCTCGACATCGGCGGCAATTCCGGCTGTGTCGCCTTCGACAACGAGCGTCACGCCGGTGAGCTTGTTTTCACGGCGGTTCGTACTCTTGTGGCAATCCTGCTCCCAGGTGGCGGCGATGGCGCCTTCGGTGACGCCCGAAGCCATGCCGGTTTGCGAAGCATCGAGCGCAATCGCGACTGTGGCCGCGTAGGTCTTGCACTGCCGGATGATGGCGGCCGCTGCCTTGCGGGCTTCCGCGGCGCCAAAGGAGCCTGCCTTGCCGCAACCGATCAACGCGATTCTCTGGGCCTTGAAACCGGTGGGACGATGCAGGATGGCGATATCGAACAGTTTGCCGGCGAACTCACCTGCTGTGTAGACGTCCTCGACCCAGCCGCCGGTGAGTCCGTTGATGCGGGCGGGCAGTCCGGCGAGCGGATCCGTTCCCTGCTTTTCAAAGGCGAAGACTGCGAGTACGTCGCATTCGGTCTGCTCCAGGGCAGCCGTTAGAATCCTAATGTCCATGAATGTCCTTATTTTGAAAGGCGAGGGAGTGTGATGCCGTTACTCGCGCCCTCTTCGTCCGATTGCCGCTTTGGCTTCGTTGTCCGCCTCGCGCGCCCGTTCCGAGTCTCGCTTATCGTGGAACTTCTTGCCCTTGGCGACCGCGAACTCGCACTTGATTTTGCCGTTTCGGATGTAGATCTTGGTGGGGATGAGGGAGAGCCCTTTTTCCCGCGTCACACCGAGCAGCTTGTCGATCTCTTTGCGATGCAGAAGCAGCTTGCGTTTGCGCACCGGAACGTGGTTTTCGCGGTTGCCGTGCGAGTATTCGCTGATGTGCGCATTGACCAGCCACGCCTCGCTGCCGCTGATGTCCGCGTACGCGTCTTTGAGCTGGATTTTGCCAGTCTTGGCGGCCTTGACTTCGGTTCCGGTCAACACAATGCCAGCCTCATACTTATCCATGAGGAAGTAGTTGTGTCCCGCTTGCCGGTTGTCGCTGAGCACTTTGAATGCTCCGTCGGGGTTGGAAGCCATGCCTCCTTCTATCTTAAACTAGGGCCCGGCGCGTCCTCTAGATTTCGAGCAAACCCTCTGCAAGGTAAGCCAGTTCCTTCTCCGGACGTTTCTTGCGCCGCGCGAATCCGGGGAAGCCGCCGCACCGGAACGCCTTGCGCAGGTACTCGACGAAATGCAAATTATTGCCGTCCAGAAACACGCCGTCGGCGGCGGGGTTCGGAACTTGCATGCCGTACGGGTCACCCCCGCTGGTATTGGCCTTGTGGTCGGCATCGGGAGCCAGAATCAGATCGCCCTCTGCGAACTCACCGTCCCATTCATCGAAGCAGGGTTGCACCACCAGGGGGTCGGCATATGCGATGGAATTCCCGCCGTCGCCGCCTGCATCGGGCGCCGGGATCTGGCCCACGACCTCGATGTTCGCGCGGTTGGCCGCGGCGAGAAATGGAGCCATCATTGGTTTCAAGGTGGGATCGTTCGCGCCGGCAAAGTACATGCGCGTCGGTTGATCTACGGTCCCTTCGCGCACGCCGAGCACGGGGTGCGAACCGATGAACGATACCGATCCGACCTCTTCGCACCACGCCCGCAACGACAGGGGGAGCGGACCCGAAATCTCCTTCTCGAACCGGTCGAGCCGGCGTGCGGCATCCTTGGCCGGGCGCGTCCAGATATCCGGGTGGTTGAGCGGATCCGTCACAGGCTTCGGAGGCGGCGGGGCTTCGCGCTGTTTCATCCGCCCCGTGAGTCTTTCCATCATCGACAGCAGATTCCCAATGTGCGGATTGGCTGCGGCGGCGCCTGGCTGCTGGGAGAAGGCGCCCATCACGCCATCGGCGAACTGCAGCGCCTGATTGCCTTTCGAATGGGACTCGAACCGGTCCATCTCAGAGGTTTGAAACTGGTAACCGAGTTGGTGCAGCCGGCCGATCAGCGTCTCCACATTCTGCCGCGCCCGACGCATCGTTTCGCGAGCGACTACCCTCGCGTCTTCGAAATGTTCGGGTTGGCGGACAGCGCCGCCAAGTTGAACGAGTTCGCGCCAAACCTCCTCGCGGCGGCCATCCTGATACTGCTGCAGAAACGAAGGCATGACGCTCTCCAAATCGGCTCAAACGGGTCTGGACATTAGTCGATTTTAGCGCCCGCCGCTAGAGATTGCTCATACCGCCATCGATCACCAGTTCGCTGCCGACGGTAAACGCCGATTCGTTCGAAGCCAGAAAGACGATGGCGGACGCGACTTCACTGGGTTTGCCGAAACGCTTGGAGGGGATCTGTCCGAGCAGGTAGTCTGACATCGCCTTCATTTGCGATTCGGGCAGGCCGAGCTTGTTGTAAAGCGGAGTCTCAATCGGGCCCGGGCTCACGGCGTTGACGCGAATTCCCCGCGACGCCAGGTCGCCGGACAAAGTGCGGGCGAGCGAGATCAGACCGGCTTTGGTTGCTGCATAGACCGTCGTGCCGGGCATGCCGATGCGGGCGTTGATCGAGCCATTGAGCACGATCGACGCGGGGTTGGCGAACAAAGGCAGAAGTTCCTGCACCAGAAAGAACGGCCCTTTCAGATTCACGGAGAACGAACGGTCGAATGCCGCTTCGTCCCACTGGCCGATTGGCCTTGTTTCGACGATACCGGCATTGATTACGAGCACGTCGAGCCGTTCGAACGCCTGTCCGATTTTCGCAGCCAGGGCCTTTTGCGCCGCCAGATCGCCGGCGTCGGAGGCCACGGCAAGCACGCTGGATCCCAGTTCTTTTTGCGCTGCCGCCAGGTTTGCCGGATTGGAACCCGTGATCGCAACCCGCGCGCCTTCCTGCAGAAACTGGCGGGCTGTTTCGAGACCGATGCCGGTGGTCCCGCCTGTGATCAAGGCGCGAAGTCCCTCGAGTCTGTTCATGAAATTGTTTCTTCCTTCTGTGCGATCAGGCTGCGGGAATGCTCGCGGCGGCGCCTCGGCTCGGTGCGAAACCGAGGGTATTCCGGGTGATGCCGTGTTTTCGCATTCTAGCAATGAGGGTGGTGCGGGGGAGGCCGAGTTGCGCGGCTGCGCCGCCATTGCCTCCAATGACCCAATTCGTCCGCCGCAGCGCCTCGGTGATCGACGCGCGTTCGAGTTCGGCGAGAGTCCGGTGGGGAACCGATGACAGCGACGGCATCCATCGTTTGAGTTCGATGATAGGCGCGTGCAGCACGGGCCCCACGGTCAAAAGCACCGAGCGCTCGACAAAGTTCTCGAGTTCGCGGATATTGCCCGGCCAGTCGTAACGCTGCAGCAAGTCAATCAATTCCGCGGGAACGTGCTCAATCCGCTTGTTCAACCGCGCGGCGAACTTATGCACGAAATGGCCGATCAGAATGGGAATGTCCTGAACCCGGTCCCGCAGGGGCGGGAGTGAAATCGGAAACACATTCAAGCGATAAAACAGGTCGGCGCGATAACGGCGTTCGTGCACCATTTGGGCGAGGTCCTGGTGGGTCGCCGCAACGATGCGAACGTCCACCCGGATCGTGCGGCTGCTGCCGAGGCGTTCAAATTCGTTTTCCTGCAAAACACGGAGCAGCTTGGGCTGGAGTTCGAGCGGCAGATCTCCGATTTCGTCCAGGAAGAGCGTGCCCTTGTGAGCCAGTTGGAACCGGCCCGTGGTTTGGGTCAATGCGCCGGTGAAAGCGCCGCGGTCATGGCCGAACAGTTCGCTTTCGAGTAGTCCCGCGGGAATCGCGGCGCAATTGAGCTTGACGAACGGGCCATCTCGGCGCGGGCTGTTCTCATGCACGGCGCGCGCAAATAGTTCCTTGCCAGTGCCGGTCTCGCCCTGAATGAGGACGGAACAACCGGCAGGCGCAACAATTTCCACTTGGCGGCACGCGGCCCGGAATCCGGGGCTCACACCGGCTAGTTCTCTGTGACCTATAGCGGCCATGTTTTCATTTCCTCCCCTGTTCAACGGTCATTTCAAGCAACTTCGACCACAAGCTTTCCCCGCCCCGCGCGCGGAATGCTTCCAGCGAAGGCGTCGCGGGCGCCAGAGAGCGGAATCACGGAATCGACGGCAGTCCGCAGGCGGCCGGTCTCGAAAAGCTCAGCAATTCCGAAGAGTTGCTTCTGATTGGGCTCGACGATAAAGAACGCCTCTTTCGTCCGGGAATCGGTGTCTGCGTCCACGTCAGAAACGATGGTGACCAGGCGTCCGGCGGCGGGTTTCAGAACGCTCCAGGATCTTGCGAGAATGTCTCCGCCCACGGTGTCGAAAACCACGTCGACCGGGCGAAGCAACTGCCGTTCAAACGGCCCTGCCTCGCGATCGATCACCTGATCCGCGCCAAGCGACGTGACGAAGTCGAGGTTGCGCGCGGATGCCGTGGCGACCACGCGCGCGCCGTGTAGCTTGGCCAATTGCACGGCATAGGCCCCGACGGCGCCGGATCCGCCTTGTATCAGCAGGGTCTCCCCGGCCTGGAGCTTTGCCCGTTCGAACAATCCCTGCCAGGCCGTCAGTGCACTGATCGGCGCGGAGGCCGCCTCGGCGTGGCTCAGACACGCAGGCTTGGGAGCGAGAAAGGCGAAGGGCGCGACGCAGTAATCGGCCATGGCGCCGTCGTCGTACCAGTCGTTCATGCCAAACACGTCGCGGCCAAGTTCAAGACTGCCGACGTCGGCGCCGATTCCAGCGACCACGCCGGAGAACTCATGCCCAGGCACGGCGCCCGTGCGCGCTTCGCCGGAACGATTGTGCGACGTCGGATACCATTGCAATTCGGTTGGCATCACGGCAGCCGCGTGGACACGGATCAGCAGCTCCATCGGACCGGGTTGCGGAAGCGGCGCGTCGGACTGCGACAGCGCCGGCCCATAGTTGGAATCGAGTAAACGAATGGTTCTCATGGTTTTCCCTTTGCGCTTCAATGAGCGGCCGCGCGGCGCCTGCGGCCGCTGATCAAATAAGTATCGGCGCGAGGTTCGAGCAGAGGATCGCCGGATGGTTCGATGCCATCCACGCGGGGAATCGGATCGAAGATGATGCGGCGCTGCTGTTCCTCGTTGGCTGGAACGATGGTTTGAATCTCGATCTCGCCGAACTCGACTACAGACCGTTCGGCGGGCCAGTGGACCGTGGAGTCGTCGACCACGTCTCCGTCTCCGGCCAGTTGCACCTGGATCTTCATGTGGAACGGGCCCCGGGTCAAGCGCGCGGTGATTTCGTCGAAGAGAAAGTTTGCAGGCTTAGCCGCCGCGGCGCCGGCGCTCAGGAATTCGGATCCTTCGGCTGGTTGGATGCGATAGCGTCCGAAGCGGCTCACCTCGCGATGGTTGATGAATTTGTAGGCGTTGACTGCATAAAACACTTCCCTGGCGAAGCTGGTGGGTATTGGCTTTGCCGCCATCGCGAACTCCTGCGCCGCCGGATGCGTGGCTAGAAAGGCTTCGACCGGCGTGGGCTTCGTAGTAGCTGCCGCGCTCGCGTGGATCGCTTTCAGAAATTCGAGGAACTCAGTGGCGGTGCGGACCGGAAAGCCATCTACCGAGTGCCCGATGATGTCGGTGTGGACATGTTCGCCAAGGTGGAACCGAATGGCGATGCCACGCGGGCTCGCTTCAGAGTGATTGTCCGGAATGTCCGGGATGCCTGCAAAGTTGGAGAAGCGCACAGACACCGGCGTTGCAGGACCCTGCAGGTGCGGAGCGCGAGAAAACTGTTTCGCAACCGGCGAAGGCGTAAACATGCCGGCCAGGAGAATGCCTTTGGCGTGGGCCGGCCGATAACCTGGATGGAGCCCAGAGAGATCGTCGAGCGCCTGGATCACGTCCTTGCCGAGAGTGTCTGAGGAGGAAGCGGAATTCATAGGCGTGGATGAGGGTCCTTTCTCCCTCGTTGACGAAGGGCCTGGGGCCGTCTCGCAACAAATCCACTTTGCGCCATTGGGAGCGATTTAGCATCACGGTATTGGGTGCTTTGTGGTTACCCCGCCCGCCGTAGCAACCAGTCCCCCAATAGAGGTAGGACGCAGCGCCAGAATCGAGTGTCCGGCTGCGGACTTGCGACTCGCGCAGAGTTCCGTTCCAGAGTGACGAATCTGCACGGTGCGGGCGCACCTCAGTCCGGCGGATTTGGCGCCTGGCGTGCAGCGGCCAACGGGGCGAGGAGCCCAAACTAGCATTCCATGACGAATCGAACCGTTTCATTGCACCAGTCGAATTCCGCACAATGGGCCGTAGTTCTAGCGGGCGGAGACGGCACGCGTCTGCAAGCGTTGACGCGGGTCATTTCAGGCGAACCACGTCCCAAACAATTCTGCTCTTTCTTCGATGGCAAGAGCCTGCTCACCCATACACGGGAACGGATCGCACCGCTCTTTGCCGAACGGCGGACCATATTCGCCCTGGCTCGAGCGCACGAGCCATTTCATCGCGAGGAACTGGCGGAGGTCGAACCGCGTCGCCGGATCGTGCAACCCGCAAATCGCGGCACCGCGGTCGCGATGGCCCGCTGCCTGCAGCCGATTGCACTCGAGGATCCAGGCGGGTGGTGGCGTTTCTCCCCTCCGACCATCACTACGCCGACTGCGCAGCGTTTCGCTCGACGATCCGGGCGGCGCTACGCCTCGCCAGCGAACAGCCCGATCGGGTTTTGATTGTCGGCGCCGCGGCGGAGGCGCCAGAAGTGGAATACGGCTGGATCGAACCAGGGCAAGCGATAGAGGGTTCCGCGGTCCGCCGCGTGTCGCGCTGCGTGGAAAAGCCCAACCTGGCCCAAGCGCGCCTGCTGCAGGCGAAAGGCTGCCTTTGGAATACATTCGTGACTGTGGGACAGGCGGGCGCGTTTCGGAAGCTGATGATGGAGGCCGCGCCGCAGCTCGCGCGAGTGCTGAAGGCCGCGGCCGGCGATTGCGTGCAAAAGCTATACGACGAAATTGGCTCCGTCGATTTTTCGCGCGATGTCCTGACTCGCTGGCCGGAACGGCTGCTCGTACTCCGCGACGCGGCCTCCGGTTGGACCGATCTCGGAAGCCCGAGACGCATCGTGGATGTGTTGACGCGCCATGACCTGCGGCCGTCGTGGTTGAGGTTCCGAAGGGAGGAACCTCATTAAGCTTCTGGCCGGCCGGGAGGCCGAACCATTATCGTTGCGGGCTCTGCTTTCTCTCCATCCCGGCGACGTCCCAACCGCCGCCGGGTTTCTTGCGAAGGATTACCTCCATGGCGCCGGAAGCCGCTGCGCCGCCGCCATTCGGGGCGCGGATGATATGGGCAGCCACGAACGCGCCCTCCGGCAGAGTGGAAAATGCCGTAGGGATGGTTCGATCTCCAGGCGCCCAGCCTTCGAAGGACTGCGTCCGGTTTTCAAAGCCGCTCCAAAGCACGGACACCTGCCCCGCATCGTCGCCGGGGGTGTCGAATTCGAGACGGCCTTCCGTCACGCGGAACCGGTCCGCCGCCCAGCGTTCCCGAAGAAACGCAACGATGATCCGGTCTCTACGCTCCATCAGGGTCTTGGCGATGTAATCGGCAGCGCGAGTATCCGAATACCCGCCGGTCTGAACTACGGCGCGGATCGCGGCGTCCGAAAATCGCGCGATCTGTTTGGCTGCCCAGTAGGCATCCTGTTCATCGATGCGCATGAAGGCAGGGTTGGGATACGCGGACAACCATTCCCGCGGCTGAAAGCTGGCCGCTTCGAAGCGTCCCACACCCTTGATGGAAGGCGTGCGGGTGCGTTGCCATTGCGGACTGCGAAGCCCCAGCGTCACGATTTGCAGCGCTGCATCCGCCGGATCGACGTCGAAGACGTGGCCGCGCGACGCCATCTTGGACGCGATGCTGTCGCTGCCGAGGATGGCGCCAAAATCGATGAGATGGTGTTTGATGAACTGACGGCCATCTTCCTTCACGATCGCGTCCAGCGTGTTGATGGCTCGCGTGTCGGTGTGGTTGAGCCATGCGGCGAACAGCGCCAGGCCCCGCAGTTCGCGGCGGTCTTCATGAGGCACGATGTCGTTTGGATCGTCGGTTCTCGAGCCCTGGTAACGGAAGGGGCCGATGATTTTGCCATCGATGATGCGGCTTGCCATCGCACGCCAGACGCCGTTCGAATCGAGTGGCTGGTCTCGCAGGAGGTCGCGAACCCGTCGCATGGTCAGCGGCCTTTTTCTTCCTGAATTGTCGCGATAGGTAGCGTCGCTTGCAACTTGCAGACGATCCGGCGCGAAGCGGACGATGTAGTTCTCGGGCGTGTTGTAGCCGAGCGCAAAGAAGAACTTGCTGCCGATCACGTCAGCGGATGCAGCGAGCTCAGGCAGGGTTGGGGGATCGAACTTCAAGAGGTAGCGGCGCTGTTGCGCGTCTTCGATGGTGAACCCGGGAGTAACCCCATCGGACTTCGCTGCGACAACCCTCCAGACGCCTTCCGCCGGTGGCGTTTGGTTGCCGGGCCCCCGGGCCAGTTCTTCGTTGGTCATGGGGTGCAGCCAATGCCGGTTCGTGTACCAGTTGCTGTCCGGAACCTCGCCCAGGGTATTGATGTTGCGGGCGGGCCAGCGATCGCCTGCGCGCAGTTCCTTCTTCACCACGCCGGGTGTGTGAAAGGTGTGATACGCGAAATCGAAGGCGTCGTCGATCGACCGGAACCGTGCATCCGCGACCGGACGAGGCGCCGGTTCGACCCACATCGGATCGTCCGCGCGGAACTTGATCTTCGACGGCGCGATGGGGGCGCCATTATTGTCCGCGGCAAACGCAAGCAGCGATCCCGCCAGACCGATGACCATCAGAATGCGTTGTTGAAACGGAACCATACCTGTACCCCTTCCCGGCTGACGCCCACATCCAGACGCGCGGCGAGGTTCTGCCGCATTTTGAAACGAAGCCCCGCGCCAAAACTGCTTTCGAGGCCGTGAAAATTCAGTTGTTCCCATTTGTTGAAAACCTTTCCTCCATCGGCGAAAGCCGCCACATCGAGACCGGCGCTGGCCTGCCAGCGGTACTCGAGATTGAAGACGACCGAGTTGTCGCCATAGAAACGGTAGGGCCGGAAGCCACGCAGATCGTCGGGTCCGCCGAGAGTGGGCTGCAAGTAGAACGGCAATTGCTGCCCGGCGCGAATGTCCGTCAGAGTGGAATGCGCGTGCAGCGCGATCACGTGGGTGTCGTTCCAAAAGGGCTGGTAGTGCGTGCCGTCCAGATCGAACCTGCTGTGTGAGTAGGCGCCGAAGTCGCGGTCGGAGTTGCGGACGAATTCCGCGCGGTACTGCCCGCCGCCGGTGCTCTCTGATCCTCCTCGACGCCAGTCGTAGTTGGCAAAGGCGCCCGAACGCCAGAAGGAACCCTGGCGATCGATGCCCGGCGTCACGGACGGAGTAAATTGGCTGTCCGTCGAGATGTAGGTAGAGGTGTCGCCGCGGCCGATATTGGCGGAATAGAAGCCTCCGAGAATGCCCAGGCGAAGCCTGGCGAGCGGACGTATGCCGGTTCTTATTTCTCCGAGCGTGTCTTCGAGACGATACGCGCTGCGGCCTTCCTTGCGCGAGCCGCTGCCGGGACCGTAGTATGGCTGCTGATTGAGATTCCGAAAAGCCGCGCGTGTTTCGACGAAGACTCGGCCATTCGCGAGATTCGGCATCCGCAGGAAACCGGACGCCGCGTAGGCGCCCTTGGTAGAGGCGCGAAAGCCGGCCCCAAAGTCCAGCATGCCGTCGAACAAGCCGTGCTGGCGGTATTGCGGTCCGCCTGCAAAGCCGGCGCCGGGCACGAGACCGCCCATACCCATACTGAAACCGTCGGCGCCGCCAAGAAGGTCGCGCAGCAGGCGGCTCTTTTCCCAACGCACCACGTTGCGTTCCGCGCGGCTGGGCATTTCCGGCGCGAGGTTTGCCGCCTTGCGGTCGCGTTCGGCCTCAATTTCCGCAAAGCGGGTGCTGTCTTGGGAACTCTCCTGCCCTAACAGTCCGGACCCGGCCAGGAGCCCAATTCGCATAGCCCACAGAAAAAATGGCAATCGATTCATCCGGATCTACCCCCCCATGTAGTCTTACTGGGGTCGGAGATGCACGTCAGCCACCATTGTTAGCCGGCGCCGCAGATGTCCAGCGTGTCTTTGAGAATCAGGAGGTTGGCGACGTCGCGCGGGACGCACCGGAGACGCGCGGGCGACTAGTGTCGAACTTGGGTGTCGGAATCACGACAGTGCGTTTTGAGCAACTCGCCTGCGCAACGGAGCCGGACAGAGCAACGGAATCGAGTTTCTGGTCCATTGGTGGGCCGTCCGGCCCTGCGCAGGCTTGCCGTAAGGTAAGACGTACTTTCTATTCCACAGTTTGACCCGCAGCAGCGTCAGTATTCCTAGAGCCGTTGATCGATGACGGAGCGGCCAGTTTCGTCTTCAGAAAGCGGTTTGAGCCAAAACATGTTTCGTATCAGCGATTTACGTAGCGCTTGCGCTTTGATGGCGGTGATTCTCGCGCTAGGCGGGGGCGCTGCGCCCGTAGAGGCAAAGGGCCGCAAAGGGGACAAACTCAACAAGCAGGGACACGTCCTCGAAGTAAAAAAAGACTATGACGGCGCGCTCGAGCTGTACGAACAAGCGCTGGCTTTGGATCCTGGCGACCCCGCGTACCGGATTGCCGCCCAACGCTGCCGCTTTCTTGCCTGTCAGAAGCACGTCGACGCCGGCCAGAAGCTACGTGATCAGGGAGACCTCGCGAAGGCGCTGCAGGAATTCATGACCGCCGTGCAGCGGGATCCCTCCTCGTCGATCGCAGTGCAGGAATGGAAGCGCACGCAGGAAATCATCGAGCGCGACAAAGGCGCTGGAGCGAAACCCGACGAGAAGGGGCTGACGCCCCAGCAGATGGCGCAAAAGGATTCGGACGATCGCATCGGATCGATGCTGGCGCCTCCGGAACTGAAGCCGGTGAATCGCGTGATTCAGAGTCTCAAGATGAACAGCCAGCCTCCGCGGGTGCTGTACGAGACGCTCTGCAAACTCGCGGGGTTGAACGTGGTGTTCGATCCGCAGTATCAGAATACGAGCGGCCGGCAGAACTATAACGTGGAACTGAACAATTCGTCGATCGAGAATGCGCTGGATTACCTCGGCGTGCTGACCAAGACCTTTTGGAAGCCGCTGACGGAGAACACCGTGTTCGTCGCCGAAGACAACGTCACCAAGCGCCGCGATTATGACGATGACGTGGTGAAGGTGTTTTACGTGACCAACGCGACCTCCGTGCAGGAGTTCCAGGAAATCGCCACGGCAGTGCGGTCGCTGACGGAAATCCGGCGCGTGTATACGTACAACGCCCAGAAAGCGATGCTGGTCCGCGGCACCGTCGATCAGATGGCGCTTGCCGAGAAACTCATCCGCGATCTGGACAAACCGAAAGCGGAAGTGGTGGTGGAAATCATCGTGATGGAAGTGAATCGCGGCCGCACGCGCGACCTTGCTTCCACCCTGGCTAGCGGCGGCACGGCGGGCATCAAGATGCCGATCAGTTTCACGCCACGATCCACTTTGGGATCGGCTTCGTCCTCTTCCTCCACCGCCACTGCGACCTCCACCAGCGTCAATCTTTCGAACCTCGGCAGGATCGGCGGGCAGGACTTTACGACCGCCCTGCCTGGCTTTCTGCTGCAGGCGATGCTGACGGATCGCAATACGAAGGTGCTGCAGTCTCCGCAGGTGCGCGCTTCCGACGGACAGAAGGTTTCGCTGCGCATCGGCGACAAGATCCCGATTGCGACCGGCAGCTTTCAGCCGGGTTTTGGCGGCGTCGGCGCGGGCGTGAGTCCGCTGGTGAGCACGCAGTTCAACTTTACCGAAGTCGGCGTGAACGTCGATATGACGCCGCAGGTGCATGGCACGGAAGAAGTGACGCTGAAGATCAGCGTCGAAATCTCGACGGTTCGCGACCGCGTCGATATCGGCGGCGTGTCGCAGCCGGTCATCGGCCAGCGCAAGAGTGAAACGGAATTACGCCTTCGCGAGGGCGAAGTGAACATCCTCGGCGGCTTGACCAATTCGCAGGATTCGCAAACCCGGTCCGGCGTGCCAGGCATTGTCAACGTCCCGATTCTAGGGCGGTTTTTCGGCAGCGACAGCATCGACCGGAGCCAGCAGGAACTGATGATCGCCTTGATTCCGCACATTGTGCGCACTCCGGGCTATTCGCAGGACAATCTGCGCGCGGTTTATGCCGGAACAGATCAAACGGTGCGCGTGAACTTCGCGCCGAAAAAGGAAGCCACGGCTCCAGCGGCGGCGCCATCCCCGGTTCCCGCCAAGCCAGGAGCGGCGCCGGCTCCTCCTTCGACGGCTCCTGCTGAGACTCCCGCTCCCGGTGGACCGGTGTTGCTGAGCTTTTCGCCGGGCGGCGAGATTCAGGCCGCGCCAGGCAGCGTGCTGAATCTGGCTTTGCAAGTGGCCAATGGCAAGGATCTGTTTGCGGCGAATCCCATCCGCATCAAGTTCGACGCGTCGAAGTTGAAACTCAACGACGCGACGCAGGGTGAGTTGTTGGGACGCGACGGGCAGCGGGTGCTGCTCAGCAAAGACATTCGTAACGATTCGGGCGAGGCGACGATCACGTTGTCGCGCCTGCCGAACTCGCCTGGCGTTTCCGGTTCCGGCGTGCTGTTGAATCTGACGTTCCAGGCCGTGGGCCGCGGCGTATCGCAAGTGACGGTGGAAGAGATTGGCTTGAAGAATCCACAGTCGCAGCCTGTCGAAGCCGCAGCTCCCCAGCAGGCGACGGTTCGCCTGCAATAAAGGATCGACGCGATGGATTCGGCGATCAACAGTCGAGGCAATCAGCGTGGAATGACGCTGATCGAACTGATCGTGGCTTTTACGATCCTGCTGTTGTTGACGGCGATGTCGGTTCCGCTGGCGAGATACAAAGTGCGGCGGGACAAGGAACGGGAGTTGCGGATCGCGCTGGTGGAGATCCGCAAGGCGATCGACAACTACAAGGACGCGGCGGATAAGGGCGAGATCGGCCCGTTGAAGCTCGAGGCGGATGGGTACCCGGAAACGCTCGAGATGCTGGTGGAAGGCGTCAAGAAGTCCGGACAAGTCGACAAGAAGATCAAGTTCCTGCGGCGGATTCCGAAGGACCCGTTCACCAACAACGCCGACTGGGGCAAGCGAAGCTGGCAGGACGATCCTAAGTCGACGAGTTGGGGCGGGCAGAATGTGTTCGATGTGTATTCGAAGACCATGGAAAGGGCGCGCGATGGCACAGGCTATTCAGAGTGGTGAAAATGCGGCAACCGTGACGCTCCGTCAGCGCTGCCGCCGCGGCTACACGCTTGTCGAAATCATGATCGTGATGGCGATCATTTCGATCCTCATCTCGATTGCGGTTCCTATCTATCAGAAGTCGCTCATTCGCGCCAAAGAGGCGGTGCTGAAAAACAATTTGTTCAGCCTGCGCACGGTAATCGACGAGTACACCTACGATAAGCAGAAGGCGCCCCAGTCCTTGACGGATCTGGTGAATGAGGGGTATCTGCGCACGGTTCCCATTGATCCGATGACGGGCAGCGCCGATGGCTGGCGCATCGTGATGGAGGACGCGCTCACCAGCGTCAACCAGACGGAACCGGGGATCTTCGACGTGCGGAGCGGCTCGGACAGCAAGAGCCTCGAGGGTACGCCGTACTCGGAGTGGTGAACTTGGCTCCTAAGGGCTAGCCCGACACGACTTCGAGGGTGTCCGCGCCGCAGATCCGCCTGACTTCCGCGTTGAACTCACGGTCCGGCCGCACGCGCACGGCGGGCAGGTCCATCACTAAAGCGAAGTCCTTGGGTCTTTCGATGCGCAACCGGACCTCGGTTGCGCCCTGCTTGCGCGAAAACAGCTTCATCAACTCTTCCGCTTTCGCCGTTGGCTCCAGGCCCGTGTACGCATTCTGCACGCCTACATAGCACTTGATGGAAATCACTGACGGGAAGTTCACGCGAGCGTTGTCGAGCAGCGTGATGTCCTGAATCGATAACTTGGGCGGCGCATTGTCTTCCGGCAGAATCGTGGCGCGCACCAGTACGCCTTTGTCCTCTTCAATGAATGGCACGAGGCGTTCGTAGTTGGTGCTGAACACCATCGCCTCCACGGCCCCGGTGCAGTCTTCGAGACTCATCGACGCCCACGGCTTGCCGTCCTTGGTGCGGCGTTTGGCGACGCCCGTGAGAATGCCGCAGATCTTCACTTCGAAGCCTTTTTCCAGTCCTTCGAGCGAGTCGGTGGAATGGCTGTTCAACTCGGCGACTTTGTCTGCGTATTGATCGAGCGGATGACCCGTGATGTAGAAGCCGATCATCTCTTTTTCGCCGGTCAGCTTCTCTTTGTCCGTCCAGTCCTTGACGTTCGGCAACGGCATCGCGAGCGACGCGGCGGCATCGTCCACGAACATGTCGCCGAAGAGCCCGCCCTGGCCGCTCTCGCGATCGCGCGATGCTTTGACGCCGGTTTCGATGGCGCTATCGAGCACGGCGAACTTCTGCGAACGCGTGCCTTCGAGCGTATCCATCGCGCCCGCCTTGATGAAGCTCTCGATCACGCGGCGGTTCACCGCAGCCATATCCACACGCTCGCAGAACTCGAAGATCGACCGGAACGGGCCTTTTTCTTCGCGCGCTTTGATGACGGCTTCGACGGCGTTCGCGCCAACGTTCTTGATGGCGCCCAACCCAAATCGAATCGCCGGACCGGCTGGCGCGAAGCTGAACAGCGACTCATTCACGTCGGCCGGCAGAACCTTGATGCCCATATCGCGGCATTCGGCGATGTACTTCACGACCTTCGCCGTGTTGCCGGTTTCCGACGTGAGCAGCGCACTCATGAACTCGACGGGATAGTTGGCTTTGAGGTAGGCCGTGACGTAAGCGAGATACGCATACGCCGCCGAGTGCGACTTGTTGAAGCCGTAGCCGGCGAACTTCGCCATAATGTCGAAGACCTTCTCGATCTTCTTTTTGGGAAAGCCGATGGCGAGGGCGCCGTGGACGAAGCGTTCGCGCTGCTTGTCCATCTCCTCTTTCTTCTTCTTGCCCATCGCGCGGCGCAGAATGTCGGCGTCGCCGAGCGAGTAGCCCGCAAGCTTGTTCGACATCTGCATCACCTGCTCCTGGTAGACCATGACGCCGAAGGTTTCTTCCAGAACCTCCTTCATCTCGGGGAGTTCGTAGGTGACTTCTTTCTTGCCGTGCTTTCGATCGATGAAGTCGTCGATCATGTCCATCGGACCCGGCCGGTACAGCGCGTTGAGTGCGATCAGGTCCTCGAGGCGGTCGGGCTGATAGCGCCGCAAAATGTCGCGCATGCCCGGCGATTCGAACTGGAACACGCCGCTGGTGTAGCCCTTGCCGAAGATGTCGTACGTCTTCTGCTGGTTGACCGGAATGTCCTCGATGACGATCTTGTCGCCCTTGAACTTCTCGATCAGCTTCACGGCATCCGTGATGATGGTGAGCGTCGTGAGACCCAGGAAGTCCATTTTGAGGAGCCCGAGTTTTTCGAGCCCCACCATGTCGTACTGGGTGACAATTTCATCCCGGTTCGTCTTGTACAGCGGAACGAGTTCACGCAACGGCTGCGGCGAAATGACCACGCCCGCCGCGTGCACGGAGGCGTTGCGCGCCATGCCCTCGAGTTCGATCGAGACGTCGAGCAGTTCCTGCACCCGCGCGTCGCCTTTGGCGAGTATGTCGAGGTTCGGCTCCATCTCGAGCGCCTGCTTCAGTTTGATATTGAGCGGCTGCGTCGGAATGAGCTTGGTGATTTTGTCCACGTCGCCGAACTGGATTTCGAGCGCGCGGCCAACATCCTTGATCGCCGCACGGGCGCCGAGGGTTCCGAACGTGATGATCTGCGCGACCTGTTCGCGGCCGTATTTTTCGGTCACGTACTGGATCACTTCGCCGCGCCGGTGGGTGCAGAAATCGATGTCGATATCAGGCATGCTGATGCGTTCCGGATTGAGGAACCGCTCGAACAGCAGGCCATATTGCAGAGGGTCGATGTCAGTGATCTGCATCGCGTAGGAAACCAGCGAACCGGCGGCGGAACCGCGCCCTGGGCCCACGGGGATGCCGTTCGATTTCGAGAACCGGATGAAGTCCCAGACGATGAGGAAATACCCGCTGAACTTCATCTTCTGGATCATCGCGATTTCGCGTTCCAGACGCTCGAAGTAAGCGGGCATCGGATGGCGCAAATTGCCGGCCGCCGCCATCGCCTCAAGCCTCGTACGGCGCTTCTCAAAACCCTGGCGGGCGACGTAAGCGAAGTACGAATCGGTGTCGTCGCCTTCCGGAACCTCGAACTTCGGAAACGGTTCCTTGACGCTTTCGAGCTTGACGTTGCAGCGCTGTGCGATGTCGAAAGTCCGGTCGAGGGCATGCTCATAGTCGCCGAAGAGCTTCATCATCTCTTCTTTGGTTTTGAGATAGTACTCCGGCGCGTTGAACTTCATGCGGTTCACATCCGAGATCGTCTTGCCGGTCTGGATGCAGAGCATGATCTCATGCGCATGTGCGCTCGAACGTTGCAGATAGTGCGCGTCGTTGGTGACAACCAGCGGAATGCCCGTGTCCGACGACAAACGCGTGACCGCGGGCATCAGAATCTTGTCCTGATCGAGGCCGTGTTCCTGCATTTCGAGAAAGAAGTTATCTTTGCCGAACATGTCGGAATACTCGTAGGCGATGCGCCTGGCGTCGTCGTAACGGTTGGAGGTCAGCGCCTCATTGACGTCGCCGCGGAGGCAGGCCGACAGGCAGACCAGCCCTTTGGAATGCTGCGCGAGGACATCTTTGTCCACTCGCGGCTTGTAGTAGAAACCCTCGAGGTAGCCGGTGGAAACCAGCTTGATCAGGTTGCGGTAGCCTTCCTGATCCTGGCAGAGCAGCACGAGGTGGTTATAGCGGTTGGCTTCGCTCTTGTCGGCGCGGCCCTTCTGCGCGACGTAGAGTTCGCAGCCGATGATGGGCTGGATGCCCTTTTCTTTGGCCTTGTTATAGAATTCGACCGCGCCGAACAGGTTGCCGTGGTCGGTCATGGCGACGGCGGGCATGTTCTGCTTCTGGACGATGTCCATCATCTGCGAAATCTCGCAGGCGCCGTCGAGCAGCGAATAGTCGGTATGGCAATGAAGATGAACGAAGGGCGTGTTCGACATCGCAGGTTCCTAGTGCAACAACAAAATAACCTGAACGACGATCCCGGGGGAGGAGAGGACGCGCCGGACTCTTCCCATTATAAACTCGCCGGTTTGGAATTCGAAGCTGCGTGTGTCCTTACTGCTTCCAGCTTTCGCCGACATTGTGGACAACGATCTGGCTACGCGAAGGGCCAGCCGCCTGGACAAAACGTTCGATGGGCTCGTAGAACGACTCGCGGCCGAGGGCAAACGTCTGATGGTGGATCGGCAGAAAGGCATCCGCTCCGGTGTCGCACGACATTTTCCAGGCTTGTTCCGGCGAACAATGGGCGTGGATCCACGGGTCGTACGCGCCGATCGGCATAATCGCCAGGTGCGCGTGGACGCCCCGAAACGCGGTCGTGTAGGCGGTGTCGCCGCCAAACAGAATCCGTTTGCCGCCTGGGCCCTCAATGACATAGCCGTTGTAGCCGCGATGCCGGTCGGTCACCAGGCGCGCGCCCCAGTGGCGCACCTGAATTGCCCGAATTCGCAGCGAACCGATTTGCACGTGCTCGTTCCAGGCGAGTTCGTGAACGCTCTTGTACTTTCGCACGCGCAGAAGGTCGCTGGTGTGCAGGGCCGTGACCACTGCAGTGTCAGGGCTTTCGAGCCGCCGCAACGTAGGGATGTCGAAGTGATCCATGTGTGCGTGCGAGAGCAGGATCAGGTCGATCGGAGGCAGTTGCGTGGTGTGGAGAGCGGGGGCGGTGATCCGCTTCGGGCCGATATTGCCGAGGCCCATATAGACGCCGATGCGGTTGGACAGCACTGGATCGGTGATGATCCGCTGCCCGTCAATTTCCAACAGAACCGTGCTGTGTCCGAGCCATTGCGCGTTCATAGAGTTGTTTTTGTTGTGCCTGGCACTCACCAATTGCGGCCGAAACGTTCCTCGCGCCACGGGTCGCCGTTCATGTGATAGCCGTTGCGTTCCCAGAAGCCAGCCTTGTCTTTGCCGAGGAACTCGAGTCCGGCGAGCCATTTGGCGCTCTTCCAGGCGTAGAGTTTCGGGACGATCAGCCTCGCAGGGCCGCCGTGTTCGGAGCTCAGTGGTTCGCCGTCGTGGCTGATGGCGACGAGGGCGTCCGGGGACAGGAATTCTTCGACCGGCAGATTCGTGGTCCAGCCGGAATCGTAGCCATGTGCGAATACGAAGCGGGCTTCGGGCTTCAGGCCGCCGGCGAGGTCCACAAGGGCCCGGGCGGAAACGCCTTCCCACGTGTTGCCAAGGCGGGACCAACGGGTGACGCAATGGAAGTCCGAGAAAACCTTGACGCGCGGCAGCGCCATAAACTGCTCCCAATTCAGCTCCACGTCCTCGTTGACGAAGCCGGAAAGCGTCAGCTTCCAGGCCGCGAGGTCAATCGAAGGGGCGCCGCTTGCGTCGAGAATCGGCCACTTCAAGGTGCGGCTCTGCCCCGGCGGAACGCGATTGGCGCGCTGCGTGTCTTCACTGACAATGATGTCCGGGGCGAGTCCGGCGGGTACAGGAATCTCGGAGGTTTGGGTTTTCGTCTGGTCCATCGCGAACATGTTTATTGATCCAGGAAAGCAGGCAATCCGCTTGTTGGATGTCGGCAGGCGGACCAAAGATTCCCGGTCTCCTGTGGGCGGCGCTAGCTCGCGGCGACGACGATGATTGACGGCGACTTACCAGGGCCAGCGCCAGTGCGGACCGGTTCAGCCGGATGGGTGGCGGCGGCAGTCTTGGGCTTGGGCATCATCAGATAGGCGCGCTGATCCGCGAGTTTCTGAGCCTTTGATCGTTTGGCGAGAGACATCTTGCGATCGGCCTGGCTGAGGAGTTCCTCGACGGAGGCGCCGTCCTGTGGGTAGTAGGCGTCGCCAATCGTAATGGAAAGTGTGTCTTCGCCGCAGGCGATGCGGCCCGCCTGCATGGCGAGGAGATGAATCTGGCGGATGCGGGACTGCGCGTCATCGAGAGTAATTTCCGGAATCACCACTGCGAATTCGTCGCCTCCGAGCCTCGCCACGAGATCGTACTCGCGGAACATGGAGCGCAACCCGGCGCCGAATTCCCGCAGGATCGAGTCGCCGGCCGGCGAGCCAAGGCGGCCATTCCAGGAACGTAAAGCATCGAGATCGCACACCAGCACGGCCAGGGGACTCTCAGAGCGCTTGCAGCGGGCGAGTTCGGCATCGAAGCGCTCGAGCAGGGATTCGAGCTTTGGCAACCCGGTAAGCGCATCGGCGTGACGCGCTTGTTTCTCCTGCGCGGCGGCGAGGGCCTGTTCGATGGAAATGGCGAGTTTCGACGAGATGCCGAGCAGGATTCGCAGATGGTCTTTCTGGAATGCATCCCGTTCGTCGTCATAGAACGCCAGGACGCCTGAGAATTCTCCGACGCCGGAGAGCGGAACGGCCAGGGCCGATCGCAGCGTTGTGAACTTGCTCGGATCGTTCAGATAGCCCGGTTCGACGGCGGGATTGCCGTTCATGATGGGCTTGTTGTTTTGCGCCACCCAGCCGGCGAGGCCTTCCCCGAGCGGAATGTGCAGGGATTCGAACAGCGACCGGTTGGCCCCCTCGACATAGTAAGCTTCGAGGCTGGTTCCGGACTGGGCCCAAAGCACGACCGTCTGATGCGGAATGAGAGGTTTGAGCCGGTGGGCAACCAGCGACAAGGTCTCCGAAAGGGTCAACGTCTGGTCGAGTTGGTTGGCGAGGTCGAACAGCGTCTGCACCTCGAGCCGCGCTTCCGCGATGGATTGCAGGAACGTGGGCGCCGGGGGCCCGCCGCCGCTTGCCTCCGCAGGAATGGTTTTCGAGGATTCAAAGCCTGCGGCAGGCGCCTCACCGCGTTCGATTTTGATGTTGGTGGACAGTTTGACGACATCGATGCAGGCGGCTTGCGCGGCCTTTTCGAGTTCGACGTACCGGCTATGCAGGATCTCGACCACCCGGGGATCGAAGCTCTTGCCGGATTCCGCAAGCACGACCTTCATCGCCTCAGCGATCGGCAGCGCCTTACGGTATTGACGGTCGGAAGCAAGCGCGTCGAGGCAATCCACGGTCGCCAAAATGCGGGCGCCGATAGGAATTTCTTCGCCCTTCAGCCCGTACGGGTACCCGGCGCCATTCCATTTCTCATGATGGGACAGAACGATTGGCGCAACCGGATAGGGGAACTTGACGTGTTCCAGGATTTCCGCCCCGACCACAGGGTGGATCTTCATTTTCTCGAACTCTTCGTGGGTCAGCTTGCCCGGCTTGCAGATGATGTGTTCCGGCACTGCGAGCTTGCCGATATCGTGCAGAATGGCGGCGGCGCGCAGAGCCGCGAGATCTGTACCCTTGAGCCCCAGTTCCTCACCCAAAGCGAGTGCATAGGTTTGCACCCGGCGGAGGTGGGCATGGGTCGTGTCGTCCTTGGCTTCGATCGCCAGGGCAAGCGATTCGATGGTGCGCAAGTGGAGCGCCGAAACCTCTTCCGCGTGGTTCCTGGCGTCTTCGAGGCGGCCCGTGTAGGTCGTATAGGAACGGTAGAACAGAAAGACAACCGGCAGAATGAGAAGCGACGTCTGCCAGCCCATGGTCGAGGACGCAACGCTCAACAGGCCAGCGAGCGCTCCGCCCGCCAAATAGTAGGGGAACGACCAGAGGTAGTTCGTCCGCCACGACTGCACGGGATCCAAACCCTCTACGAGTGCGATGACCGTGGCGACGGTAGTTGTGTTGACAAGGTAAGCGACTAGGGCCGAACCGAGCAGGCCAACGAGCAACCCCCACTCGCCAAGCGCCAGACTGATTTCGTGGTAGGAGTAGTAGGCCAGTTGAACCGAAAGCGATACGGTGGCGACGTTGAAACCGGCTTGCGCGACGGTCGGCCGACTCTTTGCCATCCAAAGATTCTGGGCCAAAGCCGCGCACCAGGCGATGGTGAGCGTTTCCGCCAGGGACATTTGGATGATCGCGATGAATTGGAATACGAAAACCGCGGATAGAGTTCCGGGAATCGACGGCAGGGTGACGCGAAGCCCGGCGGAGGCAATCGCCAGCAGAAGGAAGGTAAGGAACCGTACCGGATCCGGCGAGTACCAGCGAACGAATGAACCCGCCGCCGTCAGAAATCCGATGGTGCAGATGGTCGCGATGAATAACTTGGCTCTTGAATTCATCAAGGACGGCTTTCGACTCAAGATTGTTAATCGACCGCCGGAGGTCCGTCCTTTACAATTTACACAGGCCTTATGATACTTAGTCCCCTATTTCTCAAACATTTAATTCACTGAGTCAAAGCTACGAAGAGTAGCGTGCCTTCCAGTCAGCAAGTTCCTTGGCTAACCGATCTCGGGCAGTGAGGTACTGCGGATTCGTGTACTGATTCACTTTTTCTCGCGGATCCGAACGAAGGTCGAACAATTCGTTGGGTCCCTTACCATCGTTTCGCAGCACCAGTTTGAAGCGGTTGTCGCGAGCCATGTCCGCATTGCGCAAGTGCGCGAACACGGCGCTGCGCCAGGCGGGAACCTTCACGCCGCTCTTGCGGGCAGCCAAAGGTAATATGCTGCGTCCACACAAGTTACGCGCTGGCGGCGCGGCCCCTACGAGTTCGCAGACGGTGGGCATGACGTCATAGAAGCTCACCAGTTCGGGCCGCGTGGATTCGACCGGAATCCGGCCCGGCCAGGTCATGATCATGGGCACGTTCACCACTTCGTCGTACATGTTGGGCGGATCGGAAGCGAGGCCTTTGCTCCACAAGCCATGCCGGCCCAGCAGGAACCCATTGTCGCCCACAAAGAGAATCAGGGTGTTGTCGTAAAGACCCTTCTGTTTCAGCTTTTCGAGCAAGACCGGAATCTGATCGTCGAGAGCGGTGGTTGCCGCCGCGCAACGCCGGATGTTGGCGACGGTGTCTTTCAGTAACTCTTTCTCCCGCAAGGCGTTAGCCGCCGGAGGCTCCCAGCCGACCGAGTCGAAACTGGTCTTCGCGTACATATCGTAGTACTTCTGTGGATGCCCGTCGTATGGCGTGTGGGGGTTGAGGTAGCTGACGGTGAGGAAAAACGGCTTATCCGTCTTCTGTTGATCGAGATACTCGCAGGCCCGCTTGGTCATGATCTCGGCCAGGTAGCCTTGTTCTTTGACCATCTGCCCGTTGAGGCTCATTTCCGGATCGCGATAGGAACGCGAGCCGCCAATCATGGTGTACGACCAGCGGATGCCGTGGCCCGGCTTGGCGTCGTCGTTGTCGATATGCCACTTGCCGACATACCCCACATCGTATCCCTTGGACGCGGCGACATCGGTGATCATGACTTCTTTGGCCATGGACGCCGGAACGTCTTTTTGGCCCTGCGGCGGGTTTTCGATCGGCGCGGAAGTCAAAAAATCGTGGATACCGTGCTGCATCGGCGTACGCCCGGTGAATAGCGTAGCCCTGCTGGGCGAGCAGATCGGCGTGGCGACGAAACCGTTTTGAAAACGCACACCCCGGCGAGCGAGGTTGTCGATGTGAGGCGTTTTGATCTCCTGGTTGCCATAACAGCCGACCATCCAGGCCGCCAAGTCGTCGGCAATCACAAGCAGGATGTTGGGCCGGGGGCCAGCGGCTTCTTTCTTACCTTGACCCAAGGCAACGGCGGCGGTGAGCGGCAGCGCGGCGGCGGCTGAGGTCACCTTGAGAAAACTACGTCTGTTCCACGACTCTTGCACCCTACCAGTTTACTTCGGCGGGCTGCTCCGGCGGGATCTCTTTCCTGCAGCAGTATTCCGCTACCATGAAGTGACTGCACGTTTTCGATGGCTTCGCCGTCATCCTTTACTTGAGGACCTTTGTCACCATATTGGCGGCGGCGGAAACTGTCGAACAACGGCAGATGGGGGAGAGCTGCATGCCAGGGCGCACCACCAACACGGCGAATCAGACTGCGGATCAGGATCAGCAGGCTCGATTCATCCAGGAAAACATGCGCCGGATCTTTTTACAGATCTACCGCGTGGTGGGCAGCGTCGAGGACGCGCAGGATCTGACCCAGGAGACCTTCATCAAAGCGTTGCAGCGCGGCGAACAGTTGAAGGACGAGGCCAAAGCCACTCACTGGCTCTCACGCATCGCGTCCAACACGGCCATCGACTTTTTGCGGCGCCACGGGCGAGTCAGTTTTTCGGACATTGCGGAGATCCCCGAGCCGCTGGTCGCCACGACGCATACGCCTGAGAAAGAAGTTTTGCGCAACGAGCAGCGCGAGTATCTCGATCGCGGCCTCGACGTCCTGACGGAACGCGAACGGATGGCGCTGCTGTTGCGGGATGTCGAGGATTATTCGGCCGAAGAAGTCGCCGAACATCTGGACTGTTCGAAGGCGACCGTACGGTCCCACATTGCCAACGCACGAATCAAATTCCGGCGTTATCTCGAACGCCGTGACGGGAGGGCCAACTAACATGAATGGGCAACATCCTTCCGAAATGGTCCTGGCCTTGTACGCCTCGAGCGATCTCGAGTGGCGCGACCGCATCCGCGCGGGTTTTCACGTCCGTACGTGCACCCGCTGCAACGCCAAAGTGGAGGCTTACCGCGGCGACCGCTCGCTGCGCGCCGAGGGCGCGAAGTCGATGCCGCTGCCTGCGAATTGGGATGCACTGGCCGAAGAGATGACCGCGAACATCCGCCTGGGCCTCGAAGCCGGCGAGTGCGTCGAATTGCCGGGGCGAAAGCGGACTCTCATCCGGTTCGACAGCCCTGTGCGTCCGAACTGGTATTGGAAGCCCGCCGCGGGAATTCTGGCGTCGATGGCGCTGGTGGCGGTGGCTTTCGTCTCTTCGCAATCCGAGGTTTTCACGCGGGTCTGGAATGCGGCGTTGCATGGCGTGAACGAAGCGCCTGGCGTCGTACTCGAGAGTTCCGCAAACGGCATCGAAGTTCGCCGCGGCAGCCGCTCCACGATGCGCCTGCTGGTCGGCAGCCAGAAGCCGGAACAGGTTTCGGTGAATCTCGGCGGTTCGTCCGCCGATGGTTCGGTTCGTGCGCAGTATGTCGACGACGACTCGCTGCAGGTCACGGTGACCAATGTTTATGCGCAATAGCGCCAATCGCGCCGCACGCAGATGGCTGTTCGCGCTGGCTCTTACGGCCGGCGGCGCCGTATTGCTCGCGCAGCCGACTGGCCCCACATCGAACTTTCAGGGCAGCATTGCATTCGACGCCAACTCTCCCGTTGCGCCGATGTCCACCAGTTGGAATGGTTCCACGGCGCAGCCCCGCGGCGGCGCGCTCGTCATTGACGTGCACGCGTCGCTGATGCTCAAGAACCTCGACAAGCGCCGTATTCGCGGCATCATGCTGGTGGTGGGCGTAGGCGCGCACGAGGCTTCGCCGGGCGGCAAGGGTTCGGTCTCGCTGCCGACTCTCGATGTCGCGCCAAACGATTCGTTTCCGGTCAAGATCGACGTCAGCCTGCTGCGCCCCTTGCAACAGGGTGCTGGTCCGCTGGTCGAGGTGAAACTCGAAGGCGTGCTCTTCGACGACCTATCGTTCTACGGCCCCAACAATTTGAAGTCACAGCGGACGCTGACCATCTGGGAACTCGAAGCGCGGCGCGATCGGCAGCACTTCCGCGCGATGCTCGAACGCGGCGGCGCCGAAGGTCTGCGCGGCGAGTTGACAGCGGCGGCGCAACGGCAGCAGGAGCGGCAGCAGGTCGGCGTGCAAATGGTGCGCGGAGGCCGCGTCACCAACACCGATACGGAACGGCGATTGCAGTTCGCATTCCTCCAGGTTCCCGAGTCGCCTATTGAAGCTCTATCCGGCAACGCCAGCGTTTCCGGCAATGAAGCTCGCATGCCGATGTTCGAGGTGCGCAACAAGTCGGATCGTCCGGTGAGCCACGTCGAACTGGGCTGGATCGTCAAAGATTCAAACGGCCATGAGTTTCTCGCCGCGTCGGTCGCGTCGGACTCGAAGCTCTCGCCCGGGCAAAAGACGCAGGTGACACAGGATACGCTCGTCCGCTTTGGCGGCGGCACATCCATTGGCTCGATGTCGGGCTTTGTCAACAACGTCGAATTTGGCGATGGGAAGGTGTGGATCCCCAGCCGCGAAGCGATTCAGAACTCGGGTTTGCGATCGGTCATCGCGCCTTCTCCGGAAGAACAACGTCTCGTGCGGATGTATCAGCGGCGCGGCCTCAACGCCGTGATCGACGAATTGAAGCGCATCCAATAGCCATCGTCTTGTGACAGAATCACACTGAACTCATTCTCTCTTTTAGAGGAATCTCAGCGTGAAGATATCCAGAAGAAGCGCCGCCATGCAAGCGGCGCTATCTCCCGCGGCGCTACTGGCGGCCGCACAGTCCAAAGGCCGTAAGGTCGAGTGGCCGCCTGCCATCGGCGCCGGACTCCCGCGGATCTGCGTGATCGCCGGCAACTCCCAGGACAAAGCCCATTTACGTCATTTGAAGCAGGTTGGCATCGACCACGTCATCGGCGGCGGCGGAGGCCCCATTCCGTGGACCGAACAGCACTTGCGGTCACTGCGCGAATCCTACAAAGCCGGCGGCGTCGAACTCATCAACCTGATGATCGGCGGCATCGAGGACGTCATTCGCGGCGGCCCCAAGCGAGACGAACAGATCGGTCACGTGATCCAATCGATTCGAGCCGCGGGCAGAGCCGGCCTGCCGGTGATCGAATACAACTTTTACGCGCATCGCATTGTGGAGGGCTATTACGAGGAGCTCGGCCGCGGCGGCGCGGGCATGACGGCGTTTGGCTACGACCGCGTGAAAGACCTGCCTCCGCTGGCGAACGAAGGCGTGCACAACCGTGAGGGCCAGTTCAAGCGCGCCGAGTACTTTCTCAAAGTGGTCGTGCCTGAAGCTGCGAAGGCGAATGTGCGGCTCTCGCTGCATCCCAACGATCCACCGGCGCCGATGAGCCGGGGTTCCGAACAATTGATGGGGACGTTCGAGCACTGGAAGCGGTATTTGGACCTGGTCAAAAGTCCGTACAACGGCATGACCTTCGATTGCGGCGTGTCGCGCGAGTTGGGCGAAGATCCGCTCGAAGTGCTGCGGTATATGGGTGCACGCGACGTAGTCAATCACGTGCACTTCCGCAACGTCGTGGTGCGCAAGCCATACGTGGACTACACCGAAGTGTTCCTCGACAACGGCGTGGTGAACATGTTCGCCGTCATGAGGGAACTCGTACGGCAAAAGTACCCGCCGGGCCTCTATCCCGAGCATCCGCGCGCGCTGGATCTCGACCGCAACTCACCTGGCGGGATCATCGGGACATACGCCAAGGTTGGCGGCGGAGGCCCCATCGGCGAGGTTTACAACATCGGCTACGCGAAGGCGATGCTACAGGCGGTGCTTTCGCTATAGCGGCTGCTCAATTGGACGCGCTCGCCGCGGCGGATTCGAGCCAATCGGCGTACGCAGTGAGTGCAGCCGACGTAAACCCGATCTGCGCCTCGGCTTCTTTCCACGAACGCTGCTCGATCGCCTCGCGGATGCCGGGAAGCGTCTTCACGCCGTAGCCCGTATAGAAGCCAGGAGCGTGGAGGACGTGCTGAAACCATGGCCGGCGTGGCAGTCCGCCAGGATTGAGAAACTTCTGTTCGGCGATGCGCAGCGAATCCTCGAACGCATTGCGCTTGGCGGCGTCGAGCTTGGCAGGATCCACTTTGCCAACCGCCGCGGCGGCGCGGTCCACTCGTCCCGCGGCATTCTGCAATGGGGCGAAGTTGAGGAACGGCACTTCGTCTTCGACCTCGGGAGCGACATACGGCATCCGCGGATCGGCCGCCAGTTTGTGCGCGCCGCTGCGGATCAATTCGTTGCGCCGCGAGGTGCGAGTGCGCATGTCGTCGGCAAGCTTGACCACTTCGCCGGTCCAGCCGCGGATGGCGCGTGCGGTCGTGTCGGCGCGGTACGGCAGCCAGTCCGCATTCGCCATGCGGAGCATCATGCGTCCGCCCAACTGCGCGGTCGCCATCACATATTGAAAATCCGGATCGACGAAGCGGACGAAGTGATCGTAGGAATCGTAATTCGAATGGTAGACGCCTCCGCGGCCCTCGCCGCCGAAACCGATGTTGAGGCTCGGGATGCCGAGATGGTGCTGAAACACCGTGTAATCGGAGCCGGAACCGAGCGGCTCGATGTGATACTCGCCCTCATTGCCTGACGTCTTGCGCCGGGCGCTGAGGCGGTCCAGAACCGAGACGTGCGTCTGAGGATCGGGGAGGTCGCGCGCCGTCTGCGTGGTGAACAGCTCGAGCGTGGAGGCGCCCCCGACGCTCAAGAATCCACGGCCGGTGCCGTCGGAATTGATATAGGCCACGGCGTGTTTCTGTAGCTCTTCGGCGTGGAATTCGGCCCATTCGGTGGAACCGAGCAGCGCAGGCTCTTCGCCGTCCCAGGCGAGAAAGATGAGGGTGCGAGCGGGCCGCCAGCCGGATTTGGCGAGTTCGCCGATCATACGGGCTTCTTCCATCTCGGCGATCATGCCCGAGAGCGGATCGGCGGCGCCGAAGTTCCAGCCGTCGTGGTGGTTGCCGCGCAATACCCATTGTTCGGGTTTGGTGGAACCCGTCATTTTCGCGACCACGTTGTAGGCGGGCGCGAGCTTCCAATCGAATTCCAGCTTCAGGTGCACCTTCGCCGGTCCCGGACCAAGGTGATAGGTGAGCGGCAGCGCGCCCCGCCAATCGGCGGGCGCCACAGGTCCGGTCAAGGCGCGTAGCAGAGGCTCGGCGTCACCGTAGGAGATCGGCATGACGGGGATTCTGGTGACCGTCGGGGCTTGCTTGGGATCGGGTGCGCGATCGGGATCGGTGGCCCCTTTGCCCGGCGTGAGCGGATCGCCGGGATACACGGGCATGTCCATCACGCTGCCGCGCTGGGCGCTCTGCGAGGGGCGGTACGGGCCTTTCGGATACACGTCGCCCTGATAGAAACCGTCGTCGTGGGGATCGGAATAAATGAGGCATCCGATTGCGCCGTTTTCGGCTGCGACCTTGGGCTTGATGCCTCGCCAGGAACCTCCATAGCGGGCGAGCACAATCTTGCCTTTGACATCGACGCCAAGCTCGCGCAGCCGCTTGTAGTCGTCGGGCAGACCCTGGTTGACGTAAACGAGGTCGGCGGTGACGTCGCCGTCGGTCGAGTAGGCGTGATAGACCGGCAGGTTGCCCTCTTTGATGCCGCTTGTTTCGTCGCCGTCGATTGGGGGTTCTTCGATTTTCGCGGTGTACCTGGTGGGCGCGGTCATTTCGAGTAGTCGTAGCTTCGGCGTGGGAAACAGCGGGTAAAAGGTCTCGATGGTGGTTTCATAGCCCCAGCTCTTGAACTGGGCGGCGATGAATTCCGCGGTCGCCTTGCTCGCGGGAGAACCGACGTGGTGGGGCTTTGACGACATGCGTTTGAGCCACTGCTGAAAATTCTGCCGGTTGAGCCCCTTGTCGAAATTGGCTTCGAGCTCGGCTTCGCGCTTGGCGTTATCGGGCAGGAATCCGGCGATGGGGCGTTGGGCCGGCGGCGCCTGGGCAGGCAGCAACAAGGCCGAGCAGAGGAGAGTGGCAGCGAGTTTCCGCATGAACACGGATTATCTCATGGGAGGCTTGCGCGCTGTTCGTCTCCCAGTAGCATCTAATAAGATATGCATCCGAATTTTACGGGAGTGTGGAAACTGATTCGCAGTGAGAGCGATTTCGGCTTCCTGCCGCCTCCGCATCTGCGCGTCGACACGATTTCGCACGAAGATCCGGTCCTGAAGATGCGCACCCGGCAGAAGGACGAAAACGGCGACGTTACGCTCGAACGGGACCTGACGATTGGCGACGAACCTGTGAAGATCGCGGTTCAAGGAAAGACGCGGCGGATTCGCGCCTTCTGGGAAGACTCGGTGCTGGTGGTGGAGACCAAGTCCGAAACCAGCGGCAAGCAGTGGCGGATAGAAGATCGCTGGAAGCTCGACGAAGACGGAGAGTGGCTGACGCTGGAGCGCATGCACGAACAACCCGGGGGCGGCGCGGTGCGGCAGCGGCTGCGAATGCAGAAGCGGATCGAGGGTTAACGCCCGCTTTCCAATCCAACACTACTTGTGTATACTGACACAAGTACAGTGAACACGAGTTTTTTCCGCGTCAATCCCGCTTCCGGCGTTCCCCTCTACCTTCAATTGGTGGAGCAAATCAAACACGCAATCGACGTCTGCGCGCTGATGCCCGGCGATCAGCTTCCCGGCATCCGGACGCTGGCCCAGGATCTCGTGTTGAGCCCCACCACCATCGTCAAAGCTTATGGCGAGTTGGAAAATGAAGGCGTGATCGAACTCCGCCAAGGCGCTGGGGCGTTCATCCTCGACCGCGAGCGCAAGCCCCGCCAAACCCGCCTGATCCAGGCCGCAAGCGAACAAGTCAGCGAGCTCGTGCGCAAACTCGAAAGCAAAGGACTCACGGAAGCCGAGATCCGCAGGTTGTTCGAGGCCGAATTCGCCGCCCGGCTGCAAAAAACGAAGGAGGGCCGAAGTTCATGACGATCATCGAGACAACTTCGCTCTGCAAGAACTATGGGGCCACCAAAGCCGTGCAGGACCTCAACTTGCGCGTGCCCGAAGGTGGAATTAGCGCCTTTCTGGGTCCCAACGGCCATGGAAAGACAACCACGATCAAGATGTTGCTTGGCCTGACGCATCCTTCCGGCGGACAAGGCGAGGCGCTCGGGTTCCCCATTACGGATCGGAACGCGAGTCTCGAAATCCGGCGGCGAACGGGATTCGTCAGCGAAGACAAGCAGAATTATGGTTTCATGACCGTCCGCCAGGCGATCGGCTTCACGCGCAGCCTGTATCCGAAATGGAGACGGGACCGCGAAACCGAACTCTTGCGCGAGTTCGAACTGCCCACGGATCGCCTGGTGAAAAACCTCTCCAAAGGCATGCGAACCAAGCTTGGACTCCTGCTTGCATTTTGCCGTGGCGCCGAGCTTCTGATCCTCGACGAGCCGAGCGAAGGTCTCGACCCGTTGTCCTCGGAAATCATGCTGCAACAGACCATCCGGGCGGCAACGGATGGAGCTACCGTTTTCTTTTCCTCGCACCAGCTTTCGGAAGCGGAGCGAATCGCCGACCATGTCTTTCTGATTGTGCGAGGCCGTATCGCCGTGGAGGGCCGACTCGATGAACTCCGCCAACGTTACCGGCGCGTCAATGCTGTTTTCGCGAGCGATCCGCCGCCAGTTGACCGCTGGCGCGACCGTTGCGTCGAGGATACGCGCGTGGACCGGAATACCTGTTCGCTTCTGGTAAGCGCTGAAGTGGATCGCGTAGTCTCGCAACTGGGCGACTTCGGCGCATTGAGCGTAGAGGAGCATCCCGTGGACCTGCGGGAGCTGTTCCTCGCAACCGCCCAAAGGGGGAACCAATGATGGCTTGGCTCTTCTACAAGTCCTGGCTCGAAAGCCGCTGGCGGTTTGCGATCTGCCTCGGGCTCGTCGCCTTCGTCTTCGGCGCCGACATATATCAGGCGGGCCTCAACATGAAGTACATGGGCATGCAACCGCTCGAGTTCCACGAGTACGTTTGGAAAATCTATTTCACGCGATTTCACATTCTCTGGATCATCTCGACGCTTGTGCTGAGCATGGGCGGACTGGTTTCGGAACGTCTCACAGGCGCATCGGATTTCAGTCTTTCGCTGCCAGTCAGCCGGCGGCGCTGGCAAGCCATCCGCAGCGCCATGGCGGCGGCTCAGGCGCTTGTCCTGGCGTTCGCGCCGGTGGCGGTGATCCCCGCGGTCGCGGCGATGACTGGGCGGTCGTATCCTCTCTTCGAGGCGGCAAGATTCTCGCTGATCATTTTCCTGACCGGGCTGTTCCTGCTGGCGTTTGGGCTCCTCTATTCGTCCTGCTTCTCAGGCCAGTATGCGAGCGTTGCCCTGGGGATTGCGACGGTCTTCGCACTGGCGGTGATCGTGAACCCGCTCATCGGGCGATATCCGTTCCTGAGCATGAATCCCGTGAGAGAATCCAGCCTGAATCCGTCGTTCTTCCTCGACAGCGAGCATTGGCCGGTGACCGACGTGCTGATCCGGCTGGCTGCGGCGGCGGTTCTCTGGGAACTGGCGACGCGGATACTGGAGAAGCGTGACTTCTAGCCGGCGAATACCTACCAGTGGTTTCAGATGTTGATCCCGATCCGCCAGAGTCCGTAGGCGATGGCTTGCCGGTAGTACCGCCAGTCTTTCTTCGCGTCGTTTCTGCGCGACAGGAGTTCGGGCCTTGGAGAGCCGTACACTACGTACCCGCGGCTTTCCAGAATCCGCTTCACTCGAAAGATGTGGTAGCCGTCGCTCACCACGATGCAGCTTTTCATGCCGAATCTGCGCATGATCTCGCTGGCTGCGGCGACGGAATGGACGGTGCTTTCGCCTTCGGGCTCCACCAGGATGTCTTCGGACGGTACGCCGTGGCGGCTCAGATACGTGCGGCCCACTTCGCCCTCGGTGAAATCCGGATCTCCGCCCGAGCCTCCTGTGGTCATGATTTTCGGAGCCATTTGCTGCAGGTACAGAAACAGCGCGTGATTGAGCCGTGACTCGAGCACCGGAGATGGGCGGCCGCGGTATTCCGCCGCTCCGAGGACGATGATGACGTCAGCGGCCTTCGCCTCGTCCAGGTTCGACTGCCGCTCGATGGCTTTCGCAGTCCGGGTCAGCCACTGGCTTCCGGCGACGCCCGCAGCAGAAGCCCCGAGCAACGCGCAGATCAGCAGGATCCAGGCGACCTTCTTGCTTTTCTTGGACTTGGGGGCGGGCTCATGCTCCGGTCCCGCAAATACTGTAATGGTTCTCCCTCCGAATTTACAGTCTATCGAAGATATTGCGTGAGAATTTCTCGCTGGAGCGGACACTATATATTGCAGATGGCGTCCTCCGCTGCTCCAATGGCGATTTCGCTGGCCTCGCTGCTGCTCAGCGCTGCTACGGCTGCCGCCGAAATCATCGATCCCTACCCCGCGTTGGCCAAGAAAGACTACGATGTCGCTCTAGCCGCGTTCCGGAAATCTCTGGCGGCGAACCCTGCCCAGCCAAGCCTGCGCCAGGATTTCGCCTATACCCTTCTCAAAGTCGGAGATACCGAAGCCGCGCGCGATCAATTCGAACTGGTGCTGCAACAGGAACCCGGCAAGGACCGCCTCGCGCTCGAATACGCTTATCTTTGCTACGAGACTCGCAAGCCCGTGGACGCTCGCCGGACCTTTGCCCGGCTGGCGCGCGAAGCCAAAGATCCAAGCATTGAGGCATCCGCCAAGCAGGCTTTCGAAAACGTGGACCGCCCTCTCGCGCAAGGCATCGAGCGCTGGCGCGCCGCAGTGATCGAGACGCCGCAGAGCTTTTCCGCCCATCAGGAACTCGCCCAACTCGCCGAACAGCGCGACGAACTGGCTCTTGCCGCGCAACACTATGAATACGCGTGGCGTCTGCGCCGCGACGTGCGCGCGTTTCTGCTGGACCTCGGCCGGGTCTGGAAGGGACTCAACCGCATGGAAGAGTCGACCGCGGCGTTGCTCGCGGCATCGCGCGGCGCAGACCCTCGCACCGCCGACAAAGCCCGCGCTCTACTGCCCGCGCGTTATCCCTACGTCTACGAATTTCAAAACGCGCTCAAGCTCGACGAACGGAACTTTCCCCTGCGGCGCGAATATGCATACCTGCTGCTGGAAATGGGCCGCAAGCCGGAAGCCGAGGCCGAGTTCCGCCTCATCACCGAGCAGATGCCGAAGGATCGCGTGGCGGCGGCGCAACTGGGCTTTCTTTGGATGAGCGAGAAGGAACTCGCCGGCAACGCGCGTCCCCTGCTCGATTCCGTGTTGTCGCAAGCAGAGGATGACGAACTCACCGACCGGGTCCGCACGGCGCTGCAAATGCCGCAGTCGCTCAAGCGCCGCGCCGAAACGCCGGAAGCGAAGGTCAACAACGAGGCCCGGCAACTGGCGAAGAAAAGCCTCGAAGCGGGATATCTGAAAGACGCCGTGCGCTATCTCGAAGTCGCGCACGAGACCGACCCCATCGACTTCGGCGTGATGCTGCAACTGGGCTGGACCAACAATGTCCTCAAGGACGATCGCACGGCGATCAAGTGGTTCGGCCTCGCTCGCAACAGCCCGGACCCGAAGCAGGCCGCCGAAGCCGACCGCGCCTACCGCAATCTGGCGCCGTCTCTGGCGCGCTTCCACACCTCGGTCTGGATGTTCCCGTTCTTCTCGTCGCGCTGGCAGAACGCCTTCGGCTACGGCCAGGTCAAGACGGAATTCAACCTGGGCAAAATTCCATTACGCCCGTATCTTTCCACGCGGTTCATTGGCGACGTGCGACGCCAAAGCAGCCAGCGGGGCAACCTTCCGCCGCAGTATCTCTCCGAGAGCTCGTTCATCTTTGGCATCGGACTGCGGACTACCGTTTGGAAGGGTGTGATGGCATGGGGGGAGGCTGGTCAGTCGCTGCGATACCTCGGCCGCGGCAACGGGACTGGCCTCTTTACTCCCGACTACCGCGGAGGCATTTCCGCGAGCCGGTCGCTCGGCCACAACCTTGGCGCGGCGAAGGCTGGATGGTTCGCCGAGTCCACCAACGATTTTGTGTTTGTCAGCCGCTTCAGTCACGACTTTCTTATGTACTCGCAGAACAAGACGGGATACACACTGGCTCGCGTCGAAAGCACGGGGTTTCAATTGCAAAGCTTTTGGAACTGGAACGTCACCGCTGACCTCAAGCGGTTCGCCTGGGCGAATTTCGCGGAGACAGGCCCGGGCATGCGGTTTCGCTTCAACGGGCTGCCGCCATCGATGTTCTTCATCCTGCAGGGCATGCGTGGCAGGCACTTTCTCGATTCGCCGAGCGGCCGGATGTACAACGATCTGAGGGCGGGGTTCTGGTATGCGTTTGCTCATTAGCCTGGTTTGCATCGCCTGCGGAATTGCGATGGCGTCCGTGCCACCGACGTATCATGTGCTGGGCGACGATCCCGGACCTTGGCCCAAGATTCTGGCGTCAGCCGGGTTTCAGCCGATTCACGGCGGCGCGGCGGGCATCGTGGTGTTGCGGCGAGGCAGCGAGCGGGCGGGCGCGCAGTGGCGGGATCGCGTCGAAAAAGGGATGTTTCTGGTCCTGGAAGGCGAGTCCGCGATTGCGGAGTCCCTGGGGTTCAAGCCGGGCCCGAAGCGCGTTTCCGCGCAGAGCATCCGCGAGGAACGCTCGCCGCATCTTTCCGTCGTTTGGGAAAAACCGGTCGAATTGCCCGTGTGGTCGATTCCTCGCGAGGCGCAGGTGTTTACGTCCGAACGTTGGGGTTCCGCGCCGCTGGTCGCGGGGATGAAGATCGGCTTCGGCGGCGTGTTGTGGGTGGCGGTGACCCCTGGTCCCGAAGGCTACGAACGCTTCCCCTACCTTCTGCACGCTCTCGGGGATCTCGGCCTCGCGACGCCGTTCCGCTCACAAAAGCTGTGGGCGTTTTTCGATTCGTCTTACCGCCTGCGAGTGGATCTCGATTACTTCGCGCGCCGCTGGCGCAAGGCGGGCATTTCGGCATTACAGGTAGCCGCCTGGCACTTCTACGACGAGGCGGATTCGGAGTACCTGAAGAAGCTCATCGAAGCCTGCCACCGCGAGGGGATCCTCATCTACGCCTGGTTAGAGTTGCCGCATGTCAGCGAAGCCTTCTGGAACCGGCATCCGCAATGGCGTGAGAAGACCGCTCTCCTGCAGGACGCGCAACTGGACTGGCGCAAGTTGATCAACCTGACGAACCGCGAGGCGTTCGCCGAAGTTTCGCGCGGCGTATCGGTGCTGCTGGCCAAGTACGACTGGGACGGAGTCAACCTCGCGGAACTCTACTTCGAGTCGCTCGAAGGCGCGGCGAATCCGGCCCGCTTTACTCCGATGAACGACGATGTGCGCAACGAGTACAAGAAGCGAAGCGGCGGCGTGGACGCGATCCAGTCCTACGCGAGCAGGGAATTCCTCGAGTTTCGAGTGGAACTGGCGCGGCGGCAGCAACTCGAATGGCTCGAGGTCCTGGGCGGCGTTCGCAAGTCGAAACCGTGGTTGGACCTGGTGGTGACGCATATCGACGACCAGTTCGACACCCGCATGCGATCGCTGCTCGGCGCGGACGCCAAGGCGCTGCTGCCGGCGATCGAGCAGCGCGACGCGACATTTTTGATCGAGGATCCGGCGACCGTCTGGAACCTCGGCCCCAGGCGCTACCCGGAGATCGCCGCCAAGTACCAGCCGCTCACAAAACGTCCGGGCAAGCTGGCGATCGATATCAACATCGTGGAGCGCTATCAGGACGTGTATCCGACGAAACAACAAACCGGCACGGAATTGTTTCAGCTTCTGCACCTGGCATCTAACGCCTTCTCGCGCGTAGCGCTGTACTTCGAGAATTCGATTTCGCGCGAAGACGAGCCCTGGATCGGATCGGCCGCCGCGGGGGTGACGGGGTTCGAACAGAATGGCGAGGCGGCAACGATCACGTCCAGGGATGGCGTCGGCGTTCCCGTCTCCGCCGGCGCGGTGACGGTGGACGGGCAACCCTGGCCGGTGCGGGATGGCGAAACGGTGTGGCTGCCTGCCGGGAAGCATACGCTGGCGCTGGCTCCGGGCGATGGGGCGTCTCCGAAACTCGCCGGCTGCAACGGCAGAATTCTGACGCTGACGCCATCGGCGAAAGCGATCGATTTCGCTTATGAGAGTTCCGCGCGGAACTACTGCCGGCTCGCCGCCAAACCTACCGCCCTCGAAGTGGACGGCGCGCCCGTCTCCCTGCCCGCGGCGGGAACGATATTGGTGCTGCCCCGAGGCCAACACCTGGTCTCACTGCGGTTCTAGCTTCATTTGCGCTTCCGCCTCGCCCATCCAGTAGCAGAGCAGCGGAGCGGGGATCCGCAAAATGCGCGTCTTGATCTTTTTGTCATCCACTTCGAGCGAGCCCAGATCGCGGAGCGACTTGGTGACGACGTACGCCCGCTCCATTTTCTTTTCCTTGCAGAGTTCCATGAGACCCTTCAATTCCCGCATGCCGGCGCTTCGCTCGCGGTATTTCACCTCGAAAGGAATCAACTGCCCGCCGAGTTCCGCAAGCAAGTCGACTTCCAGGTCCCGTGTGCCTCTCCAGTATGTGAACCGGACCTGTTGTGCGTAGTACCGGGCGAACAGATGCTTGAACACCGCCGTCTCCGTCGCTACGCCCATCGCCGCGGGATCGTCGAGCATGTTCTTGCCCCGCAGCATCACGGCAGGCGCAATCGCCGCGTCGGCCAGATACACCTTGTGCTTCGCCCGCAGAATCTGCTTGCCATATCCATATGGATGCATCTTGTAAATGAGGTGCGTAGCCTCGAGCAGTTGCAGAAAGCTTTCCGCCGTTGGCCGGTTGACGCCGAGGTTTTCGCACAGCGTCCGCATCTCGAGCAGCCCGCCATCGTGCATGCAGAGGTACAGGAACAGGTGCTCGAGCTCCAGCACCCGCCGCACGCCGAACAGCGCTGTCATATCCCGCTTCAGCACCTTGTCGATGATGTCTTCCCGCATCAGCCGCTGGGCTTGCGTGATGCTTTCGAGCTGCGCCGTCTGCGGAAAGCCGCCGCGCAGAATGTATTCGTGAAAATGCGCAATGTACGGAGCCGCGGTCTCCTGAATCCCGAGCAGAGTCGATTCGCTGAAGTCGAAGACCTCCTGCAGGCCTTTGACCTTCGGCAACGGCGGCAGCTCCACATGCTTGATTTGCAGATACTCCCAGAACGACAGCGTCGTCAGCTTGATGACGTGCCACCGGCCGACCCCGGATTCCTGGCCGGTTTCCATCAGCGGGGTCGCGGATCCCGTGAATACGATCCGCCGCTGCTTGCGCGAAAAGTCCACCTGATGCTTGATCCAGACGGCCCAGTCCCGGATGAACTGCGCCTCGTCGAGAAACAGATACTCGGGGCCGGGCGCCTTCGGTTCCCGCTGCCGCCACGCTTCGAGCACGGCGTCGATGCCGGCGAGTTTCAAAAGGGGATGATCGAAGGTTGCGTAGAGGATGTTGGCCGGGGGCGCGCCATCGCGCAAGAGTTTGGCGATCGATTGGAGCATCAGCGTCGTCTTGCCAATCTGCCGGAGGCCGGACACCAGGACGGCCCTGGTCGCGGGCGGTTTCGAAACCCAGAGATGCATCTCTTGCCAGGCGGCCCGATGCCATTTCGGAAGGTCGGCCATGGGCTCCTTCCTCCACCAGGGGTTGTACTGGCCGAGGACAACGGCCAACTCCGCGGAAGATACGATCATGGCATGATTGTACACTATTTTATGCTATCTATACAAGTATATTTTTATTGATATCTGCATTTAGTGTAGATTCTGGTCCGCCGCCTTCACTTACGGCCCGATTCCGCCGCCTCGCTACAATGAAAGTTCCCATGCGAATCGCCCTCGGTCAGATCAATCCCACCGTCGGCGACCTTTCCGGCAACGTCGCTATCATGCTCGACTACGCCCAACGCGCAGCCGACGGCAACGCCGACCTGGTCGTCTTTCCAGAACTCTCCCTGAACGGCTACCCCCCACGCGACCTCGTGGAAAAACCCTCGTTCCTCGCGCGCACCGAAAGCGCATTGCAGGACCTCGCCGCCAAGACCCCGCGCAACATCACCCTCATCACGGGCTACGCCGGTTCTTCGCAGGACCATCACAAAGCGCTGAACTGCGCCGCCGTCATTCAGAACGGCGAAATTCTGTTCCGTCAGAACAAAGTCCTGCTGCCAACCTACGACGTCTTCGACGAGGCGCGCCATTTCGTACCCGGAGAACGGGGACAGCTCTTCACCATCGCCGGCAAGAAAGTCGCCCTCACCATCTGCGAGGATGCCTGGAACGACCGCACGTTCTGGAAGCAGCGCCTCTACAAGCGCGACCCGGTTGAAGAGCTCTTCGAACAAGGCGCGGAAATCCACATCTGCATCAACGCCTCGCCGTACTCGCAGGGCAAGCGCGACCTCCGGCGCCGCCTCTACCGCGCCACTGCGCGCCGTTTCGAGATCCCGATGGTTTACGTGAACCAAGTCGGCGGCAATGACCAACTGGTCTTCGACGGCTCGTCCTTCGCGATGGACGCCAACGGCGGCGTCACAACGCAGGCCAAGTCCTTCGCGGAAGACCTCGTCTACTGCAACGCCTTCGAATCCACCGGCGACATGCACCCGACTGCCGCCAACGAGGCCGAAGCCGTGTATGAAGCCCTCGTACTCGGCACGCGCGACTACATCCGCAAGTGCGGTTTCAAGAAGGCCCTCATCGGACTTTCCGGCGGAATCGACTCTTCGATCACCGCAACCATCGCCGTCGAAGCGATCGGCAAGGAAAACGTAATCGGCGTCGGCATGCCTGGACCCTATTCGAGCGATCACTCGGTGAAGGACGCGCGCGACATGGCCGAGAGCCTCGGCGTCCGCTTCGAACTGATTTCGATCAACGACGGCTACCATGCGATGCTTGGCTCCCTCGCTCCGGTTTTCGCGGGCGCAAAGGCCGACGTCACGGAGGAAAACCTCCAATCGCGCCTGCGCGGCGTGACCCTCATGGCCTTGTCGAACAAGTGGGGCGCGCTTGTGCTCACCACCGGCAACAAGAGCGAACTCGCAGTCGGCTACTGCACCCTGTACGGCGACATGTGCGGCGGACTCGCCGTCATCAGCGACGTACCCAAAACACTCGTCTACGAGATCTCGCGCATCGCCAACCAGCGCCTCGACAACGCGATTCCCGAAAACGTCTTCACCAAGCCGCCATCCGCGGAGCTTCGCCCGGACCAGAAAGACACCGATTCCCTGCCCGCCTACGACGTTCTCGACGCGATCCTCGAAGGCTACATCGAGCGCTACCAGACCCCACAGCAGATCGCCGACGAGATCCATCAGCCCGTCACCCTGGTGCGAGACATCATCAACAAGGTGGACCGCAACGAGTACAAACGCCAGCAGGCAGCGCCCGGCTTGAAGGTCACCTCCAAGGCCTTCGGCATCGGCCGCCGCTTCCCGATCGCGCAAAGATTTTCGGAACAATAATGAACATTCGCCACCAGATCGCCACCGCGGCGGCCACAGGCCTCGCCGTTTTGACCGGATCGGCCTGGCTGCTCGTCTCGCAACCGCCGGCCGCCAAGCAGCAGACGCTGGGACCCACAGCCGATGGGGGCTTCCTGCTGCCGACAGGCTGGAAAGTAAAGCCCGTGGGTTCGCAACTGCAACTCGACACCATGCCGATGGCCTCGTTGTTGACGCGCGACGGCAAGCAGATGCTCGTGCTCAACGGCGGCTACAAACCGCCTTCGATCAGCCTGGTGGACATCGCGACGATGCAGGAAACCTCGCGCACGCCGGTCCCCGACGGCTGGTTGGGCCTCGCCATGACTAGGGACGAAAAGAGCGTCTATGTCGGCGGCGGCGCTCGCGCTTCCGTCTTCGAGTTCACTTTCGCGGATGGCAAACTCACACCCGCCCGGACCTTCGAAATCGCCGCGCAGGCCGACCGCAAGCCTGAAGACTTCATTGGCGACGTGCAGCTTTCGCCCGATGGCCGCCTGATTTACGCGGCAGCCCTCTACCGGGACGCCATCTTCGTCATCAACCCGCAATCGGGCCGCGTGATCGAGGCGTTCCCCACAGGCCGGCGCCCGTATCGCATTCTCTTCCATCCGGATGGCAAATCGTATTTCGTGTCGAGTTGGGCGGATGGTTCGATCTACCACCATCGCACCGCCGACGGAGAAAAACTCGGAACCATTCGCCTCGCCCCGCACACCACCGACATGGTGATTTCCGCCAAACCGGCGAAGGCCGAAGAGGGCGAGAGCGAGAAGAAGCCGGACTGGAAACATCGCATCTTCATTACCGCGGGCAACACGAATCACGTCTATGTGGTCGGGATTTCCGAAGCCAAAGACATGCGATTGCTCGAGACCATCAACCTCGCCATGTCGCCCCGCCAGCCTGTGGGCATGACGCCGAGCGCATTGGCCTTCAGCCCGGATGAGGAAACGCTGCACGTGGTTTGCTCGGACGCGAATGCGGTCGCGGTGGTCGATGTGGAGGGCGCGAAGTCGCAAGTGAAAGGCTTCGTGCCCAGCGGCTGGTATCCCACCGCCGCCCGCGTGCTGCCCGACAAGCGGCTCGTCATCTTCAACGGCCGTGGCCTCCGCAGCTATCCCAATCCGAATGGACCCAAGCCTATCAAGGGCGACTCGCCCGTGCATGAGGGCGTAAAGTCCGATGAGTACGTGGGCCGCATCCAGACCGGCACGGCATCGATCATCGATTCCTTCGACGACGCAAAGCTCGCCGAATACACCCAGCGGACCTACGAAAACTCGCCGTACCGCGACGAGATCCTTGATGACGCCAAGGTTCCGCCCGGCAATCCGATTCCCGCGCGCGCGGGCATGAAGAGCCCGATCGAGCACGTCATCTACATCGTGAAAGAAAACCGCACCTACGACCAGATGCTCGGCGACATCGGCGCGGGCAATTCGGACCCGTCGTTGTGCCTGTTCGGCGAGAAGTACACGCCCAACCACCACAAACTGGCGCGCGAGTTCATGCTTTTCGACAACTTCTACGTGAACGGCGACGTGAGCGCCGACGGCCAAAACTGGTCCACAGCGGCGATTGCTTCGGATTATGTGCAGCGCATGTGGCCGAATTCGTATGGCGGACGCCGCAAGAAGTACGATTATGAGGGCGGCGAACCCGCGGCCGTCGCGCCTGCGGGCTACCTGTGGAGCAACGCCGCGAGCGCCGGCATCAGCCTGCGCAACTATGGATTTTGGGCCGAAAATCTCAAGGAGCGGGCCGCGGACGGCGCCTGGGTGCAACGCGTCAAGGATCCCACTCTTGCCAAATACACCAACAAAAAGTACCCGGGCTTCAACCTCGAGATCCACGACACGGAGCGGGCGCGCATTTTCATCGAGGATCTCGCCGCGGCTGAGAAGAGCGGAACCCTCCCCGCGCTGAACCTGCTCCGGCTCGGCAACGACCACACCTCGGGGACCTCCCCCGGCAGGTACACGCCGCTTGCGGCCGTCGCCGACAACGACGCCGCGCTGGGCATGATCGTCGAGGCAGTCGCGAAGTCGAAGTTCTGGGCCAAGACCGCGATCTTCGTCGTGGAAGACGACGCGCAGAATGGTTCCGATCATGTGGATTCGCACCGTTCGCCGGCGTTCATCATTTCGCCCTATACGCGGCGCGCGATTGTCGATTCCACCGTCTACAACCAGACCTCGATGCTCCGCACCATGGAACTCATCCTCGGTCTGAAGCCAATGACACAGTTCGATGCTGCATCGCGCCCGATGTGGACTGCCTTTGCCTCGCAGCCCGACGCCAGGCCCTATGCCGCTGAAAAGGCCCGCGTGAATCTCGAAGAACGGAATCCGGCGCGCACCGCGACCGCGGCCCGAAGCGCCCACATGGACTTCTCGCGGGAAGACGCAATCGACGACGATGAACTGAACGCGATTCTATGGGCGGCGATCCGCGGAGGCCAGCCCCCGGCGCCGGTTCGGAGCATTTTTGCGAAGTAGCATTGGCGTCTCGAGACGGGTAGGTATAGTACGTACTGGCCAACGTCCTAAGAAGAAACCTTAGGCACTTAGTGGGTCAAGTCAGTAATTCACTCGGTAGTATTCTCCCCAAGACGGGCTCATTATGAAAAGGAATGGTAGTGGAATCAGCTACGTGTCTACGCTGTGGAATGCAGTTCTACCCTAGAATCGGGGAAGAATTCTGTTCTCCAGCCCACGCTCGCGAGTATTTCGGTGTCGCGTCCACTCCGGTTCCGGCCTCCACGCCTACCTCCATGACATCGGTCGCCACCGACCACCGCAATAGCCGGCATCGCGTGATGCGGTTGTTGAACCTGCCGCCGATCGAGGAACCTCCTCCTCTCGTGGAAGACCTCTCGGTGCTGGCGTTGTCGATTATCCTCAATCGCCCTGCAGATCCACAGCCTTCCGGCATGGCCTCTTATCAGCAATTTGCCCATCACAGAGCCTTACCGCAAGATGAAGCATCGGCAAACGGCGAGACGGACCTCAATTCGGCCGGAATTCTTCCGTTCGGTCTGCCTGCAGCCTCTTCCCTCGCGGGAAACAGCGTGTGCGCTTTAGAACAATCGGGCCCCGCGGATTCGCCCATGCTGCCGATGCTGTGCCAATTGCAGTCGTTCGAACGGCAGAGCCTCGAACTGGACATGGGCGCCAAACTTGCCTGGTACAAACCTTCCGCGTTGAACGCCGGAAGCCGCATCCAGAAGCAGTTGCCTCAACCGGTGGCCGGCGCGGTTGCAAAACCCGCGCAAATCGACGCCTTCCAGGTGGAATTGAGCCCTTCCCTGGGCCCCGGCCCGGCGGCGGCCACGCTGTACCGGCTCCCCGGACGCAAGCTTCAGAACTGGCAGAGGCCCACGGAGGCATCCTCTATCCGTCTCGAATCCGTCGCGCCCTGGCTGGTTCCCGCCCGGCCCGTCAATCCTGTGTGGAACGGCGAGTTGCGCCGATTCGATTGGGCGCAGTTGATTGCGCGGCTGGCCGACTTCCAGACCTCCCGCCACGAAGTCAAGACGCCCTCCCCGGCGGGCGCAACCGCCCAGCACGAGAAAGCCGCGGCTTACATGTCGGGGGCGGCCGAACGCGCGGCGAAACAGGGGTTCCTAGCCTCCGCCGCCGCGTTCTGGCGCTCGCAGACCTGGCCGGTCCGCGCCTTGGCCCTGGCGCTTCCGTTGCTGGCGTTTGCCGCCGTCAAGCCTGCTCTCGACGGCTCGCTTTCCGAACCACCGGTGGTGCTCGCCAAGAGCCTGCCTCCGGTATCGAGCACGGCGTTACGGCGTATGCCTTCGCGCGAACACTCGAGCCCCGCTCCTGTAGCTTCGCCCGTACCCTCGGCGGTCGCGCCGCCGCCAGCGAATGCCGCAAAGACCGATCTGCCTCCAATTGCCACAGTCGAACCGCGCTTGACCAACGTGGACCGGATGCTGGTGGCGCGCGCGGCAGTCGAATTGGCGGACGATTTCTCGTTTGGGCTCGACAGTTGGGATGCGAACACGGCCAACGCGACGACATGGACCTACGACCCCACCGGTTTCATCCGGCCGCGGAGCCTGGCCCTCTACCGTCCGTCGATGAATCTCACCAACTACACGGTCGAGTTCCTCGCCAAAATCGACGCGAACGCGATCGGCTGGGTGGTTCGGGCAGTCGACCACAACAATTATCACGCGGTCAAACTCGTCCAACGCGGCGGCGGACCCCTCCCAAGGTATACGATTGTCCGCTATTCCGTGATAGATGGACGGGAGGGACCGCGAATTGAGCATCCTTTACCTCTCAATCTCTATAAAGACACTCTCTTCCGCATCCGAATGGATATAAGAGGACCCAATTACGCGATCCTGGTGCAGGACTCGGTAGTGGACTCCTGGTCGGATGACCGGTTCGAATTCGGCGGCGTGGGATTCTTCTCCGGCCGCGGCGAGGAAAGCCGGGTCCGATGGCTGCAGGTCACGTATCAGAACGACCTGCTCGGTAAGATTTGCGCCTGGCTGGCGCCCAAGAGCAGTATGTAAGGGTTGAGCCACTCTTTACCCTCCCCTGCGATTGGTTCCTGGCCAGAGGTTTTGAAAAACCAGAGGTTTAAGGAAGATGAGCAAGGGAGCGGCAGAGAATAAAGACGGCGCGATTTCAGCCTACTTGGCCCGCGCGGTGGCGTTGCATCTCGAAGGCAAACGCCCGGAAGCACTGCAGGAACTCCAAAGCGCAGTGCAGGCAGGTGAGGACTCCCCTGAGGTCCACTCGGCAAAGGGGCACTTACTCTATGAATTGAACAGGTTCGCAGAAGCCGCCGAGTCCTATCAGCGTCTTCTGGAACTGGTTCCCAACCACCCGACGGCAAATTTCAACCTGGCGATCTGCCTCGAAAAGCTGAGCCGTTGGCCCGACGCCACCGGATTTTTCCAGAGAGCGCTCGTGAACGATCCGGAGCGAGTCGACACGCGTCTGGGTCTCGGAGTCTGCCTGTTGCATGGCGACAAGTCCGAGCAGGCTCTGGAACAGTTCGAACGCGTTTTGTCGCGTGACGAAAAGAACGATACGGCGTTGTTCGGCAAGGCCGTTGCGCTGCAACTGCTGTGGAAGTTCGACGAAGCCGCGGCGCTGTACCGCAAGATTCTGCAGAAGAATTCCAAGTCGGAAGAATGTCTGGTCAATCTCGTCACGATCGGCATGGCCCGCAAGGACGAGGCCATGACACGCGAGTTTTCCGAAAAGCTGCTGACCCTGCGTCCTTCGTCGCTCACCGCGCTCGAAGGCTTGGCGAGCTGCGCCTTCGGCTCGAACGATCACGAAGCCGCAGTCACCTTCTGCGCCAAGCTCGTCGAAGCCTCGCCCGATCACTTCGAGCGCTGGTTCAACCTCGGCGTGGCGTACCAGAAAACGGGCCGCTACGACAAAGCCTCCGAGGCTTACCGGCGTGCGCTGCAGATTCGTCCGGACGCCAAACAGGCCTACGTGAATCTCGGCATCGCCCATCAGGAATCCGGCGAACTGGCGGAAGCCAAAGCTGCCTACGAGAAGGCTCTGCAGTTGGCCCCGGACCTCACTGACGTTCAGTACAATCTGGCTTCTGTCTATGAACAGGCCGGCTCGGTCGACGATGCGGAACGTACCTACGCGAAGCTTTTGACCCGCAATCCGGATTGGGAGGATGCCTGGTTCCGCGTCGGCCACCTGCGCATTCAGCGCCAGGACTACCGCACGGCAGCCGAGGCGTTCGAGCAGTGTGTCCGCCGCCGCCCGGATTGGGTCGAAGCGCACATGAACCTCGCCCTCTGCTGCTGGAACACCGGAAATCAGGAGGCTGCTGCGAAATCGTTCGAAGCCGTAATCAGCAAAGATCCGAACGCACTCGATGCGCTTCGCGGCCTGGCGGCCCTCGCGATCGAGAAGGAAGACTTCGAGCAGGCTCTCGACATGCAGGCGCGCATGATCGAAGCCGGCGAACGCTCGCCGGAGTTGTTCTACAACACCGGGCTGTTGCTGCAGAAGTCCGGCCAGATCGACGATGCGATTCGTCTCTACCGCGAAGCGCTGAACGAAAAGCCGCAGTTCGCCGAAGCGATGCTGAATCTGGGTCATGCGCTCAAGGCGCAGGGCCTGCAGGACGAGGCTCGCAAATTGTGGAAGCAGGCGCTCGATATCAAGCCGGAACTGGCGGCTGGATACTTCGACCGCGGCTAAAAATTCGCGCCTTGAGACTACCGGGAGACCGGCGACATCCCGTAAATGGGGTTCGCCGGTCTTTTTCTTTACTGGTAAAACCGTTCCTCCAAGTCGTAGTTCGGAGCCGGATACCTCGAATGTCCAGTGCGCTGCCACCATTGCCAGGTTTCGGACATGCCCACGAGCAGCCCGCGCGGGGTAAAACCCAAGACCTTCTGCAGCTTCGTGCAATCCTGCGGTAACGGCGGAACATCAAGATACGCGCCGAAGTAAAACGGCGGCGCCATCGGACGCCCACCGGAAGCGAGCAGCTGTTCGCGAGCCACAGCAAATATCTGAGGCGGCGTCCCTCGCCCCGTGGCCTTCGCCAAAATCTCCACCATTTGCCGTTGCGAGACCGGCTGCGGGTCCGCGACGTTGAACGCTTGGCCCGTTGCCTCGTCCGTTTCCGCCGCCAGGACCTCCGCCTCGGCGAGGTCCTCGAGATGGACGAACTGCATCAGACGGCTGCCATCCTCCGGGACAAGGATAGGACGGTTGTCTGCGAAACGTTGAAAGAAGAAGGCTTCGCGATAGAAGGGGTTGCCGGGGCCGTAGACAAACGGTGGGCGCAAAGTCACCGCGGGAAAACCTTCGCGTGCGTACAACCCGAACAACGCACGCTCGCTCATGGCCTTGTAGCGCTTGTAGAGATCGGGATCGCCGTCATCGGCTAGCGGCGAGGTTTCGACGCGCACCTGATCGCCGGGGTCACCGCGATATGCCGCCACGGATGAGATGAAAACATACCGGCGCAGCCCGGACTTCGCAAACACCCGCGCGGTGGCTTCCACCTGCGCTCCCGTGGTGCCTTGCGACCAGTCAAACACGTTGTCGAATACGTAGTCGAACTCGCGCCCCGCGACGGCAGCGGCGACCGTAGCGGCATCGTTGCGGTCTCCCTGCAGTCCTTCGACTTCCGGACCCAGATCATGCTCGGGCTTGCGGTGCAGCACGGCCACTTCGTGACCGCGAGCGAGGAGTTTGGCGACGAGCACACGTCCGATAAACAGCGTGCCGCCAATGACGAGTGATTTCATTTTTGGTGGGAACCCAAGCTTTCATCGTAAGGCGCTACACTCGGGGAAACAAGGAGCGGAAATGGAAGATCAGCATAGCTCAAAATGTGACGTCGGGCGGCGTGACTTTGTCGTGCTTTCGGCCGCCGCCGTGGGATTCGGCGGAAGCGGCGCCGTCGAAGCGGCAGGAGCTCACGAAATCGTGGAAGCGGACGTGACGATCAAGATGCCGGACGGCGTCTGCGACGCGGCCTTCATTCATCCGAAGAAAGGGGCGCATCCCGGCGTGCTGCTGTGGCCAGACGCTTTTGGTCTCCGGCCGTCGATGCGCGAGATGGCGAAGCGCCTGGCGGCGGACGGATACTCGGTGCTGGTCCCCAATCCCTTCTACCGGATCTCCAAGGCGCCTTTCACCGACGGATCGAAATTCAATTTCCAGAATCCGGACGATATGGCCAAGCTGCGCCCATTGATGGCGTCGGTGACTGCGGCAGGCGCGGGCGAGCGGGATGCGGTCGCTTATGTGGCGTTCCTCGACTTGCAGAAGGCCGTGGACAAGAAGAAGAAGATCGGGACCCAGGGTTACTGCATGGGCGGTCCGTTGGTGGTGAGAACCGCGGCTGCGGTACCCGATCGCATTGGGGCCGGCGCGTCCTTCCACGGAGGAGGATTGGTGACGGACAAACCGGACAGTCCACACCTTCTCGCCCCGAAGATCAAGGCCAAAATGTACATCGGCGTGGCGGCGAACGACGACTCCCGCCAGCCTGACGCCAAGGACAAGCTGAAAGAAGCCTTCGCCGCCGCCCATGTCACGGCCGAAGTGGAAGTCTATCCCGAGGCGCTACACGGCTGGTGCGTGACGGATATGCCGATTCAGAATGGCAAGCCCCTTTACAGCAAGCCAGACGCGGAAAAAGCGTGGGCGAAACTGCTCGCGTTGTACAAGTCGGGGTTAGCGTAGTAATCGCTCAGTCGTAGTATTCGAGACCGAGGTGCGTGATGAGCTGCTCGCCCTGCATGTAGCGCAGGGTGTTCTTCAGCTTCATGAGCTGGATGAAGATATCGTGCTCCGGATAGAGCCCCGGTGCGGTCATCGGCGCCTTGAAGTAGAAGCTCAGCCATTCCTGAATCCCGCGCATGCCGGCGCGGTGGGCGAGGTCCATGAAGAGGACAAGGTCCAGCACCAGCGGCGCGGCAAGGATGGAGTCCCGGCATAGGAAGTCGATCTTGATCTGCATCGGGTAACCCATCCAGCCAAAGATGTCGATGTTGTCCCAGCCTTCTTTGGCGTCGCCACGCGGCGGATAGTAGTTGATGCGGACGGCGTGGTAGAGATCCTTGTAAAGCTCCGGATACAGCTTCGGTTGCAGGATCTGGTCGAGCACGCTGAGCTTGGTTTCTTCCTTGGTCTTGAACGAGCCGGGATCCTCGAGCACTTCGCCGTCGCGGTTGCCCAGGATGTTGGTCGAAAACCAGCCGTTCATGCCCAGCATGCGCGCTTTGAAACCGGGCGCCAGCAGGGTCTTCATGAAGGTCTGGCCCGTCTTGAAATCCTTGCCGCAGATGGGGACATTCTTGTCACGCGCGAGTTCCAGCAACGCCGGCGTATCGGTCGTGAGGTTCGGAGCGCCGTTGGCGTACGGGATGCCCATCTGCAACGCGGCATAAGCGTAGATCTGCGAAGGCGCGATGTCCGGATCGTTCGCGTGGAGGCCCGCCTCGAAGGCAGCCAGCGTCTGGTGAACCGCGGCAGGCTTGTGAAAGACTTCCGTGGACCCGCACCAGATCATGACACAGCGGGAGACGCCATGCGCCGCTTTGAACTGGCGGATGTCCTCCATCAGTGCGTTCGCTTTGTCCATCTTGGAGCCCTCGGTTTTGACATTGGGTCCGTTGATGCGCTTGACGTACTCAGGGTCGAACACAGCCTTCATGGGCCTGATCGCCGAAAGGGGTTCCTTCACAGCTTCGAGATGGTGCGGTTCGAAGACGCGGGCATTGACTGCCGCCTCGTAGGCGGTGTCTTCGAAAATATCCCAGCCGCCGAACACGAGTTGGTCGAGCTTGGCGAGAGGGACGAAATCCTGAATCTTCGGCGTGCGGTCGTCGGTGCGCTTGCCGAGGCGGACGGTTCCCAACTGGGTGAGGGATCCGATCGGGGCGGAGATGCCGCGCTTGATGGCTTCCACGCCGCCGATGAAGGTGGTGGACACGGCGCCGATGCCTGGAATCAGGATGCCGAGCTTGCCATCGGCGGGCGCGATGCGAATGGGTTCTGTCGAGGACATTAATTCAACGTATCAC
>JACXTT010000901.1_pt1 | contig 50726 bp, 49 predicted proteins | sample 9270951 | NCBI WGS metagenome assembly JACXTT01 (sample SAMN15532306, study PRJNA645909) | rock metagenome | isolation source: weathered quartz diorite | place: Puerto Rico | collected 2017-06-21
GATTACTTTTGGAACTCCTGGACTCAGCGTGCGAAATAGAGTTTTAATCTGACCCGCATGCGTCACATCAACTGCCCCGAGGGGATCGGCGGCGTCGCCAAATCCTTCATCAGAAAGATCGAATTCGCCCACTGAGTCCGTTAAACGATCCGCTCGCAATTGGCCCCCCAGTTCAGGCTCTAGTATTTCTCCATACGGCTACCAGGACCAGCCAAACTGATCACATCTTGACCAACGGTGGAAACACCGTGGAAGGAACTTGAGGGATGTAGGCAATGAAGGACATATCCTTCACCCTGTCCATAGAAGCTTCTGGCTCAACCGACACCCATCTTGATCTACCACACCACAATTTCAGGGACTTGCATCAAGACGGTTACAGGCTCTCCGTCCCACCTGGTTTTTCCACCCCCCTCGATCAGTTAAGACCCATCTTCTACCCATCGCTTGTAACCTTTCTGTCATCCGCTCCGTCTAAGCAGTAGAACAACCGGAGGCGTCGATGGATACGCAAACCCTGGCAGAAGCAATTTGCTAACCCGGGCGAGTGCACACAGCCGGTGCGTGGTTCTCGCCGTAGAAAGGAGCGGTCCCATGTTGCAAACACGACTGTATCGGTGGGCAATGCCCCTGTGTGTGGCCGGCATAGGGCTGGCTGCAGTCTTGCTCGTTCCGAGCGAAAGCCGTTCGCACTCAGGGTCAGGAGGCATGTCGTTCTATCACGGAGGTCACCAGACAGATTTTGCCAGCCGAACCTTTCGTGTGCTCCTGCATGACCAAAAGGACTTCCATCTTTCAGCGGAGCAAGTCGGCAAGATCGAATCCCTAGCGTCAGACTATGCCAAGACCCGTATTCGAAATCAGGCGGCCAGCGAACTGGCGGAAGTAGATGTGAGAAGCCTCATCAAGAATCCTCAATCGGAGCTGTCGGCCATCGAGGCCGCACTGCGGAAATCCGAAGCAGCCACCACCACAGAGCGACTTGAGCGGGTGAAGGCGATTCGGACGGCGCTCGCCGTGCTGACGCCGGAACAGCGCGATTCCTGGAAAACGAAGATGCGTGCTCATCATCATCGAGACGGACATCACGGACCGACCTGTGGAGGTGGGCCCAGTCGTCACGAGTCGGTCGGCAATCAGGATATGGCCGTGGGGGCACGTTCATAGGAGGCCACGATCTCTCTGATAATGGATCGATGGGCACGACTGGACATGTAGATCGATGGCTTCGACGGAGTACCTATGTTGCTGATCGTCCGAGCACCGTGCCTCCCAGCTCGGACCGAGTGCGGGGTGGAGGGTGCCCTCCCAATTCCTCTACCCCGACCTCAGATTGAGGAACAAGCATGTACTCCCGGTGGAAGGAGGTCCTGATGAGTGGGTACGGTAGGCGCGTGTTGGTCGTCGATGACGAGGAGGCGATGCGCCGTCTCCTTCTCGAACAACTGGAACCGCACCGCTTTGTGGTGGTAACGGTCGCGGATGGACTGCGGGCCTGGAGGGAACTCCACCGGCGTCATTTTGACGCCGTGATCACCGATCTCCATATGCCGTATCTTGATGGCCTCGAGCTTCTCCATCAATGTCATCTGGTGTGGCCAGAACTGCCCGTCATTCTTATGTCGGGTAGTCTTGTAACGAATATCGTTGAACTGGCGATGACGCAGGGAGCCGCCGCGTGTCTGCCTAAGCCAGTGGAGCGAGAGAGACTGTTCCATGTTCTCAACGAGGTCATTCCCGACAGACTTGTGTCCCTCCCCGATCAGACGGATATCACCTGCCACAAACTGGAAATGGAAGCACGATGATTGGTAGGAGCTGTAGGAAGACCAGCCATGGTGACGTGTGCAGGATTAGGGAACATTCCACAAGTGTGGATTCGACGGGCCGAATCGAGATGACCGAATGGCGTCCTGTTCCGGTCCCCGGAAGAAAGGAGAGGCACCATGCGCCTTCTAGGATTGGCGGCAATGGCAGTGTGGTTCAGTGCCTGCACGGCCACTCCCATCTTTCCCCCAGCAGTGATGAAGGATGTCGAAGCGAATACCTTTGATGTCAAGGCCTGGGAAGAAGAGGCCTATCATCCGTCCAGCGTCGCCTTCATCCCTCACAAGGTGGAATTGGCTGGTGAGATCATACGAGTCATTCAGAAACCTGGTCGTCTTGTCATTTTGGTTGAAGAGAGATCGGTCGAGGGGCATCCCGCAATTGGCCCGACGAGCATTGAACAAGACAGCGCACCATGGTTTGCAGTCACCTTCAAGGGGTCTGTGGAACGGAGTATGCTCCAAACAGGGAATCGGCTCATGGCGGTTGGCACCACGTATCGGCCTGGCCCAGAAATGTTCGGCGGCGCTCCACGGGTACTGCCGCACCTAAGGGCGCAATGCCTTCACATTTGGAATACCGAGGGAGTCAAGAACAAGTATTTCTCTTCAGAGACAGGAAGTATAGAAGCTTATCCTCCGGATGAACGGACCATCTGCCTTGGGGACGGCCCAGCCGGTTCCTCGCCACCTGACAGTTCAGGTGCGGAGGAGAAGCAGAGCTCTGGAAGCTCGTGACATAGTCGGCAGAAAATCAGTTCGGAACGGGGCTCACCCCGTCGTAACGGAGATCCACAGAAATGGCGCCACAACAAGGATGTTGTTTGCCGAAGACGATTCCTTTATCTGGGCTCGAGTTTGTGATCATTGGCGAGCGGGGCCTCGTGGGAGGGGGACTATCATGATTCCTGGGCGATTCACCGGTCGCCGTCCGTATCGCAGCTTCTGGCGTACTTGCAATCTCCTCTCGCTCAGTCTCTGTCTGTCTCTCGGCCAGTCGGGCCTATCGGTGCAGGCGGCAACCCCGACCACCCCTGATGAACTCAATAACATACGCGTCTATAAACATATCGCGAGATCGACGGTTCTGATCACCTCTGCCTATATGAGCCATCATCATGTGACGCAAGCCTCGTGGAAGGGAATTGGATCAGGAGTCTTGCTCGACGACCAAGGCGTCATTCTTACGAATGCCCATGTTGTCGATGGAACTGCCAGGATCACCGTCACCTTGCATGATGGGAAACGGCTTCCAGCAGAGCTGGTGGGAAGCGATCCGCTGACGGACGTGGCCTTACTCCGAGTACTCTTGCCAAAGAGTTCGGTGGTGGCCGCTCAATTAGGCGATTCCGACAAATTGGAAATCGGACAAAAAGTGCTGGCGATTGGGCATCCGTTCGGCTTGGGCTATGCTTTCTCAACGGGGATCGTCAGCGGGTTTGGCAAGGTGATGGGAACCAAACAGGAAAACATTCAGCGAACCATTCAAACGACCGCTCCGATCAATCCCGGCAACAGCGGGGGGCCGCTCGTCGATTCTGACGGTCGCGTTATTGGCATCAACGCGACCGTCATGCTGGAGGCCCAGAATATCAGCTTCGCAATTCCGATCAATGCCGTCAAATCCATTATCGCCGACCTCCACACTCATGGCCGGGTTATCCGCCCCTGGCTCGGTGTGAAAGGAAAATTCGTCACCGATGAATTACGAAACTTGTTCGCGTTGCCCCTAGTCGACGGCTTACTGGTGCTCGACATCGAAGATGGCAGTCCGGCTGAAAAAATCGGCTTGCGGGGCGGCAAACTGGATGTGGTTATCGAGGGAGAGCCCTGGGTTTTAGGGGGCGACATTATCGTCGCTATCAACGACCAGGCAACGCAGACGAGTGAGCAGTTTGCGAAGGTCTTTCGCCAGTTAAAAGCCGCCCAGTCCGTGGAACTCACAATTATGCGAGAGGGCGAGTCTTCCATGCGGACGGTGACATTAGGGGAACGGCCCTCACCACCCAACCAGGCACAGCCTCCGAGCCTTGATGCACTTCCAGCGCTCTTTCAAGGGGTAGGCTTTGTGCCATTCTGATTTATGGTGTATTGAGGAAGGTGAAAGATTCGGTGGTGAGCAGTCTTCGCGCCATGATCCTCCCCATCTTCCTGAATTTTATAGATCACCATCTTCACTAGGCTAAGGTTTTACCTTCACTTGCGGTGCGGTGCTGCAGTGCCGGAGCAGGTTGTCCAACGAGTTTCGTGCAGCTGTACTGACTTGCTTAGGTCCCCTCTTCGGTAGGATGGTTGTCCAGCTGATGAAGTCTGTAGTCTCCATTATATGGTGCTTCGACTGGTCGCTCTGCCCTGGAAAACAGTTGGGCGAGGTGTTGCATTGGCCTATGGGATCAGCTTTGCTTTTGGTATTGTTTTGCTTGCGAACGATATTACACCACAGACCGATCAGACACTCTTTCCGCTTCTCGCACTGCTGTCGGGAGGGATTGGGGTCGCGATGGCTCTGGGCGCCATGGGCACCACACGAGCTGTGTACGTGCTCGCTATAGGAGTGGGGCTCTGGCTCATCAACTTAGGAAATGTCCTACTTGGCTCTCAGGCCCTCTCTGACTGGATGGACAGCTGTATCTTCATCGCTGCCACGGTGCTCCTAGGCCGCATGTTGTTAGGAAACAGTCTAGCACCCCTTCCAGCCGGCAGAAAAACTTCGTGTGAGTCCTAGAAAGGGGTACGTGTCGTCAGCCCCCAGCCGGTCTGCAATGCATTCATCAATGCGTGAATCGTTAAGGCGCATTCCCTCCGATCGATTGCTCACCGGTGTACTACCGTGAAACGATGGGACATTTCTCTGCGGAACGTGTGGTTCAGACTCTCCCGTTTAGCGTGCCGGTACAGACACGACATTCGCTTCGTAAAGGTGCGATTGTGCACGGCCCGCTTTTGTATTTCTGCAACACAAACCTTCCTATATGACAGAGCCTCTGCAACGGGAACACTGGTACAACTCTTAGTAGCTTTCATACCTATATTATCTGCCCACTTCCGATCTGCAGAGCGCAATCTCGGTGTTCGGGAAGGTGGCATTTAACATGCTACACCAAGCAACCTGGAAGGGACTCGCGTGGGTGGTGCTCGGCTCTTCGCCCGTGTGGGAGTCCTCTGCCCAGGATATTGGGGCAGGCCCACCCACAACGTGAATTTCTCGTGCAGCGGGAACCCATGCGTTCTCGCTGCTAGAGACGTATGTCGCCCAGGCAACGGGTAGAACGTTCACCATGGTCAGGTCTGCTCACTCCAATGTTAGTTGAGACCCATCCTGACAGAATAGTCGTCATGGGAATCGGCTCGGTCCTTATTGCCGAGACGGATCCCGCTATCCGGCAGGGCCTTCTCCGCATCTTCGCAGATCACCTGCCTCAGATTGACGTTGATGTATGTTCCTCTCCTCAGCAGACGACTCAGCGGTTATTGCATGCACACTATTCAACCGTGGTTGCCGCCCCGCATCTGATTCAGAAGGAACCTTCACTCCTGCTTCACCGGACAGAGCACCGTTATGTGCTCGCCCCGGTTATCGTCACGGCCTCAAGTATAGACATCGAACCGGCTCGAGATTGTCTTCTCCACCGAGGGGCTTTTGATGTCATCGCCAAGCCAGTAGACGACGTTGAAGCCCTCACCAGTGTCCGTATCGCCCTCTGGCAAGCGAGGTTTTTCCAATTGCTGACGCAACGAGAACGGGTATTGTCCAGTTTTCACCGTCATATCGAAGATTATCCAGAAGAGCGGTCCGTGCGAGAGATCATGGGAATGGTCCTGAAGCGAGTAGACAACACGGTGACGCTCGTACAGGAAAGTATGAAACTGATCGATCCAAGCAACGACGGATTGTTTTTTGACCTGCTTGCGTCGGTTGAAGAGCGCACAAAGGAGAAGGCATTGGCTCGCCTCGATCGATTGAGCGTGTGTGCCATGGAGGGCCTCGGCTTCCGCTTCCCCGAGCCGGCTCTCTCCCCGTTGGACCTACCTCCTTCGGATCTGGCTCTAATCGGCATCCCTGATCCGGTTAACTCAGACACAACGCGATCATCAAACGGAGGCCTGCGATGACTTGCTCACGTTGTCAGGGATTGATGCTGGAAGAGCACATGATCGATATAGAAGCGGGGTATGGCGACATGTGGAGCCGTAGCTGGCGCTGTTTCAATTGTGGCCATCGGGATGACGCTGTCATGCGGCAACACCGTCAAGCCCGCGCCAGGCCGACGGCGTCAAGTCCCCAAGCCGTGACGGTGTTGGAGAATGCCGAGCTATCGTCGGAGTCCATTGAAGCGCTTGTGGCCTAAGTAAGCGAGTGACTCTAACGGCGGAAGTCCGGAATCAGGAACGGGGGCAAGCTGAAGATGCCGGCTCCTGTTCTGATCATTGAGGATCCGACGTCAGTTCGCACTCCTGTGGCCTAGTGCCGATGTTTGTAAGGTATTCTTCTTTGGATCTTTCTGCACGGAACCCCCTCTAAGGAGTGGAAAGCAGCTCCTTGCCCATCGAATATTCGCTCTTTTACAATACGTCCCACTCTCAGCACGGGTTCTTTGACTATGGCCTATATCGTGCGACCTTCCTGTCGCTTGCCAGTCTTGCACCCGGTCACCTAATGAGGCGAGATTTCAGGAAGATCACGGCGCTGCTGGTATTGTGTGATGGGTACGAGGAGAGGACTACGGCATCGAAATGTCGGTGATGAATGAGCCGTCAAAGGCGTTTCTCGGGAAATACATTCAGGCCTGTATCAACGGGCTATGAACGACCGTCCGATGGTCAGAGACTCGAGTTGGGGTGTGAATGGGACACCGCGTATTTTATGCGTACTATACCGACTATACCCGAATTGGTCAGTTCGACCTGATCCGCTACCGAAATAGCATTGATTACAAGAGTATGGAGGGGACGCTTGTACACTTGCCGTAGAGCACACAAACCATTGATCTCAGGAGGGTGCCGTGCCAACAGATGAACCAAGCATAAACGTCATCATCGACCACTGGGTGCCTATGCAGGTCTCAGTGGATATCAGCGTCTTTGAGCTCTCGACTCTCATGTCACTTGAGGTTGGCTTGAATCAGATCGCTCTTACAGTGTGGCAGAAGGAAGCGCCATTGCGCCGCGGGGACGACGCAGCGATGCGTGAGGTTCACCCCGGTACCGACCCACGGGAGGCTCGCCTGATGGAAAGTTACTTCCACTGGTTTGGGGTGTCGTTGTGTACCTATGTTCATCTCGTGGGCTTCCTCGCCTCGCTAAACAGCGGCGCAGTCAGTCACAAGGATCTGAAAAACAGGGTCGGACGAAAGCGGATCGCCGCTGCCTGCACGGCTTACGTAAACGGAGTCTCTGAAATCCGAGACGTTCTCGTTTGGCGGAACAAAGTCGCAGGCCACTTCGCGATCACTGATTCCAGAGACGACGACACGGTGGTCCCGCTCGACATGTCCGGCATGCATCCGATTTCTTTCTTGGCACGCCGGTACCGTGTGCGCCAGTGGAATCTTGGGCATCACGCGAGTGGTGGTGCACCGATGTATGAGTTTCCCCCGTGGTCGATTACGGAGGTCTATGAGCGCTTGGCGCCAAGATATTGGCCATCGTTTCGATGGCCAGAAGGCGAGCCCTCACAGCGCCGCGCTCGTCAAGAATGAACGACCGAGGAGATTCTTGGCGCAAGGGTTTCGCGAGACGCCAAATGACAGGAAAGATTTGATCGAGATGGATAAGAAGGGGATGCCGCCAAGGAACAAGTGACTAGGACGAACCGTCGGAACCGTTCGTTCAGGCGTGTTCCTGGGTGAACAGGTCCCGGAGATCCTCTTTGACGTGTTTCAGGTAGATATCGAGTTATCCGTGACCGGCTCGACGCTCCCCGTGTCTCGTGCAACAGCCGGCAAGGTGGTTGTCATAGACACAGATCTTCAGGATGTGGCCTTTGAGAAGTTGGTCGTGTCCGGTGTGCGGAGGTGAGTCTGGATCTGCTCGAACGCTTAGGCGGCGGTGCAAATCGTTCGAGTGAATCGGCGACATGTTTTGCCTCTTTCATGGCGGCCAGTGTGGCCTCTTTGCGTGATGAGAAGCTGCCGTCAAGGCTCCCTGTCTGGCACCCCCAGCAGGTTTGTCTGAATTCAAAAATGATATACGAACAATGCCATGTCCCATCAGCTTGCCGTACGGGAGCCAAGTCGATCCTGCGATGCTTATAGTATGACATTGTCACTTCCTTTAGCTGCCGGCCATTCTCTCAACCTAGAACATGTTCTGCGTGAGAATTTATGCCTGTTTCCAAAAGGGAACTCTGACAACAGCGCTCGCCTCACACCGTCCTTGTTCACCGATTTCAATATCGTCGACCTTGTGCTTAGCAATTTACAATAGGATGAGATTAGGGTGGGGAAATGCTGAGCTTCGTCGATCAGCCAGCTCTGCAGCACGATGCTACCTATCGGAGAGGGTGCAAGTTAATCGCGTCCGTATCTCATATGGCTGAACCTACAAGGAACAAGATATCCGCAACAACTAGGAATTGGCTCTATTTGTCACCATAATTTTGCTGGGGGCTAAGTCACATACCTGGATCTCAGTCTTGGTCGCTGGGTATTCTCGTGCCGATAGAGGTGCTCGTAATGGGTAGTGGCACCCGGAACCATTATCTCAAAGCAGTTTGGGTATGGCCAATTGAGAATCCACTGTCTTAAGTCGCAACCCAGGAAGTACTGTCCACTTAGGTTTCACCATGACAGATTCGGTCGACCGTGGCGCGCCCAGTTTGACTTCTCGTTGCCTATTCACTAGGCTTTCTTTCTCTTGGGTGCAGTAACTGGAGGAGCCGTATGCAACATTCCAACGCACAGCTGCTCAGAAATCTGGCGAAAGAACTTCCTGCGCCGCAACAACTTGACGAGCCGTCTACTAAAGCCCTTTGGAGTATTCTCATAGACATGGCCGACCGAATTGAAAAACTTGAAGCACGGTTGACCTGATCGCTTCCCGCGTCTCATGCGTCTCTCCCAAACCTTGCGATAGGTCCGTAGCGGCCTGTCCGTCTTGAGGCATTCTTGGTGCCTAGTTCCAACCCTGCCTGGCACCCTCCCAAAGCCCTCTTGCGGATCAATTCCGATCGCTCATAGAATCTGCCTCCCTGTCGAGGTGGCCATGGCGTATGTCTTCCGGCCCTACCGTCGCTTTCCTGTATTTTGTCCTGTGAGGTATGAAATTCGACTCCGTAATGGCTATGGAACCGTCACGAATCTCTCCCCTCGCGGTTGGAGAATCCATGGTGACGTGCCGCTAAAACCGGGTGATGTGTGCTCGATGACAGTTAGACTGGCGACAAGAAAATGGGTGTCGGTGTCAGCTGGGATAGTGCGATGGGTGCGCGGAGGAGAGTGCGGCATCGAGACGCTCGCGATGAATGATGCGTCACAGGAACAACTGAACGACTATATCCAAGAGCGAATGAGGACGGTATGAGCAGTGATCGACCTAATATGCACTGACTGCTTGAACGGGACTACTCATTGAACGTCTTGCACTAGGGCATGCTGCCGATGGTGCATGCCCGGCATAGTAGTGTATTTATGCGCGCCTCAACAGAGGCGCGGTCATGTCCTCCCAAACTGTTCTCATCGCTGAGCCCGATCTTCACATCCTAGACATCCTTCGGGATAGGTAAGTAGGATGCCGCGATGGGTACGTCAGCTCCTTCTCTCCATCACATTCCTGCTGCCGTATTCGGCGGCTCACGCTGCCGACCTTTCAACTCTTGTCGGCACCGTCGGTGTTCAGTTTCAGCCGATCCAAGCAGGAGGGAAACGGCAAGGCTGTTCTCTGGTCTTTAGCGTGGTCGGTCAAGATCACGCCTATCGGCGCGGTGCGTTAGTCGCCTTGGTCGGGAACATTACCTTTTGGGCCAACCAGGACCAAACGGCTGCCGTCGTGTCCTTCAAGCTGGGAACGACGATGGCGCCGCACGCAGATGCCGAAGCCGAAGCCCCCTTCTTTGCGTATCTTCAAACCCCTCATAGCACCACGGCGACCAGCAAGTTTTTCCAGTATGAGGCGCCGGACACACCCGGTACACGCATCTTTGCGTATGCCTTGGACGACAAAGTCTTGAGCGTCCTGAAAGACATTGTTGACGGGGCTCCGGTTACGATCGGGTTCAACCGGGCCAAAGATGGGCTCGATGTGATGGTGCCGCTTGATCTGAGCGTAGCGGAGACCACGCCTTCCGAAACTGGGTTCAGCCGAAGGCATTCGAAGGACATGGTCTCGCAGTTTGCTGTCTGCAATGCCGAAGTGGCCAGGCAGATTGCTCATCAACCCAACAGGAAATAATGGCTATGGCACGTATCATGGTTGGTCGCCAGGGCGTACTTTTTCGGCGGCTTCCCTTTTGACGCCTTGCGTTTTGGGAAGCTCTCGGGGTTGGATGCCGGTACGGTCGGTTATGGAAAGGTCAAACTAGGGCGGAGGGAAGCCCCAAGATATTAAGCTCGTATCATCATATACCGGAACCGGTCTACGGATCTTCCTTCTTAAGGCTTTTCGATCTGCCTCACTATGCTTCGGAGACGCCCACTCGAGGCGCCAGCGAGGAGTAGGATTGCCGGAAGAGGTATGTGTGTCCAGCCATGTCTCAACACGATCGGATGGTGGTGCTCCAGGTACCCATCCTCTCGGAGTAAGATGCCATAGATAACCGACTGCCTCTGTCGCCATCGGAGAGCCCTATCTCCTTCCCGCCGGTTGAAAGCTCATGAAAAGGAAGTCCTAGGGGTTGCTTTGTGATTTTTGGATTCTGGATTGGGGACATGGATGCTCGCCCGTAATGTCGTTCGATCTGCGTTACTATGCTGGGAAGGTATCCACGTCAGCACCCATTCTTTTTGTGTGCTTGCGTAAGTGAAGTCGCGCGTCCGATCGGCCGGTGTGGGTATCCGCGATGGGAGAGGTCCTTGCGGAGTTAGATGCCATTCAACATAGAATGGTTCAGTTGCCATATTGGATGGAGATCGGTGGACACGCCGGGCTGAACAAGCTGCAATGAAAGTCTTCGACATATTCACATAGTAAAGATGTTATTAGCAAGACGAAGGAGTTTACGGAGATGGCCATATCCGTTTGAATGGCATGGACTGCCGTAGGAAGAATCGGGCCCTCGGCAAATGAACAAAGGGCGAAGAAACGGTACGGGTTGATTCTCCTTCCACAGTGAGGCAAGGTCGGGCGGGGCGGAGAATTGTCCCAGATCGAATGTCATATATTCCTTTGTGTCGTTCTTTTTTCAAGCTATACTTCCGAAATGATTCCTCAAACGAGCGCCAGCAAGCTGTCTACTCTCGAAACGGTTCTTCGTCTTCACGGTTTGTTCCGTCACCGCTTGGAGGTCCTTGGTGTCTCTCCCGTACAGGCCGGTATTGTGCTGTATCTTGATCGACGTCCTCAGTGCGAATGGCTCGAGATCGCGTCGGCGCTGTGCATTGAAAACCCGTCCATGACTGAGACCATACGACTCATTCAGCGAAAAGGATGGCTACGCAAAACACGGACCCTCGAGAACAGGAGGACAGTCCTGCTACGGCTTACCGTAAAAGGCAAAGCCATGGCTCAGAAAATCAAAGAGAACATAGAAGTGACTGACAGACTCTTTTCTTTTGCACAAAGCCGAAAAGCCGCGTAAACACTTCCAAGGTCCGCCCCGCGCAGACACTATTTCTACAGATTACATTGCACGAGCGAGAGCGAACCGCCCAGGTTGGCACGTGGAGGCGTGGAAACTAGTTTAGCAGAAAGTCCCAGGAGATGCTGGGTGCACGGTCTCGGTTATGCGCGTAGAACCGGCGGAGGGTGAAGCGGATTCACATCAGCCGGCTACCCGTATCACGACTTTTCCCATCGGGCCCTGTGCCAGTCGTAAGAATCCTGCCTTGACTCCTTCAAATGGGACGACGCTGTCGACCTGCGGGCGGCGTCCGATCGCCTTGAGTCGACGGACAATCCGTTCCCACGCGGTCTGTGCCGCCTGACTTGTGTAGTCTCCAACCGCGACGCCGCCGATGCGAATGCGGCGGAACAATAAGGTCGCAGGATTGAACTCCGGCACCGTACCTCCGCTCCGGCCGACAATGCTGACTCGTCCGCCATGACCGAGCAGAGCAATGACATGAGGGAATTGCTTTCCGCCGACGCAGTCGATCGCCAGGTCCACTCTCTTTGGAGCGATCGCCGAAGAGACGGACGTCACGAGGTATTTGTCCTCAGGATCAAACACGAAATCTGCTCCAAGCGCGTGCAACTTGACTCTCTTCTCCGCATCGCGCGAGAGACCTACCACGGCTAGACCCATCGATTTCCCGAGCATGACGGATGCCGCGCCGACTCCGCCCGACGCGCCGGTCACGAGGAGCACCGATCCTTTCGGCGGCGGAGTCGGGGGATCATTCCACTGGGTCAAAGCCTGCCAGGCCGTTAAGAAGACCAGCGGAGCGCCGGCCATTTCTTGGAGAGACCAACCGGCCGGGATACGGGTGAGACTTTCCGCAGGCACCACGACTTGTTCGGCGAGGGTCCCCCGCGTGTCCACTCCTGTGTTACAACGAAGAATTCCGACTGTGTTGCCCACACGGACGTTTCCCACACGCGATCCGACGATTTCGACGTCGCCCACGCCATCGCGCCCAAGAATGTGAGGCAGAGTGGGCCTGGCCGGATACAGTCCTTGTGCCAGAAATGCATCTGCGGGGTTGAGCGCGGCATACCGCACTTTCAGCCGCACCTCTGTTGGGCCTGGCAGCGGATCGGGCACCTCGCCGACCCGCAACTGTTCAACTCCGCCATAGGAATCCATCAACCAGGCGCGCATCTCTTGATCGGTGCTTTCACGTCTCTTGTGAGGGGGCGCGGTTCTCAAACACGTACTTGGAACATCCCATTAGACTCAAACGACCTTGCGCATAGGCGCTTCATCTGCCTTCCCTGTACTCTCCCGTCTCACATAGTCTTGAAGATGGCGCCGTAGGACTCCATCGGTCAGTGAAGTATATCGACCGCTAAGGGCATTGCCTCCAACGAAGGCCACGCCCGCGTCCTGATTGCGAATCAGTTCTTGAGTGTTGTGTTCGACCCGGGACCTCGCCTCTCGAACGCATTCTTCCACGAGTTCCCAAACGTCCGCCTGTGCGGCGGTCCGTTCCAACTTTTCGGCGTACAGCGCCGTTGCGGCGATCACCAGAAGATCTTCACCGATCATTTCGATCCGATTTTGCCGGCCTTGATCGTCCTGAAGCGTCTTTCGATGAAGCAGCATGGCGTAAAATATCGTCCGGGCCAGTCGACGACTCGCACGTTCCACAAAGAGCAACTTAGAGCGGATATTCGAATGTTGAAATTCCGGGCGCAGCGGTAATCGGCGGCTTCTCCATTGGCTCATATACCACGGAACATAGAATCTCAAGAGTTGCCGCCACTCGATGAATCGACGGAAACCCCTCGCTCGTGCGTCGAAAAGATGCCCGGCTCTTTCAAGATGCATGTTGAGACCTTCGCGGGCGACGAATGGCCGTAGGATATCCGTGGCGCCTTCTCCGATTCGGTACATTTCCGCGTCGCGGACCAACTGTTCGATGCCGAACGCAGGCTCTCCACGAACCCACTTGGAATGAGCTGTTTCGTATCCCATCCCTCCGAAGATGACCTGGGCATCTTTTAGAAACTGAATAGTCTTCTCGGAGCAGAAGAGCTTGGCCACGGCCGCTTCGATCCGGACATCGAACGTGTGCTGATCCGCCATTCGCCACACCGTGCATGCGAGAGCTTCCATCGCGAAGAGATTTGAGGCCATGCGGCCTAGCCTGATGCGTTGCGTCTGCCTGACGCCCAACGGTTTCTGAAAGGTGATCCGTTGGTTGGCTCGATCGAGCGTGGGTTGCCAAGCTTGTTTGGCCATGCCCAGGCAAATGGCAGGAATGCTGACCGCGCGGCCCACGTTGAGGATGGTCAACGCGTACTTGAGCCCTCGGCCGACGTCACCGATGATATTCGCGGCCGGGACACGAACACCTGTGAACGTCATGTGGGCGTTTTCGATGCCCCGGCATCCCTCGAACTGGCAGTGCTGTCGAATATGGACACCGGGTGTCTGCATGTCCAGGATGAAGGCGGTGTGAACCCGATCATCCGCTCCCATGCCGTTGGGAAGTGGTTCCCATATCGTCTGCCCATCCTGCTGTGTCCGTTTGGCCGGAACTCGGGCGATCAACGTCACGTAGCGGGCGATAGGGCCGTTCGTGCACCAGAGTTTTTCGCCGTTGATGATAAATGTGGTTCCGGTGGAATCTAAGATGGCTTCCGTCGCAATGTTTGCGGCGTCAGACCCGGTGATCGGTTCCGTGAGGGCAAACGCAGATACGGCTTCCCGTGCAACAAGGGGAAGGTACGTGCGTCGCTGTTCCTCGTTGCCGAACATGAGGATCGGCATCGCGATGCCGATCGATTGCGGTACGGCGACGGTGAGAGCCAGCGCATTGCTCCAACTCGCCATGAGCATGAGGGCACGGCCATAGTTCGTGTACGAGAATCCGAGCCCGCCGTACTCCCGGGGAATCTTCATGCCGAAGGCACCGAGCGCGAAGAGGCCTTTTAGGACGGAGTCGGGAATCCTTGCGGTCCGTTCGATTTCATCGGGATCGACATACGTTGTGAGAAAGGTTTCCAGGCGAGGGCGGAATTCGTCCCAAGCGGCGTCCTCTTCCGGCGACTCTTCCGGCATGAGCAGGAGTGAAAAGTCGGGCCTTCCCGCGAAGAGTCCCACCATGAAACTCCGGCCCGCCAACTGCTCGCGGGCCTCTTCGATCCGCTCGAATCCTTTGAACAGGGTGGCCATGATGTGTCCTCAGACAGTCATCGGTTCCAGAGACGGTGACGCGTGCAGTTCGGCAAAGCGCGCCGTGAAGTGGCGCAGTACCGGGGCCTCATACGTCAACGCGAGGCCACGGATCAGGTCGCGTCTTCGATAGAGTTCGATGATGGATTCCGCGACATAGGCGATCTGCATATTCGTATAGACACGCCGGGGAATCGCCAGCCTGACCATTTCCAGTTCAGGATGAATCGGCTCGCCCGTCGCGGGGTCTTTCTTCCCGAACATGAGCGTGCCGATCTCAACCCCTCTGATGCCGTAATCCCGGTACAGGGCAACGGCCAACGCTTGTCCGGGAAATTCACCCCTTGGGATGTGCGGGAGAAACTCTTTCGCATTGAGGTAGACCGCATGGCCGCCGATCGGCTTGAGAATCGGGACGCCGGATTGGTCGAGGAGTTCGCCCAAGTATCGAACCTGTCCGATCCGGAAGCGGAGGTAGTCCTCATCCAACACTTCCTGGAATCCTCGAGCCATTGCCTCGAGATCTCTGCCCGCCAGGCCGCCGTATGTCGGAAAGCCTTCCACCAAAATCAGCATGTTGGTGATGTCTTGGGCCCACCGGTCGTTGTTCAAGCTCAGAAAGCCCCCGATATTGGCGAGACCGTCTTTCTTGGCCGACATGGTACAGCCGTCCCCGTAAGAAAAGAGTTCACGGGCAATGTCGGCAATGGACCGGTCGGCGTATCCCTCTTCACGTTCCTTGATGAAGTAGCAATTTTCAGCGAATCGACAGGCGTCGAAGAACAGGGGAATACTGTGCCGATCGAGCAATGTCCGGGTGTGACGGATATTCTCCATCGAAACCGGTTGACCCCCGCCGCTGTTATTGGTGATGGTGATCATCACGAGTGGAATCTGTTCGCGGCCCACACGATGAATCGTGTCCTCGAGCCGGGCGAGATCCATATTTCCCTTGAAGGGCAACTCGCTGTGTGGGTCGTACGCGTCCTTGATGACCACATCGAGGGCATGCGCTCGTTGATGTTCGACGTTGGCGCGCGTGGTATCGAAATGAATATTGTTCGGGACGCAGGTACCCGGTTTCAGGACGACGGAGAAGAGAAGGTTCTCCGCCATGCGCCCCTGGTGTGTCGGAATGACGTGTTTGTAGCCGAAGATTGATCGAACTGTCTCTTCCAGATGGTAGTAGTTTCTGCTGCCGGCATACGACTCGTCCCCTACCATCAGGCCTGCCCATTGCCGGTCGCTCATGGCCGCCGTACCGCTATCGGTCAAGAGATCGACGTAGACACTTTCGGCCGGCACCTGAAACAGATTGTAGCCGGCGTCGCGCAACAGCCTGTCACGCTGTTCGCGGGTCGTGCGGCGAATGGGTTCCACGACCTTTATCTTGAACGGCTCGGACGGGAAGTTCATGGCATCGACCGTGTAAATCGCTCCAATTCCGTCTTGAAAGCCCGCGCGCCGTCGTATTCGAAGACGTACCGGGTCATATCGAAGAGCGGAGCCGGGTCCAGGTCCCGCAGTAACTCCGGCTTCCACGTGATTTCCAGCTGATTGATCATGGTAATCGGTATCGTGGGTGCCACCATGCCGAGCTGTACTTGCCCATAGGATCGGGAAAAGATCAGAATCTCTCTATCAAAGATGGCAGTGTTGAGATCGCGTGCCGCCCCCTGCTGTCTGTAGTCTTCCTCGAAACGTTGGAAGGCGGCCGCCCGCTCAAGTTCTTCACGAAACGAAAAGAAAATCGTGATGCCGGCCCGATATTGGTCGTCCATGACCTGAATGGCATCCGTGACGACCGATTCTTGCTGCATCTGCTCGCGTGTCAGGACGATGAGGCGGCGAATCGCGACACCCCGTTTGACCGCCGCCTGGTTGGCCAGCAGGTAGCTTGGGTATAGCGCCTCACCTTTCTTCCAGATGTTCCATCGCTCCATGATGGCGTCCATGGATTTCTCCGCAGTTTGCACGAGTCGAACGGCTTCCGCATTCGCTTCGGCGCCTTCATAGATCAAGGTCTGCGTTTCAAGCTGGCGGAGTTCCTGTCCGATGGCTGCCACTTTTCGCGGAATGTATTTCGGATTCTTCGGGACATGGAGCATGACGTCAATGGCGGTCTGAGCCAAGGTCCAGTACTCTTTGGCCTGTTTTGGGGCTTTGTCTTTTTGAGCGATCAGGAGGAGCTCAACCGGATTCTTATTCAAAAGTTTGGCGATCTTGATGCACAATTCCGGTTTGGGCACTTTAAGTCCACGGCGCATCAGGTTGGCTTCCGGCTGGGCGATCCCCAGTTTTTCCGCCAAGGCATAATCGCTGCTCAATCCATACCGGCCCTTGACCAATTCGAAGTATTCCGCGATTTCCGTCATGCTGGCCTCATCATAGGGTGATCCTCATGTCTCTGGGGGGTCTGGAGGAACTGATTCACTCCTTCTTCTGTTGCTTCGTAACTCATCGGACACCTCTCACCGGCTGTTCTCCCTTTGCGAACACGAGCTGGTTCTCCCGGCTGTGCTGGGCCGGATGCCAGGCAAGGATCCCCTCTTCCAGCCACTCGGCCTTGCCCGCAAGAATATCCTGTGCCAAACGGAACACATGCGAGTCGTCCTGCCATAACGAGCGTCTCAAGGAAAGCAAGGGTCTGGGATTGAACTCGTCTTCAACCTGGGAGCAAAAGTGCTGCAAGAGCCCCTCGGTCAACTGATGATTTCGGACGGCCTGCTGCGCCACATACCACAAGAGCGATTCCACAGCGAAGAGTTGCATCCCGGCTTTGACCAGGCATGTCGTCAGCAGTTGTTTAGGTGCGAGGCCTTCACGATGACGGGCTACGGCCCACAACGACTTCTGCGCGAGTTCACGGGACTTCACCGTAACAAACCGCTCCCACGTCGATTCCTGTGCGGGGGAAGCCGGCCATCGTCCAATCTGAGGCAAGCGGTTGAGGGAGCGGCTTGCGACTTTGGCAAAGAATGGCAAGGCACGTACCATTTCGCTGGTCTGGAGTTCCAGGAAAGCCTTGCCTCGGGATACATACTCGGCCAATCCTTCACGCCCGATCCAGAGGGTCAAGATACCGTTCGTCCCTTCCCAGATAACATTGATCAGCGCATCGCGGACCATGCGCTCAATCGGCGCCGGAAGGTCTCCATGAAGCCGGAGCGATTCTGAGGTTTCGAACCCGCGCCCCCCATAAATGCGGAAGAGGTCAAGCACTGAGTCGAGCAGCCATTCGGTGGCGAGAATTTTTGCAGCGGCCGATTCAAGCCGGATATCGGTCTTGGCATCGGCCCAGGCCCCTGTGATGGTAACCAATGCTTCCAGTGCCAAGACCCGTGCCGCCATGCGCACAATCTTGGCTCCGATATCTGTGTGTTCGCCGATCGGGCGATCGTATTGCACACGCTGATGCGCCCGATGCCGCGCCAGCCACAGGCATTGTTTAAGACTTCCCAAGCAGGCAGCGGGCAGGGTCAGCCGGCCTATGGTCAAACTTTCCAAGGCTCGTCGTAACCCTTCTCCCTCATCTCCCAATCGGTCGGCCGCTTGGACGAAGACGTTATCAAGTCGGACGGTGCCATTGTAGATGCCGCGTACGCCCATATAGGTGAGCCTGGCGCAGTGACACCCCGGTGAGTGGGTGTCGACGACAAAGGCGCCGAACCGCCGTTCCGATTTGGGTCGAGAGACTTCGCCAGGGTGGTTCACGATTTGAGCAATCACCACGAGAAGAGACGCCAGGAACTCATCGTGCCGTCTGGGCGCGTTCGTCGTATACAATTTCTCACCGGTCAGTCGATAGCCCACGAGAACATCGTTCTCGCGTACCGGGATAGCGTGGCTTCTAAGGTCCCATATATCGCAGCCGGCACCTTTCTCTGTAAGGGCAAACCCGGAAATGTCGCCGCGCGCAAGGCGCGGCAACAATCGTTGTTGTTGCTCGCGGTTCCCGATGAGCTTGACCGGTTCCGCGACTCCGATCGAGTTGTGTGCTGAAATCAGCACCGTGGTCGCGGCGTCGTGGCTTCCGAGAAGGGTCGCCACACGATGGTACTCCGACTGGGTGAAGCCGAGTCCTCCGAAGATTGTGGGTATTTTTAGTCCAAAGGCGCCGAGGTTTCTGAGCGCCGCCAACACGTCCTCGCCGACTTCTCCTTCTCGATCGATGTACTCCGGGTCGACCTTTTCGATCAGGAGGAGGCGCAGTTGTTCTAGAAAAGTCTTCGCTGTGTCTCGCATTGGCGGGATCGACTGCGCTCGGAAAAGATCGCGACGAACCACCCCTTCGAACAGACCGGCCAGAAAACCTGAATAGGGAGTCCGATCCCGCGAGGCTTCCGCCACGGCAAGCGAGCCTTGAAAGAGGGGGTTCTTGTTCACCATCATCGCATCCTACTTCGCTTGGTGCAAAGCGGTTCGAGCGGCGTCTAGACCAATTGCCATACCTGTGCGCGGTTGCTGGAAAGGACAGGCGACCGCCACGACCCGATCGAGCAGCGCCATGCGTGACATCGTACGGTCCTCAAATCTGGTTCGTTCGAGAGCGATCCCATGGCGTGCAAACTGGGCCTGAAGTTTCTCGTATTCTTCATGAACCAATGTCACGACCGACACATATCCGGCTCGCAGGAGGTGCACTCTGTCTTGATAGCTGAGAAAACTTCGCTCAAACAAGAGTGCATCATTGGCACCCGGTGTGATCAGCAACAGGTCTTTTTCGGGATGGTCTTGCCGGAATATGGTCAGCGCCTGCGAAATGCGTGCGTCGAGATTGATGCGGCCGGACTGCTCGCTGACGGTCAAGAACCCCTTGTCACGAAGGCGAGACGGACGGTTGGCGTGGGAGGAACCGCACCATGATGATCTGGGGAGTGGAATACGGCCCATCGGATTGATCATTACCATGAGGTCGACATGCTTCGCGATGGCCAAGTCGAAGAACGCAGGCCGTCCGATTCCCGCATCGACATAGTCGCGGTCCTCGATGCGCACTGGACAAAAATATATCGGTGCGGCGGATGAGGCGGTTACGGCCTGGGCGATGGAAATATCCCGCCAACCTTCTTCGCCGAAGATCACGCACTCCCCGGATTCCAAATCGATGGCTGGGATATACAGGTCTTTTCGAAGGTCGGCGAACCGCAGTCCCAGTCCCTTGGCCATGAACGTCTTCTCCAGGTATTTGGCGAAGGGCTCCAATCGATAGATGCCGCTGGGGAGTGCATCCTGGGCCTTATCCAACAGGTCGATGAGCGTCATCTCCCGGTAATTGCGCGCATACAGTCGCACCAGCGGGAGCAGTTGTTTCGTGGCACGCCAGATTGTCTTCACACCTTCCCCGATTGCAGGCCTGAAAATATCTCGGTGCTCGAAGTAGTACGGACGTTTTCCGGACAAATTCGTCTCAAGGATCTCCTCCGGCTTGACCCCTTGCGCGAGCAAGGCGGCCACAGCTGAGCCGGCGCTTACGCCGACATACATGTCGAAGTCATTGCTGCTGAACGACTCACCGAGGAGATCGTCCAACCCGGTCAAAGCGCCGACTTCAAAGAGATAGCCCGTGAAGCCACCTCCCGCGAGGGCCAATCCCAATTTTGTCGAACGCCGAGCTCGCATAACGGCTCCCATGTGTCTCCTTAGAGATCAACGGTTCTTGAACCGGGGCTGTCGTTTCTCCAAGAAGGCCGCCGCTCCTTCTTTCCGATCTTCGGTGTCACATAGTTCACCAAACAAACGAGCTTCCAGATCCAAGCCACCCGAGAGATTCAGAGCAGCCCCTTGGCGGATCGCCCGAAGCGATGCGCGGAGTGCCGGCTGGCTTTTCACGGTCATCTTGTGTGCGAGTCCTTGTGCTTGGCGCAAGAGGCCATCAGCCGATACCACGTGAGACACCAACCCTACACTCATGGCCTCTCGGGCTGAGATGGGCTCACCGGTTAGGATCAATTCCAAGGCCTTGGATTGGCCGATCAGTCGGGGGAGCCGTTGAGTACCCCCGAATCCCGGCATGATGCCCAGGTTGATTTCAGGCAGACCGAGTCTTGCGCCTTCCGCTGCAAGGCGGATGTGACAGCACAAGGCCAATTCAAAACCCCCTCCCAAACACGCGCCGTTGATCGCGGCAATGACCGGTTTCCCAAGGGCTTCAATTTTGTTCAGGATCGTCTGCCCATGACGGGCCATCGCCGCGCCCTCTGCTGAGGAGGCAATGGAGGCCAGCACTCGGATATCCGCCCCCGCAACAAAGAACCGGCCGGCACCGGTGAGCACGACAATCTTCACGGCGTCATCAGTCGCGAGCGAGTCGAACGTGGTGTCCAACTCCGCAAGGAGTTCGGGTGTAAGGATGTTGACAGGCGGATGGTCGAGGGTCACCAGTGCGACGCCTTCTTCAACCTTGCAACTGTGCATGGTTCCCGTCATGGTTGTCATGACCTGCCCTCCTTCCAACAGACTGCAATCTCACAAATGGGCGGCGAGACCATCAATAAGTGAAGAATCCCCGTCCGGCCATCTGTCCGGTATGTCCGGCATCCACCATTCTGCGCAACATCGGAGCCGGCCAAAAACGCAGCCCGAGCGTATGAGCGAAGTCTTCAAGTTCACGCAAGACCTGGTCGATGCCGAGCCGATCTGCAAAATGCAGCGGGCCTTCTTTGTCTTTGGGATACCCGATCCCTGCCACCATCGCCAGGTCGATGTCGTTTGCCGAGGCAACACCTTCCTGCAACGCGATGACGGCTTCGTTGGCCATCGCCAAGAGACATCGTGATCGGCTCCATCGCGTCGCATCTTCGTCGGCCTTCGGTCTGACCTCTTGGAGCAGGTGTTCCAGCCCCTGATCTCGACTGCTTTCTTCTCCACTGACATAGTCATAGAAACCATGGCCGGATTTGACTCCCAGACGGCCGGCCTTCAGCATGAGTTCGAGCAGAGGCGCCGGCGTCATCCGAGGTCCGTAACTGCGGTACAGAATGCGCGCCACCTCCAAGGAGATATCGAGACCCACCGCATCCAGCAGGGCAAGTGGACCGACCGGCATGCCGAATGACACCATTTCTTGATCGATCTCCTGCACGGTGGCGCCTCCTTCCTGTAGGGCGCGAACGGCTTCGTTCACATAGGCCATCAGGACGCGATTGACCAAAAACCCCGCGCATTCCTTCACCACAATTGGCAGTTTCCCGATACCTTCGGTAAAACTCACCGCATCGTCGATTGTCTGAGGATCGGTCCCCAACCCTGGAACCACCTCCACAAGTCGCATGACATAGGCTGGGTTGAAGAAGTGGAGACCGACCACTTTGTCCGGCCGCGTCGTAGCCGCGCCGAGCGCTGAAATGGACAGTGCTGAGGTGTTACTGGCCAAGATGGTGCCTCGTGGGCAGACCCGGTCCAGCTCGTGAAAGAGTTTCACCTTGAGCGTTATGTCCTCAGACACCGCTTCAATTACCAGATCGACGTCCTTGAGATCATCCAAACCGGATGAGGAGCTGACGAGCAACATCTTCTCGTCAAGTTGCTCCGCGCTCATTTTCCCCTTGTCTACCCGTGCCTGATAGATCGCCCGCACCGCATCGACACCCCGTTTCGACAAGGCTTCATTCACGTCGGCGAGGACGACCGGAAGCCCCGCGTAGCTCACCACCTCAGCGATCTGCGCTCCCATCGTTCCAGCGCCGACAACCGCGACTTTATAGACGTACATGTCGCGCTCCTGTTCTGCGTCATCCCAACATCATGACGGTTTCCATCCGTTCGAATGACGCGTGACGTGTAGGCGCTTCATAGTTGCTCCAACACCATTGCCGCGCCTTGCCCTCCGCCCACGCACAGAGCCACCGCTCCCAACGCCGTGCCGCGGCGTCTCATTTCATGCAAGACTGTGATGACGAGACGCGTGCCAGTCATCCCAACCGGATGGCCCAAGGCAATGGCGCCGCCGTTGACGTTGACGAGGTCTCGCTTGAGTCCCAACAATCGTTCGACGACAAGGTACTGAGCGGCGAACGCTTCATTCACCTCTATCAGACCGAGGTCGGCCAAACGAAGATTTGCCCGTTTGAGTGCCGCCGGGAGTGCATCCACCGGCCCGATACCCATGCGCGCTGGGTCCACCCCCACGAACGCATAGCTTTTCACGCGGCCGAGCGGACGCATGCCAAGATCCTTGGCTCGTTCAGCGGACATGACGAGTGCAGCAGCCCCTCCGTCGTTGAGTGGACAGCTATTGCCCGCGGTGACAGTGCCTTTCTCCTTGAAGAGTGGAGGATAGAGGGTGAGTTGGGGTTCGGTCAGACCGACGTTGGGGCCTTCATCCTGAGCGACTATAAGTGGAGCTACCTCGCGACCCGCAACCGACTTGGACACTGTAACGGGCACGATCTCCTCTTTCAGACGGCCCTCCCGTATGGCTTTGAACGCGCGACGGTGGCTGACGATCGCAAACTGGTCTTGTTCTACACGACTGATGCCAAACTCCTCTGCCAAAGTTTCCGCTGTCCGGCCCATGAGCTGGCCGCAGACGGGGTCCGTCAAGCCTTCCCAAATACTGTCGACGAACTCGGCATGCCGCAGACGTTTGCCCCAGCGCATGTCTCGGGAGAGATAGGGTGCGCGACTCATGTTCTCGACGCCACCCACGATTTGCACGTCGGCATCTTCACTTTGGAGATTTTGATAGGCGTTCACAAACGGTTGAAGCCCCGAGGAACAATTGCGCTGAACTGTATAGGCCGGAGTTCCGAGGGGAAGACCAGCTTGGAGGGTGATAACACGGGCGATGTTGTACGCATCGCTCGGCTGCCCGACACAGCCGACGATCACCTCGTCGACCAGTTTCGGATCGAGGCCGGTCCGCGCGATGACTTCGCGCACCGCCAGTTCTCCGAGTTTCTGAACCGGCATATCCTTCAACGCGCCGCCAAAGTTGCCGATAGGAGTTCGTGTGCCGGCTACGATGACAAGGTCTTTCATGGGTGGCCCTCACACCGTTTGCTGTTGAACCGCTCCGGCAGCACTCGTGCGGACGGTCTCTTCGCGCATCGTCCGGCGCAGGACCTTACCGATGACGGTCCGCGGCAATTCTTCACGGAATTCAATCGACGACGGAATCTTGTACGGTGCGAGCCAGCTGGAGCAGTGCCGGATGAGTTCCTGTTCCGTTACGAATGATTCCGGTTTCCTCACGACATACGCCTTGACGATTTCTCCGTAGAGACGATCCGCAACCCCCACGACGGCCGCATCAGCAATGCCCTGGTGCTGGAGCAGCACCTCTTCGACCTCTCGGGGATAGACCGTTTCCCCTCGGGACTTGATGATGTCCTTCTTCCGGTCGACGAAAAAGAAGAACCCGTCATCGTTCCGGCGTACAATGTCTCCGGTGAAGAGCCAGCCGTCTCGCAAGACTGCCTGCGTGTCCTCTTTCTTGTTCCAGTATCCCCCCATCACCTGAGGCCCGCGTACGATCAACTCACCGGTTTCACCGTTGGGAACGTCGTGAAGCCCTGTGCCCGCGTCGACTACACGCGCCGCTGTATCCGGGAAAGGAAGCCCCATCGAGCCTGGTGGGTGCTTTCCGTGCAAGGGGTTGCAGTGGGTGGTCGGTCCTGCCTCGGTCAGCCCATAGCCTTCCGCAATCCTTACGCCGGTTGTCTGCTCGAACCGCTCCTGTATGTCTGCAGGCAGTGGGCTCGCACCGCTCAGGCAAACCCGCAGCGAGCGCAGATCGTAGCGTGGAGTGTGGGGGGCGTCGGTGATCTTCGCGAACATCATCGGGACTCCCGAGAGGATGGTGACATGATGTTTGTGGATCGCTTTCACCACCTCGTCGGGGTGAAAGCGTGGAAGGAGCAGGATCGGACATCCAGTCGCGATAGCCAAATTTTGACATGTGCTCTGGCCATAGCTGTGGAAGAAGGGGATTGCTCCCAGAAAGAGTTCTTCACCGTCGCGAAAACGCGGAGCCCAAGCACGTCCTTGCAGTGCGCTCACGACCACGTTCCGGTGTGTCAGCATCACGCCTTTGGGTACGCCGGTCGTCCCGCCTGTGTATTGGAGTTGTGCAAGGTCGTCCGGGCGAATGTGCGGCAGTTCAGAAGAATGGTCCCCATCACCATCCGGAGCCGTGCCGATCAGTGCGAGAAGATCGTATATCGATGGACCGGTCGGAGTGGAAATCCATCGCTTGTTCAGCCGCGCTTTGAGGGGGTACAGAAACTTCTTCAACGGCGGGAGGAAATTCCGGATGCTCGTAAGGATGACCCGCTTTGGAAATGCGGCGGCGGTCTGGACGGTCCGGATACGCGGATACAGTAGGTCAAGAGCTATGATGGTGTCGCTGCCGGAGTCAGTCAATTGCGTCCAAATTTCGCGTTCAACATAGAGGGGATTCGTAGGAACGGCGACCGCCCCGGCCTTCAAGATGCCGTAGTACGCGATGACGGCTTGCGGGATATTCGGAAGCATGAGGGCGACGCGATCGCCTTGTTCCACACCGAGCCGACGCAGGGCGAGTGCCAGACGAGTTGTCAGGTCATTGAGGTCGCGATAGGAAATACAAGACCCGTAAAAGAGCAGTGCAGGAGAGTCCGGAGCGCGTACGGCTGAGTGCCGCAGAAGATCAGGTACAGTCCAATCGGGATAGCCGACGGTGGCAGGAACACCTGCGTCGTAGCGACTGATCCAAGGCAGTTCCATATGATCCTCTCGAAGATTCAGTTCGAATCCGCCGATCAAACGTCCGCCGCGGGTACGGCTATGTGACGGTTGTTCGCACGTCATTCTGCACCGACTGCCGGATGTCGGCGGATCGCCGCCTTTCCAGACCATTCCAAAATCCTTCCAGATAGTTCAACACCGCCTTCACCCCGTCTCGAAAGTCTTGCTCCTGTCGAACCGCGAGCGTCCCAAGGTCCGGCCCGCCATTCATGACCTGAACCGCCTGCTTCATGGCTTCCTCATGACCTTGTTCCAGTTCACGGTGAAAGGTGAAATAGGTCAGGTCCATGTGCGGGTGGCGAATAGTTTTTAGATGCATGAGGCCAGGGATCAGATGATCCCACATCGTGATGGCCATGTTTTCAAGGCCGAACGAGGCGCCCAAGGCTCTCGCATGATTCCCGTCCCCATACAGTGTTTCCATCCCTTCGATATAGGCGCGGGTCGAAGGCAGCATCGGGCGGGTCATGGCGTCGTGAATATCGATCCCGAGAGACCGCAAAAAGTCTCGATACAGGAGCTCGTGACGACGCCGAGTCTCTCCGTCACCCAATTCCGAGTACAGCACTTTAGTCAGCTCATCGGCGATCTGCTCGTCCTCGGTATTCACGAGCTGAGCCACGAGAACCTGTGGGAAAAATCTGGCGAAGTTGTAGAACTCTACCGCGAATTCCCTGAGTTCCTTGTCGGTGAGGTCACCGGAACAAAAGCGATCGAGGTAGGAATTGTTGATAGCTCCATGTTCGAGTACGAGTTGCCTCATGTCTTGATGGAACGTCATAGGCACCTCCGATGTTCTGAGCCTGGCGAGTCATTTATCATAATATAGATTGTATATTATAATAGCAACAATCAGAGATATTGTGTGTAAATATTATTGTAGTCGTTTTCAGTAGCTACGCTATAGATGGCTATAGACAATAGCTTGTTATTGGTAGAAAAAGATAGTATGATTGCATTATGCAATATAAAAAAGATATGATTTAGGAGTCTCTTGGGATCATGTAGGGCAATGTGGAGGGTGCCATGAAACAGAACACTGGTGTTGATCACGTCACTCTCTGCGTTGATGATCTGGCAACCGCGGAATTTCTCTTTGCGAAGATTCTTGGATTCGAGGTGATCTGGTCTGCACGGGATGTCGGAAGCGACACGTCATCGATGGACACCGTTGTCGTGCAGCGGGGAACCGCCAAGATCGCTCTGATGCAGGGACGAGATAAAAAGGGAAAGTCCCAGATCAACGAATTCATAGAAAAGTACGGGCAGGGAGTCCAGCACGTCGCGCTCGAGGTCGACGATATCGAGACGGTGTGTCGAGAGTGGGAATCCCATGGCGTGAAGTTTAGCGGGCCGGTCAAAGAGGGAAGGGATGGATTCGGACCACTCAAGCAGCGCTTCACCTACCCCCTGTTCCTGAACAGCGGACTCTTCATCGAGTTGACTCAACGGCAGCACGGGGAGGGAACATCGAGGACATTTGTCCGGAGCACGGTGGAATCGCTCTACAAGGATATTGAGCGAGATCAAACCTCCGGGGTGGAACGGACGATCGTCGATTATGACTCACCATCCATGCCCAGAAACGAGCAAAGGAAGCGCACGAAAAAAACGCCGTAACCGGGCGACCCAGTTGCCCTTGGAGTCGGCCATGTATCTCAAGCGGAGAGGAAAAGTTCCCAACCAAGCCCATGTCGGAATTCCCGAAGGGCTGTACGAAGAGGAGCACGGGCGAAATGGGTTTTCCGGGTCGGTTTCCCATCTCTACCGGCGGCATCCGCCGACTGCGTGGACCGCGATCGAAGGCCTATTGAAGCCGCGGGCCTTTGACTGCGCGCAGCTGCGTGAAGCTGCGCTAACGGCTCCTACGCAATCCTCGCTGGTGCTGTGCAGTCCGGATGTCAACCTCTACTTTTCCCGTCGGCGTGAAACGATGCCGTATTTCGTGCGCAACGCCGACGGAGATGAAGTGCATTTCGTGCACAAGGGCATGGGAAGATTTGAGACCGACTATGGGTTTCTGACTTACGAGCCGGGCGATTATGTCTTGGTCCCCAAAGGTACCACGTATCGGACCCACGTCGATGCAGGGCCTTCCGCTTTCCTCATTATCGAAACGCCTGTTCCTTTTACGGTGCCGGATCGGGGACCGCTCGGACAGCATGCGCTCTTTGACAAAGGCGTGCTCGTCGCTCCGGACTTGGAGGCGGTCGAGCCGGTAGAGACGGGCGGTCGATCATGGGAGGTGCACATCAAGCGTCAAGGCGACTGGACGCGGGTCGTCTACTCCTTCTATCCCATGGATGTGGTGGGATGGAAAGGAGATCTGTGGGTGGCGAAGCTGAATGTGCGGGATTTTAGACCGGTCGTCAGTCCCCGCTACCATTTGCCGCCGAGCGTTCACCAGACGTTTCAAGCCGGCGGGTGCCTCATCTCCACATTTGCTCCAAGGCCTCTGGAAAGTGATCCGGAGGCGTTGCGTGTTCCTTTTTACCATCGAAACACCGACTACGACGAAGTGCTCTTCTATCATGATGGAGGATTCTTCAGCCGCGCAGGCATCCGGCCGGGGATGCTCACTGTACATCCTCAGGGAATCCACCACGGTCCGCAGCCTCAGGCGGTCCAAGGCAGCCGCACGAAGACTCATACGAGCGAAGTAGCGGTGATGGTGGAATCCAGGGCTCCCTTCGTGGTTCAGCCGGAGATGGAAGCGATGGAGATTAAGGACTACGCGTTGAGTTGGAGCCGTCCATGAAACTCGTCAGTTTCCGAGTAAGAACTCCTGTCGGTACGTTCACAAGGGTTGGAGCGATCCATCTGCAAGGGGTCATGGATTTGAACATGGCCTATGCACGATGGTTGGCGGATCAACAGGAAGCGCAACCACATCGCCTCGCCGATGCGCAGGTGCCGCCCTCCATGTTGGAGTTTCTCGAAGGAGGAGCGTCCACGATGGCTGCCGCGCGCCGCGCGAAGGAGTATGTGGCCGCACTGCCCGCACCAGTCACAGGCCCGGCCGGTGGGACGATTCTCTATGCGGCGGCCGATGTCCGAGTCGTTACGCCTCTTCCCAATCCGTCTTCGCTTCGGGATTTTATTGCGTTTGAAGACCATATCGCTGCGACCTCGAAGAAACGGGGACAGCCGGTTCCTCCGGAGTGGTACAAGGCGCCTGTCTACTACAAGGGGAACCATCGCACGATCATCGGATCGAACGAAGATCTGTCGTGGCCGCTCCACACGGCGAGGCTGGATTATGAGCTGGAACTTGCTTGCGTGATCGGACGTCGGGGCAGAGACATCTCTGAGCAATCGGCCGGAGAGTATATCGCGGGATACACGATCATGAATGACTTCAGCGCGCGTGACATCCAATTTCAAGAAATGGCCTGTCGGCTGGGACCGGCCAAGGGGAAGGACTTCGCGACGGCACTGGGACCCTGTCTCGTGACTCCCGATGAGATTGCAGACCTCGGCGCACTGACGATGATTGCGAGAGTGAACGGAGAAGAGTGGTCGCGTGGGCGATTCGGGACCATTCATTGGTCTTTCCCTCAAATGATCGCGCATGTGTCGCGGGGGGAAATGATCTATCCGGGAGATGTCTTTGGTTCGGGAACGGTGGGCGGGGGATGTGGGCTGGAGATGGACCGTTATTTGAAGCCCGGTGACGTGGTGGAGTTGGAAATCCAGCCGATCGGAGTTCTCAGAACCCGTGTGCTGAGTGATACACAAGGGGGTGAACATGCCCATCGGCCTGCTTGAGCAGGTTCTCACAGGGTTGGTGGAACGCCATTGTGCGCTGTATGACGGGCCGGCGATCGATGCCAAGCTGAGAGCCATTATCCGTGCCGGTCGGCACACTGATCTCACCAAGGAAAACATCCTGCACGTTCTGCGCATGTCCCGATCCGTCTTCTTCGACACCCATGTGGAAGTTGTATCGGGGCATCACACGGCGACGTATTTGCGGTTCGATTCGATCGCGCGTGATCCGGAACTGATCCGGCAGTTGGCCGGAGATATGGCGGCCTGGATCGGGCGGACGTTTCAACACCGTCCGATAGCCGGAATTGTGGCGACAAGTTCGGCTGCCGAGCAACTTGCGCGCGCCATCGTGATTGAGCTTCGAAACACGATGCGAGTGAGTATCGCGCTGACCTCGTATAGCTGTGAGACGGGACGAATCGGAACGGACCTGACCCCCGGCGCCATCATGGCCGATGAGCGCTTCTTGGCGCTCAACGATGTCACCACACGCGGAAATTGCGTGAGCAAACTTGGAAAGGTGATCACGGACAATGAAGGTCTGTTGGCAGGGATGATGGTCTTCGCCCGCCGCGACAGCGGTCAGTTTCCACTGATGGATGAACTCGTCGCCCGGCATCCATTCTATTACACGACGGATCTCGACATGCCCCAATGGGAGCCATCGAACTGTCCTCTGTGCAAAGACAACACACCCTTGCTCTCATGGAAGGACCTGCCGGCCCTGTAAGCCGGCGGCTTGGAGGTGGTCATGGACTGTGCAGTCATCGCCAAGGAGATCAAGCGCGACGAGCTGCTCCAGATGTACTACTACCTGAGGCTGACTCGAGGGCTGGAAGACCGAATTACGGCACTCTACCGACAGGGGCGCATTGTCGGTGGAGTCTATACGAGTCACGGTATGGAGGCGATTGCGGTCGGCTATGCCTCTGCGCTGGAGCGCGACGACATCATCGCTCCCTTTCACCGGGACATGGGGGCTTTCCTGATTCGAGGTTTCACACCCGGCGAAGTTCTCGCCCAGTATCTTGGAAAGAAGACCGGTCCGACCAAGGGAAAAGACGGCAACGTGCACATGGGCGATCTGAAGCGCGGAGTGTTCGGATTTGTCAGTCATCTGGCGGACAATCTACCTGTAGCCGCCGGTGCGGCTCTGGCATTCAAGATCAGAGGGGAATCCCGCGTCGTCTTTGCCGGAACCGGCGACGGTGGATCGAGTCGAGGCGATTTTCACGAAGCCCTGAACTTCGCCGCAGTACGAAAGCTTCCCGTCGTCTTCTTCTGTAACAACAATCAATACGCGTATTCGACCCCGCTTCGTCTGCAGATGGCGGTTGCGAACGTCGTCGATCGGGCCAAGGCCTATGGCATGCCGGGCGAAATTGTGGATGGCAATGATGTCGCCGCGGTCTACCTGTCGGCAAAACAAGCGATTGCGAAAGCTCGTGCAGGAGATGGACCGACCTTTCTGGAGTTCAAAACGATGCGCATGCACGGCCATTCCGAGCACGACCCCGCCAAATATGTCCCGCGCGAGTTGTTGGAGGGCTGGAAGGAGAGGGACCCAATTCTGAAAACCGAGCAATTACTCCAAGAGCTTGAGTATGGCGAGGAGGAGTATTTTCAAGAAGTCGTCGAACGCGTGAAAAAGGAAGTCGAAGTCGGTGTGGAATTCGCTCAGCGGAGCCCACTGCCGGAAGGACCGGACGTATTGGAAGGCGTGTTCGCGGACAGAGCCGACAGTCATTAGTTGTCGGCCCGGAAGGAGCCTCCTATGATGACGGCCACGACGCAAGCTGCCGGGGAAGTGAGTTACTTAGAAGCGATCTCGCAAGCCTTGGACGAAGAAATGGCCCGGGATGAGCGGGTGTTCCTAATGGGGGAAGATATCGGCGCCTACGGAGGCGCCTTCAAAATCACCGAAGGCCTTCTTGAAAAATACGGGGAATGGCGGGTCTTGGATACGCCGTTGTCCGAATCCGGCTTTGTCGGCGCTGCCATTGGGGCGGCGATGATGGGTTTGCGTCCGGTCGTGGAGATGCAGTTCGCGGACTTTATTTCTTGCGCGTTCGACCAGATCACCGAAGTGGCGGCGAAGAATCACTATCGGTGGGGAGCCGCGGTGCCCATGGTCATCCGGGCGCCGTTCGGCGGCGGTGTTCATGGCGGGCCGTTCCATTCTGAATGTCCGGAAGGCTGGTTCTTCCACTCCCCTGGACTCAAGTTGGTCGCCCCGTCCACACCGTATGATGCGAAGGGGCTCCTGAAAGCGGCGATTCGCGACCCCAACCCGGTGATCTACTTCGAGCACAAATTTCTGTACCGGCGCATCAAGTCTTCTCTCCCGGAAGAGGAGTTTGTCATCCCACTGGGAAAGGCCGATGTGAAGCGGACCGGCAACGATATCTCGGTTATTACATACGGCGCGATGGTCCACCTCGCGCTCGAAGCCGCTCAGACCTTGGCTCATGAAGGCATCGATCTGGAAGTCGTCGACTTGCGCACGCTGATTCCCCTCGACAAGGAAACCATTTATTCGTCGGTGAGTAAGACCAGCAAGGCGATCCTTCTGCATGAGGACAACAAAACCGGCGGCGTCGGAGCCGAAATCGCGGCATTGTTGGCGGAGGACTGTTTCGACTGTTTGGACGGGCCGATTGTTCGTATTGCCCCGCCCGATACACCGGTCCCGTTCAGTACGCCGCTGGAGGAATTTTTTCTTCCCAAGACGAGCGACATCATTGCCGCGGCACGGAAACTCGCCGCGTATTGAGGTACATATCGGTCCGGCGTGACGTGCCGGAGGAGGACAGCGCAGAATTGAGTGGATGTTTGACTCACGGATGACGAGTGACGTCTGATGAGGTGCTCAGTGGGCATCGATATCATCATGCCTCAGCTTGGAGAGAGTATCGCCGAGGGAACGGTCATCAAATGGCTCATTCCAGTCGGGGGGACGATTCAAAAGGACGAATCGCTCTTGGAAGTCGAAACTGAAAAAGTCACATTGGAAATTCCTTCGCCTGCCACAGGCCTGCTCAACGAGGTCATCGTGCATGAGGGCGAGACGGTCCCTGTGGGAACGCTGCTGGCGCGTATCGACAGTCCTCCCCCTTCGGAAGTCGTCAACCGAGTCGGAGGGGTGGTCGTCCGTCCTATGGCATCGGGTCCGGCGGGAGACCCACACCCCTCTCCGGCCGTCCGTCAGGTGGCGAGAGAACATGGAGTCGATCTTTCGCAAGTGAAAGGGACCGGGGGCGGAGGCCGGGTGACCAAGAAAGACGTGCTCGATTTTCTCGCCGGGAGTGGAGGGCAGGCCAAGGTCGCCCCCACAGGTAGCGAGCCCTCCATGGGAGAAGACATTCGCCCATTTACGCAGATGCGCAAGACTATCGCGGACCGGATGGTCAAGAGCAAGCACACCTCCGCGCATGTCACCACCTTTTTCGAAGCCGATTTTTCGCAAATTGCCAAATTTCGGGAAAACCGAAGTCTCACGTATCTCCCGTTTGTTATTCGAGCCGTGACCAAAGCCATTCGAGATGTTCCAATCGTGAATTCGTCATGGGGAGAGCAAGGGATTGTGGTCAAGAAAGATATCCATATCGGGATTGCGACGGCGATCGAGGAAGGGTTGCTGGTACCGATCGTACGGTACGCCGATCGAAAAGGACTGACGCTGCTGGCGAAAGAAGTGGGAGATCTCGCCGAGCGGGCCAAGTCCAAAAAACTGAACCCCGAAGAGGTTCAAGGCGGGACGTTCACGATTACCAACCATGGCGGGTTCGGCAGCTTGTTTAGTACGCCGATCATCCATCAGCCGCAGATCGCTATTCTGGGCATCGGTGCGATTCAGAAACGAGCCGTCGTCATCGATGATGCCATCGCCATTCGATCGATGGGCTATCTCAGCTTGTCGTTCGATCATCGCGTCATCGATGGTGCGGTTGCGGATCGATTCATGGCCAAGGTCAGACACTATCTCGAACAGAGCCGTTGGGAGCAGATCTTATGAACCGGTCACCACAAGCAGTGATCGTCAGCGCCGCGCGGACGCCGATGGGGAGCTTCAACGGCATGTTCAGCCAGGTGCCGGCGACGAAACTGGGCAGCTCCGCCATTGCCGACGCCTTAAAGCGTATTCACCTGCCGCCGGAGCGCGTGGACCAAGTCTATATGGGCTGCGTGCTTGGCGCCGGTTTGGGGCAAGCGCCGGCCCGGCAGGCATCCATCGGCGCTGGAATCCCACACTCGATCGGCGCAACGACGGTCAACAAAGTCTGCGGGTCAAGCCTTCAGACGGTGATCATGGCTTCTCAGGCCATCGTACTCGAAGAAGCGCGCATTGTCGTGGCTGGGGGCATGGAAAACATGACCCGTGCACCCTATTTGCTGGAGAAAGCGCGGCAAGGATATCGCCTGGGACATGCAGAATTGGTCGACAGTCTCGTCAAAGACGGGCTGTGGGACGTGTACAACAATTTCCATATGGGCAGCGGGGGTGAACTCTGTGCGGCCAAGTATCGATTGACCAGGAGAGAACTGGACGACTTCGCACTTGAAAGTTATCGACGGGCGCGCGAAGCAATCGCGAGCGGAGCCTTTAAACAGGAAATTGTGCCCATCGACGTACCGCAGCGAAAGGGGTCGGCGGTGACGATTTCGGAAGATGAGGAACCGAATCGAGTGGATCTGGCCAAGATGCGCGAGCTAAAGCCGGCATTCCAGGACAATGGCGTGCTCACTGTGGGCAATTCCCCTGCGTGTAACGACGGCGCAGCGGCGCTGATCGTCATGGCTGAGGAAGAGGCCGCGCGTCTCGGTCTCGTGCCGATGGCCCGTATTGTCGGCTATGCCGGAGCAGCGCTGGCGCCGGAGTGGTTTACGATTGCGCCCATTGACGCGATTCGGCGGGTGCTCAAGCAGACAGGCATGGCGATTGGAGACATCGATCTGTTCGAAATCAACGAGGCGTTTTCGGCCGTCTCCTTGGCGATCAATCGTGAATTGGGACTCGATGAGAAGAAAGTGAATGTGAACGGCGGAGCGGTCGCGCTCGGCCACCCCATCGGGGCAACGGGTGCGCGCATTCTTACAACTCTGGTCCATGCCATGGCCGCACGCGGGGCGACGTGCGGGTTGGCAGCTCTCTGTATCGGTGGAGGAGAAGCGCTGGCGATGATCGTAGAACGATAGACAACTGTCAATGGTGAATCGATCAATTCAAGATCTCGAACGCACCAGTGACAGGCGTCGTCGGGAGGATGACAGGATCACTGTGAAGCTCGTCGATATCAGCACAATCGGCGTGGTCGGTGCCGGCCAGATGGGTTGCGGCATCAGCCAGGTATGCGCCACCGCCGGCTATGACGTTCTCCTCGTAGACGTCACCGAGGCGCTGCTATCGAAAGCTGTGTCCAAGATACGCGTAGGATTGGAACGCGCCGTTGAACGAGGCAGTCTCGCCAGTCATCACGCCGGAGCGGTGTTGGCGCTCATCCATCCGTCGGCGGGCCTCGATCGCTTGCGAGACGCACAGGTGGTCATCGAAGCGGTCCCGGAGGAGTTTCTGCTGAAGCGGGAACTTTTTGCCGAATTGAACCAGATCTGCGCGCCGCAGGCGGTCCTCGCGAGCAATACATCGTCCATTTCAATCACGAAGTTGGGCATCGCTTCCGGCAGGCCGGACCGCGTCGTCGGCATGCATTTTATGAATCCTGCACCCGTGATGCGGCTCGTGGAAGTCGTGCGCGGACTGGAAACATCCGAACGAACGACCGAACTCGCGCTGCACTTAGCCAAGCGATTGGGGAAAACGCCGGTCGTGGCGAAAGATGTGCCGGGATTCATCGTGAACCGTGTGCTCATTCCCATGATCAATGAAGCCGTGTTCGCGTTGGAGGAAGGCGTTGCATCCGCGATGGACATTGATGTGGCCATGACGACGGGTGCCAATCATCCCGTAGGGCCGTTGGCGCTGGCCGACCGCATCGGCTTGGATACCGTGTTGGCCATCTGCAATGTCCTCTATCAAGACTTGGGTGATCCCAAGTTCACCCCATGCCCCTTACTGCGTCGATATGTCGAAGCCGGGTGGCTTGGGCGGAAGAGCGGCCGTGGGTTTTATGTCTACGAAGGGAGGAACGAGCGGCAGGAAGCGATAAGCGGAAAGTCCTGATCTTGGCCCCTGGTTCTTCACCGCGATCCGGAGTAGGCCGATGCAAGAGCGCAAACCTCGATTTACGTCCCTTTCAGGCTTCGATATCAACCGTGTGTCTACACGCAACGATCTGAAGGACTGGTCGCCGGACGAAGAGCTTGGCGCGCCAGGCGAGTTTCCATACACCCGGGGTGTGTATCCGACCATGTACCGCGGTCGGCTTTGGACGATGCGACAATTTGCCGGGTTCGGATCGGCCGAGGATACCAATCGCCGGTTCAAATATCTTCTCCAGCATGGTCAAACAGGACTAAGCGTGGCGTTCGACATGCCGACGTTGATGGGGGTCGATGCGGATGCCCCGCTCGCTCACGGCGAGATCGGCCACTGCGGCGTCTCGATCTCGTCGCTCGACGATATGGAACAGCTTTTCGACGGCATTCCGCTTGACCAGGTCACCACCTCGATGACGATCAACGGCCCAGCCGCCGTGATCTTTGCGATGTATCTCGCGGTCGCGGAGAAGCGCGGGATCCGGCTCGATCGGCTGGACGGCACGTTGCAGAACGATATTCTCAAGGAATACATCGCTCAGAAAGAGTGGCTCTTTCCTCCGGAACCGTCACTCCGCCTGATCACCGACACCATCGGATTCTGCGCCGAACATGTACCCAAGTGGCACCCGGTCAGTATCAGCGGGTATCACATCCGGGAGGCCGGCTCGACCGCGGTACAGGAATTGGCCTTTACGCTCTATGACGGCCTGACCTATGTGGAGGCGGCGGTGAAAGCCGGACTCCCGGTCGACCGATTCGCTCCGCAGCTCTCGTTCTTCTTCAACGCGCATAACGACTTCTTCGAAGAGATCGCCAAGTTTCGGGCGGCCCGTCGACTGTGGGCCCGCGAAATGACGCGACGGTACCACCCTCACGATCCGCGCTCAGCGCAGCTCCGCTGTCACGCGCAGACCGCCGGCTGTTCCCTCGCGGCACAACAACCCATGAACAACGTGGTTCGCACGACGATCCAGGCCCTCGCGGCCATCTTGGGTGGCACGCAGTCTCTCCATACCAACTCGATGGATGAAACACTCGCGTTGCCGACCGAGAGTGCGGTGAAACTGGCCCTCCGCACACAGCAGATTATCGCGCACGAGAGCGAAGTCACCAATAGCATCGATCCGCTCGGCGGTTCCTATTATGTCGAAAGCCTCACGAATCGCCTCGAAGAGAAAGCGTTGGAGTATTTCCGGCGGTTGGATGACATGGGCGGCATGGTGAGGGCGATCGAGCAGGGATTCCCGCAGCGTGAAATCCTCGATGCCTCGCAACGGTATCAACGAGAGCTGGAACGGAAAGAACGGATCGTTGTCGGCGTCAACGAGTATGTGGAATCAGAGGAACGTGCGATCCCGATCCTCAAGATAGGGCAGGAGGTCGAGCATGCACAAGCGGCGTCTCTTTCGGATCTACGCAAATGTCGCGATTCCTTCAGAATGGCCGGGACCGTCGAGGCGCTGCAGGAGGCAGCCTCATGCGGTGAGAACGTGATGCCGTATCTCGTCGAGGCCGTGAAGGCTAAGGCGACATTGGGTGAGATCTGCATGGCCTTGAAAGAAGTGTTCGGAATGTATCGGGAACCAGTGGTGTTGTGATGGATGGCGGTGATCAGGATGCCTCCTGTGCTCGCGCGACGCGCACGCTGAGCCGATGAGAATGTCATCACAGCGAGCGGTGCTCGTCGCATGCGCGCAATCGGACGCATCCTGATCACCGCCGCCGAAGAGGAGGATGGAGAGAATAAGGTGCGCGCGCGCAACGGAAGGGTCCCACTGGGGGATGGGTGGAGTGAGCACGGTGGGACTGTTCGTCGTGACAGGACCCGTAAAAAGGTCGATATGGCGGAAACACGGCTGGCTTGGAGATATTCATGAAACTTGGGGCGTTTGATATTTATCCTGTGAGCGACGGCCGGTTTCGATTGGATGGTGGAGCGATGTTTGGGGTCGTGCCGAAAGCCTTGTGGGAGAAGTGTTGTGACGCCGATGAATTGAACCGGATCCCGCTGAGTCTCACCGCGTTGTTGATCCGGGCGAAGGGCAAGAACATTCTGGTCGATACGGGGCTAGGGCCTAAGGAAGATCAGAAGTTTCACCGCATGTTCGCCGTCGAGCGAACCCCGACCATTCTCCAATCGTTAAAGCGGTTAGGCTTGGGACCGGAGGACATTCATCTGGTCATCAACACGCATCTGCATTTTGACCATGCGGGAGGGAATACCCTCAGGGAAAGGAACGGGAATATTCGGCCGGCCTTTCCCAAAGCGCGTTACCTGATTCAACGAGGCGAGTTTGAAGACGCGGTCCGGGCCAATGAACGAACCAGGGCCAGTTACCGCCCGGAAAACTTTACGCCGATCGACCGGATCGATCAGTGGGAATTCCTCCACGGCGATACGGAAGTGGTTCCCGGTGTCACCGCGGTTGTCACCTCCGGCCATACGCGCTGTCATCAGAGCGTTAAGATCGAATCGGAAGGAGAGACGGCATTCTTTCTCGGCGACCTGATTCCGACCGTGTCTCATCTGCCGCTTCCTTACATCATGGGCTACGATCTCTTTCCCATCCAGACTCTGGAGACAAAGCGATGGGTATTGGATCAGGCATTCGAAGAGCGATGGATACTGCTCTTCGAGCATGATCCGCTGGTTCAGGCCGGATATGTCCGAAAGGATCAAGAAGGCAAATATTTTCTGCGGGAGGTGGCGGCATGGCAGTAGCGAGTATTCCTCTTCGCGTCCTGATCGGCAAGGTCGGCCTCGACGGCCATGATCGGGGTGTGAAACTCATCGCACGCGCACTACGAGACGCCGGGATGGAAGTCATTTATACCGGGCTGCATCAGACGCCGGAACAGGTCGTCAGCACGGCGGTTCAGGAGGATGTGGATGCGATCGGTCTCAGCATCCTTTCAGGCGCACACAATACGCTGTTCCGACGCGTCCTCGAACTTCTTAAGGAACAGGATGCCGAAGACATCGCCGTGTTCGGCGGGGGAATCATTCCCGATGAAGATGTTCAGTCGCTTATCGCGATTGGAGTGAAGGCCTTGTTCAGGCCGGGAGTGCCTATTCAAGACGTCGTGAAGTTTGTCCAAGGACTCAGGACACCGAGCTGAAATACCATGCGTATGTTGACGACTTCAGTGGTGGCCACAAGCAGCGAATTCGCCGCGAATCGAGCCCACTATCAGGGCCTGATAGCCGATCTCCAGAAACATCTCGCCCTTGCTCAAGCCGGAGGGCCACCGGATGCAGTTGCACTGCATCAACAGCGAGGCAAATTGACCGCCCGTGAGCGGATTGCCACCCTGCTCGATCCGGACGGTCCTTGGTTGGAGCTCAGTCCCTTGGCCGCATCAGGGATGTACGACGACCATATTTCGGCTGCCGGTCTGATCACCGGCATCGGCTATGTGTCGAAACGGCCATGTGTCATCGCCGCCAACGATGCGACGGTCAAAGGCGGCACGTATTTCCCCATGACCATCAAGAAACATCTGAGGGCTCAGGAGATCGCCCTGGAAAATCGGTTGCCCGCCATCTATTTGGTGGATTCCGGCGGAGTGTTTTTGCCGATGCAGGCCGAGGTCTTCGCCGACAAGGAGCATTTCGGACGGATCTTCTATAACCAGGCGCGCATGTCCGCTCTCGGTATTCCTCAAATCGCCGTCGTGATGGGAATGTGTACCGCCGGCGGCGCCTATGTGCCCGCCATGTGCGATGAAAATGTGATTGTCAAAGGGACCGGTACCATTTATCTCGCGGGGCCTCCGCTGGTCAAAGCGGCAACTGGTGAGGAGGTCACCGCCGAAGAGCTCGGCGGCGCCGATCTCCATACGAGACTCTCGGGTGTCAGCGATCATCTCGCCGACAATGACCATGAGGCGCTCGAGATTTGCCGGTCGATCGTGGACACGCTTCCTCGACGACAGGTCCTTCGCCGGCCGACCACGATCGAGGAGCCGCGTTATCCGGCCGACGAACTGTATGGGCTCATTCCGAGCAACCCACGTCAGACGTTTGACCCCCATGAGATCATTGCGCGCTTGGCCGACGGCAGTCGCTTTCACGAGTTTAAGGCGCGATATGGCCGGACACTGACATGCGGCTTTGCACGCTGGAGAGGGCATCAGGTCGGCATCCTTGCGAACAACGGCGTGCTCTTCTCCGAGGCCGCCTTGAAAGGCGCACACTTCGTCCAGCTCTGCGCTCAAAGACGGCTGCCGCTCGTCTTTCTACAAAACATTACCGGCTTTATGGTCGGGAGGGACTATGAGTCGCGTGGGATCATCAAAGACGGCGCCAAGATGGTGCAAGCCGTGGCAACCGCCGAGGTTCCCAAATTCACTATCATGATCGGCGCCTCCCATGGTGCCGGCAATTACGCCATGTGCGGACGCGCCTATGCTCCGCGGTTTCTCTTCTCATGGCCCAACGCTCGGACGTCGGTGATGGGAGCGCAACAGGCGGCCCAGGTACTCTTGACGGTGAAACAGCAGCAGCGAGCGCGTGACAAGGCAGCCATCTCTGAGGACGAACTGCGAAAAATCACGGACTCCATCCGGGTGCAGTATGAGCGGGAAGGCAGCCCCTATTTCAGCACGGCTCGGCTATGGGATGACGGAATTATCGATCCTTTTGAGACGCGTCGGGTTCTGGGACTGTGTCTGGACATCGCCATGACCACACCGGTCCGTCCGTCACATTTCCCGGTGTTTCGTATGTGAGGTGCCCATGAGGAGGTTTACGTCCATCGTGGTCGAGTCGCACGACGGTTGGGCGCGGGTGACCTTGAATCGGCCCGACCGGCGGAACGCGTTCGATGCCCGCATGGCGGAGGAACTGTGCGAAGCCTTTTCCTTGTTGAGCCAAGACTTGTCGGTCCAGGCGGTCGTGCTGACCGGGAACGGCTCCGCATTTTGCGCCGGTGCGGACATCGATTGGCTGGGAGCAGAGGAAGCGGTATCGGCCTTTCAAGCGCGGAGGGATGCCGAACAGCTTGTGGCAATGTTCCGTGCCATTGACGAATGTCCCTGCCCGGTAATCGGACGAATCCAGGGGGCGGCGTTCGGCGGCGGCATTGGATTGGTCGCAACCTGCGACATCGCTGTCGCGGCTGCGGAAGCGACTTTCGCGCTCAGCGAGGTTCGCCTGGGGATGGTCTCTGGGGTCATTGCGCCTCTTCTGTTTCGGAAGACGGGAGAGGCGTTCCTCAGAAGGTTCTGCTTGACCGGCGAGATATTTCCCGCCTCAGCCGCGAAACAGTACAACCTGGTTCACGATGTGGTCGGGACGGATCAACTCGACTCCCACGCTGCAGAGTTGGTTCATGCGGTCTTGAGTCTTGCCCCGCAAGCGGTGCGGGACACCAAAGCGCTGCTCCGGCGACTTCGCACGCTTTCGGACGATGAGCGGTGGGACGCCGGTGTCAAAGCCAACATCCGTGCCCGTCTTTCGGCCGAGGCACAAGAGGGGTTCCGGGCGTTTCGTGAAAGACGTGCTCCTGTCTGGCCGGCACCATCAGGAAGCCGGGGCAAGAAACCTTTCTCAAAAGGGCAATCGGACGATGTCGAAGCAAGACGAGCATAGCACGGCTTCACGGCCGATCCGCATCACCGAAGTCGGTCCACGGGATGGGCTCCAGAGTGAGAGGGACATCGTGTCGACCGAAGACAAGGTGTCGTTTGTGGATGCACTGTCTCAGACCGGTGTGGCGGAGATCGAAGCAGGGTCGTTCGTGTCAGCGCAAGCAATTCCACAGTTGGCGGACTCCGATGAAGTGTTTCAAAAGATCACCCGGAAACCCGGCGTGGTGTACTCGGCGCTGGTACCGAACGAGCGGGGATTGGAACGAGCGAGGGCGGCAGCCGTCAACAAGATCGCGGTCTTTACCGCAGCCTCCGACACATTCACCCGAAGGAACATCAACTGTTCGATGAGCGAGTCGATCAAACGGTTCAAGCCGGTGGTATTCGGTGCGAAACGCGATGGCATCACCGTGCGCGGGTACATTTCGACCGTGACCCATTGCCCCTTCGAGGGCCCTATTCCACCGTCGGAGGTTCTGATTGTGGCGCGGCGACTGCTTGATCTCGGGGTCGATGAGATTTCTCTTGGGGATACCGTCGGGAAGGCCGCTCCCCGTGACATCCGCAGACTGTTGGATCAAGTAGTGCCGCGCATTGAACGGAGCCGCCTCTCGCTCCATGTTCACGACACCTGTGGGATGGCCGTGGCCAACGTCTTAACCGCCTGGACCGAGTACGGCATTGAGGCGTTCGATACCGCTGCTGGAGGGCTGGGCGGCTGTCCTTATGCGCCGGGCGCATTGGGAAATGTGGCCACCGAAGACGTGGTGTACGCGCTGAGAGCATCGGGTGCGTTTCTTTCTGTGGATGAGCGGGAGGTCATCGCGGCCGCAAATGAGATCGGCAAGATTCTGCACCGTCCGCTTTCGTCTCGCTTATCGCGCGTACAGATGGAACAAACCGCATGTGAAGGTGTGGCATGAGTGCGTCGAGCCTACGCCTGTCCATGCGTGGCGTCGATGACGTGGCGACCTTGACTGAATTGGTGAGAGCCGGCGATGTCCGGGCCGTATCACGGCTGATCACCTTGCTGGAAAATCATGTGGAAGACAGAGCCGTGCTGCCCTTCCTAAACGGCTCACCGGGAAGCGCGACCGTGATCGGCGTCACGGGATACCCCGGTGCGGGGAAAAGCACGGTTGTCGATCGTTTGGTAGGCCTCTATCGCCGAAGCGGCCTGAAAGTCGGCGTGCTGGCGATCGATATCAGCAGTCCTGTCACGGGCGGCGCGTTGTTGGGCGACCGCATCAGAATGCGGGAACATGCGCTGGATCAGGGAGTCTATATCCGCAGTATGGCCACTCGAGGGCACTACGGAGGGCTTGCGCGAGCGACGCGTGACGCCGCACTGGTCCTGAACGCGGCCGGATATGAAGTGATCCTGATCGAGACCATCGGAGTCGGCCAAAACGAGGTCGACATCGTTGATCTCGCGCAGACGGTCGTGGTGGTTGTCGCACCTGGTTTGGGTGATCACGTTCAAGCCATGAAGGCCGGATTGTTGGAAATCGCACATATTGTCGTCGTCAACAAAGGAGACCTTTCCGGCGCGGACACCACAGTGCAGGACCTACGGGAATGGTATCCCAAAGTGTTGCGCACGGTTGCGGTAACCGGCGAGGGGATTCCGGAACTCGCCGCCGCGATCATAGATGATCAAAGGCTCCGCGGCGTTCGCCATGTGGGTGCAGCGCAGAACTGGTCATTCCGGTCGAACCGCATGGGCGGAGAGCGATAGGAAAAAGCAAAAGTGGATGGAGTGTATCCGGCAACAATCATGAAGAGGGCGACGCCCGATGAGCAGCCGGCTCATGTGAAGCGTGATATGGAGGACTTATGCCGCATCAATTACTGACGATCTCTCATCATATCGCACGGATCACTCTCCACAATCCGCCGGCCAACGTGCTCAATCTTTCCGTGGTCAAGGAGCTCGAGCTGGTCTTGAGCGAGTTGGAAGAAGACGAGTATGTCCGAGCGGTGATTGTCACGGGCACAGGACGGTTTTTCTGCGCGGGGGCCGATATCAACGAACTGGCTCATCTCAATACCGCGCATGGCGGGTCGGAATTTGCCGTTCGGGGGCAGTCGCTGCTGAATCGCATCGAACGATCCGAGAAACCGGTGCTTGCCGCTATCAACGGAACCTGTGTCGGCGGAGGTCTCGAATTGGCCCTCGCCTGCCATATTCGAGTGGCGGCGGTTGGGACGATGCTGGGGTTGCCTGAAATCAAACTGGGTCTCATTCCGGGGTTCGGCGGCACGCAACGGTTGCCGAGAATTGTCGGGCCTTCCAAGGCCGCCGAGATGATCCTGACGGGTGAAAGTCTATCCGCTGAAGACGCGCATCGAATCGGTCTGCTGAATCGAGTGGTATCGCCGCAGGAGCTCATCACCCGGGTGGAAGCCATTGCTGCTTCGATTGCGACGTGCGGGAAAACTGCGGTCGAATCCGCGCTTCATGCGATCCGAGGAGGCATCGATATTCCCCTGTCGGAAGGCTTGGCGAGAGAAGCGGAATTATTCGGCCGATTGTGTGTGACTTCCGATAAGCAGGATGCTATTCGGGCGTTTCTCGAAAAACGACCGTCGAAGGTCGCGAGCGTATGAAGAACGTCGATCGAACACGCGAATGGCAGGAGCGGATCATGGCGGCCGTCGTCTTCGCGAACCGCCACTGACGTTGGCCCATTGACCTTCGGACTGCGAGGTACAGAATGCTGGCTGATCGCCTCGCTCGGTATGGCCGGTCGCTGCATTACAGCGATTTACCGAAAGCCGTCGTGCACGAAGCCAAGCGGCGCGTGCTCGATAGCCTCGGCTGCGCGCTCGGCGCGTGGAATGCCTCGCCCTGCCGTATCGCCCGCCGAATAGCCCGGGTTGTCAAGGTGCCACAAGGGGCCACGCTGTGGGGCACGAATCACAAAACTCTTCCTGATCTCGCCACGTTCGCCAATGGTGGGCTCGTCCGGTATCTCGATTTCAATGACACGTATCTTTCGAAAGAGCCGGCGCACCCGTCCGACAATATACCGGCCATTATTGCGGTCGGCGAAGCCGTCCATGCCTCCGGCAAGCAGGTCATTGAAGCCCTCACGCTCACCTATGAGATTCAGTGTCGCCTCTGTGATGCCGCCGCGCTCCGCCCCCGCGGGTGGGACCACGTGACGTACGGCCCGTTTTCCTCCGCAGTCGGCGTCGCGAAGCTCATGAAGCTTTCACCTGCGCGGACCGTACAGGCTGTCAACCTGGCAGGAGCTGCGAATGTGGCGCTGCGGCAAACGCGGGTCGGGGATCTGTCCATGTGGAAGGCCTGCGCGTTCTCAAACGCCGCCCGTAACGGCGTGTTCGCCGCCGGATTGGCGCAGCTCGGCATGACCGGGCCGTCGCCCATTTTCGAAGGGGAAAAAGGCTTCATGAAATTGGTATCGGGGTCATTTGATCTGGCCGCATTCGCCGCGGAAAAGGGACCGACTCCCGCCTCGGGCGAGGGCCGGTCCCCTCGATTCAAGATTCTGGATACCTACATCAAGCGGTATCCGGTCGAGTATCACGCGCAGACTGCGGTGGAGGCTGCTCTGGCACTTCGTGCCGACCTGATTGAGGTGGAAGGAGTGCATGCGATCGAACAGGTCGCGGATATCGAAATTGGGAGTTATGAGGTGGCCATCGAAATTATCGGGCGCGATCCCGAGAAATGGCAGCCGACCACGAGGGAAACGGCCGATCACAGTTTTCCCTACTGCGTTGCGACGGCATTGCTCGATGGCCGCATGACGCTTCAGTCGTTCGGCGCGAAGCGATTGCGAGATTCAGCCGTGCAGGGGTTGATGAAAAAAACCCGAGTCGTTCGTCAACTTGAGTTTACAGGGAGCTATCCCAAGAGTATGCCGACCAGAATCACTGTCAGAACCGACGCCGGGAACACCTACATGAGACAGGTGGAGCTGCCGGTTGGACACCCCGGCAATCCAATGTCGGATCGAGAATTGGAAGTGAAATTTCGCCGACTGGCAGTCGGCCAACTGACTCGTCCGAGTATCGATCGGCTGATTGCATTCGTGTGGAAGCTCGATCGGGTTCAAGATATCGGCACACTCATGCCGCTCTTAAGGATCTGACGTGGGGGGGCAAGGGGAGATGACGGACAGGGACAAGGGTTCCGCAACGCACACGAAGACATTGCGCTTGCGTGAATTGCTGAGTACGCGCGCGCGCGCCATTCCCGGGGCATACAACGCACTGGTGGCGATGCAAATTGAACGAGCCGGTTTCGAGATCGTTTACGTCTCGGGGGCGGCTATATCGGCTTGCCGGGGAGTGCCGGATATCGGTCTTCTGGCGCTCAGTGATATGGCGGCGGAGGCGGGAAGGATTGCCAGGGCGGTCTCGATTCCGACTATCGTCGACGCAGATACGGGATATGGCGGTCCAGCCCAGGTCGCTGAAGCGGTGAGGGTGTTTGAAGAAGCCGATCTTGCCGGCATGCAGATCGAAGATCAAGACACGGCCAAGAAGTGTGGCCATCTTTCAGACAAGCATCTGGTGCCGATCGGTGAAATGGCGGCCAAAATCGAGGAGGCCGTTCAGGCAAAAAGAGATCGAAATTTCATGATTGTGGCGCGTACCGACGCCCGCGGGGTGGAGGGGCTGGAAGCCGCGGTCCAACGGGCGACGACCTATGTCGAGGCCGGTGCGGATGCACTGTTTCCTGAAGCGCTCGAATCGGCCGAAGAATTTCGGGTATTTGCTTGCGAAATGGCGAAAAGAGGGATCACGGTTCCCTTGATCGCGAATATGACGGAGTTTGGGAAGACACCCCTTTTGAGCGTCGCAGAATATGAAAGTCTCGGGTATCACGGGGTACTCTTTCCCGTGACGGGCTTACGGACGGCCTTGCAAGCCATCGATAGGCTGTTGGGCGAGCTGAAGTTGTTCGGATCTCAGAAAGACTGGCTCCATCACATGATGACGCGACGAGAGCTGTATAGTCTGCTCCGGTACACGGATTCTCACGAACGCTGAGAAGGGAGGATCTATGAACACGGTCATGAATGAGGCGCCCGCGACTGAGATGAAGGAAGGTTCTGCATATAGCCCCGGTCTCGAAGGAGTGATCGCCGGAGAATCGGCTCTTTGCCTTGTCGATGAAGGGGAAGCCGGTCTGCTGTATCGAGGCTATGCGATTCGAGATTTGGCGGAGCACAGTGCTTTTGAGGAGGTTGCTTATCTCCTGTTGTTCGGTCGTCTGCCGAATCGGCAAGAGCTCAATGACTTCTCGGCACGACTCATCGATCAAGCCATACTGCCCCATCTGCTCCAAGCATTCCTCGGCGCAGTTCCTTCCGGCTCACATTCGATGGACATTGTCCGATCGGGTGTGTCGCTGTTGGGTGTGGTGGATTCGGATACGTCCGACAATTCCCATGAGGCCAACGTTCGCAGATCGATCCGGCTGTTGGCGCAACTCCCGCTGATCGTCGAGACCTCCTATCGACTCGTCACCGGCAAACCCTGCCGTCGGCCGCACTATGATCTGACCTTTGCCGAGAATCTCTTGTATTTCCTCACCGACCGACGAGGGGATGATCAAGCGAAAGCCATGGCCCGTGTCCTTGACGTCTCGCTCACGCTGTATGCCGAACATGAATTCAACGCCTCCACGTTTGCCGCCCGTGTCACCGCATCGACGATGACGGATTTGTACTCCGCCGTCACGTCGGCAATCGGGACGCTCAAGGGTTCGCTCCACGGTGGAGCGAATGAGGCTGTTGCCGAAATGTTCGTGGATATCGGCAATTGCAACCGGGCGGAAGCATGGGTGCGGGAGGCACTGGCAAAGAAGCGGCGGATCATGGGGTTCGGCCACCGCGTGCTCAAGAAGGGTGACAGCCGCTCAGTCATCATTCAGCAGCACGCCGAATCGTTGAGCCGGATCTGCGGCAACCGCCGATGGTATGACATTGCGATGACGATCGAACACGTGATGGAACAGGAAAAGGGCCTTCACCCCAATCTCGATTTCTATACGGCAGTGGTCTATCTCCTGATGGAGATCCCGCTCACACTGTATACGCCGTTGTTCGTCTGTTCGCGAGTCGCAGGATGGTGCGCCCATGTCATCGAACAGCAGGACCATAATCGGTTGATGAGGCCCCGCGCGCTCTACACGGGACCGTCGAGGAAGGAGTATATCCCCCTTGATCACCGTGCCTGAGCACATCGCACGGGTGCGCAAAGTCGAAGGGCCGTGTCTCTCGTTCCCGTGGAACTCGTTTGCCGAGTTCTTCAAAGCCCGCGTCTATGATCGCGCCTTGATCGGGCGGACGTTTTTAACCTATAGCGACGATGACCGAGCGATTCACTATACCTACAGCTATGCGGAATTCGGAACGGTGGTCCGTCTGTTCGCCGCATTTCTCCATGACCAAGTGGGAATACGGAGAGGAGATCGTCTGGCGACGCTCCTCTTTAACCACGACGTAACCGTTGTGGTGTACTTTGCAGCCTGGATTCTGGGCGTCACGATTGTGCCAATCAACGTTGAGGAGTCCGTGGATAAGAAACGGTACATCCTGGACCATTCCGAGGCGTCAACCGTCTGCTGCTGGCACACCTATCTTGATGAAGTGAAAGATCTTCAACGCGAACTTCCGGCCTTACGTCATGTGATGGCGTTGAATGATGACGGCTTCGTGAATGGGCCGAAGCATAGGGCGATGGCCAAGGAGGGAACATCCCCCTTCTTGGGTCCCGCCTCTCATACCCCGGGCCTGGCAGACGAAGCACTCATCGTCTATACATCCGGGACCACCGGTCCGCCGAAAGGCGTGGTTCTGACCGTGGAGAACGTGCTCCTGGACGCCGACGCCATCGCCGGGTGGCATCAATTCGGAACGGACTCCCGCCTGATGTGCGTACTTCCAATCCATCACGTGAATGGAATCGTGGTCACGGTGATCACACCGTTCTATTGCAAAGGCAGCGTCATCTTGAACCGAAAGTTCAAAAGCACTACGTTTTGGCGGAGACTACATGAAGAGCGCGTGACTTGTGTCAGCGTCGTCCCGACCCTTCTGGAATTTCTCTTGGATGCGAACGAGGATGTCGTCGCATACCGGCTGGACGAATTCGGCGGATTCATTTGCGGTGCCGGTCCCTTGCTCAAAGATACTGCCATGCGGTTCGAAGACCGATTCGGGTTTCCGATTCGCCACGGATACGGCTTGTCCGAAACGACCTGCTATTCCTGTTTTCTGCCCAATGAGCTCTCGCGAGAGGAGCATCGCCACTGGCTAGGCGATTACGAGTTTCCCTCGATCGGAGTTCCGCTTCGACACACGAAGATGGCGATTTTGGATGCCGACGGACAGTTGCAGCCGGAAACGGCGAGAGGAGAAATTTGCATCCGCGGGGGGACCGTCTGTGCCGGCTACTTTAAGCGGGACGACGCCAATGATGCAGCCTTTCAATGGGGCTGGTTTCGCTCCGGGGATGAAGGCTTCTATGTCCGGGATACGTCAGGGCGACCATTTTTCTTCATCTCAGGTCGCCTGAAGGAACTCATCATTCGCGGCGGTGTCAATATCGCGCCATTGGAGATCGACGATGTGTTAAAGAGTCATCCGCTCGTTCGGTTCGCGATGACCGTTCCGTTCGAGCATCGTTATTATGGCGAGGAGATCGCCGCCTATGTCGTGCCGAGGGACGGCGCCTCTCCGCCCACCGAAGCCGAGTTACTCGCTCACTGCCATCGACGGCTGCCGTTTACAAAATGTCCAAAAGTTATCCTCTTTGGACACGACGTTCCCTATACCTCGACCGGCAAGCCCAAGCGTCTGGAGCTAAAAACCTCCCTCGCGCCCACGCTGACGGCCTACCGCGATCGTCAATTCAAGGAAACAGAAATAGTCAGCATCGGAGAGGCGGGTCACAAAATCACGAACGAGGAATGATCTTCAGAGACAGCAAAGGGCTGCCCCAGCCGTGTGCCAACGGTTTGGGCAGCCCTCGCTTCGGAGACGGGTCGTAATGATGTCCTGTCCTTCCGGCCAGAGGTCTACATCAGCCCATGAAACCGCCCATCATCAGCGCGAACACAACAATACCGACAAAAAGCAAGCCATACAAATACACCCATGCCGGCTCGTGTGTTATGTCATCCTTTATTTCCTTAAAGTGTACATCACTCATAACCGTTTACCTCCTTGCTTGAATCCTACAGCCTTCCGCTTGATTAAGGATGTCTGGACCGTCTTCATAAGCATATTAAGATGCGGATTGCTCCTTCGACATCGCCTAGAAGGTTGAATTACGGTCTACACCAATCGGGTGATGAAACGGAATGACTACTGAGCCTGGAGGTAGGTCAGGATGGCCTCGACGCGTCCGTCGACGGAAAGTTTTTGATAGATATGATGCAGGTGTGTCTTCACGGTATCGACGGAGACGCACAACTGATCGGCAATCTCCTTGTTGCTCAGACCGGACGCCGCGCAACCCAATATTTCTCGTTCCCGGTCGGTTAAGGACATCAGCACCGAGGGGTGGTGCTCTCGTGTCTGCCCCATTGCGCCGGGAACGGTCCGGGCGGCGCTGTCCGGTATGACCGGCGACAGGACATGCTCTCCTTGAGCGGTGGCCCTGATGATGCGCAGAAAGTCCGTCTGGTCGGTGTCCTTCAGAATGTAGCCGAATGCTCCAGCTTGCATGGCGGCGATGATCCGAATGTCTTCGTCATACCGGGCCAACAGCAGCACCCGCGTGGTGGGCAGGTGGTGCCGGATGAGTTTCGTGATCGATTCCACATCGAGATTCGGCATATCGACGTCAAGGAGAATGATGTCGGGCTTGTGCTCTATCGACAATCGAGAGGCCTCGCGCCCATCCGGCGCTTCTACAACAGAAGCGACATCCCGCTCCCGCTCCAACAGCAGCCGCAGACTTTGCCTGAACAGCCGTTGGGCCTCGACAATGAGCAACCGGATGGACCTGGGTTTTACTCCAGGAGTGTTCCGATACGCTGCGCTTCTCCGGCGATGGGTAGACGTATACATCCCTCCTTTCATGCAAGTGACCTCCTCGGGACCCGAACGTGTGTGCTCAGGATGCCCCCACGGGTATCGGCACGACTCGTGGCCCGCTTGTCATGCGGCCATGTGATAGACCCAGCGATCGGCATCGCGTCTCATCTGGGCGAGAACTCTCGCTTCTCTGCTCTCCGCCGCCACTAAAAGCGCTCCAAGAAAGATGGCCGACAGCATGAAGCCGGCAAGCAGCAGATAGCCTATCGGTATTTCAGGCCAGACCATCGGTTCGTTCGAGGCGATGGCCGTACCTTCGGCGGGTGATGCGAGAGGAGTTGGCACGGCAATACTGCCCGTCGGTGTTTCACTGCGTACCGCGGCAAATATCAAGCCCGCCAACTGCTCTTGCTGCGTCGCCTGCCCTTGTTCCATTGTCCGTTGCGTCTGAGCCACCTGGACCAGAGCCCACCCGAGCCGTTCCTGGATCGCGCCGGCCTGCACCCAATCGTGTTGAGCAGCCTCTACGATGCGATGTCCGAGCATGGCTTGCCACGTGGAGGCGAACTCATGATGAAGGCGTATTCCTCTGGCTTCAGTCTCGCCGATCATCGTCATGTTGTACATGGAGCCATA
>JACXTT010000902.1_pt1 | contig 50716 bp, 51 predicted proteins | sample 9270951 | NCBI WGS metagenome assembly JACXTT01 (sample SAMN15532306, study PRJNA645909) | rock metagenome | isolation source: weathered quartz diorite | place: Puerto Rico | collected 2017-06-21
TACGTGCACCACCGCGAGGTCGTCGCTGCGATCGACGCGCGTGATGGTGCCCTGCAGCAGCTCATCGAAGTGATGGACGTCGACATTCATCACGCCGGCCGTGTAGGCGGGCTCGATGACGTGGAAATTCGTGACGATGTCGGAGCCGCTCGAGTCGCTGTGCGCGACCCAGCCGGAACCGAGGTCCTCACCAGTCTCCACCGTCACCACGGACGGCTCCACGTTTGCAGCGACGTCACTCCACTCCGGGTGCGCATGCAAGGACGTCTCGAGGATGTGCACCTCCTGCTGGAGGTGCTCGATGGTGCGAGCCTGCGAAGCCAGGGCTTGCGCTTCCGTCGCGCTCGCGCGCCACTGCATTCCCGCCGCGGCGGCGGCAGCGCCCACGACGAGCGCCACCGTCGCCATTGCAGCGGTCCGTCCGAGATGGACGTTCACGAGTACTACTTGACCTGGGCGCCGACGGCCGCCTCGGCCTTCGACATGCTGAGCATGGCGTTGTCGAGCTTCTTCAGGCCGTCAGTGATCTTGTTGCTGTTGAAGGTCTCCATTCCGTTGACGAACTCCTGCAGCGATGCGATGCCCGCGCTGATGCTGTCGCCCAGCTGGCTGTCAACGCCCGAAAGCTCCGACGGAACGGTCGCCGACTGTCGCGCCGACTGAAACGCCTGCAGGTCGGCGAGGATGGCCTGGCCGCCGTTGAGGCATGTGTCGTAGCTCTTGCAGACCTTGCTGAAAGACTCGTAGTCGGTCAGCACCTTGCCCTGGTTGGTGAGAACCAGAGTCTGGTAGTCACGAACCTGCTTCTCGTGCTGGGCCTGGGTCTGGGCGTCGGCAAGCTGCGTCTGAGTGCTGGTCAGCATCGCCTGGGTGGTCGCGAGCTGGCGCTTGGTCGATGCCAGCTGTGAGCTGGTCGTGTAGAGGAAGTAGCCCAGCGTGCCTGATGCGATGAGGCCCACTGCGAAGATGGCAGCCGGCACAATCCAGCGCGGTCGCTGGCGCGCGGCGGGCGGCGCGACCGGCACTGCGAGCGGAGGAGGCTCCACCGGCGGCGCCTCAGGAGGCACTGGCTCCGTCGCCTCGGGGCGCGGCTCCAACGTCACGATACGGTCGAACTCGGCATTGATTCCCACGGCGATCTCTCCTTGCTGAACACGGGTGGCCGGAACGCCACCGATGTTCCGGAGATCCGGTTTCACAGGCAGTCTCAGGTCTGTCTCGAACTTGGTCTCAAAAAGCGCACTGGTCGCGAGTATGTTGTCGCCGGGTCAAGATGAGATCGGAGCGCGGCTTGCTGAGCGACCCACGAGCCTTCGACCTGCTCGTAGCCGTCCTCATGGGCGCGCTGGTCCTGGGCGCTTACATCACGGCGTACGCCTACGTCATCGAGCCGAACAAGATCGAACCCGTCTCCGGCTTGGGCTACGGCATAGTCCTGGGCGCCTGGCTCGGGACCACCGGCGTCCTGTTCGCCGCCTTCGGAGCCGGCCTTCGTGCGGGGAAGCCGTGGGACCGCGCGCTGCCCGACGGCTACACAGGCTCGCTCGCGGCGGCCTTGACCTTCGGCGCCGCCTGGATAGTCGACAACGGCTACTGGTCACCCGACATCGTCGGCCAGAACGTCAACGGCATCGACGCGCTGTTCACCCCGCCTCGTCTCATCGAGATGGCCGCGGCGGCCGTGATGGTCAGTGGTCCGCTGCGCGCGGCCACGCGACGTGGCGAGACCACGGCCGGCGTCATCACCCTGTTCTCGGCCGCCTTGCTGATTTCCGTCCTCACATTCGCGCTCCAGTTCATCCACCCGCTCATCGACCCGTGGTCCTCGGCCGCCTACGCCGCGCCGCCGGGCACCGCGGATTGGGTGGGCAAGAACAGCGGCGTGGCCGCGCTGCTTGCCCAGGCGCTGGTCCTCGCTGGTTCGGGACTGCTCCTGAACAGCGCGTTCAAGCTGCGGCCGGGTTCGCTGACATTCGTGTTCACGATCCATGGCGCGTTGGTCGCCATCACCAAGCTGCACTTCTCATACGTGCCGGTGCTGGTGGTCACCGGCATCGCCGCCGACGCGTGGATCGCCTGGTCGGCGCGCCGCCCCGGCCGTCCCTCGGCGTCGCTTTGCGCGGTGATCGGTGGCGTTTTCGCGACCGCGTACATGGTCCGGATCGCCTTCGACGGCACCGTATGGCACTGGTCGCTCTGGTCGGGAGCGATCCTTGCGGCCACGATGCTGTGCTGGCTGATGGGCCGCGTGCTGCGCGCCGGTCTGCCCGCCGCAATCCTCGAGCCGCTGCTGCCGGCTGCGCCGATCGCGGTCGAGATTCGCAACGAGATCCGCTGGACGCGCGACCCGGCCAGCACTGTTCGGCCGCAGCTCGTGCGCGCAGCGCTGGACGACCTCGGCACGCCCGAGGCGCTGGGCCGCAGCCCGCTGGGCAAGCTGCCGGGAATCAAGCACGACGGTGGATCCACTGCTACCGACCTGCGCGCGGCGCTGGTCGACGTGATCAGCGAGCTGGCCGGCTCATCGCAGCCGCGCGACGCCGAGGCCGGGCGTTTGCTCCTCGATTATTACGTGAGGAGGGTCGGCAGCCACGAAATCATCATGGAAAGGCTGCACCTCTCGCGCCCCACGTTCTACCGCAGGCTGCAGCGCGGATTTCAACTGGTGGCCGAACGCCTGGATGAGATGAGCGAGTTCGCGGGTAACGTGCCGGTCGCCCGGTAGGCGACGCCCGCGATGGACCTGTCCACGGGTCACGTGATCACGATGATCGTGATCGTCGGCTCCATCATCGGCCTGGCCGCCGCCGCTCGGCGTTGGCCCGGCCGCTGGCGCAACTGGGTGGCCGTGACACTTGGGGTCGTGATCGTGGTCAACGAATCGAGCTGGTACCTCCAGGCTTGGGACCACGGCATGTTCTCGGTGTCCGCGAACCTGCCCCTGCACCTCTGCGACGTCGCCGCCATCGTGGCGGTCGCGGCGTTGTGGACGCGGCGCCAGATCCTGGTGGAGCTGGCCTGGTTCTGGGGCCTCGCCGGCACCGCCAACGGGATTTTCACTCCGGACATCACCGCCCAATTTCCGACGTACTCCTTCCTGCAGTACAACATCGAGCACGGCGCGATCGTGATGTCGGCGGTCTTTCTCGTGGTCGGTATGGGCATGTGGCCTCGACCATGGTCGAGCGCTCGCGTCTACCTGATCACGGTCGGGCTGCTGGTCTTCGATGCGTTCGTGAACCTGCTCACCGACGGCAACTACCTCTTCCTCCGTCAGCCGCCTCCCGGCCACAACCTCCTTGACCTGATGGGCCCGTGGCCGTGGTACGTCGTGACCGGCGCCGTCGTTGCCGCGGTGCTGTTTGCAGTCCTCGAACTCCCGTTCAGAATCGCCTCCCTCGAACGTGGTCGATCGAGAACCGCGCCGTATCCGCCACCAACATGACAGCCATCACCCCGGCCTCGACCGGATCGCTGACCACGAGGTCCGCGGCGTCCGGCACCGAACCGGCCATGTTCGTGCAGACCACGATGATCCCGGCTTCCCGAATCTCGCGCACCGCGGTGGTGATGTCGCCGCCCATCAACGCTCCAGCGAGGACGAGCACCTTCGCCCGGTGCAGGCGCGCGACCGCGCGCACCGCGTCCGCCAGCTGATCCTCCCCCACCAGCGGGATCGTGTCGACCGAGATGCGCTCGCCGCGGATGTTGTGGCGATCAGCCTCCGAGACCGCGCCCTGGGCCACCATCCCGACCTGCGCGCCGCCGCCGATCACGATCACGCGCTTGCCGAAGATGCGCTGAAAAGTAGGCACCACGCTGACCTTGGTCACGCCCTGGGTCGCCTCGAGGTCGGACACGAGGTCGGACTCGGACGCGCGCCCTGAAACCTCGAGCTGCAGGTCGGCCAGCTGGTCCTTCCGGGAGCCACCCGCGATGTACTCGATGTTGCCGCCGTGGCGGAAGATGACCTCGGCCACCCGGTAGAAAACGCCGGGCTCATCCCGGGTCACGACCAGCAAGCCGAGCATCCGGGTTTCAGCCACGCGTGAACTCTAGCGAGCGCAAGCACAGCGCTTGACGCGACCTCCGACCTGTGGCAATGTCCGCGCGGGGAACGTAATCGTTTGCGCAAACGATTCCGGGAACGCCCGGACGGCAACGGAAGGGCGCGCTTGGCCGACGTGGCCCAGCGGGCCGGGGTTTCGACCGCAACCGCGTCCCGCGCCCTGAACGGCCGCGGTGAGCTGGCCGAGCACACGCGGGCAAGCGTCGTCGCCGCCGCGGCGGCCCTGGACTTCCGGCCCTCGCGGTCGGCCCGCTCCCTCCGCACCCGCCGCACCTCGACCGTCGGCCTCGTCGTGCCATCGGTGGCGCACACCTTCTATGCCTCGCTCATCAAAGGTGCGCAGGCTTACCTCCACGACGCCGGCTACCGCTTGATCCTCGTCGACTCCGGGGTCGAGGCAGAGAGCATGGCGGCCGCGATCGAGACTCTCCGCGACCACGAGGTCGACGGCATCCTCGTGTCGTCCACGCCTTTCGGCGCGACTCGTTTCAACGGGCTCCTGGGCAACACGCCATGTGTGTTCCTGGACGAGGTCGTGCCGGGCGCAGGCAACGGGAGCGTCGCGATCGAGAACGCCAAGGGCGTAGCCCTGCTTGTCGAGCACGTCGCATGGCACGGTCACAAGCGGATCGCATTCCTCGGCGGACCCACCAACAACACCGCCAGCGCCGAACGCCTGGGGGGCTTTCGCGATGCGATGGCTGAACGCGGGCTCGACTCCGCGCCGGAGCTGTACCGGTCGTGCGACTGGTCGATCAAGTCCGGGTTCGCCGCCGCCCTCGAGATGCTGTCCCTGGCCGATCGGCCGACGGCCATCGTCACCGCCAGCGCGGAGCTCGCACTTGGGGCGCTGGCCGCGACGCGGAGCCTCAAGCTGACGATTCCGAAGGATGTCGCCCTGGCGATGTTCGACGACCGTTACTTCGCACCATTGCTGGAGCCATCGATCACCGCGATCGCTTACGACGACGTGGAAATGGGGCGGCGAGGCGCGGAGATGCTCATCGGCGTCATCCGCCAGCCGGCGGATTCGCGTCACGAGTCCCGTCTTGACGTCAGGCTTGTGCCGCGGCGGTCGTGCGGCTGCAGCCGCGATTTGAGCGCAGACCTGGACGAGGTGATCGGATGATCGAGCCCACCCGGGACGGGCCCGCGTCTGCGCGGCCGCAGGTCGTGAGCTCGCCGGGCAACACCATCGAGCTGCGCGGAGTGTCCAAGCGCTATCGGGGCGTCCAGGCACTGGAGCCAATGGACCTCGAGATCCGCCAGGGCGAGTTCTTTTGCCTGCTCGGCCCGTCGGGCTGCGGCAAGACCACCACCCTCAACCTGCTTGGCGGCTTTGTTGAGGCGACCTCGGGCGAGATCATCATCAACGGCGAGAACGTCGCGTCGGTGCCGCCGCATCAGCGCAATGTCAACACCGTCTTCCAGTCGTACGCGTTGTTTCCGCACCTGTCGGTGCGCGACAACGTTGCTTTCGGCTTGAAGATGAGCCGCGTCCCGCAGCGCGAGGCTCAGGCGCGCATCCGCGAAGCCCTCGAGCTCGTCCGGCTCACTTCGTTCGGCGATTACTTTCCAGCCCAGCTGTCCGGGGGGCAGCAGCAGCGCGTTGCTGTCGCGCGTGCGCTCGTCAACCGCCCCGCTGTGCTGCTGCTCGACGAGCCGCTGGGCGCGCTCGATTTGAAGCTGCGCAAGGAGCTGCAGGTGGAGCTGGCTCGCATTCACCGCGACGTCGGCACGACTTTTGTCTTCGTCACCCACGATCAGGAGGAGGCCATGGCGATGGCCGACCGGATCGCCGTCATGAACAACGGCCGCATCGAACAGGTGGGCACACCCGAGGAGATCTACAGGAGGCCGAGCTCGCGATTCGTCGCCGCCTTCGTCGGCGAATCGAACTTCTTCGACGTCGAGCGCCGCCCGGATGGCCTGGTCGTAACCACCTCCGGGTCGGCGGTGCCGGCCCCGTCTGAAGTGGGCCAGCCATGGACGCGCGCCACGTTGATGGTCCGGCCCGAAGCCATGAGGCTTTCGGGCCCAGGAGAGGAACGCCTCTCGCTCGAAGGCGAGGTGCTGCAGTCGTCATTCCTGGGCAGCGTCACCCGGGTGGCGATCGCATGCGCAGCCTCGCCGGTCCCGGTCCTGGCCACGCTCCCGCACGGCAAGCGGGCGCGCCAGGGCCTGCGGCCGAAATCGACGGTCTCGTTCACGTGGGAGCCGGAGGATTCCGTGGTTCTTGACGCGCAGCCGTCAGCCAGCTGAAAGGAGGAGTGCCCATGAGCTTGTTGGATCGGACCCTTACGCGCCGGGAGGCGCTGAGAGCGGGGATGGTCGGCGCCGCCGGTCTCTACCTGGTGGCCTGCGGTGCCTCCTCTTCCAGCGGCAACAAACCCGGCCCTGTGACCCTCAACTGGATCACGTGGAACGACCACTACCTCGATGACCAGCTGAAGGCCATCAACACCAGCGACCAGGTTCAGGCGCGGGTGACGTTGGAGTCGGACGACTCCGACGGCTACCTCAAGGCCAAGCAGACCCACGGCCAGTTCGACATCGTTTCGACCGACGCGTTGTGGGCGCCGAAGTTCCACAGCGACGGCCTCACGGATTCGTTCGACATGGCCGCCATCGCCGCGTCGAGCCAGCTCTACTCCATCGCGCGGACCATGCCGTTCTGGCAGGACGGCTCGAAGATGATGGCGTACCCGTTCGGCTGGTCGACGATCCAGCTCTACTACAACCCGGCGCACGTTTCGCCGGCCCCGACCTCGTGGCACGTGCTTGCAGACTCGAAGTACAAGGGCAAGGTCGTCGCCGAGAACCAGCCCACCGACCTGATGGCCATGGCGGGTATCGCCACCGGCGCCAAGACCCCGTACAACATGACCACCGCCGAGATAGCGACCGCCAAGCAGTTCCTGGCTTCGTGCAAGCCGCAGTTCCAGAAGCTCGTATCTCAGAACTCCGACTCGGTCAAAGCGCTCGCGGACGGGTCGGCGTGGATCGCCATCGAGAACCTTGGCACCGAGCTTCGGGTCAAGGACGCCGGCGGTCCGCTGGTCAACATCGCGATTCCCACCGAAGGCGTCTACGGTTTCATCGACGGCGAGCAGATCGTGTCGGCTTCGCCAAACAAGGACCAGTTCGTCCGCTTTATCAACGACATGGAGCAGGCGGACTGGATCGCCAAGAACTTCATCGCCAACGGGCGGCCGCTCTTCAACGAGAAGGCCTACAAGGTGCTGGTCGACCAAGGCCAGCAGGAGCGCGCCGACCATCTGCAGTACAACCACCCCGAGCTCGCGCTTGGAATGACGCTCAAGGGCCCGTCCGGCAACGAGCAGGCCTACATCGACGCGTTCAACGAGGTGTTCGGGGCCTGATGAGCCAGGCCGGGACTGCGGTCCGGGGTGCGGGCGCACTGCGCTCCCGCCCTCGGGCTGCGGTCACCTCTCGCCTGAGCGAGTACGGCGGTTTCCTGCCGCTGCTCCTCCTGCTGGGCGGATTTTTCTTCGCGCCGCTGCTGCTGATCGTCGCCTACAGCTTCTGGGAGACGGTCAACTACGAGGTCGTCCAGCACTGGACCCTCGACAACTACCAGTACTTCCTGTCGGTGCCGACGTACATCCGCACTTTTGGCGCGACCCTCTGGATGACCGCTCTCGCAACGCTGGCGACCATCGGCATCGCGTTTCCTTTTTCGTACTGGCTGGCGCGATATGTGCCGCGTACGTGGCAGCGACCGCTGCTGCTGCTCGTGATCATCCCTTTCTGGACGAGCTACCTGCTCCGCGTCACGTCGTGGATCACGATCCTCGGCGAGGGCGGGGTGCTAAACAAATCGCTGGAAGCGCTCGGTGTCATCCACCAGCCGCTCTCCTTCCTGCTCTACAACCGGTGGTCCGTGATCTTCGTCCTTATCTACTTGTACTTCCCGTTCGCCGCCCTGACACTCTTCTCCGCCCTCGAACGATTCGACTGGAACCAGCTCAAGGCAGCGATGGACCTGGGCGCACCGCCACTCGTCGCCATCGTGCGGATCATGATTCCGCAGATCCGCCCCGGTCTCGTGACCGCCGTGATCTTCGTCTTCATCCCGATCCTCGGCGAGTACTTGACGCCGCAGTTGGTGGGCGGGGTGGACGGGGTGATGATCGGCAACCTGGTCGTCAACTTCTTCCAGGGCGCGCAGTACACGCGCGGTGCCGCAGTGGCCTTGCTGATCACCGCGATCGCGATCGCCGTCCTGATCCTGTTCCGCCGCTCGCTCGTGCTCGAGGAGGTCTATGGCCGCTGAGAACGCCGACGTCGTGGCCCGCCATCGCCGGCTGGTGCGGATCGCCCTCGGCGTGTGGGCGGTCCTCATCTACGCCTTCCTCTTCTTCCCCATTGCGCTCTTGGTCCTGTTCAGCTTTAACGCGAACCGCTACGGCACCTTCCCCATCACCGGATGGACGCTCGACTGGTACAGCACGGCGCTCTCGAACTACCAGATCCAGGACGCGGTGCAGACGACGCTCCAGGTCGCGTTGGAAGTAACGGCGATCAGCACGATAGTCGGCACGGCCGCCGCCTTTCCGCTCGTGCGTTCGCGGCTGCCTTTCCGCGGCGGCCTCCGCGTGTCGCTGACGCTGCCGATCCTCATCCCGGGTCTGCTGATCGGCGTGGCGCTGCTGTCGTGGTTCACCAACGTCTTCAACCTGCAGCTGTCGGTTGAGACGGCGGTGGTCGGACAGTCGGTGTACGTCACTCCGTTCGTGATCCTGGTGGTGGCGGCGCGGCTCGAGGGATTCGACCGCATGCTCGAGCGCGCTGCGGCCGACCTGGGCGCGAACACCTGGAAGCGGCTGCGCTACGTGATCCTGCCCTTGATCGGGCCTGCGGTGCTGGCGGGCGCGCTGTTTGCGTTCACGCTCTCGCTCGACGAGTTCATCATCACGCTGTTTCTCATCGGCAACCACAACACGCTGCCGATCTACATCTACACGCAGGTCAAGTTCGGGATCACGCCCGAGGTGAACGCGGTGGCGACGATGCTGATCGCAGCCTCGCTGTCGCTGAGCCTGCTGGGATTCGCCTCGCCGGCGCTGGTGCGCGTGGCGCGGCGCCGCCTCACCGGGCGCGCGGCATGATGCGGCGCTTGCGTACAGGCGTGATCGGCTGCGGCATGATCGCGCAGGTGATGCACCTGCATCACCTGCAGGAGATGCGCGACCGCTTCGAGCTGGTGGCGGTGTGCGACCTCGACGAGTCGCTCGCGCGCGCGGTGGCGGAGCGCTACGACGCACCAAAAGTGTTCACCGACTGGAACGATTTGGTCGCGGAACCGCTCGACCTGGTGATGGTGCTGACTTCGGGAAGTCACGCGCCGGCGGCGCTGGCAGCGATGCAGGCGGGCGCCAACGTCTTCGTCGAGAAGCCTATGTGTCTGTCGCTCGCCGAGGCGCGAGAGATGGTCGCGGCGTCAGGTAGCGGTTCGGTGCGCCTGATGGTCGGGACGATGAAGCGTTACGACCCGGCGTACGAGCGGCTGCTGGAGCTGCTGCCCAGCGCGGGCGAGGTCCGGCTGGTGCGGGTCACGACCCTGGAGGCGCCATATGAGCCGTACATCGAGCACTACCCGATGCTGCGCGGCAACGGTGCGCCTCAAGAAGTGATCGCGCGCCTGCGCGCGGACGAGGCGCGGATGCTGGCCCACGTTCTGCCCGACGCCGACGAGAACACGCGCTACTGCTACCGCTGGATGCTGCTCGACAACCTGGTCCATGAGCTGAACATGCTGCGCGGGGCGCTGGGCGAGCCAACGCGCATCAACTTCGCGCGCCTGGGACGGCAGGTGGTGGAGATCAGCCTCGGCTTCGGGGCGACCGAGTGCCACCTCTCCTGGGTGGAGCTGCCGGGCATGACCCGGTACCGCCAGGAGCTCGTGTTCTACGGCCTCGAGAAACGCCTCACGCTCGCGCTGCCCTCGCCCTACCTCCGCAACATGCCGTCCGAGCTCGTCATCGAGGAGGGCCGCCAGGGCACGCCTGACAGCTGGTCTCGGCAGGAGACGGTGTCGTACGAGGAAGCTTTCAAACGCGAGCTGGTCGAGTTCCACGACGCGATCGTGAGCGGCCGCCAGCCGCGCACCGACGCCGTGATGGGCATGCGCGATGTCGCGCTCTGCCAGGCCATCGCCGAGGCGCACATGCGTGGCGAGCCCGTGGAGCTCGGCGCGGAGGCTCGCACCGCTGCATCCTGAGCCCAACCATCAGATAACGGTCGCCAACGCGCCCTGCAGCTATGGCGCGTTCGAGATCACGATCGACGACCCACTGGTCGCCGGTCCGCTGACCGTGCTGGACGACGTGGCGGCCGCGGGCTACGCCGGCATCGACCTCGGGCCGGCGGGGTACCTGGGGGAGATCGGCGAGCTCAACGAGCGGCTGCGCTCGCGGAGGCTTGGTCTCGCCGGCGGCTACCTGGCACTTCCGTTCTCGGATGCATCGGCTCTCGCGAGTGAGATGCCGCGGCTTGAAACACTGCTCGACATCTTCGACTCGGTCGCCGGCACCGTGCCCCGACCCAAGCCGACCTTGGCCGACGCCGGTTCCGCCGAGCGATGGCGACGTCCCGGCGCGGCCGCGCGCGATCGTTCCGTCGGCTGGGACGAGACCGCATGGCGAATGTTCGCAGCCGGCATCGCGCAGGTCGCCGACCGCTGTCGCGAGCGTGGCTACGAGCCGACGCTGCATCACCACACCGGCACCTACCTCGAAGCGGTGTGGGAGATCGAGCGCGCGCTGGAACTCAGCGATGTCGGCCTGTGCCTCGACACGGGCCACCTGGTGGTCGGCGGCGGCGACCCGCTCACCGCCATTCGTGACTGGGCCGGGCGCATCAACCACGTCCACGTCAAGGACGTGCGGCGCCAGGTCCTTGACGAGATCCTCGCGGACGGCAGCACCGTCGAGGCGATCTGGCGGCGCCGCGCATTCTGCCGGCTGGGCGATGGCGACGCCGAGGTCGATGCCTTCCTCGATGCCCTCAGGGCGACCGGCTACTCAAGCTGGCTGGTGGTGGAACAGGACACCATGCCCGACCCGGCGTGGCCGGTCGAGAGGGCCGCTGAGGACCAGCGCGCCAACCGGGAGCACCTGCGCCGGCGCGGCTTGTGACGCTAGTGCCGGCTCAGGGTTTGCGCGCGCGGATGTAGGCGCTGCCGATCTTGCCGTCGACGCCGGGCATCGACTCAGTCGAATGCACCTCGATGTCCGAGTCGATGAAGCCGGCGCCGATCAGCGTGTGCATGTAGTCATCGATCGGGATGGTGCCCGACAGGCAGCCTGCCCAGAGGTCCAACGACTTCTTCACTGTCGGGTCGAGGGGCTCCAGCTCGACCATGTCGGCGACTGCGAGCCGGCCCCCTGGGCGGAGCACACGGAATGCCTCCCTGATGACCGCGCCCTTGTCCTCGGCCAGGTTGATCACGCAGTTGGAGATCACGACGTCGACCGAGTCGTCAGGCAGCGGGATGTTCTCGATCGTCCCCTTCAGGAACGTTGCGTTGCTGATGCCGGCCTTTTCTTTGTTGGCGTTGGCCAGAGCCAGCATCTCGTCGGTCATGTCGACGCCGTACGCGTGGCCTGACGGCGACACTCGGCGAGCCGAGATCAGGACGTCGAGGCCGGCCCCGGAGCCCAGATCCAGGACGACCTGTCCCGATTCGAGGGGCGCGAGGAGTGTCGGGTTCCCGCAGCCCAGGCTAACGAACTCGGTGAGGCCCACGTCATCGAGGTCGCCGGTCGGATACGTGCCGCTGCAGCCACAGTCCGGGCCGTCCGCCTGGCAGCAGCCGCGCACTGGAGTCGGACCGCTCGTGGTGGTGACGGCGATCTGCCTGGCGACGTCCGCATAGCGGTTACGCACTGCTTCTCTGAGTTCACCCATCTGTCACGCTCCTATGCCATCGAAGAATGTCTATGCCTCGAAGACTATCGCAAGCCATCGACGTTTGTCTATGGGTTGTTGTAGACTCATGCCGTGGCTGTGAAGGAACTTCCGGTGATCCGCCAGCGCGGCGAATGCTGCGAGCTGCCTGCCGTCGACTCCGCATGGGCCGAGGAGACCGCGACACTGATGAAGGCTCTCGCCGACCCGACGCGCCTGACCATGGTGGCGGCTTTGTGGAAGGCGAAGGCTCCGGCCTGCATCTGCGACTTCACGGGGGACATGGACCTGACCCAGCCCACCGTCTCTCACCACATGTCTCGCCTCAAGGAAGCCGGACTGGTCGAGTCGGACAAGGACGGCATCTGGACCTACTACCGCCTGCGCGATGACATGCCCGCTCGCACGCGCCGACTCTTGGGCCAGCTGATCTCACAATGAGCCGGTTGCCCGAGGTCCTCTTCGTCTGCGTCCACAACGCCGGGCGATCCCAGATGGCGGCAGCGCTCCTGAACCGATACGGCAACGGAGCGGTGCGGGTCCGGTCCGCCGGCTCGACTCCGGCTGACGAGGTCAACCCGGTGGTGGTCCACGCGATGGCCGAGGTCGGACTGGACATCAGCCGTGAGTTCCCGAAGCCGTTGACCGGGGACGCCGTCCACGCGGCCGAAGTGGTCGTGACGATGGGCTGCGGCGACGCGTGCCCCATCTTCCCCGGAAAGCGCTACGAGGACTGGGAGCTGACCGACCCCTCCGGCAAGAGCCTGGCAGAGGTAAGAGAGATCAGGGACGAGATCGACCGCCGCGTGCGCGGGCTGCTTGCGGACCTCGTCCCCGCCCCACTACCGGGGACCCTGGAGATTGGGGCCTGACGCCATGACGCCAGACCGCGGGTTGGGGTAATCTCCGGCCACCAAATGGGCAGCAACCCAATCGCCATTGAGATTCGCCGGGGAGGTCCCCCGACTTAGCGCGCCAATCGCTAGTCGCAGGACCTCCCGGCCAGAAAGGCTGGGAGGTTTTTTTATGACCGCCGCCAAGTCAAGATCCAGCGGCTCTCGCCGCATCGTCGTGTACGACACGACCCTGCGCGACGGCGCGCAGGGATCCGGCGTGTCGTTCTCCGTTTCCGACAAGCTCCTGATCGCGCGCGCCATTGATCGCATCGGAGTCGATTACGTCGAGGGCGGTTTCCCCGGCTCCAATCCCAAAGACGAAGAGTTCTTCGCCGCCTTGGCCACCAGTCCGCTCAAACGATCCAGGCTCGCCGCCTTCGGCGCCACCCGGCGCGCGGGCGGCACGTGCGATGGCGACCCGAACCTCGCAGCGCTCGCACGGAGCGGCGCCCCGACGTGGACGCTCGTCGGCAAGAGCGACACCTGGCAGGTCCGCACCGTGCTGCAAACCACCAACGACGAGAACCTCGCGATGATCCGCGAATCGGTCGCGTACGGCGTTGGCAAAGGCCACGAGCTGGTGTTCGACGCGGAGCACTTCTTCGACGGCTTCGCGCGCGATCCTTTATATGCGCTCGAGGTTTGCGCTGCCGCTGCCGCCTCCGGCGCACGCTGGGTGGTGCTGTGCGACACCAATGGGGGAAGCCTGCCCGCGCACGTGCGGCGAGGCGTCGAGGCGGTAATGCAGAAGCTCGCCGAGTCCGGCAGCAAAGCGCGGGTCGGCATCCACACCCACAACGACTGCGAGCTTGCGGTCGCCAACAGCCTGGAGGGCATCGCAGCCGGCGCCGACATGGTGCAGGGCACGATCAACGGCTACGGCGAGCGCTGCGGCAATGCCAACTTGATCTCGGTCGTGGCCAACCTGGTCCTCAAGCAGGGACTCGAGGCCATGCCTGCCGGCAGCGTCAGCCGCTTCACCGACCTCGCACGCACGGTGGCCGAGATCGCCAATCTTGCGCTTCCCACCCAGCAACCCTTTGTCGGGCTCGGGGCCTTCGCACACAAGGGAGGGCAGCACGTTGCGGCGGTGCTGAAGGACAGCGACGCCTATCAGCACATCGACCCTGGCCTGGTCGGCAATCAGCAGCGTGTGCTCGTGTCCGAGCTTTCGGGGCGAGGCAACGTCCTCTCCAAGGCGCGCGAGTTCGGGCTCCAGCTCGACAAGGACGACCCCGAGACGCGGCACCTGGTTCAGCACCTGAAGGAGCTCGAGCATCGCGGCTACTCGTACGAAGCCGCAGACGCGTCGTTCGAGATGCTGCTCAGGCGCTTGCGTCCAGATTATTCGGCTCCATGGCGGGTAGTCGATTTCACGACCCTGGTACGCAAGCACGGACCGGCTGTGCAGGCGGAGGCGACGGTAAAAGTGGAGGTTGGAGACGAGACCTATCACACCGCTGCGTCCGGCAATGGTCCGGTCAACGCGCTCGACGCCGCTCTCCGCAAGGCGCTGATCCCGTCCTTCCCAGCGCTGAAAGGCGTCCGCCTGCTCGACTACAAGGTGCGCATCCTCGATGGCGGGGCCGGCACCGCTGCCACGACCCGCGTGCTGATCGAATCGGGCAAGGGGTCGCGCCGCTGGGCAACGGTGGGCTGCTCGAGCAACATCATCGAAGCGTCGCTCGAGGCTCTGCTTGACTCGCTGGAGTATGCGCGCCTCACGTAAGCACACGCCTGCTCGAGAGATTGCGCGGCGCGAGGTCCCGGAGGAGCTGCGTCGCGACGTCCGGTTGCTGGGCGAGCTTCTCGGCCAGGTCATCTCCGAGCAGGGAGGCGCATCCCTCCTGCGCGACGTCGAGAACCTGCGCCGGCTGGTGATCGCCGCGCGCGGATCCGCGGCGTACGAGCGCCGCGCGGAGCGGCTGGTGGAGTCGTGGTCCATGGAGCGCGCGGAGCAGGTCGCGCGAGCGTTCACGTGCTACTTCCACCTGGCCAACCTGGCCGAGGAGCATCACCGAGCCCGTGTGCTGCGGGAGCGCGATCAAGGTCCGGAGCCCCTGCGCGAATCCCTCGCCGCCACCGTCCGCCAGCTCAATCGATCGCTTGGCAAGCGCCGCACGCTCGCGCTGGTCCGCAGCCTCGAGGTCCACCCTGTGTTTACTGCCCACCCCACTGAGGCGCGCCGGCGCGCCGTGGTGACGGCGATCCGCCGCGTCGGTGAGGAACTGGATCGAGTCCACGACCTCTCGAGTTCCGCCAACGAGCGCGTGGAGGCCAGGAGGCGGTTGCTGGAAGAGATCGACCTGCTGTGGCGCACTGGCCAGCTGCGCTCAACCCAGCTCCGGCCGCAGGACGAAGTGCGCGCCGTGACGGCGGTTTTCGACGAGACGCTGTTCCGGGCGGTCCCGGTGATCTACCGATCGCTGGACCGGGCCCTCGACCCAACCCGCAGTGGGCGCCGGGCTCCGCTTGCGCCCGCCTTCCTGCGGTTCGGGAGCTGGGTCGGCGGGGACCGCGACGGCAATCCTTTCATCACACCGGAAGTAACCGCGGAGGCGATGGAGATACAGGCCGAGCACGTGCTGACCGCCCTTGAGAACGCAGCCAACAGGATCGGTCGGTCGCTCACCGCCGACGCCCTGACGACGCCCGCCAGCACTTCCTTGCGGCGCCGCATCGCAGCGTTGCGACGTGTCGACGGGCCGCGGATGGCGGAGCTCGAGAAGCGCTCTCCCGGCGAGCCGCACCGCCAGTTCCTCATGCACATGGCCGACCGGATCCGCGGGACCCGCCTGCGCGCGGATACCGCCTACCGCAACGAGGCCGAGCTGATCGCCGACCTCGTCGTGCTCCAGTCGTCGCTTGATGCCGCCGGCGCAAAGCGGCTTGCTTTCGGCGAGGTCCAGCACCTCATCTGGCAGGCCGAGACCTTCGGGCTACACCTTGCCGAGCTGGAGATCCGTCAGCACAGCACACAACTCTCGCCCACGCCCGAGATGCTGGAAACGTTCCGAACGATGAAGCGACTGCAGGAGCGATTCGGCGCCGACGCGTGCCGCCGATTCGTGGTCAGCTTCACGCGAGACGCGGCCGATGTTGCGCGCGTTTACGAGCTCGCGGAGCTGGCGACGGGAGGCCATCCGCCGGTGCTCGACGTGATCCCGCTGTTTGAGACCGCTGTCGACCTGGGCCGCGCGACCGCTGTACTTGACGATGTGCTCGAGCTCGAGCAGGTGCGCCGGCAGCTCGACGCGACGGGCCGAAGGCTCGAGGTCATGCTCGGCTACTCCGACTCCGCCAAGGAAGTTGGGCCGGTGTCAGCCAGCGTCGCCCTCTATGCAGCGCAGGCGAAGCTCGCACGCTGGGCGACAGCTCGACGGATCCGGCTGACGATCTTTCACGGGCGCGGCGGAGCGCTCGGGCGTGGGGGTGGGCCGGCCAACCGAGCGATCCTCGCCCAGGCGCCTGGCTCCGTGGCAGGTCGCTTCAAGGTCACGGAGCAGGGGGAGGTGATCTTCGCGCGTTATTCGAACCCAGCGATCGCGCGCCGCCACCTGGAGCAGGTCACATCAGCTGTGCTCGAAGCGTCGACCCGGCCGGTGCAGCGGCGCGTAGAGCGCTCAGCGAACCGCTTCGAGCGTGTCGCAAGTGATGTCGACCTCGCCGCGCGCGGTACATATCGCGCTCTCATTGAAACGTCCGGCTTCGAAGCCTGGTTCGCGGACGTCAGCCCCATCGACGAGCTGAGCCGCATGCGCATCGGATCGCGGCCCGCGCGGCGCGGTGGTGGCCGGCGCCTCGAGGACCTGCGCGCGATCCCGTGGGTGTTCGCCTGGTCGCAGATGCGTCTCAACCTGCCGGGCTGGTACGGACTCGGCAGCGGCATCGCGGCGGCGCCGCTCGCTCAGCTCCGGGAGGCCTATCGCTCGTGGCCGCTGTTCAACGTCCTGCTCGACAACGCCGAGATGAGCCTGGCCAAGACCGACCGGCTCATCGCCGAGCGCTATCTCGACCTTGGCAACCGCCCCGACCTCACTGCACGCGTGCTGGACGAGTACGACCTCACGCGTGAGGGCGTGCTCGCGGTCACGGGCCATCGCCGCCTGCTCGAGGACCGACGCGTGCTTTCATGGGCCATCGAGCTGCGTAATCCCTACGTCGACGCGCTCTCGCAGCTGCAGCTGCGAGCCCTACGCGAGCTGCGCGAACGCCGGGGCGGCAAGCAGGCGGAGCGCTTGCTGCTGCTGACGGTTAACGGGGTCGCGGCGGGTTTGCAGAATACGGGCTAGATATGAGCGAAACCCGGGATGGTTTTAGGCGACGTGCATGTAGCGCGGGTTCAGCGACGGGACCCGCAGAAGCGCGTCGACCACGCGCGGGTCCAGGTGCGGACCGGCCTCTAACAGGACCCGCCGCAGCGCCTCCATCGGTCTGAATGCCCTGCGGTATGGCCGGTCAGACGTAAGGACGTCGAACGTGTCCGCGACCGCGACGATGCGCGCCTCGATGGGAATCTCAGCCGCGGCCAGGCCGTGGGGGTACCCGCTGCCGTCCATCCGCTCATGGTGGTACAGCACGGCGAGCATCTCCCTCGTGTAGCGGCCGGTGCCGCCCAGGATCGCCAGACCGAGCTCGGGGTGCGTCTTCATGACGCGCCATTCCGCCTCGGTCAGCGCCCCGGCCTTGTCAAGAATCGAGGTAGGGATGCCGAGCTTGCCTATGTCGTGCAGCAGCCCGCCGCGCCCAAGCGCGTCGAGCTGAAGGCTCGTCATTCCCAGCTGGCGCCCGATATCGATGGCGAGCTCCGCGACCCGACGGTCGTGCCGCTCGTCGCGAAGATGCTGTCCGCCCCCTGGCGTGCTCATCGCGTGTCCCCTACCTCGCTTGGCAGGTGAATACCTGCCGCGGTTACCGGATTCTTTGCACTGTTCCAACGATCCGCTGGGCCGGATTGGTCGCTGCGGTGACAGCAGTGGTGTTGCCAAAACTGAGCCTCATATGGTATATAATTGAGGTTGAGCGCGGAACGGTACGCCCGTATCAAGCAGGGCGGTCGCTGGCTCTGGTCGCAGGGCGACTACACCAGGCTGGCGGTGATGCTCGAACCTGAAGCCCTTCAGCTCGCGCGGCAGTGCGTCCGCCCTGGCATGCGCGTGCTCGACGTCGCGGCAGGCAACGGCAACTTCGCCCTCGAGGCCGCCCGGCTGGGTGCGGAGGTGACGGCGACGGACATCACGCCACACATGGTCGACCTGGGCCGTGAGCGTTCAGGCGCGGCGGGGATCGAGATCATCTGGCTCGAGGCCGACGCCGAGTCGCTGCCATTTCCCGATGCTTCGTTCGACCTGGTAGCGACAGTGTTCGGAGCTCAGTTCGCGCCGCGGCCGGAGCTCGTCTCGAGCGAGATGTTCAGGTTGGTTCGGTCGAGCGGCATCGTGGCGATGGCCAACTACAGCCCGCAGGGATTCTTCGGCCGGCTGTCGGAAGCGATCGGGAGCTTCTCAACCACACCGGCGCCCGCCATCCCCTCGCCTTTTCTCTGGGGCGACCCCGACGAGGTCCGCGCGCGACTCGGCGGCCGCGCGCTGACCATCGAGCTCGAACCTCGGACCCTCACGATCAGCTTCGAGTCGATGGATGACTGGGAGCGCGGATTTGCCGGCGTGAATCCCCCGCTCAAGGCTCTGGAGCAGCTCCTGCCACCGCCTGTCTTCGAAGACCTGATGCGGCGCGTGCGCGCGCTCGTCGAAGAGCTGAACATGGGCAGGAACGGCCAGGTCGTTCTCGTCTCGAGCTACCTGGTGGTGATCGCGCGGAAGCTCGTCACCATCCCTCGCGAATAGCCGCCACTCCATAGGGCTTCAGCCGGAGCAGGCCGGCGTGCACCTCGCTGCCGTCCACCAGGTTCGTGCCCGCCTTTGTGATCGGCACGTCGACGGCCGCGTCGCGGTGGTTCAGAAGGAAGACGATCGAGCTACGCGGGATCGACCTGCGCACCACCTCGACGCCGGCGGGCACGTCCATGACCGGCCCCACCTCCGCGGCGTCCAGCACGGTCGCCAGCAGCCGCGCCATCGCAGGCTGGTCGAGGCGGGTGCCGATGTACGTGGCCGTGCCCGATCCGAACTTGTTGCGTGTGATGGCCGGGTGCCTGTCCAGGCGGCCGCCGGCGAACGTAGCCAGCACCTCCGCCCCGGCTGGCTCGATGAGCTCTGACCAGATGTCGCCGCGCCCCTGGGTCCCGTCCGGGAATGCGACGTTCGTCTGTTCCGCGTCGCCCAGCGGGAGCCAGTCCTGCACGCGAAGCCCAAGCATTGCGGCGAACGGCGCTGGATAGTCGCCCAGCCGGATGTGCTCGAAGGGATCGACGATGCCGCTGAAGAAGGACATCACGAGCGAGCCGCCGTCGCGAACGAATTCGACAAGCCGCGCGGCGCCGGCGTCGCTGACCAGGTACAGGTTGGGCACCAGCACCACCTTGTAGCCAGCAAGGTCCTGCTCGGGGCGCGCGAAGTCGGCGACCACGTTGGCGGCGAAAAGCGGCCGGTAGTACTGCTCGAGCTGGTCGACCAACTGCACGCGGATCGAAGGCTTCGACGGCAGCTCGAGCGCCCACCACGACTCCCAGTCGATGACGATCGCCACGCCGGCCTCGATCCGCGCGCCGCAAACCGCGTCCAGGCGCCCGAGCTCGGTGCCGAGCTGCTTTACCTCGCGCCACGTGGGCGATGTTTCGACCGGGCCGTGCGGCACCATCGCGCTGTGGAACTTCTCCGCGCCGGCGCGTGACTGCCGCCACTGAAAGAACATCACCCCATCCGCGCCACGCGCGATCGCCTGCAAACTCCACAGCCGCATCTGACCGGGCGCTTTGGCGATGTTGATCGGCCGCCAGTTCACCCGGTTGGTGGTCTGCTCCATCAGCACCCACGGCCGGCCGTGGCCCAGCGAGCGCGTCAGGTCCGCGGACATTGCCGACTTCATGCCTTCCTCGGGGTCGGCTGGGTCCTGGTAGACGTCCATGCTCACCACGTCCTCTCGCTCAGCCCACTTCCAGTAGTCGAGCGGCTTGAAGGCGCGCATGAAGTTGGTGGTCACCGGGATTGCCGGAGTCATCTCTTGGAGCACGCGGTGCTCGACCTCGTAGCAAGCGAGCAGCTCATCCGATGAGAAGCGCATGAAGTCGAGCTGCTGGCTCGGGTTCGGCCAGCTCGGCGTGCGTCGTGGTGGCAGCACCTCTTCCCACTGCGAGTAGCGCTGCGACCAGAAGTCGGTGCCCCACGCGCGGTTGAGGTCTTCGATCGATCCATAGCGCTCTTGTAGCCACACGCGAAAGGCGGCAGCTGAAACGTCGCAGTAGCACTCGGCGACGTGGCAGCCGTACTCGTTGCCGACGTGCCACATGGCGAGCGCCGGGTGCTTCCCATAGTGCTGGGCCATCTGCTCGACCAGCCGCCTCGCGCCTTCGCGATAAGCCGGGCTGCTCGGGCAGTAGTGCTGGCGTGAGCCATGCGACAGACGGACGCCATCGGCCGTCACGGGCAGCATGTCCGGATGCTTGACTGACATCCAGGGCGGCGGTGAGGCAGTGGCGGTCGCGAGGTCGAGCTTGATCCCGCCCGTGTGCAGCAGATCGATCACGCGATCCAGCCAGCTGAACTCGTAACGCCCTTCCTCCGGCTCGAGGCGGGACCACGAGAACATCGCCAGCGAGACCAGGTTCACGCCGGCCTCCTGCATGAGCCGGACGTCCTCCTCCCACACCCGCTCCGGCCACTGGTCGGGGTTGTAGTCGCCGCCATACATGACGTGGGGCAGGCGATCGCCGAGGAGCGGGCCGGGAGTGTCGGTGCTCAGCCTTTGGTCGATCCCAGCGTCAGGCCGGCGATGAACTGCTTCTGCAGCAGGATGTAGATGAGGATCGGCATCAAGCGGCCGGGAGGGGACGTTGCCGTCTTCAGTCCCCCGCCGCCACGATCCGGTTGCGCAGGACACCGATCCCCTCGACCTCTGTCTCCATCACGTCGCCGGGCTTGAGGAACTCGGGCGGAGTCCTGGTGAAGCCGACCCCATCCGGCGTGCCGGTCGCGATGATCGCGCCCGGCAGGAGCGTCATCCCCCTCGACGTCCACTCGATCAGGGCATCCACCGGGTAGATCATGTCCTGGGTGCTGCCCTCCTGCTTCACCTCACCGTTGAGGCGCAGGGTGAGCCCGATCTGCTGCGAGTCCGGCACCTCGTCGGCGGTCACGATCCACGGCCCAGTCGGGCATGAGCGGTCGAGGCTCTTGCCTTTGAAGTACTGCCCGCCCCACCCCGACTGGATGTCGCGGGCAGTCACGTCGTTCAAAGCCATGTAGCCGAAGACGTGAGCCAGCCCGTCGCGCCTCGAGATGTTCGCGCCGCGGCGCCCGATCACGACCGCGAGCTCGACCTCCCAGTCGATCTTGTCGCTGACCGCCGGATCGATGGCGATGTCGTCGTTCGGGCCGGCCACCGAGGTGATGGCCTTGGTGAACACGGTGGGCGGCTGCGCCTCGCCACCGTGGGCCGTCTCCTCGGCGTGCTTCTGGTAGTTCCGCCCGATGGCGATGATGTTGCCGCGCGGCGGGTCGAGCGGCGGCAGCAACGTGACGCTCCGCAACGGCAGACTGCGGGCACGCGTGCCCGAAACCAGCTTGCGCGCCTCCGCGACCGCGTCCTCCCCACCGTCGATCAGCGCCAGCATGTCCGCGGCCAGCGGTGTCAGCTCCACCACCTCGCCCGCATCACCGTCGCGCAGGGCGCCCAGGTGGCGCTCGCCATCATGCTCGAACATCAAGAACCTCATGTCTCCTCTCCCATCTCTGAATCGCCATCGGCTGCGAGCGATGTGCTTGCCCCCAGAAACAGCTCCTCGAAGTCCTGGCGCCGGAGCAGCTCGGCCGGACGCCCTTCCAGCCGGATGGCGCCGGACACCAGGACGCTGATCCAACTCGCGATCTGCATCGCGGCGCGCGCACGCTGCTCGACCAGCAGCACCGCCTTGCCCACGCGCGCCAGCCGCGTGACCTGCTCGCGCAACAGCGTGTCGGCCAGCTTCGGCGAGAGGTTGGCCGTCGGCTCGTCGAGGATCATCACCCTCGGGTCGAGCATCATCACCCGCCCGATGGCGAGCATCTTCCGCTCGCCCCCGCTCAGCTTGTCCGCGCGCCGTCTCAGCAGCGGCGGCAGCAGCGGAAACACCGAGCCGATGCCGGCGATGCGCGACCTGATCTCTGCCGAGCTCAGCAGGTAGCCGCCCATCTCCAGGTTCTCAGCCACGGTCAACGGCTCGAAGATGTCGTTGACCTGCGGCACGTAGCCGACACCGCGGCGCGCCAGGTTCTCGGGCGAGCGGCCGGTGACGTCCTCGTCGCCAAGCGAGACGTGCCCACCGGAGAGGTGGAGGATGCCGACCAGGCTTTTCAGCAGCGTGCTCTTACCCGCGCCGTTGGGCCCGATCACCGCCACGATCTCGCCTGCCCCGACGTCGATCGATACGTCGTGGATCACCGGCACGCCGCCGTATCCGGCTGTCACCCTGACGGCCTTGAGGATCGGCGCCGGGCGCTCCTCGGGTCGCACCAGCTCAGCCGACGAGGTAAGCGTCAACAATTTCCTTCTGCCGCCTGAGGGTTGCCATCGTGCCGCTGCCGATGATCCTGCCCTGGGCCATCACGAAGACCGAGTCGCAGAGCCGCTCGACCATGTGCAGCTCGTGCTCGACCATCAGGATGGTGATGCCTTCCGCGCGCAGCGTCTCGAGGTAGTGCTGGATCTCCTGGACCACACGCGGGTGCACGCCGGACATGGGCTCGTCGAGCAGCAGGACGCGAGGCTTCAGCATGAGCGCGCGCATGATCTCGATCAGCCGCTTCTGGCCGCCGCTCATCGTGCCCGCGTAGTCCGACTCCTTCTCGGACATGCGAAATCGCTTCAGGAGGGCGCGAGCATCGCCGATCAACCGGCGCTCGTCTTCCATCCAGTAGCGCCGCCCGAGCAGGGCGCCGAGCAGCGAGTCGCCGCGGTTGTTCGGCGCGGCGACGAGCAGGTTCTCGAGCACCGTGAGCTGAGAGAACTCCGACGGCAGTTGGAAGGTGCGCACCAGGCCTCGCCGCGCCCGGGTGTGCGACGGCAGCGCCGTGATGTCCTCGCCTTCGAAGACGATCTTGCCGGTGCTTGCGGGCAGCGTGCCGGCGAGCACGGCCATGAACGTGGACTTGCCCGCGCCGTTGGGCCCGATCAGGCCCGTGATCTTGCCGCGCGCCACCTCCAGCGACACGCCGTCGACGGCGTGCATACCTTCGAAGTGGCGGTGGATGTCGGTGGCGACGAGCGCCGGCGAGTCAGGTCGGCTGTACACGCTGCGGCTCCTCCAGCACGGGAGCTCCCGCGTATACGCGTCGCGCCTCGGGCCGCACGCCCTGCGGCCGGAACCAGAGGAAGCCGATGATCAGCATTCCGATGGCGACCCACTGTAGGGCCGGGATGAGCCCGGCGGGCGCCCAGTCGGGCTGGGGGATGAAGCGCGTGACCTCCTCGAAACCGACCGGAACCAGCAGCGCGCCGAGGACCGCCCCGATGTTGTTGCCGCGGCCGCCGACGATCACGGCCGCGAACAGGATGATCGTCTCCGGATAGAGCCACACCGACGGCGCCCACAGGGTGATGAACCCGACCAGGATCGCGCCCGACAGGCCCGCGATCACGCCGCCGACCGTAAAGATCGTCATCTTCAACGCCACCGGGTTCTTGCCGATTGCGCTGGCGGCTCGTTCGTTGTCGCGCATCGCGCGCAGCGAGCGGCCGAACGGAGAGTTGACGATCCGCGTCGCGATGAGCCACACCAGGGCCACGCAAAGGGCAGTCAGGCCGACGTAGACGTACTGGTACGTCGGCGTCACGGGGTCGATGTGGTCGCTCAGCGGCTGCGGCACCAGGGCCAGGCCGGCGGCACCGTTCAGCCAGGGGCGCGCGTTGGTGATGACGATGTTGGCGATGATCGAGAGCACGAGCAGCGCGATGGCCTGGTAGTCGCTTCGCAGCTTGCGCAGCACGACCAGTCCGACCGGGATGGCCAGCACCCCTCCGGCCAGCGCCCCACCGATCCACGGGATCGGGAACGGCAGGTTGAACCCGCCGAAGTAGATCTGGAAGTCGTAGCCGGGCGTGGTGTCGTTGGGCATCGACAGCACCGCGGCGGTGTAAGCGCCGACAGCCTGGAAGACGATGAAGCTGAAGTTGACGATGCCCGAGACGCCGAACTGCAGGTTCAAGGCGAGGCAGGCGATGATGTCGACGCCGGCGTAGACCAGCAGGTTGGCCGCGTAAAAGCTGTTCATCCCGCTGCCGCCATCGCGCCGCGCTTGGCCAGCAGGCCCTGCGGCCGCAGCACCATCACGATGACGAGGATGCCGAAGGCGACGACCTCCTTGTACTCCGGCGACCACGCGGCCGCGCTGAGCTCCGTCACCACTCCGATCACGATCGCGCCGATCATGGCCCCGTACGGCTGGCCCGCCCCTCCCAGCACCGCCGCAGCGAGCGCCGTGATCAGGAACGCGGAGCCGTCGGAGATCGCGAACGAGTCGGAGTTGATCCCGGCGACCACGCCGGCGACGCCGCACAGGGCACCGGTGATGAGCCAGACGCCGTCGATGACCAGGCGCGTGGGGATGCCGCAGTTGCGCGCCAGCGTCGGGTTGGCAGCAGTCGCGCGCATCGCTTTGCCGAGGCGCGTGTAGGAGAGCAGCGCGTGGATGCCGAGCATCGCGACGACCGCGATGAGGATGACGATGATCTGGCTCGTGGTCAGGATCAAGGAACCCGCACGAATCAAGCTGCCAGTGCTCTCCTGGTAAGAGACGCTGTTGTAACTGACGATCGGCAGCAGCAGGTTGGCCATCATCAGCGAGACGGCCAGGGAGACGATCACCATCCCGAGCTGCGACGTCCCCTTGCGCTGGAACGGCGCGTAGACGAAGCGGTTCAGCACCAGCGAGAAGACCGCGCCGAACGCAGCCCCGGCGACCATCGCGATCCAGATCGAGATGCCCGCGCGGTTGATGTAGTAGGCGACGTAGGCGGAGGAGATCATCACCTCGCCGTACGCGAGGTTGATCATGTTGGTGATCCCGAACTGCATGGTGAAGCCCACAGCCGCAATGGCGATCACGGACATGCTCACCAGTCCAAAGCCAAGCGCGGTTACGTAGAGGCTCACCTCGCCCGGCCTCGGTCCTCGACCTTGTGGACTAGATGCCCCCCGCGTCGCTGATCTTCTTGGTCTGGTCCGGCGTCAGATCCGCTGTCTTGACCTCGTTTCCCTGCGCGTCGTATTTGACGAGTATGTAGCCCGACTGCGAGTTGTTGTACTGGTCGAAGTTGTTCTCGCCGCCCGCACCGACGAAGCGGATCGACTTGCCCGCCCTGAGCGCGTCCAATCCCTCCTTGTACGTGGTGACGACGGTCGCGCCGGAGACGCCGTTCGCGATCTCCTTGATCTTCGGGTCGTACACCGTTGGATCCGAGCTGTTGGTCGCGACCATCGCGAGCGCGGTCATGATGATGCCGTCGTACAGGTGCAGGGTCGAGCCGCGCTGTTTGTACTTGGGTGCGTCCGCGAACTGTGACGCAGCGGCATTGAGGTTGCTCAGGAACTCGGTGTAGGCCGAACCCGAGAACGAGTAGCCCAGGTCCACGCCGGCGTAGTACTTCACGATGTTGTCGACGCCGATCGCCGAGCTCACCTGCTGGAACCAGGTCGGGTCGATGGTCGCCGACGTGCCGATGAAGGGGATCATCTGGCCGCCGTTCTGAGTCTTCACCTCGCCCAGGTACTTCCCGGCGGCGCCGAGCGCCTCGGTGAAGATGACGTCGGGGTGCGCCGCCAGCATCGCTGCGACCTCGGTCTTGAACGAAGACGCCTGGAGGTTGATGGGCTGATTGATGGCGATGGTGCCGCCCAGCTTGGTGAAGGCGTTGGTCGCAGGCTGGACGAACGCCTGCGAGCCGATGTCGTTGCCGAAGACGAGGGCCGCCCGCTGGTAAGCGCTGTGGCCGGGCCCGTACAGTGCGCTGCCGACCATCGCGTACGCGTCGTAGATGTCCGCCGGCACCAGCCGGTGGAAGTACTTCAGGGCGGTCTTGTTGAACTCAGACTGCCCCGTCATGCAGAACATCGGGAGGTGCGCGCGGTCCATGATCGGCACCACCGTCGACGCCTCGTCCGAGGTGCAGCCCACCGCGGCCATCAGATTCGAGTTCTGGGCGAGCATCTGGTTCGCCGCCGGGACCGCGTCGGCCGGCTCACCGCGGGTGTCGATCTGCTTGCACTTCACCTGCCGCCCGCCCACGCCGCCGTTGGCGTCGATCGATGAAGCCGCCGCCAGGCAGGCCGCGTAGTAGGCAGGTCCGAGGCCGGCGTCAGCGCCTGTGAAAGGAGCGATCGCAGCGACCAGGAGGTCGCCCGACCCGAGGCCGCCACCCGCCGAGGAGCTGCCACCACAGGCTGCGAGCAGCAGCATGGCGATCACCGGTAGGACTGTCGCGGCCCGCAAGCCGCGTCGGTTGGTGCTCAGAACCCCCATCAATTCGATTCCTCGCTTTGCTAGCCGTGCCCACCCCGCTCGACCGTGGCGATCACAGGTCGCCGCCAGGGGCCAATTGTCGACATTATTGGCCATAATCCTGCCGATGGCAACCAGCGAGGCGAGCGCCCCTTCGCTCCGCCGCAAGCGCGCCGGCTCGGAGCCGGCGATCGAGACTTACCGCCGGCTGCGCGAGGGCATCATCTCAGGCAGGTTCCACCCCAACGAGCGCCTGGTGGAGGCTAGCCTCATCCGGTTGCTGGGGTCCGGCCGGACCGCGATCCGGGCCGCCCTCGTGCGCCTCGACCAGGAAGGTCTTGTGACCCGCGAGCACAACCGCGGCGCGCGCGTACGCCTCGTCTCGGACCGGGAGGCGCTGGAGATCGAGGAGGTCCGGTCTGCGCTCGAGGCGCTGCTGGCCCGCCAGGCCGCGATCAAGGCCCGCGCCGCGGATTTGAAGGAGCTGAAGCAGGTGCTGGTTGAGATGCGCCGGCGCTTTGCCGACGGGGATTCGGTCGGCTACTCGGAGCTGAATCCACGCTTCCACCTGCTCATCTGGAACGCGGCCGGCAACGCCACCGCCTCGCAGCTCGTCGGCACGCTCAAGTCGCAAAGCCTTCGGTACCAGTACCAGACGATGCTGCGGCCTGGCCGCCCGGCCCGATCTCTGCAGGAGCACGAGCGCATCTTCAATGCGATCGCGACCCATGACGCCGATGCCGCCGAGGCGGCCATGCGAGAGCACCTGGCCGAGGTCGTCGAAACTCTGCGCTGGGCGATGGCCCATCAAGGCGCGCGGGGCCGGTGGCTTCCAGGCTGAGGCACGCGATCACGAGCGGATAGCCTTATCGCGATGACGGAAGTCGCCACGTTGACCGGCGTCATCCCGGCGCTCGTGACCCCCCTCACCAAGGAGGGCACTGTCGACGAGCTGGGCGTCGCGCGCCTGGTCGAGCACACGATCCGTGGCGGCGTCAGCGGTTTGCTGCCGCTCGGGACCACCGGCGAGACCGCATCACTCGACGAGCCCACCCGCCGCGCGATGCTGACGGCGACCGTCAAGGCGGCGGGCGGGCGCGTGCCCGTGATCTCGGGGGTGATCCAGAGTCACCTGCCCGGCGCAATCGATGAGGTCCACGCAGCGACGAAGCTGGGCGCGGCCGCAGTGCTGGTCGCCCCTCCCTTCTACTACCTGGTCGACCAGCCGGCCGTGCTCGCCTTCTACCGAGCGGTCGCTCGGGAGAGCTCCATACCGGTCCTCGTCTACCACATACCCCAGAACACGAAGGTGATGACCGAGCCGGAGACGGTGGCAGCGCTGGCGCACGAAGGAGTGGTGGCCGGCATCAAGGACTCGAGCCGCGACTTCGAGTACTTCGAACGCGTGTGCCTTCTGACCCGCGACACACCTGCGTTCCGGATCTTCACCGGCAGCGACACGATGCTCCTGCCGTCGCTGCTTATGGGTGGTGACGGCACGATCTGCGGGGGCGCGAACATCGCACCCGCATGGATCGTGCGGATTCACGACCTGTACCGCAAAGGTGACGTCGAAGCGGCGCGCGCACAGCAGGACGAATTGATTGAGCTGATCCTGAAGCTCCGTGGTGGCGTCTTTCCCGCCGCCGTGAAGGCTTCGCTCGAGGCGATGAACATTTGCGAGCGATGGATGGCGGCGCCCGTGTCGCCTCTCGGACCAGCGGAGTCACGCGCTCTGGCGGCGTGGCTGGCCGGTGCCGGGCTGGTCGCGGAAGCGTCTAAATCAGCGCGAGCGAGCTAGTCTCCGGGCAGTCGCGTCACCCGCCACAACCGCCCCGGCGGATACAGCTGCGTCGCCGTGACAAGCGTCAGCGATAGGTCGTAGTCGCCGAGCGTGATGCGCAATGTGCCTTCCGGCGTGCCCGGAGAGATCGGCTTGTCGACCGAAAGGCGCGGCGCCCTGAGCTCCTCCCGCAGGATCATCCCCGGCCACTCGACCATGAGCACGTCCGCCGCGGAGAGCAGGTCCGTGTGCTCATCCCAGGCGGTGTCGTAACGCCCGACTGTCTGATTGCGCGCGAGCTCCCTCTTCACGCTCAATCCGGCCTGCACGGCAGCGATCAGCTTCTGCGCGCGCTCGAACGCGATCGCGAGTGTCGGCTGACCCATCACGCAGCCGAAGATGGTCACGGGGTGTGAGCTGATGGTCACCGCGGCCGCGAACAGGAAGTTGGCGCCGGTGTTCAGTCCCGAACCCGTTTTGATGCCTACGATGCCGGTCTTACCGAGGGCGCCGTTGACGTTGTAGCGCACACCCGCCACCGGCAGGATGACCTGCGGCAGCTTGACGATCGATGCGAACACCGCGTCCTTCATCGCCGCCATGCCCAGGCGCATCAGGTCTGTCGGGGTGCTCACGGTTTCTTGAGAGATGCCCGCCGGGTCGGCGAAGTGAGTGCTGGTCAGGGCGAGCGCTTTCGCGCGCTCGTTCATGCGGTCTACAAAGGTGCTCACCGACGTCGCGTCCCAACGCGCGAGGGCCTCGGCGAAATTGTTTGCGGAAGGGATCAGCATGCCCTGCAGGAGCTGGAGCTCGGTCAGCATCTCGTCCGCCCGCACCGGGACCGCCGACTGCCCCGAGGCGACGTCCGCCGAGTAGGTGTCGACATCGCGCTGGGTCATGGCCAGGGCCGGACCCGACTCGTCTGGATGCAGCGGCTTGTCCGTGAGCACGACCAGGGCGGTCATGACCTTGGCCACGCTTGCGGTCGGCGTGGGCTGCTCGTTGCCAGAGGTCGCGATGGCGCCGAGTCCGCTGACGCCCATCGCCGCCGAGCCCGCCGCGGGCCACGGGATGGCGGCCGGCGTGCCGGCGATCACGGTCTGCTTCGGCAGCGCAGCAGTCGCGGCGGCGGCCGGGATCGGGCGCAGGTAGTTCCAGGCCACAAGAGCCGCGATTACGACTACAGCAACTGCCCCAATCCGAAGGCGCAACGGTTCCTAATGATCGAGGACGCGGTAGTGAAGGTGGACGAACCCGCTCTTGAATCGGCGCTGGTCGACGAGCTCGAGCTTCACCGAGAGGCCGGGCTGAAGAGCGGGGTTGCCGCCGCCCACCACGACCGGCGCGAGGAACAGGTGGCACTCGTCCACGAGGCCGACGCGGAAAGCCTCCGCCGCCAGGTGGGGACCGCCGATCGAGATGTCGGCGTCGAGGCCGGCTTTCATGCGACGGACGGCCGCGGTGTCGAAGTCACGCTCGATGCGCGTCCGCTTGCTCGACGGGCCGACGAGCGTCTTCGAGTAGACGATCTTGTCCGCAGCGCGCCAGACCTCGGCGAAGTCCTTGATCACCTCGGGCTCACCAGCGGTTGGCATCGTCTCCCACGCGACCATCACGTCGTACATCCGCCGCCCGTACAGCTGCGTCCCTACCGTCCGCTCGATGTCGTTGGCCAATGCGTGGACCTCGTCATCAGGGGCGGCCCAGTCGAAGTTGCCTGCGGCATCGGCGACGTAACCGTCCACCGAGCACAGCGCCGCGTAGATCAGCCGGGCCAGGCTACTTCTCGCGCAGCGGCAGGGGCCGGTTGTCAGGCGTCCAGTGCAGGCCACACTCCTTGACCTCGTTCTTCTCCCACCACCACCGGCCCGCGCGCTCGTCCTCGCCGGGCCCGGTGGCCCGCGTGCATGGCGCGCATCCGATGGAGGTGTACCCGAGGTCGTAGAGCGCGTTGTACGGCACGTCGTGCTCGCGGATGTAATCCCAGACCTGCGCCTTGGACCATGCCGCGAGCGGAGCTACCTTCGTCAGCCCTGGATGCTCCAGGTCTTCGGCCACGACCTGCGTTTCCGAACGGGTCGCCGCCTGCTGGCGGCGAACCCCGGTGAGCCAGGCGTCATATCCGACGAGCGCGTTGGCGAGGGGCCGTGACTTGCGCACCTCGCAGCAGAGGCGCCGCAGCTCGACCGAGCGGTAGAACGGGTTCGTCCCGTGCTCGTGCACCAGGGCGTGCACGTCGGCGGCGTCGGGTGCGACCACGTCGACCTCGAGCCCGTACCGGTTGCGCACGCGGTCGATCATGTCGTGCGTCTCCTGCGGCAGGCGTCCCGTGTCGAGCGTGATGACGCGAACGTCGAGCCGGTTGCGGGAGGCCATGTCGACGAGTACCGACGACTCCGCCTGCAGGCTCGCGACGAGTGCCAGACGCGGAAACGTGCCGTGAGCCCAAAGCATGACTGCCTCGGCGTCCCGGCCGGCCATGACCTCGGGCGGAGCAGTGGAGCCCATGAGCGGCGAGGATACCGGGAAAGGCCCGGCCTACATCGATCGTGCGATCTGCACTGCGCCCTCTACCGGCGGTGCTTCGAGCCGGACCACGCCCCCGATGCGTGAGCGCAGACCGGACTCGAGCAGCGGCTGATTGAGGACCAGGCCGCCCGCGATCACGACCGGACCCTGCACTTTGAGCCGCGCGCGGACCTGCTGCACCAGCTTGTGCAGCGCCTCCGCCCCGCGATCGATCAAGTCGCCGGCCGCACCGTCGCGCCGAGCGGCGGTGAAGGCCGCGCTCGCCAGGGCCGCCCACCGCCCAGGCTCGCGCAGCCCGTGCAGCCTGCCTGGCAGCTCGGCGACATCGCGAACGCGAGCAGCTTTCAGCATCGCCTCACCCAGCGCACCCAGCGGCTCACCGGCGTCGCGCCGGCGCAGCACCTCCCTCGCCGCCTCGCGCGCGATCCACACCCCGCTGCCTTCATCACCGAGCATCCAACCCCAGCCACCAACCCTGAGCTCGCGGCCTTGCGGGTCGCGCCCGTAAGCGACCGACCCTGTGCCGGCAATGAGCACGATGCCGGTCTCGAGCCCGGCGGCCGCCAGGATGAGCCGCGTGTCGTGCACGACCTGCACGCGTGTGCCGGGAAGCAGATCGTTCAAGAGCGTTTCCATGCGCCGCCGGCCTTCCGGCACCTCCGCCCCCGCGACGCCGGCACAACAGGCAGACGGCCGCGGCGAACCCAGCTCACTGATGAGCGCGGTCACGCGCGCCTCAACCAGGCGCGGCGCGATGACGGCGACGTTCGCGCCCCGTCCTGTGGCTTCCGCGACGATGCGTCCGCCGTCGCTCAGCCTGGCCCTGCTCGACGAACCGCCGATGTCGAGTCCTAGAACCTGGGCAGGTAATGGGGCACTCACCAGGTCCGCGTGATTTTGCGCAGCGCCCGCGGCACGTCCGGGTCGACGCCTTTCGCCACCGCCACCTGGTGCGCGAGCAGCTGACCGAGGACCGCGAGCGTCAGCGGCGTGAGCTCTTCGGGCAGTCCGGAGTCGATGCGCGCCGCGGCGTCGGCGGGCAGTGGCGCCGACGACGCGTCGAACAGGCCGACCACTCGGCAGCCGAGGTCGGTCAGCTTGTGCGCGATCGCCTCCAAGTCGCCTGCAACCGAACCGCCCGCGCCAACGAGCAGCACCGGGAAGCCGCGCTCGACCACCGCGATCGGGCCGTGCACGAAGTCCGCGGTGGACCACGCACGTGCCAGGACATAGCTCGTCTCGGTGAGCTTCAGCGCGACCTCTTCCGCCGTGCACAGGTTGAATCCGCGTCCGAGCACGATGGCGCGCGGCCCGGTCAGCGCCTGCGCCAGGCGCTCCAGGCTCGCGTCCATGGCCAGCGCATCGCGCAGCTTCGCGGGCACCTGCTGAAGCGCGCGCTGGAAGTCCGGATCGGGCGTGATGGCCGCCGAAACCAGCGCCAGCGCGAGCAGGCTCGAGACGTAGGTCTTCGACGCGGGCACGCTTACCTCCGGGCCGGCGAGGAGCGGCAGCACCAGCGATGCGGCCTTGCCGAGCGGCGAGCCGGCGTCGTTCGTGATCGCAAGCGTGAGGGCGCCTTGCCTCGCTCCTTCCTCAATCACGGCGATCACATCCGGCGACGCTCCCGACTGCGAGATGCCGATCACGCACTGGCCATCCAGGCGCGGCGGGCTGGCGTAATGGGTGAACATCGAAGGCGCCGCCAGCGAAACGAGCGCTCGCTGCCTTCTGCCGAAGAGATATCGGCCGTAGTCGGCCGCGTGGTCGGAGCTGCCGCGGGCGGCGATCACGAATCCGCGCGGCCGGCGCTCCGCAAACGTTTTGGCGATGGCATCGAGTGCAGGCCGGCTCTCAGTCAGCTGCCTCTCCGCGATGTCCGGCTGCTGACCGATCTCCTCGCGAAAGCGGCTCACGTGGCGAACCTCGAGACTCCACCGACCCATGTCTGGCGCACGTGCAGGTCGGCGTCCAGCACCACCAGGTCCGCGCACGCCCCCGCGGCTATGCGGCCGAGCTTGGCCTCGCCGAGCACGCGCGCCGGTACCGACGATGCCATCGCGATGGCGCGCTCGGCATTCATGCCAGGCAGTTTCGCAGTCAACCGCACCAGCTGGTCCATCGTCGCGGCGCTGCCTGCGAGCGTGCCGTCCTCCAGACGCACCGCCGTGCCATCGCTGTAAACGCGTCGATCGGAGAGCAGGAAGCTGCCTGGCGGCGAGCCCGCGGCCGCCGTCTGGTCGGTGGTGAGCGCGACCCGCGCGTGACCTTTGACCGCGATCAGCTGCTGAATGACCACCGGGTGGACATGTATGCCGTCAGCGATCAATCCCACCGTGATGCGGCTGTCCAGGATGAGCGCCAGCGCGATGCCGGGGGCGCGATGGTGCACCGGCGGCATCGCGTTGTAGATGTGCGTGCCGAAGCGGATTCCGGCATCGGCCGCGCGGCGGCCAGTCTCGACATCCGCACCCGTGTGCCCGGCGCTGACCACAGCTCCGCTCCGGCGGAGCCTGCGCGCTGCTTCCAGCGCCCCGGGGAGCTCTGGCGCCAGCGTCACGAGGCGCGGCCTCGCGCCGGCGATGACCTCGACCTTCTCCGGCGTCGGGTCGGTGAGCACGGCTATATCGTGTGCGCCGCGAAAGGCCGGGTTGATGAATGGGCCTTCGATGTGCGCCCCCAGGATGCGGGCGCCGTTGCTCTTCGCGGCCGCCACAGACCTCGCGAATTCGGCGCCCACGTCGACCGGCGAAGAGATGACGGTGGGCAGGAACGCGGTCACGCCGGTCATCGGCAGCGCCTCCGAGATCGCGCTGACGGCGTCCGGGCCGGTGGCGGCGTCGTGTCCGGCGAACCCATTGACCTGCAGGTCCAAGAAGCCTGGGGCGAGCAGCTCGCCGGCCAGCAGCTCGACCTCATCGTCCGGTCGTTGGGGCGGTGCGCCCTGCCCGACCCACGAGATCACAGCCCCGTCGACCAGCACGCCCATCGAGTCGCCTTTCGCGCCATGGATGCGACCGCGGATGAGCGTCTTCAACGGCGGCTCTCGCCCAGCGCCGCGGCCAGGTCGCCGGTCGCCCTGGCGAGCGCCTTCTCGGCATCGGCGTGTGACATCGCGCAGCGGAGCATCAGGATCGCGATCTTCGCATTGCCGTGCGCCTGCGCGAGCGCGTCTTCGACCGCAGGACCGCCAGCTCCGGTCAGCTCGGTAACGAGGCGCTGCGCGCGTCCGCGCTGCTTGGCATTGGCCGCGGTGACGCCGACCATACGTCCTCGGTACGTATGGCCGAGGCGTGTGAAGACCGCGGTGCTGATCATGTTCAGAACGACTTTCTGCGCGGTGCCTGCCTTCATGCGCGTCGAGCCGGCGATCACCTCGGGACCGGCCGCGACCTCGATGGCCAGGTCCGTGACGGAGCCGAGCCTCGAGCCCGGCGCGCACGTGACCGCGAGTGTGAGCGCTCCGGACTTCTTCGTCTCCTCGACGGCCCCCAGCACATAGGCCGTGCTGCCGGATGCGCTGACCGCGACCATCACATCCTTGTGCGTCAGCTGAGCCGCGCGTGCGGTGCGCACGCCCAGGTCGTGGTCGTCCTCAGCCTCACCGTCGCCGGCGGCATGCGCGGTGACGAGCGCGGGGTCGATGCCGAACGTTGGTCCGCACTCCGCCGCGTCGAGCTGAGCGAGCCGCCCGCTGGTGCCGGCGCCGAAGTAGTGGATGCGGCCACCCTCCCGCAGCCGGTGCACGACCTGGTCGACGGCGCGCGCGATGCTCGGGATCTGAGGTTTGACCGCTGCCACAGCGTTGCGGTCCTCCTCGTTGATCACCTCGAGCAGCTCCTGACCGCTCATCGCGTCGAGCTGCGGAGCGCGGGCGTGGACCTCCTCGCTCATGGCCGCATGACCTCGGCCGCCGCGATGCCGCATGCGCGCGCGGCGCCCATGGTGGCGATGTAACCGCGCGCGGCCGCGGCCCTGCAGCCCGGCAAACCCATCTCGACGACGATCGCGTCAGGGGAGCGGCCAAGGAGCTTTGCGACGGTCTCCTGCTGCCATTGGTGGCGGTGCATGTCTCTCACGGTGATCACCAGCCGCTCTGTCGCTGCCGGCTCGCCGGCGTGCACCCGGACGCCACGCTCGCGCAGAGCATCCGCAACCCCCCACGGGATCACACCCGCTGCTATCGAAGGCTCCGGCTGGAGCTGAATCACCGCCACATCGTCACCTACCTGCACGTCGCCTTCGCAACGGATGGCCCGCCGCGCCGCCTCGAGGCCTACCCGTGGATCTGGGCCCTCGAGCATTGAAGGTTGTGCGGCGCGCCACTCCGAGAAGGCTTGGACGCGTCGCGCAGCCTGGGCGAGCCTCTCGCGCGGGACCTCCTTGACAAGCGCGTCACGCAGCAGGCTCGAAGTCTTTTCGTCCGCGAGCCCGCCGCCCACGCACAGCAGGTCGCAGCCCGCCTCGAGCGCCAGGACCGCGGTGCGGGCCACGCCGGCCACGCCGCCAACCGCGCCCATCTCCAGCCCATCGCTCACCGCCAGGCCCTCGAACCGCAGCTCATCGCGCAGCAGGCCGGTCATGATCCTGGCGGAGAGGGTGGCCGGGGCGCGGTCGATCGACGGCAGCACGATGTGCCCGCTCATGACTGCGCGAACACCCGCGGCAATCGCGGCGCGAAACGGTAGCAGCGCCTGTACCGGGGGATCCTCACCAGCAACCGGCAGCCCGACGTGAGAGTCGACCGCAGTGTCGCCGTGACCCGGGAAGTGTTTGGCGCACGCCCCGACGCCCGCGCTCTGCAGACCCTCGACCCACGCAGCGGTCTGATCCGCGACTGCCGCCTGGTCCGACCCGAACGACCGCACGCCGACGATCGGGTTGGCGTCGTTGCTGTTCACGTCGGCGACGGGCGCCAGGTTGAGGTCGATGCCGGCATGCGCGAGCTCGAGGCCGATGGAGCGCGCGACGGCTCGAGTCAATGCTAGGTCGCCAACCGCTCCAAGCGCCAGGTTGCCGGGATAGGAGCTGCCGGTCGCCGCCTCCAGCCTCGTGACGTCCCCACCTTCCTCGTCGATCGCTATGACGAGCGCGGGACTCTCGGCGTGAAGCCGCGCGCACAGGCGCGCGACCTGTTCGGGCGACTCGACGTTGCGCGCAAACAGGCACACCCCACCGAGCCCGCCCGCCATGCGCCGCAACAGCCACGACGGCGGCTCGAGCCCGACGAACCCGGGCAGCAGGCAGCGGTCGGCGAGGAACTCGAGCGAATCCATCAGCTCAGCCTTTGACCGCGCCCGCCGTCAAGCCGCCGGCGACGTGCCGCTGCACGAGCAGGAAGAAGACGACCACCGGCAGCGCGGTCAACGTCGCCCCGGCCATGAGGCCGCCCCAGTCGGTGCCATGCTGGGTCGTGAAGGACGCAAGCCAGATCGTCATCGTCTGCTTCTCAGGGCTGCTCAGCAGGACGTAGGCGATGATGTACTCGTTCCAGGCCTGGATGAAGCCGAAGATCGCGGTCGCCACCAGGCCCGGAGCGACGAGCGGAAACACGATGCGCATGAAAGCGCCAACGCGCGTGGCGCCGTCGACCATCGCCGCCTCCTCGAGGTCGACCGGGATGTTGTGCACGAAGCCGCGAAGCGTCCAGATCATGAACGGCAGCACGACGGCCATGTAGTACGCGATCACACCGAACAGGCTGTCGACTTGGCCCACCGAATCAAGCAGCAGATAGATCGGGATGACCAGCGCGTTCAACGGCACCATCTGCACAGCAATCACCATCACGATGAAAGCTGTCCGGCCGCGAAAGCCGAATCGCGCGACCGCGACCGCGGCGAGGAACGCGAGGATGATCGAGATCGCGACCACAGTCCCGACCACCACCACGCTGTTGACCACGTCGTTCCAGAAAAAGGGGACATTGATCGCCGTTTTGAAGTTTTCGAGCGTGATCGGATAGGGGAACCAGACCGGGTCCAGGCTCAGGATCTCCTTGCCCGGCTTCAGCGCGGTGGAGATCATCCAGTAGATGGGGAACATCATCACGGCGAAGACCAGCACCCCGATGACGTCGTAGCCGATGCGGCCCGCGGTGCGCCTCATCAAGCGGCCTCGTTGATAGAGCGCACGGTCTGCCGCACATAAAAGAAGGTGACGACGACCAGGATCGCGATCATCACCACCGCCACCGCTGAGCCGAGCCCGTACTGGCTCACGCGAAACGATTCCTGGAACGAGAAGACGGACATCAGGTAGTAGTCGCTCGCCGGCCGCTGGTTCAGCAGCACCCAGACCTGGTTGAAGACGCTGAAGTCCCAGATCGTCGACAGGCTGAACAGCACCAGCAGCAGCGGGCGGAGGGTCGGAATGGTGACGTGGCGGAAGACTTGCCACGCGCGCGCGCCGTCGATCTGCGCCGCTTCGACCAGCTCACGGGGCACCTGCGTGAGCCCTGCATTCAGTGAGATCGCGAGAAACGGGATCGCGCCCCACACCACGATCACCGTGATGACGGCGAACCCCTGCAGCGGGTTCTCGAACCAGTTGTGGTGCAGGTAGTTGCCAGCCCCGACGCGGGTCAGCACCCAGTTGATGACCCCGAACTCGTAGTCGAACATCCACTGCCACAGGTTGACGGCGGGGATTACGGGCGTCGCCCACACGAACACGAGCCCGGAGCCGAGCAGAATGCGCACGAAGCGGCTGGTCCGCTCCATCAGGAGCGCGATCAAGGTTGCAATGAGCATCGAGAGACCGACGTTGGCGAGCGTGAAGATGATGGACGTCCGCAGCGAGTAGAGGAACTGGGGATCGGCCAGGATGGTCGTGTAGTTCTTGAGCCCGACGAAATCGCCCTGGTGCTGGAACAGCTGTCGGAGGCCGTAGTGCTGAAGCGAGAGCGAGAGGAGGCTCACCAGCGGCCAGCCGAGGACGCCGGCGATCACGAGCGTGGCGGGAGCGATCAGGAAATACGGCAGGGCGTAGCGGCTGATCGCGGTCCGGAACCGAGACGGTAAGGGGGTGGCCTCGATGCTGTTCCGGGGAACCGCTTTGGCGGCGCTGATCTCCCCGGCCGCTCGCATCGAAGCCTGACCCCCTGATCCGAGTTACTTAGCTGCTGGCGTTGAGTATCGAAGTGATCTTGTCACTCGCGGCCTTGGTCGCGTCCGGGATGGTCGACTGGCCCGTGAAGATCGCCACCAGCATGTTCTGCAGGACGTTGGCGGACTCAACGTTGGCCCAGTTTGGCGAGTTGGGCGTGAACCGGCTGTTCTTGGCCGCTGCCGCAAAGATCGCGGGCAGGCCGCTGCTTAGGCTCACGAGCGAAGTCGTGTTGGGGATGACCCCGCCGACGGTGACCATCTGGGTCTGGAACTTGGTGCCACCGAGCAGGCCGATCCACTCCCTCGCGAGGGCCTGGTGCTGGCTCTTGGCGGCGATGGCGAGGTCAGAACCGCCGAGGAACACGGGTGCGGTCTGGCCGGCCACGTGGCTCGGGATCGGGAAGGCTCCGAGCTTGTCGAGGAGCTTCGGGTCGCCGGCTTTCGGATCCGTGATGACGCCGACCTCCCAGCCGTTGGCGATGATCATTCCGACGTGACCCTGCGCGAACACCTGGTCCTGCTTGAGCTCGTCACCCGTCTTGTCGGCGCGCGACAGCTTGCTGACCAGGTTCTGCAGCACGGTCAAACCCTGCTGCGAGTTGGAGCTGTTGATGGCTCCGGTCCAGGTGGACCCGGACTGGGTGGCGATGTCGCCCCCGAAGTCCCACACGAAAGGAGCGGCCGCGTACCAGTACTTGCCAGGGAAGTACAGCGCGGAGAAGTTGGGATCTGACCCGTACTTGGTCATGAGCTTCTGGCCGGCCGCCAGCAGCTCGTCCATCGAGGTGGGCACGGTCGCGCCCGCGGCGGCGAACATGTCCTTGCGGTATATGACCGCGCGGCTGCCCGCGTAGTACGGAACGCAGTACAGCTTCTGCTGGTACGTGCAGGAGTCCGTCAGGGACTGCAACCACGTACCCGAGTTCTCGAAGTTCGACTTCTGGCCGCTGATGTCGGCCAGTGCGCCACTGGCCGCGTATTTCGCGACCAGCGTGTTGCCGAGCTCCATCACGTCCGGCGGCGCCGAGCCGGCGAACGCTGTGTCCAGCTTCGTGGTGACGTCGCTCCACTGCTGGATCTCGACTTTGACGGTGACGTTCGGATACTTCGCCTTGAAGTCGGCGTTGACGCCTTCGACCACGCTCTGCGGCGCGCTGCCGTTCATCAGCCACACCGTCAGCGTCCCCGTCTGGTCAGACGGGTTGGATGCCGCCGAGGTGGCACCGCACGCCATGAGGACAAGGGTTGCCGCCAGACCGATGGCGGTGACCAAGAATTTCCGCGGACTCATTTGGGTTAGTTCCCCCTTCTTTTGAATTCGGCGCGCCTTTCGCCGTTGCTGTCCTGGCGCTGCCCTCGTACGCGCCCGTTGCGGGCCCGTGGCAGCGTGAGGTCGGCGACCAGGCGGTAGCGGTCGCCTCGATAGATGGAGCGGACGAACTCGACGACCCGCCCTGACTCGGACACGGTCGTCCGCTCGAAAAGGAATGCCGGTGTGTGCAGGGGCACCCCGAGCACCTCCGACTCTTCCTCAGATGTGACGGTGGGCTCGATGCTCTGGGTGCCAGAGACGATCACGATTCCGTACCTCTCCTCCAGGAGCTCATAGAAGGAGTGGTTCTCCAGGTCGGCCTTCGACAGCCCCGGGACGAGGGCCTCCGGAATGTGCAGCACCTCCATCGCCATCGGTTCGTTGTCCGCCAGGCGCAGGCGCTTGACCCGCACGAGGCGTGCCTCAGGCGAGACGTCGAGCCGGCGCCCCAGGCGCGCGCCGGTGGAGGTGATGACGAGCTCCAGGGTCCGGCTGCCGGGGACCATCCCCCGCCGGCGCATGTCCTCGCTGAAGGAGGTCAGCGTGAGCGGCTGGGCGATCTTCGGCTCGGTGACATACGTGCCGCTGCCGTGCCGGCGGTCAAGGTAGCCGTCACGGACGAGCTCGTCGAGGGCGGCGCGTACGGTCAGGCGGGACACACCGAGCTGCTCGGTGAGCTGCCGCTCGGAGGGGATCGTGTCCCCCACAGCGAGGGACTCCATCAGGTCGAGCACGCGCTCGCGCGCCTCTTCCTGCTTGGTCAACGGACCAACCGCCGGGCCAACTGGTAATACTCTCTCATGCCGTTCCAGGGGCAGAGTTAAGCACAAACCGGCCAAGTGGTCAATACCACTTTTCGTAGCCGTCAACTTGGCATGGCCGTCCTCGCGGCTACAAAAGTCTTAACAAGTCCTTGACCAGTCTGTACACGAGCCCGCCTAGGCTTTTCCAAACGGCCTTTGCGGGCCGGACATCCTGGGAGGGAGTCAGATGAGACGCATAGTGCTTAGTTTTGCTTTGGCCGCGGGCATGCTCGTGGCCGCCACCGGAAGCGCCAGCGCGCACACGTTCTGCTCGGTCGACCCGACCGTCCGCATCGGCGTGCCGGGCGTGAAGGCGACGATCAGCATCAACCTGCTCGGCTCGAACGTCTACGTGGGCACCAACGGCAGGACGACCACTTACGAAGCCGGCATCGGCCTCCCGTAGCCAACCAGCGTCGGTGAAGCCTTCGCTTCGCGTCTATCTGCTGGCCGTGGCCGCACCCGCGACCGCGGTCGCGGCGCTGCTCCCGTGCCTGCCTCAGTCCTCGAATCCAGACCCGCTGCTCGCGGCGCTGCTGGTCGCGCTGGGCGCGATCGCCGCGAACTTCCCGGTGATGGTGACCAGGAGCTACAAAGCCGACGCCACCCCGGCGATCGAGCTCGCCATCGTCGTCATGTTTCCGCCGGCCACGGCAGTCGCGCTCGTCGGGCTCACCAGGCTCATCGGCGAGACCGCGCTGTGCGTGCGCCGGCGGCGCCTTCCCATCGACCTCATCTTCAACACCAGCCAGCTGATGCTGGCGGCCGCCGGTGGGTCGGTCGTTTTCCAGGGTGTGGTCGCGAACACCGCGTTCGCAGGCGGCGCTGGCGAGCTCGTCGCCGCGGTCACGGCCGCGGCATCGATGTACGTCCTGAACACGACCCTGGTTGTGATCGCGGTCGCCCTTAACACGCATCGCCGCCCCATCGACGTATGGGCCGAGGCGGCACGCGTGGACCTGAAGCAGACCGGTGCGTTGTACGTCGCCGGCTACCTGCTCGCGATCACGTCGGCCGGACACCCGTGGCTCGCGATTGTGATGATGGCGCCGCTCGCGGCCCTGCAGGTGTCCATCAAGCGCGCCGTGCAGATGCGCGACCAGACGCTTGCCGCGGTGGAGTCCATGGCCGACGTCGTGGACCAGCGCGACCCGTATACCTTCCAGCACTCGCAGAGCGTGGCCGCGCACGCCGTGGGCATCGCCCAGCAATTGCATCTATCAGACCGCGAGGTCGAGCTCATCCGGCTTGCGGCGCGGGTGCACGACCTGGGCAAGATCGCGGTGCCGGACCAGGTGCTCCACAAGCACGGCCGGCTCACCGACGAAGAGTTCGCGTTGATGAAAAAGCACCCCGAGACCGGAGCCGGGATCCTTGCCAAGTTCCCGGAGTACCGGCAGGGCCGCGAGCTGGTGCTGGCGCACCACGAGCGGATCGACGGCCGCGGTTACCCGCGCGGCCTGGCCGGAGACGCGATCCCGCTCGGCGCCAGGATCATGGCCGTTGCAGATGCCTGGGACGCCATGACGTCGGACCGTCCTTATCGAAAAGCGCTGGACCAGCAGGTGGCGCTCGCCGAGCTGATGCGGGGCCGGGGCACGCAGTGGGACATGGCCGCGGTCGACGCGTTCGCCGCCACGCTGCCCGGCGCGACGCTCGAGCCGGCGCGACACGAAGGCATCGCCGCACCGGTGCTGCGGTCCCTCGGCGCGGTCGCGGCCGTGCTCACGAGCTAGCGCGACTTAGAGGCGGTCCTCGAGAAGCGTCTTCGGGATCGAGTCCCAGGTGCCGCCTTTGCGGCGGTAGGCGATTCCGGACAGCATCTCCAGGACGACGCGGTTGGCCAGAAACGCGGTGATCTCGGCAGTGTCGTAAGGCGGCGAGACCTCGACCACGTCGATGCCCACCACGGGCAACTCGATCGCGATGCGCCGCACAGCGTCGAGCAGCTGCCGGCCCGTGATGCCGCCGGGTTCAGGAGTCCCGGTCCCGGGCGCGGTGCCGGGATCGACGACATCGACGTCGACCGAGACGAAAACGCCATCGCAGTCGTCCACCGCTATCGCGAAGGCTTCTTGCATGACCGCGTCAAGCCCGCGCTGAACCACCTCGTGCATCTCGAACGAGCGCATGCGCTGCTCAGCCATCCACTGCAGCGTCGGCGGCTCCGGCCAGTAGCCGCGAAGCCCGATCTGCAGGAACCGGTCGCCGCGGCATGCACCGGACTCGATCAGCCGGCGCATCGGCAGGCCGTGGCCGATGAGGCTGCCCCACTGGATGTCGCCGGTGTCGGCGTGGGCGTCGAAATGGATGACCGAGACCCGGCCCCAACCGACGACGCGCGCGACGCCGGTCACATCCGGCCAGGTGATCGTGTGGTCGCCGCCGAGGACGATCGGGATCGCGCCCGCCTCGCTCACCAGCCGCACCGCCTTCTCCAGGTTGTCGAGCGGCAGGCGCTGCTCCACGCCCGGCATTTCCACATCGCCCGCGTCAAGGACGCGCAGGTCCTGCAGCGGGTCGACGCGCAACGCGAGATGGGGTCGCGACGAGTCATGGGGCAGGTAATCGGTGGTCCGGATCATCTTCGGGCCGAAGCGCGCGCCGCCTCGATACGACGCGCCCGCGTCGTAGGGCGCTCCGATGATGACGGCGTCGGCGCCCTTCAGCTGCTCCGGGTCTTCAACGTCGCAGCGCTCGACGCCAAGGAAAGTGACGTCGGGTCCGTACATGCCCCCCACTCGCGGCATGGGACAGAATTATGAAAGCGCGATGCCTATCGAGCAGGCGCCCTTTGGGCGCATTGGACACGTGAGCACGCGGACTCTCTTCGGGGCCGCGGCGCTCAGCCACGTGGACCAGGCGACCGCCGACCGGACGCTCGAGGTGCTGCTCAAGTACGGCGTCAACCACATCGACACCGCCGCCAACTACGGCGACGCTGAGCTGCGGATCGGGCCATGGCTGAAGCGCGAGCCGAATCGCTTCTTCCTCGCGACCAAGACCGGCCAGCGCAGCAAGCAAGGTGCGCGCGAGGACCTGCACCGGTCACTCGAGCGCCTCGGGGTCGACCATGTTGACCTCTGGCAGCTGCACAGCCTCGCCGACCCGATCGAGTGGGACGTCGCGCTCAGCCCGGAGGGCGCCATCGAAGCTGCGGTGGAAGCCCGCGACGAAGGGCTGGTGCGATTCATCGGCGTCACCGGCCATGGTGCGCAGATCGCGGCCAGTCACCGCCGAAGCCTGGCGCGATTCGACTTCGACTCGGTCCTGCTGCCTTACAACTTCGTCACGATGCAGCTGCCGTACTACGCGGAGAACTTCGAAGCCCTGGTCAAGACCTGCCGTGAAAGGAATGTGGCGGTGCAGACCATCAAGTCGATCGCGATGCGGCCCTGGGCCGGTCGCGAGCACAGCGCGAGCACGTGGTACGAGCCGCTGACGGAACAGGCCGACATCGACCGGGCCGTGTGGTGGGTCCTCGGCCGGCCGGGCGTGTTCCTCAACACGGCCGGCGACGTGGACCTGCTGCCGAAAGTGCTCGACGCCGCGAGCCGGTTCGAGCACCGGCCGGCCGACGCCGACATGGCGGAGCTGGTCAAGCGCTCCGCAGCGGAGCCGCTGTTTGTCTAGTCCAGGTCGGTCAGGGTGACCTGCTTGCTCGTGGTCAAGCGCCCTTTGCCGCCGGAGCGATAGGTCCCGGAGGTCGGAGCCACGTCGGCGTAGTCGCGGCCGACGGCGATCGTCACGTAGCCGAGGCCCACGCGGCTCGCGTGCGTCGGGTCGAAGGCCCAGGCGACCGCGTCTTTGCCCCCGTCAGCGGGCAGCACGACCTCAACCCAGGCGTGCGTCCCGCCCAGGCCGAGCATGTGGCCCGACACGTATCGGGATGGCAGGCCGGCCGCGCGACAGACCGCGAGCATCACATGTGCGTAGTCCTGGCACACGCCCGAGCCGAGCGCGAGCGCCTCCGCGGCGGTCGTCCTGACCCCGGTCACGTCGTGCCGGTAGGTCATCGACCCGTACACCCAGTCGTTGATGGTGTCGGCCAGCGGCAATCCGTAGACGGCGCGCGCGGCCAGCTCCTCGGCCGCGGCATGAATGCGCGCGTCAGGCGCGGTGAGGGGCGAGGGGTCGAGCAACCAGTCCTCCGGCGGCCAGCCGCCTTCGACGATATTGGGCTGCGCGGCTGAACGTTCCACCGATACGTCCGCAACGAACTCGATGGCGGTCGCCACCTGTGGAGCGAAAACGACCACGACCACATTTCCAAATCGATCCGCCCGGTGCTCCAGGCGCACGCCCTCCAGCTCCACCAGGAGGTCGTGATTCGTGCGCCGCTGGTCGCCGAAACGTGCCGGTGGGATCACGACCAGGCGATGGTTGAGGTCTGTGATCGGCTCCGCGTACTCATAGCGAAAGGTCTGTCGCAGCCGATAAGCGGCGCGGCGCGCAGTGGACCAGTCGAGCTCAGCGGCCATCATGCAGCCTCCGCACGGTCGGCCCAGACCTTCATCGACTTGAACGCCGCGGGTCCGAAAGTGGTGATCATCGCCACGTCCAGCGCGTCGCGGCCACGCCCGATGAGCACCCGGCCCACGCGGCGTTGGTTGTTGCGGGGGTCGAAAGTCCACCAGCGATCTCCGAGCCAGACCTCCATCCACGCCGCGAAGTCCATCGGGGCGGGGTCGGCCGGAACGTAAAGGTCGGGCAGGTACCCGAACACGTAGCGGGCCGGGATGTTGAGAGCGCGGCAAAAGGTCACCGCCAGGTGGGTCAGGTCGCGGCAGACACCCTTGCGGTTGTTGAAGACATCGAGGGCGGTGGTGAGCGGGTTGCTCGATCCGTACTGGAACTTGATGTTGTCGTGGACCCAGTCGCAGATCGCCTGCACCCTGGCGGCGCCCGGCTCCGACTGCCCGAACAGCTCCCAGGCGGTCGCCATCAGCTCGTCAGAAAGGCAGTAGCGGCTGGGCAGCGTGAAATGCAGCAGCTCGCCGGGGACCTCGTCCGCCGGCGCCTGCGCCTCCCCCGACGGATCCGCGTCCGGCTCGTCCGGGACTGCGACGACGGCGTCATATGTAAGGACGAAGGACCCTGAGGGCATGACCAGCCGCTTCACCGGATTTCCGTAGATGTCGGCGTACTCGTCCACCGGAATGGGTGGCTGCGTCGACCAGGCCTCGGTGACCAGGCGGTGCGTGGAGTCCGAACGGGGCCGGACCTGGACGGTGGCCGTCGCCGCGGCGGCCACCTCATAGGTGAACTCGCAGCCGACGCGCAGATTGATGACGCCTCCATCGGTCCGAATGGCGCAGAAACTATAGCGGTGCCTCCCACGGATTCACTCGATCACGGCTACCAGGTAAACGGCTTCTTTGACGAGATGCTTGCGGCCCCCGGGCGGCCAAGACCAGGCTACCGGCGGCTGTACGAGCGCCTCAACCGCCTCGGGGCGGCTGAGCTCCAGCGCCGCCACGGGCTCGCCCTGCAGATGTTCCGCAACCACGGGATCACGTTCGCGGTCTATCCGGATGAGCAGGGGACCGAGAAGGTCTTTCCGTTCGACGTCATCCCGCGGGTTCTGTCGGCGACGACCTGGCACCGTCTCGAAGCCGGCCTGAAGCAGCGCCTGGCCGCCCTCAACCTCTTCCTCGATGACATCTACAGCAAGAAGCTCATCCTCAAGCAGCGGGTGGTCCCGCCCGAGATCGTCCTTTCCAGCTCGCTCTACATGCGCGAGATAGAGGGCCTGCCGGTGCCGCACGGCATCCACTGCCACATCGCCGGCATCGACCTGGTGCGCGATGGGAGAGGCGACTTTTTCGTGCTCGAGGACAACCTGCGAACGCCGTCCGGCGCTTCGTACGTGCTCGCGAACCGGCACGTGATGAAGCGGGTCCTCCCGGACCTGTTTGCGGACTACCCGGTGCGACCCGTCGAGGGCTACAGCCACGAGCTGCTGAGCCACCTTCGCTGGCTGGCGCCGCATCGCGTCGAGGACCCGACCGTGGTGCTGCTCACGCCCGGCATCCACAACTCCGCTTACTACGAGCACCTGTACCTGGCCAAACAGATGGGCGTCGAGCTCGTCGAGGGCACCGACCTGGTCGTTGATGACGACCACGTCTTCATGCGCACCACGCGCGGGCTGCGCCCGGTCCACGTCATCTACCGCCGGATCGACGACGAGTGGCTTGACCCGATCTTCGGGCGCCAAGAATCGCTGGTCGGCGTCGCGGGCCTCATGAACGCTTATCGGGCGGGAAACGTCGCCATAGCCAACGCTCCAGGCAACGGCGTGGCCGACGACAAAGCTGTATATGCGCTGGTGCCTAAGATCCTTCGCTACTACCTCGGCGAGGAGCCGATCCTGCCCAACGTCGAGACGTACCTGTGCGCGATCGAGTCAGAGCGCCGGCACGTGCTCGCACACCTCGACTCGCTAGTGGTCAAGACGGTCGATGCGTCGGGAGGCTACGGCATGCTGATCGGGCCGGCCTCCACACGCGAGCAGCGCGAGGACTTTCGCCGGCGCATCGAGGCCGAGCCCCGCGCGTTCATCGCGCAGCCCGTGGTTGCGCTGTCGATCCAACCAGTTCTCGACGACGGCAAGCTGAGACCGGGACATCAGGACCTGCGCCCGTTCGTCCTTACGGGCCCGGGAGTCCACGTCACCCCCGGCGGCCTGACCCGGGTCGCGCTGAAGCCTGGATCCCTCGTCGTCAACAGCTCACAGGGCGGCGGGAGTCGCGACACCTGGGTCCTGGCGGAAGCCGCACCCGGTGAGGATGAGGACGATGCTTAGCCGGGCCGCCACGTCGTTGACCCTTTTCGGGCGGCACCTCGAGCGCGCGGACCACCTGGCGCGCATCCTGGGGGTGCACGTCGCACTGTCGCTTGATCGGACGGACGAGCCTGGCGACGACTTCTGGAAGCGATTCATGGAGCTGGCCGGGTGGCGTGGCAGTGACACCGGGCGCCGTGACCAGGCGACCGAGATGGTGGTCGCGGGCACACTCGGCCCTTCGGTCCGCGCCAGCATCGCCGCCGCCAGGACTGCCGCCCAAGCGGTGCGACCGTCACTTCCGAGCGAGCTGTACGAGCACGTCAACGCCCTTCACTGGCGCGTGCAGTCGGCTGAATGGCAGCCTGACCTCTATCCGCTCCTCAACGACGTACAGATGAGCGTCCGGCTCGCGGACGGGCTGCTCGAGGACACGATGTCGCACGACGAGGCCAGGGACTTCGTCCGGCTCGGCAAGTTCGTCGAGCGGGCGGGCAACGTGAGCGCCATCGTGACCAGGAAGTCCGCGGAGCTTGCCGATTCACCAGAGGACGCCCTCGAATGGACGGCAGTGCTCAAGTCCTGCTTCGCGTTCGAGTCGTACCAGGCGCGCTATTCCGGCGGTGTTACGCCTGACCACGTGATCGAGTGCCTGGTCCTGGATCGCGCGCTTCCGCGGTCGGCCCGTTTCTCGGCCAACGCCGCACTCGAAGCCGTGATCAGGATCGATGGGAACGGCCGGCGCTCCCGGCCGCGCCGCCTGCTCACGCGCTTCAGGTCGTTGTTCGAGCGCGCGGACCCCGCCGCAATCGCGGAGCGCCCCCGCGACCTCGACGCCGAATGCCGCAGCCTGCTCCGCCAGCTGGAGGTCGCGCTGCGGGAGACGTACTTCCATCCCAGCAAGGTCTCGACCAGCGTGAGCGGCGACGAGGAACGAGCGATGCCTCAACAACAACAACAGGCGCGGCCGTGAGGCTGGAGATCGTGCACAGCACCCACTTCGAGTACACCGGTCCCATCGCCGAGTCGGTGATGGAGGTGAGGCTCCGGCCGATGGACGGCGCCGGCCAGCGGTGCGTTGACTTCGCGCTCGAGCTCAGCTCGGGGCTCGAGCCGCGAACGTACGTGGACGGTTACGGGAACCACGTCCATTACTTCAATCTCGTCAAGCCGCACACGCGGCTCAGCATCACGAGCCGCTCCACAGTGCACACCGGCCTGGCACGCGACCGTGATCCGGGCGAAGAGCTGGTCCTGGACTTTCTGAGGTTCCGGAGCCCGGTCAAGGACGTTCCCCGGGTGCGCGAGCTCGCACGCGAGCACGCCATCTCGGACTCCGCGACGCCGGACGACATCGAGCGCGCCCTCGATGAGCTCACCTTCAGGATCAGCCGCGACTTCACGTACGACCGCGCTGCCACCAATGTCTACAGCGCGGTCGACGAGGTGCTGGAGCTGCGGGCAGGCGTGTGCCAGGACTTCGCGCACCTCTTCATCGCTGTGGCCCGTGCAATGGGTGTGCCGGCCAGGTACGTCAGCGGCTACATCCACCTTCCAGAAGAGAGGACCGGGGCAACTGCGTCGCACGCGTGGGGCGAGGCCTGGGTGCCAGGCAAGGGATGGATCGGATACGACGCGACCCGACCGGTTCGCACGTCTGAGCATCACGTTCGAGTGGCCGTGGGACGGGACTACAGCGACGCCGCTCCGACGCGTGGCATTTACCTCGGCTCGGCTGCCGGCGCGATGAAGGTGCGCGTGCGCACCCGTGAGCTGACTGACTGATGTCCTCGCAGGACCCGCGCGGATTCGTCTCCCCGGATGGACTCTGGCGTTGGGACGGCACGAGCTGGGTGCCCAACACGGCGGCACCTCCGCGCCGCGGCGGGATCCAGACCAGGTGGGTGGTCGCGCTGATCGCCGCAGGGACGCTCCTGGTGTTGCTGATCGCCGGGGCCGGCATCTTCGTGGTCACCAGGCTTGGCGAATCGCTGCAGCGGAACTTCGGAGTCCACACGACAACCGCGTGCCTCCCTTCCGATTTCCCAAGTTACCCCGGGGCTGCAAGGGCGTTTGCGTTCACGCTCGGCAAGATCTGCTCCGAGTCGTACACCACCGCCGATGCGCCGGACGCCGTGCTGACGTTCTATGAGGCCCAGCTGTCCAACCCGCCCTGGCGGCTCGCGCGAAGTTCCACAGCGACCACCGTTTTCTTCGGCCGCACCGACAAGCCCGAGGCCACCGGCAACGTCCAGGCGATCAAAGACCGGGGCGGCGCGCAGATCACAATCACGTACGCGCCGTGAGCGGGGGGCGGGCGGTCGCGCAACCGCCCGTCCCCGGTGCAAAGGACTAGCGCGTGGCGGCGACCGCCGTCTGCATCAACTCGATCACCGGCACTTCGAAGATCTCGACCTCGACTCCATCGGGACTGGTGACTCCACCGGCCTTGGCCGACTCCTTGCGCAGGCCTGAGACCTTGTCCTCGCTCGCCTTCAGGTCGGCGATCGTGTCCCAAGTGGTGGCAACACTGCTCCGTCCGGTCTGGCGGTCGACCCCCATGACCATCGAGCGAAATCCCGTGAGGGGCTTCAGCACGGGCAGTACATGGCTGCGCACAAACACCGTCAGCGCATCGACCTTGTCCGGATCCGCGTTGATCGTGTTGACCCGGATGTAAGTGCCGGCCTTTGGCGCCGTCAACCGCTCCATGATCACAATCTCGTACCGCTCGACATTGACGATCTCGGTGCCGGTCACGTTCCTGGCGGCGTCGGTCCGCGTCTTGATCCCCATCTGCTCGCTGGCCGCCAGCGCCTTCGCCGATTCCCAGTAGGTGATGCCGATTCCGGCGCCGGTCTCGCGATCCACCAGGAGGCTGGCGCCGAGGTTGCCAGTTGTCGAACGGGCCGTAGGCAGCACCTGCTGTTTGAAGTTGGCGATGGCGTCATCCACCTTGTCGGGCGGCGTCTGCACACGAGTGCCTCGGATGAACATGGTCATCCTCCCTGTATGAACACGCCGGCCAGGTCCACCCCGGGTCGTGACGCCACACTACACCGCGCATTTCGTTAGTCAAGGGCTACCCGATTGCCCGGTGATTACACTCCGAGTCGACACTCATATGGGCAAGATGCGGCGGCTGCAGTCTTACACGTCGCTTCCCGCCGCCGGCGCAGAGGTCTTCAGCCCACTGGCCAAAAAGCTGCGTCTTGCGCCGGAGCACCGCGTGGCGATCATCAACGCCCCCGCGGGCTATCTGGACAAGCTGGCGCCCGCACCTCGCGACCTGTATCGCGAGGTCAAGGCCGGCGAGACCTATGACGCAGTCCAGCTGTTCGTGAACAACGGAGATGAGCTGCGCGCGCTTGGGCCGGCCGCGATCCGTGCTGTGAAGCCGGACGGCCTTTTGTGGGTCGCCTATCCAAAAGGGGCCGTCACGCGCGGCGCCACCGACCTCCCGGCCACGCCGGCGTGGTCGAAGCGCGACGTGCTTGGCGAGTTCACGGGCGAGCTGGGATTCAAGCCGGTCGCGTTCGTGAAGATCGACGAGGACTGGACGGCGTTGAGGTTCAAGAGAGGCTAGAAGTCGCGGCGGCCTTCGAAATGGTCCGCGACGCCCGGCCGGCTCAGCTCGTACACCGCCACCCGATGCCCGCCAGGTGAGGTGAACGAATAACACGGACCCATCGGTATCTCGACCGCCCGCCCTTTCTTCCAGCCCCGCCCCTTCAGCTCCGCGACCGCCGCGTCTAGATCCTTGACCCGATAGACGAGCACCGGCCGGTCGCCCTCGAGATGGTCCGTGAGCAGGACGTGTGGCGGGCCGGCCGTGAGCACGATCTTGGCCACTCGCGTGCCCATCGCATCGATGGCGAATCCGAGCCGCCCGCCAAGCATCTCGGTG